>JACDJA010001465.1_pt1 | contig 19610 bp, 18 predicted proteins | sample 7449241 | NCBI WGS metagenome assembly JACDJA01 (sample SAMN14253289, study PRJNA609438) | sludge metagenome | isolation source: initial anaerobic sludge | collected 2018-12-20 | reverse complement strand
GTAACTTTGCACAGTTTTCTTGCCATGATAATCACCTGTGGTTTTCACCGGCTCTGGAAGATCTCGAAAAGAGCCAGGTGAGTGATTTGGCGCCTATTGAACCTTGATCCCAACTCCGTTCTTACTGGCGTGCCACGATTCGAAGCGTGATCTGGCCGGTTCACACCTCACGGCGCCAATCCGATGAGGCGCGGGCCGGGGCTCGCAGTTACCGCTGCGGGCCCCAACCCCAATCTCTCAGCTGCAGCCGCTGGTGCCGCCGCAGGTGTTGCACTTCATGCAGGTGCCGTTTCGGACCAGCGTGTAGTTGCCGCATTCGCCGCAGGGGTCGCCCTCATAGCCCTGGATGCGCGCCTTGTCGCGGGCGCTCATCACCGTGGAAATCGCGGTGAGCGAGGTGGTCTCGTGCAGCGACGCCTCGACCATCGGCGCCTGCATCGCGGACATGCCGCCCTGCAGTGCCAGCAGGTCGTCCGGCAGGCGGTGGCGCAGATAGCCCGATGAGGAGATCTGCTTGAGCACGGCCAGCGAGCGTGAAGCGGCGTCATCGCTTACCGGGGCGACATTGGCGCGGCCCTCATGCGCACCGCCGCCCAGTTCGTCAAAGCTGTGGCCCGCGGGCTTCACATGCGCCAGATCGGTACGGTCGAGATAGCTGACCGCCAGTTCGCGGAACACGTAATCGAGGATCGAGGTCGCCTGCTTGATCGAATCGTTGCCCTGCACCATCCCCGCCGGTTCGAAACGGGTGAAGGTGAAGGCATCGACGAATTCCTCGAGCGGCACGCCATATTGCAGCCCGACACTGATCGCGATGGCGAAATTGTTCATCATCGCCCGAAAACCCGCACCTTCCTTGTGCATGTCGATGAAGATCTCGCCCAGCCGTCCGTCGGCATATTCGCCGGTGCGCAGGTAGACCTTGTGCCCGCCGACCATCGCCTTTTGGGTGTAGCCCTTGCGCCGCTGCGGCATCCGGTCGCGTTCGTGGCTGCGCACTTCCTGCACCACGATCTTCTCGACGATCTTCTCGGCCAGGACCGAAACCTTTTCCGGGATCGAACCCGACGCGAGCACCTCTTCCGCCTCGTCGTCATCCTCGACCAGCGAGGCAGCCAGCGGCTGGCTCAGCTTCGAGCCGTCACGGTAGAGCGCATTGGCCTTGAGCCCCAGCTTCCACGACAGGTCATAGGCCGCCAGGCAATCGTCGATCGTGGAGGAATTGGGCATGTTGATCGTCTTGGAGATCGCGCCCGAGACAAAGGGCTGCGCGGCCGCCATCATGCGGATATGGCTATCGACCGAAAGCGACCGTGTCCCCCTGCGCCCGCAGGGCGAGGCGCAGTCGAACACCGCCAGATGTTCCGGGCGCAGATGGGGCGCACCCTCCAGCGTCATCGTGCCGCAGACATGGTCGTTGGCGGCCTCGATCTGTGCGCGCGTGAAGCCCAGATGCCGCAGCAGGTCAAAGCCCGGATCGGCCATCTTTTCAGCGGGGATGCCAAGCGTTCGCGTGCAGAACTCCTCGCCCAGCGTCCAGGGATTGAACACGAAGCGAATATCGAAGGCCTGCCCCAGCGCCCCCTCGATCCGTTTCAGTTCTGCGGCGCCAAAGCCATGACCGATCAGCGCGGTGTGGTTCACGCCGGGCGCATTGCCGAGCGTGCGATGCCCGACCGCATGCGCCACGATCTCTTCGATCTGCGCGGGCCCATAGCCCAGCCGCTCTAGTGCTGCCGGCACCGACTGGTTGATGATGTTGAAATAGCCGCCACCCGCCAGTTTCTTGAATTTCACCAGCGCGAAATCGGGTTCGATCCCCGTGGTGTCGCAATCCATGACCAGGCCAATGGTGCCCGTGGGGGCGATCACCGTCACCTGCGCGTTGCGGTAGCCATGGGCCATGCCCATGCCCAGCGCCTCGTCCCAGGCGGCCTGCGCGATGGCGACCAGGCGCGCGTCGGGGCAACCCGCATGGTCCAGCGGCACCGGCGGCGTGGCCAGATCTTCGTAGCCCTCGGCCTCGCCCCTTGCCGCGCGGGCGTGATTGCGGATCACGCGCAGCATGTGGTCGCGGTTGCGCGCGAAACCGGCAAAGGGGCCCAGCTCGCCCGCCATCTCGGCCGAGGTGGCATAGGCCACGCCGGTCATGATCGCCGTGAGCGCGCCGCAGAGTGCGCGACCCTCACGCGAATCGTAGGACAGGCCGAGGTTCATCAGCAAGCCGCCGACATTGGCGTAGCCCAGGCCGAGCGTGCGGAACTGCCAGGACAGCCGCGCGATCTCCTGGGAGGGGAACTGCGCCATCATCACCGAAATCTCGAGCGTGACGGTCCAGAGCCGCGTCGCATGAACGAAGGCATCCGAATCGACCCCGTCCTTGCCCAGGAACCGCAACAGGTTCATCGAGGCCAGGTTGCAGGCGGTATCGTCCAGGAACATGTATTCCGAGCAGGGGTTCGAGGCGCGGATCGGGCCATCCTCGGGGCAGGTGTGCCAGGCGTTGATCGTGTCGTGATACTGCAGCCCGGGATCGGCACAGGCCCAGGCGGCATGACCGATCTTGTCCCACAGGTCCCGCGCCTTGAGCACCTTGGTCACATCGCCGCCGACACGGGCACGCAGGCTCCAGTCGGCATCCTGTTCGACCGCTCGCAGGAAGGCATCCGAGACGCGAACGGTATTGTTCGAGTTCTGGCCCGCGACCGTGGCATAGGCTTCGGAATCCCAGTCGGTGTCCCAGGTGGGGAACTCGACGTGATCAAAGCCCTGCCGCGCGTAATCGAGCACGCGCTTGATATAGGATTCCGGCACCGCGGCGCGTTTGGCCTCACGCACGGCGGCCTTGAGCGCGGGATTCAGCGCGGGGTCGAAACGGTCCTCGTCCTGACCGTCCCAGCCGCGCAGGGCGGCGAAGATGCCGTTGAGCATCCGCTCGTGCATCTTCGATCCGGCGACGAGGCTTGCGACCTTCTGCTCCTCGATCACCTTCCAGTCGATGAATTCCTCGATATCGGGGTGGTCGGCATCGACGATCACCATCTTGGCCGCCCGCCGCGTGGTGCCGCCCGACTTGATGGCACCCGCCGCGCGGTCGCCGATCTTGAGGAAACCCATCAGCCCCGAGGATTTGCCGCCGCCCGAGAGATTTTCCCCCTCGCCGCGCAGGCTCGAGAAATTGGTGCCGGTGCCCGAGCCGTATTTGAACAGACGCGCTTCGCGCACCCACAGGTCCATGATCCCGCCTTCGTTCACCAGATCATCGGCAACCGACTGGATGAAACAGGCATGCGGCTGGGGATGTTCATAGGCGGATTCGGACAGGCGCACCTCGCCGGTCAGGTGGTCGGGGTAATGATGCCCCTGTGCGGGTCCGTCGATGCCGTAAGCCCAGTGCAGCCCGGTGTTGAACCACTGGGGGCTGTTGGGCGCGGCGACCTGCGCGGCCAGCATGTGACGCATTTCATCGAAATAGGCGCGGGCATCGGATTCAGCGGTGAAATAGCCGCCCTTCCAGCCCCAGTAGGTCCAGGCACCGGCCAGCCGGTCAAAGACCTGCCGCGCGCTGATCTCGCTGCCAAAGGTCGCGCCTTCGGCCGGGACCGAGCGTTGCAGCCAGACCGGCACGCCCTTTTCCTTGACCCTTTTCGTCGCCGAGGGCACGCCCGCCTTGCGAAAATACTTCTGGGCGATGACATCGGCGGCGACCTGGCTCCAGCCGTCGGGCACCTCGACATTCTCGAGCCGGAAGACGGTCGAGCCGTCCGGGTTGCGAATCTCCGAGGTCACCTCGCGCCAGTCGAACGCCGCATAAACCGCGTCCGGTTCCGTCGCACCCGTCGTATAGTGCCGCTCGATCCGCATTCTGCCTATCCCCTCTTGTGCCGCTTGCGCGGCTTTTGGTTAACGTTCCGGCGCAAATGCCGGGGAACCGTCGAGCACGGGATATCGCGCCCCCGAAAAACAGGGGTGTTCAACGCGACGCTCCGGTCTGGTTCCTCTTGCGATCTGACACCACATGTTGTGTGCCGCCCGATCACTCGCACAAATTGCGCGTTCGACTCGCACCAGTCAAGCCACTATTATCGGTTGACGGCTGCAGCATATCGGCCCTACCCGGCCGGATCCTGATTCATCCACATCCCGCCTGCCGCCCTCGTCGGACGAGATGGCAATGTCCCGGCACACTTGCCGGTGACAGCGCGTCCGGTGGATGAACTGCGGCGCGTGGCGACACCCGCGCGGTGGTTGGCCGACTCGTGCCGCCGCTGTGCCACCGGGGTCACAGGCAAGCCCGTGATGGGGGAGGATCGGCGCATGTTGCCGCATGGTCGGGGCGGAGAGATTCGAACTCCCGACCCTCTGCTCCCAAAGCAGATGCGCTACCAGGCTGCGCTACGCCCCGACGCCGCCCATGTAGGCGGACAGGACGCCTTTGGAAAGAGGCAAACCCCGCAGGAGGCGGGGTCAACCGGGCGCGAGGGCCGTCCGGGTCAGTTGCGGGCAGGCGCCGTCGCCACCGCTTCGAGCAGGTCGCGGCCCAACCGTGTCGCCAGAGGCGCCAGATCGGTGCGGCTGCCGAAAGCGACGGGCAGCACGCGCCCGCTGCGGTCAAGCCGCAGCACCAGCGCCGGCTCACCCCGGCTTTCGTCGATGAAAAGACCGCTGAACCGCGACAAGCGATAGCGCCCGCGATTCTGGAGGTTGCCATTGCGGGAGCGCGACAGTTCCTGCAACTCGTTCGCGATCAGGTCGACCCGAAAAGAGCGATCCGGGCGGCACATGGCGAAATCGAACAGCAATGCCGCTGCAGCCACGAATACGACCGCGATGCCCCAGCCCAGCGGATCGGCCCCCATGGCCGAGGCGATGAAGAGCGCGAACGCGAGTGCACCCAGGATCACGGCCGCCCATAGCGCAAGGCCGCGCTGCACCCGTTCACGCAGGGTCGCCTTGCGGTCGCTGCGGATGATATATCCGGTCGCCGTTTCCTGCAGTGTTACCTTGGCCGACTGGCCTGAAGAACTCTGAACCCCAACAAGATTTGGTCTGAGCCCGACAACAGTCATCGGCTTCACCCCTTCTCTGGCTCCGGGAACACCCGGTGTGGTTGCAGGAGAAGGTTAACAAAGCTTGCGGCAGAATTGTGTCACACTCGGGCCACATGCGTGACAACCCGGGCGGGCCCGTGCGACATCTCGCCACCCTCGGGGGCGGTGTGGGCCCCTGCCCCGATCACGGCAAGATGGTGTGATTGCGCGCGGTTCCGGTGGACAACCATCTAGGCCCCTGTTAAACGCGCATCTCCTGCAACCCGCAACCAATCTAGAGAGGTGGTGAAAACCACATGCAGGTCAGTGTCCGCGACAACAATGTCGACCAGGCGCTCCGAGCCCTGAAGAAGAAGCTGCAGCGCGAAGGCGTATTTCGCGAGATGAAGCTCCGGCAGCATTTCGAGAAGCCGTCCGAGAAAAAGGCGCGCGAGCGTGCCGAGGCGATCCGCAGGCAGCGCAAGCTTGCCCGCAAGAAGCTGCAGCGCGAGGGTCTCGCCTGAGGCTCGTCCTGAATTCAGGCGCAACAGCGGCCCCCGCGACGCAAGTCCGGGGGTCTTTTGATGTGTGGAGTTCAGGTGAATCTCTGCATGATCACCACGGGGATCAGCGACGCCAGCGCCATGAGCATGAGGCCGAGGATCACGAATACCCCGTCCCGCGCAAGCAATCCCAGCGCGAAGAGGATGATCGCGAGGCCAAGCACGCTTGACGCCATCGGCACGAGTTCCAGAAACGGCATCATCAGCCCCGAGAGCAGGCAGCCCAGCACCGGGATCAGCCGCAACGGCCAGACGAACAGCACGCCCAGCCTGCGGCGTGTCTGCCGGTCGAGCCAGTCACCGGGCCGCACAAGCCATGCCAGCGACTGGCCAAGCCGCAGGCCCGGCAGGCTCAGTCGCGCGATGGCGCGCGGCAGCCAGAGCGTACGCCGCCCGCTCAGCATCTGTCCGGCAATCAGCACCACGGACAGGCCCATGACGGTTGGCAGAAAGAAGATCGCCGAGAGGGGAGAGACCACGATCAGAGCCGGAATGATCATCGCGGACAGGAACGAAGCCTCGCCGAACGCGGCGCGAATCTGTGCGATGGTGACCCGGTCCGCCTGCGCCAGCACCGCAAGACGAGCAAGAATGTCGCCCACCGGGCGATCCTCGTCGATGGCGTCCCCTGCCTGACCCAGAGTCATGTCTCATTCCCAAGTCGGGCCCAAGTCGGGCCCAAGTCGGGCTCGGGCCGAGGGCCTGCCCCGGCGATACAGCCCAAGCTGATCTGCGCCTTCCGCGTGACAAAAAGCAATGGGATTCGCGTGGAAGCGCTCAGAGCGGCAGCGCCGTGCTCTCGCGCACCGTGCGCAGCACGAAGGACGACTGCATCGCGCGCACCCCCGGCAACGCCGACAGCGAGCGGCGATGGATCCGCGCGAAATCGTCGGTATCGGCTGCGGCGACTTTGAGCAGATAATCTGCCGCCCCCGCCATGAGATGACATTCGAGCACTTCGGGCACCTGTGCCACCGCGCGCTCGAAGGCATCGAGCAGTTCTTCGGCCTGGCCCGTCAGCGTGATCTCGACGAAGACGGTAGTGGACCGCCCCATGCGCCGTGCATCCAGCAGCGCGACATAGCCCGCGATCAGACCCTCTTCCTCGAGCCTCTGCACGCGGCGGTGGCAGGCCGAGGCGGAAAGATTCACCCGTTCGGAAAGCTCGGCATTCGAGATGCGCCCCTCGAGCTGCAGGACGGCAAGGATGCGGAGGTCGGTGGCGTCAGGCTCGAACATGCAATTTATTTCCTTGCCCTTTGCGGGCTGTTGCGGTTTTCTTCTATCAACGGCTTCGAAATCCGGGCCAATTAGAAGAATATTCTGCGGGCCCGGATCGGACATCAGTGAGAACGGAGACAAAGATGCATATCGGCTGCCCCAGAGAGGTCAAGCCCCAGGAGTTTCGCGTGGGGCTGACCCCGCAGGCGGCACATGAGGCCGTACACCATGGCCATCAGGTGACGGTCGAGACCGGCGCGGGCGTCGGCGCGGGTTTTGCCGATGACGATTATCTGGCTGCCGGAGCACAGATCGCCGACAGCGCGGCCGAAGTCTGGGAGCGTGCCGATCTTGTCATCAAGGTGAAGGAGCCGCAGGCCGAGGAAATCCCCCTCCTGCGCCCGGGACAGGTGCTCTTTGCCTATCTGCATCTTGCGCCCGACCCCGCGCTGACCCGTGCGCTCACTGCGTCGGGGGCGACCTGTATCGCCTATGAGACCGTGACCGGTGCGCATGGCGGCTTGCCTCTGCTTGCGCCGATGTCGGAAGTTGCCGGGCGGCTTGCGCCGCAGGTTGGGGCCTGGGCGATGCAGAGGGCGAACGGCGGCTGCGGGGTGCTGCTGGGCGGCGTGCCCGGCGTGCGGCCTGCCAATGTGCTCATCATCGGCGGCGGCGTTGTCGGCACTGCGGCCGCGCGGGTATCGGCGGGGATGAGCGCGAATGTCACCGTTGTCGACCGCTCGCTGTCCCGGCTGAACTATCTCGACGATATCTTCATGGGCCGCCTCATTACCCAGTTCGCCGATTCGGCCACGATTGCCGAACTGCTGCCGCAGGCCGATCTCGTCATCGGCGCGGTACTGGTGCCCGGTGCCTCGACCCCGCGTCTTGTGCGGCGCGAGCAGCTCGCAGGGATGCGCGCGGGCTCGGTGCTGGTCGATGTCGCCGTCGACCAGGGCGGCTGTTTCGAAACCTCGCGCCCGACTACCCATGAAGACCCGATCTACGAGGTCGACGGCGTGCTGCATTACTGCGTCTCGAACATGCCCGGCGCGGTGTCGCGCACCTCGACCCTCGCGCTGGGCAATGCAACGCTGCCGTTCCTGCTTGCGCTGGCGGACAAGGGCTGGCAGCGGGCCTGCCGCGACGACATCCACCTGAGCCACGGGGTGAACATCCACGCGGGCCATGTGACCCATGCCGCCGTGGCCGCGGCACAGGGGCTTGAATTCGAACCCGCCGACAGGATCATCGCGGCCTGACGCGCATGACCTGAAACCCGGACGGGGGGCTGTCCGCCCCCCTTGCTGTCTGGCGGCCATGCCCCGGGGATGTCTTCAAAGGGAAGAAGGCCGCATGGGCCTTCATCCCTGCGAATCCATTCCGGTGAAAGGCGCGCTCAGGCCTTGGCCTTCAGTGCGTCACGGATTTCGGCCAGAAGCTCGACCTCGGTCGGGGCGGCGGGGGCCTCGGGGGCGGCTTCTTCGGCTTTCCTGCCGATCTCGCGCATCTTGTTCACGGTGCGCACCAGCATGAAGATCACGAAGGCGATGATGAGAAAGTTGATCACCGCCGTGATGAACGCACCATAGGCAAAGATCGCCGCGCCGCTTTCGCGTGCGGTGGCGAGCCCGACACCCTCGGGCACGGTGCCCGACATCACGACATACATGTCCGAGAAGTCGACGCCGCCAAGAACGAGGCCGATGAGCGGGTTGATGAGATCGCCGACCAGCGAGTTCACGATGGCGGTGAAGGCCGCGCCGATGATGATCCCGACGGCCAGGTCCATGACACTGCCCCGGGCGATGAACTCGCGAAATTCTTTCCACATTGCCTGTGTTTCCCTCATAGCATCCGGATCACACCCGGCCCGGTGACAGTTTGACGCAAATCCCGAACCTGCGCCACGGCTTTCTTCTTCGATCGCGCTCAACTAGATTGCTGCAAATGCACAATACCCGAGGACTACATGGCCGATCTTTCCGCCTTCCCGATCACCCGCCGATGGGCGCCAGAGGATGCCGGTGTCATCCAGCTCTATTCCTATCCGACGCCCAACGGCATCAAGGTCTCGGTCATGCTCGAAGAGACTGGCCTGCCCTATGAGGCGCATCGGATCGGACTTGACGAGGATGTGCGCACAACCGAATTCCTGTCGCTGAACCCCAACAACAAGATCCCGGCGATCATCGATCCGCACGGGCCGGGGGACGCGCCCATCGGTCTGTTCGAGAGCGGGGCGATCCTTGTATATCTGGCGGAAAAGACGGGGAAGTTCTTCGGGACGGGCGATTCCGACCGCTATCGTATCCTCCAGTGGCTCATGTTCCAGATGGGCGGCGTGGGGCCGATGTTCGGACAGGTGGGATTCTTCCTGAAATATGGCGGCACCGCAGTCACGGATCCGATCCCGCGCGAGCGCTACCTGAACGAGGCAATCCGGCTGCTGGGCGTCATCGAGGGCACGCTCGAGGGGCACGACTGGATCGCGGGCGACTATTCCATCGCCGATATGGCGATCTGCCCCTGGCTGCGGGCCATCCCTGACGGCTATGACGTGGCCGATCTTGTGGGCTGGGACGGGTTCCCGCGCGTGAAGGCCTATCTCGAGCGCTTTCTGGCGCGGCCGGCGGTGCAGCGCGCGCTGGACGTGCCGCCGCGCTGACACAGGGGGGCGGGGGGGGGCTTCAGCCGCCCTTTCCGTCCCCGGAATTGCGATCGGGATCATCCCGGCCCAGCCCCAGGAACAGCCAGCGCAAAGGCAGTGCCCAGAGCACGCCGAGCAGCGCATAGATGCCGAATTCCACCCAGACCGGCGGCCGGTCCAGTGCCACCATGATCGCCACGGCCGCGATGATATAGGCGGGCAATCCGAGGACCAGCACCAGTAGCGCGAGCCGCTTGCGCGTCTGAAAGCGCATCAGTCGGCGAAGGGATCGGTGACGAGGATCGTGTCATCGCGTTCGGGCGAGGTCGAGACCAGCGCCACCGGGCACTGGATCAGCTCCTCGATGCGGCGGACATATTTCACGGCCTGTGCGGGCAGGTCGGCCCAGCTGCGCGCGCCTGCGGTCGAGCCCTGCCAGCCCTCGAAGGTCTCGTAGATCGGCGTCACGCGCGCCTGGGCATCGGCCGCCGACGGCAGATGGTCCAGCCGTGCACCATCGAGTTCATAGCCCGTGCAGATCTTGAGTTCGGGCAGCCCGTCGAGAACATCCATCTTGGTGAGCGCAATCCCGTTCACGCCCGAGAGCGCACAGGTCTGCCGCACCAGAACCGCATCAAACCAGCCACAACGGCGAGTGCGCCCGGTGACCGTCCCGCGTTCATTGCCCTTGTCACGCAGCCATTCGCCCACATCGTCATGCAGTTCCGCCGGGAAGGGCCCCTCGCCCACCCGGGTCGTGTAGGCCTTGACGATGCCAAGGACAAAACCCACCGCCGAGGGACCAAGGCCGGTGCCCGAGGCGGCCGCGCCAGCCAGGGTGCTGGAGGAGGTCACATAGGGGTAGGTCCCGAAATCGACGTCGAGCAGCGACCCCTGCGCGCCCTCGAACAGGATGCGACGACCGGCGCGGCGGGCATCGTTGAGCACCTTCCACACCGGCGCGGCAAAGGGGAGGATGCGCGGCGCGATGGTCATGAGTGCGGCCTTCAGCGCCTCGGCTTCCACTTCCTCGAGGCCCAGGCCCCGACGCAGCGCGTTGTGATGGGTCAGCAGCCGTTCGATCCTTGCGTCGAGTGTCGCCTCGTCAGCCAGATCGGCCACCCGGATCGCGCGTCGCCCGGCCTTGTCCTCATAGGCCGGACCGATGCCACGCCCGGTGGTGCCGATCTTTGCATTCTCGGATGACGCCTCGCGGGCGCGGTCGAGTTCGCCGTGCAGAGGCAGGATCAACGCCGCATTCTCGGCGATGAGCAGGTTGTCGGGCGTGACGGTGATGCCCTGCTCTTTGAGTCGCCCGATTTCGGCCACCAGCGCCCAGGGGTCGAGCACGACCCCGTTGCCGATCACCGACAGCTTCCCACCGCGTACGATCCCCGACGGCAGGAGCGACAGCTTGTAGACCTCGCCATCTATAACCAGCGTATGGCCGGCGTTATGGCCGCCCTGGAAGCGCGCGATGATATCGGCGCGCTCGGACAGCCAGTCCACGATCTTGCCCTTGCCCTCGTCGCCCCACTGGGCCCCGATTACCGCGACATTCGCCATTCTGCCGGTCCTTCCGCTAGCGCACCGCGCCCCTATAGCAAGCGGGGCCGGGGCGGGAAAGGCGGGTCGAAGCCCCTAGCCCGACGGTGCACCTGACAGTGCGACAGTCAGCCGCTTCCATTCCTCTTCGGGGCCGGGCAGGCCAAGGCGCAGCCAGCGGGGGGAGTGGGGGAATATCCGGCTCCAGATATGGTGCCGCGCCAGCCGCTCCTGCGCCACGGCGCCGTCGCCGGTGTCGTAGAGCCGGAAGAGCGTGGTGCCGCCCGCCAGGTCCCAGCCCGCGCGCAGCGCCAGCCCGTCCGCACGCACGGCATCAAAGGCCAGCTGTTGCCGCGTGGCGTCCGCCCAGTCACGGTCCGGCAGCGCGGCCACCCCCGCCGCGATCGCCGCACCGGAGACCGGCCAGGGTCCGGCCATTGCGCGCAGGGACCCGACCAGTGCCGGGGGACCAAAGGCAAAGCCCAGCCGCAGCCCGGCGAGACCCCAGAACTTGCCGAACGAGCGCAGCACAAGTGCCGTCCCGTCCTCGGGCAGAAGCGACAGCGCGGGGGCGGCATCGCCGAAGCTTTCATCGACCACCAGCAGCCCGACCTCGCCCGCCAGCGCATGCAGCGCCTCGGGGGAATGGGTTTGGCCGTCGGGGTTGTTGGGGTTCACCACCACCGCCAGATCGGCCCCTTGCAGCGCGGCAAGCGTGGCGCATTCCGCGACCCGCCAGCCACATGCGGCAAGGTTGGCCGCATGTTCGTTATAGGTCGGCGCCAGAACCCGCGCGCAGCCTGGCGGGCGCAGGAAGGGGATCATCTGGATCGCCCCCTGTGCGCCAGCGAGCGCCACACCGGCCAGCCCCGGATGCACCCCCCACGCCGCGCGGGCCGCAGCCATCAACTGCGCATGATCCTGTGCCGTGGGCAGGCGGCGCCAGGCGCCATCGGGCGGCGGCACCATTGGCCAGGGCCTGCGATTGATGCCGGTGGAAAGGTCGATCCAGTCATGATCGCTCCCGCCGAATCGCGCCATGGCGCGGTCGAGATCGCCGCCGTGCTCAGCCATCTTCTGTCTCCTGCGGAGCAAATTCCTGCGGCTGCGCCAGCCCCGCCTCGGCCAGCGCCGCAATGCCGTGGCGCGGTGCGGCATCGGGGGCGAAGATCAGCGCCCGCGCTGCGCCCGAATGCGACGCGGCCCAACCCAGCGCGCGCAGCTCGCGGGCCAGGTCCGGCGTCGGGTCATCCGCCGGACCACGCCGAGCAAGGCAGCGTGCCGCGCTCTCGGCGGCAAGCGAGGCGCGCCAGTGCGCATCCTCGCGCCGCTCCCAGGCCGCCACCAGGTCGGCAATATCGTCGTAATCCGCATCCGCCGCATCGGTGGCCACCGGCGGACCAAAGAACCCGGCGACCACATGCACCGGCGGCGGCGGCCCCATTCGCGCCACCACCCGCCCCTCGCGCGAGGCCCAGAGCAGCCGGTCGGGCGTGGGGAACATCAGCGGATCACTTGCACCCTCGGCCGCGACACAGGCAAGGGCAAGCGTCTCGGGCGAGCCCGAGAAGCCTGCCAGTCGCGCCAGCGCCACCAATGCGGCGGTGCTCATCCCCGTCCCCAGACCCGGGGCGAAGGGAAGATCGAAGCTGATTTGCCCGCCCAGCACGAGGTTGAGGGATTGCACGAGAATCCTGACGCGCGCCGCCGACAGCGGCGCGTCGTCAGCGAGTTCGGGCAGCTCGCCCGGCCCCGCTGCGTGGCGCGCCCGCAAGATGATCCCCGCAGGTTGCAAGGTGACCAGCGCCACCGGCCCGCCCTCGCCCAGGCGGCCTTGCAGCCATTCGCCGAAATGGCCGCGGACCTGCACCTCGCGCTCAGCCATGCGCGGCCCCCGACCGGCGCGACACCAGAACGCCACCCCAGGCGACAAGAACGAAGGCGACCGTCAGTCCCGGCAGGCCCGAACGTCCGAGCGCCCCCGCCAGTGCCATATGCACCGGCACGGCCACCAGCGCAGAGACCAGCGCCAGCCGCCACCGCCCCGGCACCATCGGCACCGCGCCGCCGAGCGCCAGCGCCACCAGAACGCTGTTGTAGCCGAACAGCCCCGCCGCAACCGCGCCCGTGTCGGCCCCCAGGGCGAGCGCCAGAACCGCGCCCCCCGCGCTGGCCGCCACGGCCAGCGGCAGCACGCGCGGCGCCGCGATCAGGAGACCCATCGCGACAAGCGCTCCGGGCCCGATCCCCTGCACGAAGAACACCTGTGCCAGCCCGTTCACCGTGCTGTGCAGAATCGACAGCGCGGGTTCGCCCGCATCATGGAGCGTCGCGTCCGGCAGCCCCGCTCCCGGTTGCAGCGGCGCCAGAACCGGCAAGACCAGCAGGTTGAAGGGCGAGGTCAGCATCGGCAGTCCAGCCCGCCGAAGCCGCGGGGCAAGCGCCTGCCCGAGCAGCCCCGCCGCAGCCCCGCCTGCCACCACCAGCACTACGCGCATCGCGGTGCCTGCGTCAGGAAACAGCACGAGCGCGATCCCTGCCAGGGCCCCGTTGAAGCCATGGATTCCGGCGCGCAGTTCGGCTGATGCTGCCCCCGCCCGCCGCGCGGTCACCGTCGCCATCGTGGCGCCCGTCAGTGCCGCCAGCGCCAGCACGGGCGCGGCCCAGATCAGGGCGGCCAGAAACAGCACCCCCGCGCGCGCGTCGGCCTGAAACATCACCTGCCCCAGCCCGCGCAGGACCGTCACGGCGCCAACCGGCACCCACGGCCGCTCTTGCAAGATCCCGCCCCGCGTCACGACCCGGCTCCCACTGCTCGGGCCGCATGGATACAGCTTCACCGTCGCCGCGCAACTGCCGCCGATGCCGTTTGCGCGAGACGCCGCAGCCGCGCATTGTCGTGCCCGGCGCCACCGCCTATGCTCGCCCCGCCCTGAAGCCGAGACTGGTGCCCATGCCCCTTTTGACCCGAGCCGCCGCCGCGATCCTCGGCCTCGCACTTGCGATGCCTGCCAGTGCCGGGGTCGATGCAGGCGCCTATCTTGCGGCGCGTGCAGCGCTGCAGGCAGGCGATTTCACCGCCGCGTCACCGCCGCTCGCGCGGGCCATCGCCAGCGATCCCGAAAACCCCGACCTGCTCGAATCAGCCATGATTGCCCAGCTTGGCCAGGGCGCGTTCGAGGAGGCCGTGCCACTGGCGCGGGCAATGTTCGCGACGGAGGCCCGCAGCGCCCTTGCCGCGATGGTGCTTGTCGCCGCCGATGTGCGGGCGGGTGCATGGCAAGACATCCTGGCCGGGCTCGATTCGGGGCGGCGCGTCAGCCCGCTGGCCGATGCGCTGACGCGCGGCTGGGCGCTCGTGGGCGCGGGCGACATGCAAAGGGCGCTGGCTGCCTTCGACGCCATGGCGAACGAGCCGGGGCTGCGCGCGTTTGCGGCCCAGCACAAGGCGCTCGCCCTGGCGCTGGCGGGCGATTTCGAGGGCGCAGAGGCGATCCTGTCGCTGCCGCCGGGCGAAGGGCCGATTCCGACGCCGGCGGTTCTGGCCGCGCGAGCCGAGGTGCTCTCGCAGCTGGGACGTGGAGACGAGGCGCAGGCAATGCTCGCGCAGACGCGCAACCTGGTCGATGATCCGGTCCTTGCCGCGCTTGCCGGGCGCCTGGAGGCGGGCGAGACGCTCCAGTTCAGCCAGGTGCGTGATGCGGCAGGCGGCATGGCCGAGGCCTGGCTTACCGTCGCGGCTGTCATTATCGGGCAAGGGGCTGATCTCGACGTACTCCTGCATGCACGAATCGCGCTGGCGATGAATCCCGGCCATGTCGGCGCGCAATTCCTTGTCGCGCAGCTGCTCGAGCGGATGGAGCAATATGATGAGGCCCGCGCCGCCTATGCCGCGATTCCGCCCGATCAACCGCTCCATATAGCGGCGGAACTGGGCCGCGCCGATGTGTTGCGCCGCCTGGGTGACAGCGAGGCCGCAATCGAGGTGCTGGAAGGTCTGCTGGAAAGCGATCCCGAATTCGGTCCCGCCGCGCAGCGGCTGGGCGATGCCCTGCGCACCGCCGGGCGCGACAATGAGGCGGTGGCCGCCTACAGCCGGGCGCTTGATCTGGCCGGGCCGGACGATTCCGCGCGCTGGCGCATCCTTTTTGCCCGGGCGGTCACATCCTTTGGCATGGACGACTGGAGCGCCGCCGAGGCCGATTTCCGCGCCGCCATTGAATTGCAGCCGGACGAGCCGTCGCTTCTGAACTATTACGGCTATTCTCTCGTGGACCGGGGCGAGAAACTGTCAGAGGCCCTGGACCTGATCGAGCGGGCGGTGGCCCTCGAGCCGCGCAACGGCGCCTATGTGGACAGCCTGGGCTGGGCCTATTTCCGCCTCGGCCGCCTGGAGGCGGCGGTAGAACAGCTTGAACGTGCGGCCACGCTCGAATCGGCTGATCCGGTGGTGAACGATCATCTCGGCGATGCCTACTGGATGGTCGGTCGCCGACGCGAGGCGCGGTTCCAGTGGCAGCGTGCGCTTTCCTTCGGACCTGATGAGGAGGAAGCCGACGCGATCCGGCAGAAGCTCGAATCCGGACTCGAAAGGATACCCGACATCGATGGATAAGGGTCTTGCCCCGGCCAAGGTGAATCTTGCCCTGCATGTGACGGGACAGGCGAAAGACGGCTATCATATTATTGATTCACTGGTCGTATTTGCCGGCGTTGGCGACAATGTCGCCGCCACCCCGTCACGCGACCTGCGCCTGGGAATTGGCGGCACCTTTGCTGCGGGCGTCCCGGCGGGCGACGACAATCTCGTCATGCAGGCGGCGCTTCTGCTCGCCTCGCGGCGGGGGGTGCGGATCGGGGCGCAGATCCGGCTGACCAAGCACCTGCCCCATGCCGCGGGGATCGGCGGCGCGTCGTCGGATGCGGCGGCAACGATCCGCAGGCTGGCCCGGCTGTGGCGTGTTCCTCCGCTGGCGCCGGATGACGCCGATGTGCTGGCGCTCGGATCGGATGTGCCGGCCTGTCTCAGCGCACCCGTGCCGCAAAGGGTGGGCGGAATCGGCGAGATACTGTCCCCCTGGCAAGATCTGCCGCCCTGCGCGCTGGTCCTGGTGAATCCGGGAGTCGGGCTGCAGACCGCTGCGGCATTTGCCGCGCTCGAGTCGCGCGAGAACCCGCCACTCGAGGCGCCGCCCCAGCCGGGGTTCATGGCGTTCACCCGCTGGCTCGCACGGCAGCGCAACGATCTCGAGACGCCGGCGCGCGCGCTGGTGCCGCAGGTCGATGCGGTGCTTGCGCGCCTGCGCGCGCAACCGGGTGTGGAACTGGCGCGGATGTCGGGCTCGGGGGCGACCTGCTTTGGCCTGTGCCGCGACCTTGCGACCGCGAAACAGGTCGCCAAGGCGATACAGATCAGCGAACAGGGCTGGTGGGTCGCCCCTGCCCCAGTACTGGGTTAGCCAGGCCGGATCGGCGGCAGGCGCGCGGCCTGGCCGTCAGGCCAGCCGGCCGACGACGTGATCGGCAAGGTCCGCAAGGATATCGCGCAGCGCGCCCGCAGGAACATCGGCCAGTGCATTGCGCGCCCGGGCGGCCCAGGACAGGGCGGTGGCGCGCGTGCTCTCGAATGCGCCGTGGCGGGCAAGGATTGCCTGCGCCTGCGCGACATCGTCCGGGCCCACATCGCCGCGGCCAATCGTGCGTTTCCAGAACGCCCGCTCTTGCTCATCCGCCTTTGCCAGCGCGCGGATGACCGGCAGCGTCAGCTTGCCTTCGCGCAGATCGTCGCCGCGGTTCTTGCCGATCCCGGCATCCCCTGCATAATCCAGCAGGTCGTCGGCGATCTGGAACGCGATGCCCAGCGCGTCGCCATAGGTGAACAACGCCTCTTCAACCTCGCGCCCTGCCCCCGCAATCACCGCGCCCACCCGCGTCGCCGCCGAGAACAGGGCCGCGGTCTTGCCACGGATGATGCGGATGTAAATGTCCTCGCCCGTGGCCAGATCCCGGGCGGCGGTCAGTTGCAGCACCTCGCCCTCGGCTATGGTCGCGGCCGCATCGGCAAGGATATCGAGGACGCGCAGGTTCCCGGTTTCGACCATGAGCTGGAACGAGCGCGCGAACAGGTAATCCCCCACCAGCACCGAGGACTTGTTGTCCCAGAGCAGATTCGCCGTAGGCCGTCCGCGCCGCTGTGCGCTTTCGTCCACAACATCATCATGTAGCAGCGTGGCGGTGTGGATGAACTCGACCGTGGTCGCCAGATGGATGTGGAACGGGCCCGCATAGCCGCAAGCGCGCGCGGCGGCGAGTGTCAGCATCGGCCGCAGTCTCTTGCCGCCGGCATCGACGAGATGCGCCGTCACCTCGGGGATGCGCGGCGCATGCCGCGACGCCATACGTTCGTGAATCAGCCGCTCGACCGCCTGCAGATCATCGACAAGGGACTGTGCCAGCCGGTCCTGGGGTGTCGCCATGCTCACGTCGAGACTCACCCCGCAATCCTTCTCGACATTTGCGGGGCGCTGTGCCTCTCTCTCGTCATGCGAGAGCTTGTGCGTACCAACGACCCGACCATCATCGCCTTTGTCACTGCCCTGCTGGGCGGCGAGGGTATAGAATGCTTCGTCCTCGACGTAAACACGAGCATACTCGAGGGCTCGATCGGCATCCTGCCGCGCCGCATCATGGTGCGTGACGCCGACCTGGAAGAAGCGAGGGTCGTGCTGACCGACAACGGCGTCGAGCATTCCTGAGCCCCTTGCGGCATGCGGTCCACCTTCCCAAATATGATGACAGGGGAGTGAAACTGTGTTGCACTTCCCCTGCGGACCCATAGCAGCGGAGAGATGCGATGAGCCTGAGTTCCCACCTTGAGGAATTGCGCAAGAAGCACGAGGTGCTCAACGAGGCAATCGAGGCGGCGCAACGCCAGCCCTCAAAGGACGAGCTGGAAATCGCCCAGATGAAGAAACGCAAGCTCCAGCTGAAGGAAGAAATCAACCGACTCGACCGGAACTGAGCTCCCGGGCGGGGCGGGTCTGGTGCAGTCCCGCCCCTTGCCTGGCTCAGGTCAGATACTGGCCGCCATTCACCGACAGGGTCGAGCCGGTGATGAAGCCCGCCGCATCCGAGGCCAGGAACACCACGCAGCGGCCGATTTCGTCAGCCTCGCCAAGGCGGCCGACGGGGATTTGCGGCAAGATCACCTCGTTCATCACCTTTTCGGGGACGGCCGCCACCATTTCGGTATTGATATAGCCCGGGCAGATCGCATTCACGGTGATGCCGCCGCGCGCCCCTTCCAGTGCCAGCGCCTTGGTAAAGCCCAGATCCCCCGCCTTGGCGGCAGCGTAGTTCACCTGGCCGAACTGGCCCTTCTGGGCATTGATGGACGAAATATTGATGACCCGCCCGAACTTGCGCGCGCGCATGCCGGGCCAGACATTGTGGGTCATGTTGAAGACCCCGGTCAGATTGGTGCCGATAACCGCATTCCACTGTTCGGGTGTCATGCGATGAAAGGCCGAATCGCGGGTGATTCCCGCGTTGTTCACAAGGATTTCGACCGGCCCGAGCGCCGCCTCGACGGCCGCGATGCCGTCGGTGCAGGCAGCGTAGTCGGACACGTCCCATTTGTAGGTGGCGATCCCGGTCTCGTCGCTGAAGGCGCGCGCGGCCTCGTCGTTGCCCGCATAGGAAGCCGCGACTTCGCAGCCCGCCTCCTTCAGTGCCCGCGATATCGCCGCGCCGATTCCGCGCGATCCTCCGGTGACAAGTGCGACCCGAGCCATGGCAACCTCCCTTGCTGAACAAACCTCGGCCCATGCTACGGCGCAGGAAGGGCGCCGGGCAAAGGGAATCTTGCGAGCACGTCCCGCCGCGGCGCAGGCGGGGCGCATTGCATAGGACCGGGTCGCATGTCCCTCTGGCATGCAGGCGGTAACGGAATATGCCCCGTTGCGGGCCGCTGCCTCATCGCAGGTCACCGGCCTTTCGTGATACGGGACGTATCGCCCGCCCGCCCGCGCCTTGCGGGTCCGCCGGTTCGGGTCTAGGTCCGGTTTGTCGGATCAACATGCAGAAAAGAGGGCGCGATGGCCAATTCCTATGACCTGTCGGGGCGCGTTGCGGTGGTGACTGGGGGGGCGCAGGGAATCGGCCTTGCCGTTGCGAAAAAGCTTCTCGAAAACGGCGCGAAGGTGATCCTGTGGGACATGCGCGCGGACCTTCTGGAGGGTGCTGCGGCCTCTCTCGGGCCAGATGCCTCGGGCCGGGTGGTGGATATTACCGATTACGCAGGGGTCGAGGCGGCGGTCGAGGCGGCCGAGGCCGATCATGGCCGGATCGATATTCTGGTGAACTCCGCCGGGATCGCCGGGCCGAATGCGCCGCTTGACGAATACCCGCTCGACGCCTGGCGACAGGTGATCGAGGTTGATCTCACCGGCACTTTCCATGTCAACCGTGCGGTGCTGCCGGGGATGAAGAAGCGAAACTACGGGCGGATCGTCAACATCGCCTCGGTTGCCGGCAAGGAAGGCAACCCGAACGCCGCGGCCTATGCGGCGGCCAAGGCGGGTGTCATCGGCATGGTCAAGG
>JACDJA010001464.1_pt1 | contig 19632 bp, 18 predicted proteins | sample 7449241 | NCBI WGS metagenome assembly JACDJA01 (sample SAMN14253289, study PRJNA609438) | sludge metagenome | isolation source: initial anaerobic sludge | collected 2018-12-20 | reverse complement strand
GCGCATTCGCGAGGACCGCATCAACTTGGGCGGTCCTCACTTCGATTTTTCGACGCGAGACGCCCTAAAGGCCGTTTGAGTGGCGCGGATAGGATTTGAAGTGCGTCATTGGTCACAAGAAGGACTCAGCCCCCCATCGACAGCATCGCTTTCATCGTTTGCTGGAAGCCTAGGATGCGCATGACCCGCTTGAGGTTATAGGCCAGTACATTCAAGCTCATTTCCGTGCCCACATTGCCCAAGCGACGAGTTAGGAAGTGCGTATAGCCCATCCAATGCTTGAACGTGCCGAACACATGTTCCACCGTGCGCCGCCGCACCTTCATCGCTTCCGGCATTCGGTCTAAACGGCGCTGCGCCGCCTCAAGCACGGCCTCATGTTCCCATCGACTGATGCGCCGATACGCGCTAGGAGTGCATCGCTCCTTCATAGCGCATTGTGGGCAGGCACTACTCCAGTAGCGCCGCAATTGAAGACCATTCTCCTCCCGCGTAAACCGGTGGATGGCGCGCTCGCCCGCAGGGCACTGGTACTCATCGTACTTCGCGATGTATATGAAGTCCGAACGGTCGAAGCGGCCTTCGGCCTTGGCATTGGAAGTGGTCGGCTTGGGCAAGATCGCATCAATACCTGTCTCTGCACATGCCTTGATCTGAGGCGCGCTGTAGTAGCCGCGATCGGCAATCGCGCGCAGTCGCTTCTTGCCCATCGCTTCCCGCGCGGCTTGTGTCATCGATGCCAAGGAGTCCCTGTCATGTCCTCGGTTCGTCACTTCGTGCGCGACGATCAGATGGTGCTTGGCTTCGACAACCATCTGCACGTTGTAGCCGACCATCCCCGAGCCCCGGCCGCTGGTAGCCATCGAGCGGGCATCCGGGTCAGTCACCGACAGCTGACCGTCTGGACTGTCTTTGAGCCTCTCCTTGACGTCATCCAGCGCGCGCATTTGGTTGCGCAGGCGCTCGATCTTGTCGTTGAGCCGAACGGTCCTGGCCTCGATCTCGACAGGTTGTGTTCGGTCCGCAGTGTCGAGCGCCGCCAGATAGCGGTGGATGCTCTCCTCAATCTGCTGCTGAGGTTTGTCTATCTTGGCGACGGTGAAGTTCTTGTCGCGCGTATTGACTGCCTTGAACTTACTTCCATCAACGGCAACCAGGGCTTGGCTGAATAGTTTGAGGTCTCGGCATACGGCAACAAATCGCCGGCACACATTGCGAATGCCCGTACCAGTGTCACGGCGGAAATCGGCGATGGTCTTGAAGTCTGGCGCCAGACGGCCGACGAGCCACATCAGTTCGACATTGCGTTGGCATTCTCGCTCCAGTCGACGACTGGACTGGATCCGATTTAGGTAGCCGTAGATGTAGATCTTCAGCAGCACGGCCGGGTGATACGACGGGCGGCCGGTAGCTGCTGGCGCCGCCTTCTCAAATCCCAGCGATTCCAGGTTGAGCTCGTCGACGAATGCGTCGATTATGCGCACCGGGTTGTCGTCGGCGATGAAGTCATCCAGGCATTCCGGGATCAACGCTACCTGCTGCCGGTCCTGACCTTCGATGAATCGGGGCATGTCGACTCCCGGAATCGAGATACCAAACTCTATCTAGATCACCGTAGCGGCGTCAAAGAGTTTTCACACAGCCTCGGTCGAGAGCGGACAGACAGGATTGACGCTTTCCGACCCTAACAGGTCTTGAACCTCGCTGGGCGTCATCGGTCCCTTGACCAGATGATCCAGCAGTTCGGCGGGGACTTCAGGCAGTGGCCCACGGGCCGCCGCCTGAGCGGCTGCTGTGCGTTTCTTCTTCATCGGCATATCCATGATCTTTAGTCCTCATGATATGCCCCGCACACAAAATTGCGGATAGGCTCCAGATGGCCTCACAGGCCAAGTACTCGCCAATAACAATTTTGATGCGGACGACGCCGCCATCATCAATAGCTTGAAACCTATAGCGCCCTTCCTGCACATCTACCCAATCGTTGAGAATCATATGAACAATACGCTCCTCGCCATGGGGATCTGCTAGTTTGATTTCTGCAACGCACAAACGCTGCATGCCCCTAGAGCCAATCTCTCCGTATGTCTGAACCATATGCGGAGCATTAAACTCTTCCAAGAATTGCTCATTAAGCAGCGCCATGGGCTGCCACCAGATTGACGTCGGCTCTTCGCGGCACTCTTGCTTTAATTCATAGGCAGCATGACACCTAGCCAGCTTTAGAAGAACGCGACGTACTCTCTCGTGCTCAACTTCAAATATGATTTTGTTGCCATCGCAAGTCTTAGATGCTTCAATGCGCGCCCGTAGAGCGGGGGATCTCTCCAACAAGGTCGCAATGGTCGGCCGTCGGATTTTTACTGGCTCGGTCGAGCCAGCAATGACCGACTCAATAAGACATGCAACGTACTCTTCGTCTTTGGAGAACCCATTGTTGCAAGGATGACATGCGCCGACGACGGGAAGATTCTCCGGGTAGGGTTTGTCTAACAATACACGGGAAGGAACATGCTCGCGAGTGTTGTCTTGGGCCCCGCAGTAAATGCAGCCCAAGAGTAATCGTTCGTCAGCGTAGTCTCTTAACTGTTCCATCGCGAATTAGCTCTCGAAGTTGCCTAACTAAATTTGGACGATAGAGGATCGTTGTTCTTATAAAAATGAATCTATCCGCAATTCTGAGAGTGAGCAATCGCAAGCAAACTCTTTAGGCACACCTAAAAATTTCGGAATTGGAGCTTGTTGCAAGTAATCTAAAGAAAATGATGGAATGACTGCTCTTGGCCGAAGCCGGGCCTAGCTACTTGTGAGTGCAGTGCCGCAAAGCTGACCTTCGGGGCTGCACCCTAAGCGTCCGGTTTATGACACGGGCCGTAAACGAGTGCAGGCCGTCGCCAGGCGGCCAGTTAGTTGCCCTAGGTGGTACGAAGAAGCAGACATTCACAGTTCAAGCCAAGCCGCGAGTCGCGGCTGGCCTACGCGAAGCCCCTAGAGCGACCAGTCAGGCATCTTGCTTCCTAGAGGCGACGATTGAACTCTCCGTCTTGGCAACAACGTCATGAACCAATCGCTCGCTAAAGCCAGCAAGAAAGGAAATTGCTGCAAAGAAAAACTGGGCTTTGTCAGATTGAATCACGACAGGTAGCAGGCCAGAACTGATCACGGAAAAAAGGAAAAGTGCGAAGGCAGTCCCGACTATAGGCTTAAACAAACCAGTAAAAAACAGGATCGATGAGTCAGGCGTCTTGACCTTGGCCAAATCGTGAAGTCGAACCATGATGCTGACGATGCTACCGAGCGCCCCGAAAAATGAAACAAGGCCGAGCGTCTCAATTTTGACGCCAAATAATGTGTCGTACCGCGACAAAAATGGCAAGACGACCATTGAAAGTGGCAGTACGAAATACAACAAGACAGCAAGTCCGAGCACTACTCGTATAGCAGGAGATCCGTTGCGAATCGCGAGAGGTATTGGGCTGGTTCTCGCTCGAAGTCGCTCACTGAGACGCTTCAGAGTGGGCTGGGCCAGCCTGACTTTCGGGTCATCTGTTAGCAAGCAGTCAGCAATGAGCTGTGCTTGAGCATAAAGCACTGGGTCATCCACTTTCTCCAAAAGTGGAAGCAAATTGACAAGCCGTGCAAGATCTTGCTGAATATTCGGATCGATTGGCTTAGCGCAATGCATCCGGATACGCTCAGCCAGAGCAATCGAAGGACGAAGGCTCGGCATAGATTCAGATACTTCATTAACAACTTTTAGCACAATCTCGTCCTCGTCATTAAGCCCGCTGCCTGGCTTATACATACACTCCCTCTATCAGCTTCATTTAGTAACCAGTGTAACAGAATGACTTCGATGCAAGACTTGACCGTTTTGCTTTATGGCGAAAGTCTGAGAGGAGGCTCAGGGTCGATTGCAGTTCGACGCGAACGACTGCTAAAGGGCACCTCAGGTTTGTGGCGCCACCCCATCAAGTCTGCCGCTTGGCGACAGACTGCTCACAACCTATACCTGCCGTGCGTGGGCACGCGCCGGCTGGCAGCTTCTGGCCGACTGCGGGCTTCCATGGCCGTCTGCATAATCAACCTTGACATCAATTCTGTAGAGCCGCCGGGTTTTGCAGCCAAGAGCTTGAATTAGAGGGTGCGGCAACCGCCCCTCCCGGCCTAGTAATACCCCCCCTTGCAGTCGGAGATTGTGAACCAGTCCGAATAGCGCTAGCTCGGGCGGCTTGGGTCAGAGCAACCACCAGAACAAAACTATCCGCCCAACTGCTCCCGCACGGTCGCCAAAATTTCTTCGGAAAGCCCCGGATTCCCCACCGCCGTGGCGCGGGCGAGGGTCAATGCTCCAACCATGCTGCTCAGGGTCACGATGGCCTGCGCGCGCCTGGCCGGGTCATCCCCCTGAAGCTCGCCCATGAAGCGTTGAAAGTTGCGTTCCACGCCCTGCGCAAAGACCTCTGACATTTCCGGCCCTGCCCTGGCAACGTCTGCCGCCAATGCCGCAACGGGGCACCCCTCTCCGGGGTGATCGCGGTGGAAAGTGGAAAGATAGCCGTACACCAGTGCGCGGAGTCCGCCCGCACATGCGCCCTCCGCCCCCGGGGACTCCGATCCCTCTTGCGGCGTGATCGTCCACTCAAACGCGCGCGTGCATGCCTCGCGAGCGAGGGCATCCCGGGACTCGAAGTGCCGGTACAGCCCGCCATGGGTCAACCCTGCCTCGCGGGTGATCTCGGCCAGGCCCACGCCCTCCAGGCCCTTTTCTCGATAGAGGCGTGCGGCGGCGTCCACGATTCCCTCGCGGTTCCTGGCGGCCTGTGCTTTGCTGACTTTCATGGGTTAGATGATACCCCTCATCAAAATTGATTTATGATTATGCTCATAATCAATAACATCACACTCAGCCCATCGCAAGGGCTGGGTTCAATTGCGGAAGGTGCGGCATGGAACGTCGGGTAGTCATCACCGGTTTGGGCTTGGTGTCCCCTCTCGGATGCGATGTGGAGCTGGCCTGGCAGCGCTTGCTGGCGGGCCAGTCCGGAATACGCGCCTTGGATGCGGCGGTTGGCGAAGGCACCGGCGTTTCCATCGCGGGCCGAGTGCCAAGCCAGGAGGAGGATCCGCAAGCCGGATGGCGCGCCGAAGCCGTCATCCCGGCGAAAGAGCTACGCCGCATGGACCGCTTCATCGCATTTGCATTGGGCGCGGCGGATCAGGCCCTGGCGCACGCACAGTGGCGCCATCCGACCGCCGAGCAGCAGGAGCGCGCGGCGACCATCATCGGTTCCGGTGTGGGCGGTTTCAGCACCATTGTCGAAGCTGTGCGAACCACGGATGGCAAGGGGCCGCAGCGCTTGTCGCCTTTCACCGTGCCGGCTTTCCTGGCCAATCTGGCGGCGGGACAGGTGTCGATCAGGCACCAGCTAAAGGGTCCGTTGGGAGCGCCGGTGACGGCCTGTGCCGCCAGCATCCAGGCCATTGGCGATGCGGCGCGCCTGATTCGGAATGACGAAGCCGACATGGCGCTCTGCGGCGGCAGCGAAGCCACCATCGACAAAGTGGCGTTAGGCAGCTTTGCGGCGGCCAAGGCGGTGAAGACCCATTGCGACAGCGAGCCCGCGAAGGCTTCCCGCCCGTTTGACCTGGCCCGGGACGGCTTTGTCATGGCCGAAGGCGCGGGACTATTGGTGCTGGAGGCGCTGGATCATGCGTTGGCTCGCGGCGCCAGGCCGCTGGCGGAAGTCGTAGGCTACGGCACGTCCGCCGATGCCTATCATGTCACTTCCGGGCCGGAAGATGGTTCCGGCGCCGCCCGATCGATGCGCGCGGCGTTGCGGCAGGCACGGTTGCAACCCCATGACATTCAACACCTGAATGCGCATGCGACCTCCACGCTTGTCGGGGACCGAGGTGAGCTGGCGGCCATTCGCCAAGTGTTTGGAGCAGGCTCCGGCCCCTCCATTACGGCCACGAAATCCGCCATCGGCCACATGCTGGGCGCCGCTGGCGCGGCCGCCGCGATTTTCACGATATTGGCCTTGCGTGACCAGATTGCGCCGCACGTGCTCAACCTGGAACATCCGGATCCGTTGGCCGACGGCCTGGACCTGATCGCTGGACGTGCGCGCGCTCATGCCATGGAGCATGCCATGCTCAACGGATTTGGCTTCGGTGGCGTCAATGCGTCGCTGGTCCTCAAGCGATTTTCAGCCTGAGCCCTGTCTCGCGGGCAGGCTCCCCTGCCCTGGATCACGCCCGCCTCGCCCCTACCCCAAGACAGCTCAGCGCCGCCCCGGCAGCATCCGCACCAGCGTGTTGTCCCGAAAGACGTAATGGTGCAACAGCGCCGCAGCGGCATGCAGCCCCACCAGGAAATAGCCCACCGTGGCCAAGGTTTCATGCAGCTCCTTGACCTGGTCCGCCAGAGCCTTGTCCGGGCTGACCAGCGCGGGAACCTCCAAGCCGAACAACGGAATCGGCTTGCCCCCGGCGCTGAGCGTCAGCCACCCCAGAATCGGCGTGACGATCATGAACGCATATAGCGCGTAATGCATCAGCCGGGAAAGCACGTCCTGCCATCTTGGCATCGGCGGACGCACGCCGGGCGCCGAGCCCGAGGCCAGCCGGATGACCACCCGCAGCACCACCAGCCCGATCACGCACAACCCCAGCGAAAAATGCAGGGCCTTGACGTTGTCGTACAGCTCGGTGCCTTTGGTGGCCAGCCCGCGCAATTCCATACAGGCGTAGACCAGTGCCAGGACCACGAGCATGAGCCAGTGCATGGTGATCACCAGGCCTGCGTACTGGGTGTCGGAGTTCTTGATTTTCATGTTTCTTCCTTGTCGTCAAAACGCGCTACGGACTGCCTGGTTCAATCTTCGCCCTGCCCTCGGCGCCCTGCGTGGGCGCGTCGGGAGGTTTCCAGGGATCAACATGGGTCATCACGTTCAAGACACGATGCCGCTGCATGACGCGCTGGCGCGCTTGCACGGCGATCTTGTGGCCTTCGTCGACAGTCAGCCCGGCGTCGATCTCCAGGTGAGCGTCGACGACGATCATATCGCCCATTTTTCGGGTGCGAAGATCGTGCACGCCTTGAATACCCGGGGTGTCCTGCAAGGTGCGCTGGATCGCGGCGGCTTCGCCTTCGTCGATGGCGCGGTCCAGCAGGTCGTGCAAGGCGTCCCAGCCAAAGCTCCAGCCCATGCGGGCCACCATGAAGCCCACGATGGCCGCGGCGATCGGGTCCAGTATCGGGTAGCCCAGCAGGTTGCCGATGATGCCCAGGCCCACCACCAGCGACGAGGCCGCGTCGGAGCGCGCGTGCCAGGCGTTGGCCACCAGCATGCTGGACTTCACGCGCTTGGCCACGGCCAGCATGTAGCGGAACAAGGCCTCTTTGATGACCAGGGCGCCACAGGCCACCCAGAGCGCGACCAGATGCACCTGCGGGATCGCGTCGGGCTGCTCCAGCTTGGTCACGGCGGACCACAGCATGCCGCCGCCGACGGCCAGCAACAAGACGCCCAGCGCCAGGGATGCCGCGGTCTCGTAGCGATAATGGCCGTAGGGATGGTCCGCGTCGGCTTCTTTCTGGCCATGCCGGTTGGCCAGCAGCACGATGAAGTCGGCGACCAGATCGGAAGAAGAATGAATACCGTCCGCGATCAGGCCCTGGGACTTGGAGAAAATGCCGATGATGATCTGGGCGGTGGCGAGCACTACGTTCACGCCCACGCTGACCCAGGTGCTGCGGGCGGCGGCGGCGGCGCGTTCGGCCGGGCTGTGTTCATCGTCCTCCGGGTCGTCCGGCGGAGGCGGAAAGGCGGTCATGGTTCATGCTCCCGTTTTTTTGCAATCTAGCCTTGCGGCTTTCGGGCTGGAGCATAAGCACCGAAACCTGAACGGATGATGAACGTGGCCGTCAATTCCGCGGCGGCGCCGGACGGGAGGCGCCGCAACGGATTTGCCTTGACTTGCGCCCTAGCGCCCACTTCACTCCCTCGAGCCACAGCAAGCCCAGCACGGTCAGCCCTGCCGCCGACAGGAGTATCCACGGCGTAGGCTGCTCGAACGCGAACAGGCGGCTCACCGGAGAGATGCCGAGCACGCAGGCCAGGAGCAGCACGGTGACCGCGCTGATCCAGGCGGCGTAGCGGTTACCGGCATCTCCCGTGCGCCAGGAGGGGCGCGTCAGGTTGCGATTGGCGTAGATGAGTCCCAGGTTGGCAAGCACCAGTACCGTGAACACCATGGCGCGGGCCATGTCTTCAGAATTTGCCGCCACTCGCGCGCCGGCATACAGGGCCAACAGTAGAACCAGCAGGCCGCACCCCTGCCACAAGCCACGGGTCAGTATGGCGCGGTCGAACAGGCGGGCGTCCGCGCGGCGCGGCGGCTCGGACATGGCATTCGCTTCCAGCGGCTCGGCCTCAAAAACAATCGCGCAGGCGGGATCGATGATGAGCTGCAGAAAGAGGATGTGCACCGGCATCAGCAGCATGGGCCAGCCCAGCAATACCGGCACCAGCGACAGGCCCACGATGGGCACGTGCACGGCCACCCCGAACACAATGGCCTTGCGCAGATTGGCGAACACGCGACGGCCATGGCGCACCGCGGTGACGATGGAGGCAAAGTCGTCGTTCATCAGCACCAGATCGGCCGCCTCGCGCGCCACCTCGGTGCCGCGCGCGCCCATGGCGATGCCGATGTGAGCCGCCTTGAGGGCGGGCGCGTCGTTCACGCCATCGCCGGTCATGGCGACGATGTCTCCGCGCGCGCGAAAGGCTTGCACCAGGCGCAGCTTCTGCGCGGGCTGCAGGCGGCAGAACACCTGGGTGGCGGACAAGCGCTCCCGCAGGGCGGCGTCGCCAAGGCTCGCCAGTTCTTGGCCGGTCATCGGCGGGGCGTTGGTGTCCAGGCCAGCCTGACGGGCGATGGCGACGGCAGTGGCCGGATGGTCTCCGGTCATCATCACCACCCGGATACCGGCTGCCTGGCAGGAGGCGATGGCGCTTGGCACATCGGGGCGCAGCGGATCTTCCAGCCCCACCAGGCCGAGAAAGACGAAGTCGAAATCGTGTTGGCTGGCCGGTAGCGGCGGGGTGGCGAACACGGCGCGGGCCACCCCCAGCACGCGTATTCCATCGGCGGCCATGGCCGCCACCTGCCGGGCGATGCGCGCGCGATCGGCGGCGGGAAGATGGCATAGGTCGACGACGGCTTCGGGCGCGCCCTTGGCGGCGATCACATAGGCCCGCTGGTCGGGCGACTGCCAGACGCGCGACATGGCGAGCATGGCGGGCGACAAGGGGTAGTCCTCGACCAGGCTCCAGTCGACGTGCAGATGCTCGGTGCGGGCCAGTAGCCGCGCGCCGGCGCCGACGATGGCGACCTCCATCGGGTCGCTGGCGTGGCGGTGGGTAGCCAGGACGGCGTATTCCAACACGCCGTGCAGCGCCTCGGGCAGCGGCGCCGCGCCGTCTCGCAGGCTGTCGTAGAGCGCGCTGCCCGACTGGAGCCGCCGAACCGCCATGCGATTGGTCGTGAGGGTTCCGGTCTTGTCAACGCACAGTACGGTGGCGGCGCCCAGCAACTCCACGGCGGGGATGCTGCGGGCCAACACCTTCTGGCGCGACAAGCGCCATGCGCCCAGGCTGAGAAACAAGGTCAGAATGACCAACAACTCTTCCGGAAGGATGGCCATGGCCAGCGTCAATCCCGCCAGCATTCCGCCCAGCCAATCGCCACGCAATAGACCGTGCGCCAATGCCAGCGCCACCGCCAGCGCGAGTCCCAACGCGGTTACGTTTCTGACGACACGCCGGGTTTCGCGCTGGATGGGGGTGATATCAATGGCGATGCCCTGTAGCGACTGGCTGATACGGCCCAGCGCGCTATGCATGCCCGTGGCCACGACGCGGCCCTGCCCGCCGCCCTGCGTGACAAGGGTGCCGGCGTATGCCAGGACGGCCGCGTCAGCGCCCGCCTGTTTGCGCACCGGCACCGATTCGCCGGTAAGCAGCGATTCGTCCAGAGCCAGATTGGCGGTGCTGATGAGTTCCAGGTCGGCGGGCACGCGGTCACCCTCGGCCAGCAGCACAACGTCGCCGCGCACAAGCTCGCGAGCGGGGATTCTCAGGTTCTGGCCGCCCCGCCTGACGAGCGCCTGCGGGCTGGATAGATCGCGCAGCGTCTCCAGCGAGCGCTCGGTGCGACGTTGTTGCGCGAAGGTAATGCTCATCACGACGAACACAAACCCCAGCAGCATCAACGCCTCTTGCCGGTTGCCCAGCGCCAGATAGAGCGCGCCGCAGGCCACCAACAGCAAAAACATGGGTTCCGCCACCACATCGCGCGCCAGCCGCAATACGCTCCGCCGCCGCGAAGTCGGGAGCGCGTTCGGGCCGTCAAGCGCCAGGCGCTGCCGCGCCTGCGCCGGGCTCAGGCCATCGATGTCGTCCATGTCCAGAGCGGCTCACTTCACCAGAAGGACTGGCTGGCGGGCCGCTGCCAGCACGCGTTGCGCGACCGAGCCGATCAGCAGGTCGGCGATGGCCCCGCGGCCTTTGGAGCCCAGCACCACCAGATCGAATTTTCCCTTGCCCGCACAGTCGAGAATTTCCTTGGCCACATGGCCGGTCCGCTCGACCATGTCATGCCTGATGCCGGCCGCTTCAAGTAACTTGCGGGCGGGCTTGAGTTCCTTTTCACAGACCTCGCGCAGATAATCGGCCACTGCCGCCTTGCCGACAAAGGACTTTGCGTGGTTCAGGCCAGTATCGTCGTGCACGCAGATCAACGTGATGCTGTGCGGGCCCGATTGCAGGCCGGCCACCAGTTTTGCCGCGTACTTGACCGCATGCAAGGAGAATTTCGAGCCGTCGACGGCAACGAGGATTTTCATCACGGCCTCTTTGTGGGAGTGTGGGATTCTTCCTGCTTGGCGCATCCGCGGCGGGGATTATTGATGCGGGTCAAGCACATAGGGCATTGCCGTGCTTCGCGTGGCGTCGACGCGGGGATCGAATTCCAAGGCCACCAGGACATGGCGGCGACGTTCCCCGTCTTTCATGATGGGGTTCCAATCGCTGAAGCATGAAATCCACGTCGCCCCATCGCATGACGGTCGCTGTCCGTTGCGGCAAGGCACGTCGATTGTGTGCCTGCGCTTCGTTCGAGGATTGACTTTGGTCAATCCGGACCTGACCCAAGGTTTTACGCTGAGGGAACTTGGCGGGCCAGATCCAGGCCGGGACCGGCGATGCGCCCGTCTCGTACGCAGCGGTCAGCGACGGCGCGCCTGGCGTCTTCAGGAAGCAACGATGGAGGTTCATGAATGGACACTCCTTTCAAGAATCGAAAAGAGGCTGGCGTGCTGCTGGCCAGGCGGCTGATGGGATATGCGGGGCGCACCGACGTCATCGTGCTGGCGCTGCCCCGTGGGGGAGTGCCGGTGGGTTTCCAGATTGCCGCCGCGCTGAATGTTCCGCTGGACGTTGTGCTGGTGCGCAAGCTGGGGATGCCGGGGCATGCCGAATGCGCCATCGGCGCGATCAGCAACGATCAGTCTGAACTGCAGACCGAGGTCGTCGCGGCGTACGGGATTCCCACGAAAGAGATCGAGGCAATCGCGTCGCGCGAGCGAAGGGAACTGATGCGCCGTGACGCGTTGTACCGGGCGGGGCGGCCACCGCTGCGTCTGCGCGGAAAAACGGTGATTCTCGTGGATGACGGCCTGGCGACCGGTTCGACGATGCGCGTGGCGGTGCGGACCGTGCGGATGGCGAAGCCGGCAAAGATTGTGGTCGCCGTTCCGGTTTCCGCCGCGCAGCCGCACGAGGAACTGGCGCTTGAGGCGGACGAAATGATCTGCTTGAGCACGCCCGCGCCGTTTTACGGCGTGGGCCAGTGGTACCTGGACTTTGAGCAGACCACGGACGACGAGGTAATCAGTCTCTTGCAAGAAGCCGCGCGCACCCATCCGCTGTCCGCATGGATAGCGTCGCCCGCGCCGAGTCACGGTTGATGGTTCTTGGCCCAAGGCAGCTTATGGAAATGACCACTGATGCGCATCTGCCCTCGCCTGCCCGGGCGATTGCCGCGTCCGCGCTTGCGCTGACGGGAAGCTCGCGCGACTACGACTCCGTTCTGGAGAAGATCGGCGACGCGCGCTTTGTGCTGATCGGCGAAGCCAGTCACGGAACGCACGAGTTCTATGAAGAACGCGCGCGGCTGACGCAACGGCTGATCGCGGAAAAGCGCTTCTCTACCGTAGCGGTCGAGGCCGATTGGCCGGATGCGTATCGGGTCAATCGATACGTTCGCGGTCAGGGAGAAGACACCACCGGCGATCAGGCCTTGGCGAGTTTCAAGCGCTTTCCGACCTGGATGTGGCGCAATACCTCGGTGGTTCGTTTCATCGAGTGGCTGCGTGACTACAACGACTCGGTGTCACCCCTGACCGAGCAGGTTGGATTCTATGGCCTGGACCTGTACAGCCTGTTTACGTCGATCGCGGAAGTGCTGCGGTATCTCGATCATGTCGACCCCGAATCGGCCCGCCATGCGCGTGAGCGCTACGCTTGCTTTGATCATTTCGATCGCAACAGCGAACGCTATGGATATTTGACGGGCCATGGTTTGTCGGCCTCATGCCAGGGCGCCGTCATCGCGCAGATGCGTGAACTGAACACGCGTGCCGCGCAATATCTGAAAAACGATGGATACGAGTCAAGCGATGCGCTGTTCTGTGCGCAGCAAAATGCGCGCTTGATCACGAATGCCGAAGCGTACTACCGCACCATGTTCGATCGGCGCGTGTCTTCCTGGAACCTGCGGGACCGCCATATGGCACAGACCCTGGATGCCCTCGCCCGCCATCTGCCACGGACGGGGGACGGCGGGCCGGCCAAGATTGTCGTCTGGGAACACAATTCGCATGTGGGCGATGCGCGCGCGACGGACGTCGGACAGGCGGGAGAGTGGACGGTAGGCCAATTGGCGCGCGAGCGTTACGGCGCCGAGACTTTCCTGGTGGGACTGACCACCTATCAGGGAAGCGTTACCGCCGCAGACGACTGGGATTCGCCGGCAGAACGCAAGCGGGTGCTGCCGGCCCTGCCTGGCAGCTACGAGGCAGCGTTGCATGAGACGGGCATCGACCGATTCGTCGTGTCGTTCAAGGGCGACCGGAGCCTGACGCACGCGCTGTCCCGGCGTCGGCTGGAACGTGCCATCGGCGTCATCTATCGGCCGCAGACAGAACGGCAAAGCCATTATTTCCATGCTTGCCTACCGCAACAATTCGACTGCGTCCTCCATTTCGACCAGACCCGCGCCGTCGAGCCGCTGGAGTGGGGGGACACTTGGACGCTGGGAGAGGCGCCAGAGACTTTCCCGCGCGGGCTGTAGCGCCGTGAACGCAAAGCCAATGGGGTCCGGGCCCTACGTTGCGCTCATCTCCTTCTCTTTCTCTTTCTCCTTCTTCATCTTTTCCTTGTCTTTTTTGGCGCCTTCGTGATGCGACTTGATCGCCAGAAACATGCCCGTGCCCAACACGAGGATCTTGAACGTACCGAAGATTACAGGGACCCAAAAATTCATCATTTCCTCAAAACGCTGCTGCGGCAGCTGCATTTACTGCGCGCGGGCCAGGCAAAGCCAAACGGGCGGTGGCCGTGAGACCACCGCATCAGCCTGGTTCAGGGCGGTGAGCGCCCTGCTCCCTACAGGTGTGGAATTCTAACGCCCAATCCATACAAACTCTTGAATGATTCTATATGTATGGATTTTTTGGCTTACAAAAGTAGATAAACTCCATACATAGAGCTCGCGCGGCAAAGGGCCACGGCTCAAACCAGGCATGGCGCGCCGTCCAGCGGCATCCCGCTGCCTTCAGCCCAGGGCGTTCAACAGCGCATCCGCGGTAACGACGGTGCAGTATTCGCCGTCCAGGTTGGCGAGCGACATGGCGTGGATATCCTCGGCGCTTCGCGGTGTCCCATGCCAGTCTGTCCGAGCGAACGTGAAACAACCGTCAGCCACCAGCCAGACCTGCAAACCAAGGTTGCCGGCCATGCGGACCGTTGCCTCGACTGAGTTGTTCGTGATGACTCCCGCCACGACCAAGGCGTCGTGGCCATGGTCGCGAAGCGTCTTTTCCAGGTCGGTGCCGATAAACGCGCTGTTCGTCTGCTTGGGAATGATCCATTCCCCCTCGATGGGCGCTGTTTCCGGCTTGAATGCATGTCCTGGCTGGCCCGGCCGATAGTGGGACGTGGCATCGGTAGAGTCATGCCGGACGTGCCAGACCGGCCAGCCCTGGGCGCGCCAATGGGTCAGGAGCCGAGCCACTTGGCGCTCGGCGCCGGGATTGTTCCGCTCGCCCCAACTGGGATGGTCGATCGCGCACTGCAGGTCAATCAGCAGAAGGACGGCACCGCGTGGGGGAAGTGGAGAGCGCATGGGGACGGGCCGGAGATTTTCGAATCGATGGGCGGGTCGAGACGGGGCTGAAAAGGCGAGCGAAGCCGACTATACCGCATGGCCGCCACGGCCACCGCGCAACGTTTTCGGGCGTGTCCAACGGCTGGCGAGAAGTCCAGGGGGTGTCATTGGACGCGCCCGCGGGGCAACCCTGCCCCGCCGACTCTTGGGCCTGGTTAGGCCAATGGTTTACGTTCGCGATTGTCCGTCGCGCGGCGCGCGCGCAACGGCCCAAGCATCATGGGCCATTGCGCAGGCGCTCAGGTCAATACCAGCGCGCCGCGCTCGCGCGGCTGGGCGCTCACGGCCTCGCCTCGCGCGGCATCCCCGCTCAAGCGGAACACGCCGACCGCATTCACCAAGGCATGCGCCTGGTCCTGCATCGAGCCCGCCGCGGCCGCGGCTTCTTCGACCAGCGCGGCATTCTGCTGGGTCACTTCGTCCATCTGCGACACCGCGCGGTTGACCTGCTCGATGCCGGAGGCCTGTTCTTGCGATGCCGCGGCGATCTCGCCCATGATGTCCGTCACGCGCTTCACCGAGGCGACCACCTCTTGCATGGTGGTGCCTGCGTTTTCCGCGTGGTCAGCACCTTCGGCCACTTTGCTCACGGACGCTTCGATCAGCGTCTTGACCTCGCGCGCAGCCTGCGCGCTGCGTTGCGCCAATGACCGCACCTCGCCCGCGACCACCGCAAAGCCCTTGCCCTGCTCGCCCGCCCGGGCCGCTTCCACGGCGGCGTTCAGCGCCAGGATGTTGGTCTGGAACGCAATGCCATCGATGACCGAAACGATCTCGGAAATCTTGCGCGAGCTGGCGGAAATATCGCCCATCGTACTGACCACCGCCGACACGACGGCGCCGCCGCGCTGGGCGACTTCGGAAGCGCTTGCCGCCAATTGATTGGCCTGGCGCGCGTTGTCGGCATTTTGCTTGACGGTCGAGGCCAGTTCTTCCATCGAGGCGGCGGTTTCTTCCAGCGACGCGGCCTGCTCTTCGGTGCGGCTGGACAGGTCCGTGTTGCCGGCCGCAATCTGCCCCGCTGCGCTGGATATGGTTTCGGACCCGGCGCGAATAGTGCGAACGGCGCCGGCCAGCTTGTCCTGCATATCATGCAGCGCGAGCAGCAGTCGGCCGGTCTCGTCCCGGGTGTCAGCGTGGATGGGTTGCCCCAGGTCGCCACGCGCCACGGTCTCCGCCACCGTCACTGCCTGGGCCAGCGGCGTCGTAATCGACTTGGTCACCCGCCACGCGAACAGGCCGCCCAGCACGATAGCCACGCCCGACAGGACCAAATTCATCGTGCCCGCGTTGTCGATAACCCGCTGGCTGGCGGCGCTGGCGTCCACCATCTCGTCAGATTGAATCCGGGAAATTTCGCTGACGCGGTCTTGCAGGATATCCAGAAGCGGAAGGGTCTCCTCCAGCAAGCGTTGGCGAGCGGCATCGCGCTCACCACGCTTGAGGAGCGCGCCCACGCCCTGGAACGACTTCACATAGCGACCGCGCACGTCTTCCAACAACCGCAACTTCTGGCGTTCGTCTTCGGTACGGAACAACGGCCGCAGGGTTTCCAGCGCCTGGTCGATCGCCTTTCGGTTGGTGTCGATGCGAGCGAACAGCGCTTCAGCGGTGCGGGGATCAGTATTGACGATCAGTTCGAGGTTCGCGCGCGCATTGGCGCGCGTCGTCACGTCAATGATGTTGATGGCGTTCGCCTTGGCCCACGTCTGTTCTGTGATCGCCTGGTTGATGCCGCCGATGTGGGTCAGTTCATACTGCGCCAGGCCAGCGAGCGCCAATAACAGCGCAAGTACGGTGCCGAAGCCCAGGGTCAGCCGGGTGCCAATGGATGAGTTGCGGAATAAGTTGCTGATCGTTAAACGGGAGCGCATGAATTTGTACTATGACAAAGGGAAAACCCTAGTATAGGTTTCATGACACATATAGCAACGAATTTGTAATGAGAATTTGCGATTTCGCATAGCGGGCCGGAATTTTATCTGGCAGACGCCTCTGTCGAAATTCCAAGGAGGTCAAATGACGGGCAGCTTTCTACCCAAAGCAGTCCTTGATCATTTAATTTTCACACTTCAATGGATGGCCTCTGTGGGGCTGACCTCACGGCGTGTTTACGGAGAAGCGGCACGATGCGCTTGAACATCAATCAGTTGGCAGACCGTAATAGTTATTCACAGCTGTGGCTAGCACGTTTCCAGTTGCCCCCACGCTGACGGTCCAAGCACCTATGGCCTACTACGTCATCATTTCTTCATCCTCCTCTTCCGATTCAGCCTGGAAGATCTCAATCAGCTTCTGATTGTAATCATCCAGATAGGTCTGCAAGCCTTCACGATCGATGAGGCGAACACCAGCAGTGGAAGCAAGCTCCTTGGCCGATTTTGTGTAATAGGAATTGGTCACGACCATGGCTTCATCGCAACCGTAGAACGCCTTGGCCGAAATCGCTTGTTGAACGGCAGCATTGCCAACGGAGCCAGTGTAATTTTTTGCTTGGATCACCATATTCTTGCCGAACCGACTTACAAACAAATCGGCACCCTGGTCAGCGGTTTTCTTCGTTTCTTTCACGTCGAAACCAATGGTTTGGAAAATTTCCACCAAGAAGGCCTCGAACTGGAACCCGTCCATTGCGTCCACCAGATACATCGTGATGAACCGGTTCGGATTGAAGTGTTCAAGCTGACTCCCCAGCCGCTCGACGAGAATGTCGAAGTAGACACGCTCACAATGGTTCAGCCCTGATCGGAAGGCGGACAAGGAAATCAGAGGAATATCGACCGTTGCGTTCGCTTGAGCGTTGAATTGAATATCCGGGTATGAAATATCATTCTCCCAGAGGTAGTAATAAAACAGAGCAAGATCGGATCTGAACGTCGTTCCAGCCTCGTCGATCCATGATCGAAGAGTCTCGGTCAGGTCGGCTTTTATATGGCGGCTGAGTTCTCTGGAGAAGCCAAGGTAAGTCGAGTTAAATGAAGTCGTCAGAAGCAGCTTGTCCAGCAGTGAGGGCAAGCCTTCAAGTTCATCAAACCCCTTACGAATAAGCACCTCTCTGAAGAGCTCACGTTCAGTGTAGATGCCTTCGGGCCTAGGCCCCGGCATTCCGACGTCGTTAGACGTAGACGCGGTTTCCCGGGTGGTATGGATGAAATTTGTGAAATAGGGCTGCTTAAGCTGCGCGTATTTTCTCAGTACATTATTGAGCAAATCGTTCAGCTGTGCCTGCTCTTTCTTCTTGCCCAGAAAATCTTTGATGAATCCTTTGGACTGATACTGAAAGTCAGGATAGAAAGAGGGGTCAAGCGGGGTCAACTGCTGAGTTGACACTGCAGCAGACGGTGATATGTCGGAGCTCTTGCACCAAAGGCAGGCCGTCTCAAAGGTCGTTCTGTTGCATCCGTTGCATTGGTAAATCATGCATATCCTTCCCGCGCTGAACACTGATTTGAGTGTGCAAGACTTTACATGTCAGTTTCGATCAGTGGCCACTGGATACGAATCTGACGCCCTGGAAAGCCTCTGCATTTGATCGAAGACAGTAGCCTATTGTTACGTTTTCGTCTACAGGGGTCTTCCACCTCCAGGTGCGGTGTAGGTGCAGAGCTCCTTGTGATGACCGCGTCTGTCCGACTGCTGTTTAATGCAACCGGCAGATCCCGACCCAAAGTGGTCTCTCGTCTCTACATTTCGAAGATTCCGATGGCGGTTAGCAAAGAAAGCGTTGGATCACAGCCATCGCAACGCGCCACCATGCGGATCCGTCCAGGCCGACGCATGGCCATTGGTACATAACAGGAACATGCCGGACGTTTGCGGCGTGGCCGCGGGTAAGAACTGCGGAAATACCAATGGACTTTCATTGCTGATCCAGACGCAACGCGAGGCCAACATGTTGCGTGCAAATTCGTTGCGCAGTGCCTGGTCCATAACGTAGTTCAGAACAGCGGAGTGATACACAACCACGGTCGCTTGCGCCGGAGCCTGTTCGATTAAGGAAGCAAGATCCCGCAGCAGATCGCCCCGGACGATCTGAGGCGGCTCGCGTCCGCAGATCCGCAGCGCCGACTGAAGGCGTGCGAGTCGATTGCCATCCTCGGGCCACACCAGGTCTTCAAGCCACTTCCTATCTTCGTCGCAGTGAACGTCGATTGGGCTCAAATCCAGTCCAGCCCTCCACACGATTTCAGGATAGGTGTGGGGGAGCGGACCCGCGCCGGTGACCTCACAAGGGAATACCGGATAGTCCGAATCGTCTCGACACGGAACCAGGCGTTGGGAACCCCAGTCGTAGCCGTATTCGTCCATCAGCAGGCACAGCCCTGCGGAAGCCCCCACCTCGATGAGCGCTATCTTGCCTGCGATCGAAGCGAGAGCGGGCAGCAATACCGCACAGCGCCCTGGTTCGTTGGTCTGCGTGGAACGCGCCAACATGAGGGCCCGGATGGCGTCGCCATGTTGCGCCAAGCCTGCATCGAATTCCGCAGTCGAGGTAGGCGCACCTACGGTATGCCGGAACGCTGCAAACAGCAGGTTTGGTTGCTGCTTATCTACAGGCAGACCCTGCAAAAACGCCAGTGCGTCAAACGAATTCGCGACATGCAATGCCCATTTTTCATACAACGGCGAGCGACCCGCCGCCTCGATCTTTGCAAACCTCAAGTAGCGGTTAGCAATGCGATTCATGCCATCCCCCCTAACGCAGATGAGTCCCGGCTGAGTAGCACCGCACGCGGAAGTCAGTCATGCTACTAAGCAGCTAGCTGTTGGAATTGACGTTGCATTATGACCGCTCCTGGCCGCAACCAGTCGTTGACGACAGGCAGCTTTCGACCTGAAACGGACGCTCGAAAAGGCCAGATCTTCCAGCATGAGCCAAAGACCTTCGAAATCGGCGGTGCTCCCCAGTTCCTATTCGATCACCACATAAAACGGATCGTTCTTGCCAACTGATTCCTCGAAGGATTTCTGACTACAAGTCATTATCTCCTGTTGCAATCAACAACACCGGAATTCGGTTTCACGAGGCGCACGACACCAAGCGAGCAACACCGCCGCCCGCAGCCGAGCACCACAATTCAGCACGACGGAGCTACCATCTTGTCGACCATT
>JACDJA010001463.1_pt1 | contig 19639 bp, 19 predicted proteins | sample 7449241 | NCBI WGS metagenome assembly JACDJA01 (sample SAMN14253289, study PRJNA609438) | sludge metagenome | isolation source: initial anaerobic sludge | collected 2018-12-20 | reverse complement strand
GTGGCCTCTGAGTGTGCGTGATTTTTGGGTGCCTTGGTGGCTCACGGCAGACTGCCCGGATTGTAGCAGCCGCCCGCCACCGGATGGCCCTACGTACCAGACAACGGGGTGACCAAACAGCGGGGGCAGACACCCTGTTCGCGGCGTCCATCAGCGCTCGGCCACAGCCTGGCGAAGTCGAACAATAGCGAGCATGTGTAGCGAATGGAAAGCACGGTGCCCGTGGCGCTAGAGTCCATGACCACAACAGCATCAGGTAGTCGCCGTGCAGGTATTCGCGCAGGGTGTTGGCGGCGCCATCCGGCAGCGTGGCAAGCTGGGCCAACGCCTCGGCCGATTGCGGGGGTTATCCAGGTAGCGCCGACCGATGCGTGGGAATGGTGCCAGGTTGGGAATGACCGAGGTGCGCAACTCGGCCAGCAGGTCGTCGAAGGAAACCTCAGGGTCAGCGCCCATTTTCCCCATCCCGTTTTTCTGTATTTTTCTTTTAGCGCCTCGAACAAGGCACCCGTGAAGAAGGGGAATTATCCTAAGAACCGCAGTTGGACGCACCATCGAACGCGCCCAACTACGGTTTCCAGGATTATTGAAGGTGCGGGGAACAAAGCCATGGCCTGTCTCCCCGCGCTTTTTCCATCTTTCTCAGACGGCGGCCAGAGCCTGTTCGATATCCGCGATGATGTCGTCGATATGCTCGATGCCGATCGACAGGCGCACCATGTCGGGCGACACGCCGGCCTTGGCCATTTCGGCGGGTGACAGCTGGCGGTGCGTGGTCGACGCCGGGTGGCAGGCCAGCGACTTGGCGTCGCCGATGTTGACCAGGCGGGTGATCAGCTTCAACGCATCCTGGAAGCGGCCACCGGCTTCGACGCCGCCTGTGCTGCCCTCTCCCTTGATGCCGAACGAAAGGATGCCCGAGGCGCGACCGCCCATGTATTTCTGCACCAGGCCGTGGTCGGCATGGTCGGGCAGGCCGGCATAGTTCACCCACGCCACCTTGGCGTGCTGCTGCAGGTATTGCGCCACCTTCAGCGTGTTCTCGCAGATCCGGTCCATGCGCAGCGCCAGGGTTTCGATGCCTTGCAGGATGAGGAAGGAGTTGAACGGCGAGATCGCCGCCCCGGTGTTGCGCAGCGGCACTACGCGGGCGCGGGCGATGTAGGCTGCGGCACCCATCTCCTGGGTGTAGACCACGCCGTGGTAGGACACGTCCGGCTCGTTCAGGCGCCTGAAGCGCGCCTTGTGCTCGGCCCATGGGAACTTGCCCGAATCCACGATTGCGCCGCCTAGGGAATTGCCATGGCCGCCCAGGTATTTGGTCAGCGCGTGCACCACGATGTCGGCACCGTGTTCGAAGGGGCGGCACAGATAGGGCGAGGGCACGGTGTTGTCGACGATAAGCGGCAGCCCCGCCTGGTGCGCGATCTCGGCCAGACGGCCGATGTCGGTGACGTTGCCCAGCGGGTTGCCAACCGACTCACAGAAGATCGCCTTGGTGCGTTCGTCGATCAGCTTGGCGAAGCTGTCCGGGTCGCGGTAGTCGGCGAAGCGCGCCTCGATCCCGAACTGGGGGAAGGTGTGGGCGAACAGGTTGTAGGTGCCGCCGTACAGGGTCGAGGCCGAGATGATGTTGTCGCCGGTTTCGGCGATGGTCTGGATGGCGTAGGTGATCGCTGACATGCCCGAGGCCAGTGCCAGCGCCCCAATGCCGCCTTCGAGCGCGGCCACACGCTGCTCCAGCACCGCGTTGGTCGGATTGGTGATGCGGGTGTAGAGATTGCCCGCCACCTTGAGGTCAAACAGGTCCGCGCCATGCTGGGTGTCGTCGAAGGCGTAGGACGTGGTCTGGTAGATCGGTACCGCCACCGCCTTGGTGGTGGGGTCCGGTGAGTAGCCGCCGTGTACGGCAATGGTTTCGAGCTTCATGTCGCAGGTTTCCCCTCGGTGAACGTGGCGGCAAGTATAGCCAGCGCGAGGTCAATCCCAAACCCAGGGAATGTGGCAGAGCGGTACGTTGGCCGTTATCCGGCACAGCTCGCTTCAGCCCTCCGCCACCACCCCCAGCACCGCCTCGCCATACGCTTCCAGCTTCTTCGTCCCCAGACCCGAGATCTCGCCCAGTTCCGCCAGCGTGGCGGGGCGGCGGGCGGCGATTTCGCGCAGGGTGGCATCGTGCAGGATGACGTAGGCGGGGACGCCTTTTTCGTTGGCGGTTTCGCGGCGCCAGCTGCGCAGCGAGAGGAACAGTGGATCTTCGTCGTCGTGAACACCTGCGCCGCCGCTTGGGGCGAAGCGCAATTTCTTGCGCGCAGGCCGCGCTTCGATCGCGCGCAGCATGACGGTCTCTTCGCCCTTCAGCACCGGTCGGGCGGCGGCGGTGAGTTTCAACGCGCCGTAGGCGGTGTGATCGACTTCCAGCAATCCGCGCACCACCAGTTGGCGCAGCACGGCACGCCAGACCTTGTCGGTCTGGCTGGCGCCGATTCCGAGTACGCTCAACTCGCCGTGGCCGAAGCGGTCGATTTTCTCGGTGGTCTTGCCGAGTAGCACGTCGATGACGTGGCCGGCACCGAAGCGCTGGCCGGTGCGGTAAATAGCCGAGAGCAGCTTCTGCGCGGCCTCGGTGCCGTCCCATAGCGTCGGTGGATTGAGACAGACGTCGCAGTTGCCGCACGGCTGGCTGGTTTCGCCGAAGTAGCTCAACAGCGCGACGCGACGGCAGCTCGCCGCCTCGGCGAGGCCGACCAGGGCGTCGAGCTTGGCGTGGCCGATGCGCTTGTGCGCGTCCTCGGCGTCGCCCTCGTCAATGAAGCGGCGCTGGGTGACCACGTCCTGCAGGCCCCACGCCATCCAGGCTTCTGCCGGCTCGCCGTCGCGCCCGGCGCGGCCGGTTTCCTGGTAGTAACCTTCGACCGAGCGCGGCAGGTCGAGGTGGGCGACGAAGCGCACGTCGGGCTTGTCGATGCCCATGCCGAAGGCGAGGGTTGCGACCATGATCACGCCGTCCTCGCGCAGGAATTTTTCCTGGTGGCGGCGGCGGGTATCGTTGCCCATGCCGCCGTGGAACGCAAGCTCGGTGAGGCCTGCCTGCCTGATCTCGTCGGCTGTCTCCTCGACCTTCATGCGCGTGCTTCAATATACGATGACGGCTTCGCCCTTGTGTTCGTCCAGGAAATCGAGCAGCTGGCGGCGCGGCTCGGTTTTTTCGCTGATGCGATAGCGGATGTTGGGGCGGTCGAAGCTGGCGACGAAGACGCGCGCGGCGCCGAGGTCGAGGCGGGTGAGGATTTCGGCGCGCGTAGCGGCGTCGGCGGTCGCGGTCAAGGCGATGCGCGGCACCGCGGGAAAGCGTTCGTGCAGCGCCGACAGGCCGAGGTATTCGGGGCGGAAGTCGTGCCCCCATTGCGACACGCAATGGGCCTCGTCGATGGCGAACAGCGACACCCGGGCCTGTTCGAGCTGACTCTGAAAACGCGGTGTGAGCAGGCGTTCCGGGGCGACGTAGAGCAGCTTCAATTGCCCAGAAACGAATTCGCGCTCGACCTGCGCGGCCGTTGCGCCATCCAGGCTCGAATTCAGGAACTCGGCGGCGATGCCCTGTTCTTTCAGCGCCGCGACCTGGTCCTGCATCAGCGCGATCAGCGGCGACACCACCACCGCACAGCCGTCGCGCAGCAACGCCGGGATCTGGTAGCACAGCGACTTGCCGCCGCCGGTGGGCATCAGCACCAGCGCGTCGCCGCCCGCCGTCACGGTGTCGATGATGGCTTCCTGCTCGCCGCGGAACGCGGGGTAACCAAAGACGCGGTTGAGCAGGCTTGAGGGAGTGTCGGGCATGGGAAAAAGCACTGGCGCGGGATGTGTCACACTGACTATAATTGTGTCACGTTTTGACCTCTTGGAGGCTGCCCCATGAAAACCCTGACCATCCGCGAAGCCCGCGAAGGCCTGTCGCACCCCGACCAGATGTTCGCCGACGCCGACGAAGTACTGGTGGTGAAGCATGGCGAGCCGGTCGCGCGGATCCTGCCGGTGGAACCCAGGCGCCGGGTGCGCTCGTTGCGGGCTTTTCTGGAAAGCCAGCCGATGCAAACGGTTCCCAGTGAGGTCATTCTGGCGGAAGAGCGCGAGGATCGCGTTTGAGCGCCTATATCGACACCAGCGCGCTGGCCAAGTGCTATATCCGCGAGCCGCGCTCGCTGGACGTGCTCGACTGGGCCGATGCCCAGGATGAGGTCGTGACCAGCCCGCTCACCCTGGTGGAATTCCGCTGCGTGCTGGCCCGCCGGCGGCGCGCCCAGCAGATCGACCTGTCGCTTGAGCGCGTGGCCCTCGCCGAATTCGACCGCGACGTGCAGGCCAATTCCTGGCGCATCCAGCAGGATGCGCCCAGCCTGTTCCTTGAGGCTCGGCAGTTGATCGACCTGGTTCCGGAATTGCCCCTGCGCGCGTTGGACGCGCTGCATCTGGCTTACGCCCGTCATTTCGGCGCAAGCAGTTTCGCCACCGCCGACAAGCATCAAGCCGAAGCGGCCAAAGCGCTTGGCCTTCCCGTCGCCATTTTTTACTAACCCCCCTTTATTGAATTGGCATCATGACCAAAACCACCGCCCCAGCCCTCGACGTAAACCAGATCATCGCCGAGCGCCGCGCCAAGCTCGCCGCGATCCGCGAGCAGGGCGTCGCCTTCCCCAACGATTTCGAGCGCCGCGACTACGCCGGCAAGCTGGCCGCCGCGCACGGCGACAAATCGAAGGAAGCGCTGGAAGCCGAAGGCGTCCAGGTGCAGCTGGCCGGCCGCATGATGCTGAAGCGGGTGATGGGCAAGGCGAGCTTCGCCACCCTGCAGGACATGAGCGGACGCATCCAGGCCTACGTGTCCAACGACCTCACCGGCAGCGAATCGCACGATGCCTTCAAGCACTGGGACCTGGGCGACTTCCTCGGCGTGACCGGCACCCTGTTCAAGACCAACAAGGGCGAGCTCACCATCCAGGCGAAGACCATCCGCCTGCTGTCGAAGGCGCTGCGTCCGCTGCCCGAGAAATTCCACGGGCTCGCCGACCAGGAGCAGAAATACCGCCAGCGCTACCTCGACCTCATCACCAACGACGACGCGCGCGAGACCTTCATGCGCCGCTCGAAGATCATCCAGTCGATCCGCGAGTTCATGACCGGCCACGGCTTCCTCGAAGTCGAAACGCCAATGATGCACCCCATTCCCGGCGGCGCCGCGGCCAAGCCTTTCGCCACCCACCACAACGCGCTCGACATGGAACTGTTCCTGCGCATCGCGCCCGAGCTGTACCTCAAGCGGCTGGTCGTCGGCGGTTTCGAGAAGGTGTTCGAGATCAACCGCAATTTCCGCAACGAAGGCCTGTCGACCCGGCACAACCCCGAGTTCACCATGATGGAGTTCTACGAGGCCTATCGCGAATACCGCTACCTGATGGATTACACCGAGGCGCTGATCCGCCACACCGCGGTCGCCGCCACCGGCTCGGCCACTGTAACGTACCAAGACCAGACGATCGAGCTCGGCAAGCCGTTCGACCGCCTCACCATCGTCGAGGCGATCCGCAAATACAACCCCCAGTACACGGTCGAACAGCTGAACGACCGCGACTGGCTGATCGGCCAGTTCGTCGGCATGCATGCAAAGTACCGTGCGCACGACGGTATCGGCGGACTGCAACTGTCCTTCTTCGAGGAAACCACCGAAGCGCTCCTGGTGCAGCCGACCTTCATCATCGACTACCCGGCCGAAGTCTCGCCGCTGGCGCGCCGCTCCGATACCCGGCCCGACATCACCGAGCGCTTCGAACTGTTCATCACCGGACGCGAGATGGCCAATGGCTTCTCCGAGCTGAACGACGCCGAGGACCAGGCCGAGCGCTTCATGGAACAGGTGCGGGCGAAGGAAGCCGGCGACGAGGAAGCGATGCACTACGACGCCGACTACATCCGCGCGCTGGAACACGGCCTGCCGCCCACCGGCGGCTGCGGCATCGGCGTCGACCGCCTGGTGATGCTGTTGACCGATTCGCCGAGCATCCGCGACGTCATCCTCTTCCCGCAGATGAGGCGGGAAGCCTGAATGAGCCCGCAGATGCGGCGGGAGATTCGAATGCGCCCGCCGATGCGGCGCGCGGGCTGACCCACCGCCATGGGGCAATACACGCTCAAGGTCGGCCTGTCCGCACTGATCCTCGTCGCGATTGCCGAAGTGGCGAAGCGCAACACCTTCTGGGCGGCGGCGCTGGCGTCCTTGCCGCTCGCCTCGCTGCTCGCCTTCGTCTGGCTGTATCTCGACACCGGCGACGTGCAGAAGATCGCCGCGCTGTCCGGCAGCATCTTCTGGCTGGTGCTGCCCTCGCTGCTGCTGTTCGTGCTGCTGCCCGTCCTGCTGCGCAGTGGCTGGGGATTCTGGGCGAGCCTGGCGGTTTCCAGCGCCGCCACGGCGCTGGCCTATCTGGGCATGATCAGGCTGCTGGCTGCATTCGGCATCCGCCTGTAGGGCGCAGCCTCGCGATGCCTTCCGGTAAAATCGCACTTTTCCCGCAATCCATCCTTTTCAGAGTCACCCATCATGACCGACGCCTTCAACACCCACGACACCTTCACCACCGCCAGCGGCAAGCACCATTTCGCCTCGCTGAAGAAACTCGAATCCGCACTCGGCGTGTCGGTGGCGCGGCTGCCGGTGTCGATCCGCGTCGTGCTCGAATCTGTGTTGCGAAGCTGCGACGGGGTGAAGGTCACGCCGGAGCATGTGAAACAGCTGGCCGGCTGGAAGCCGAACGCCGAACGCACCGAGGAAATCCCCTTCACCGTGGCACGCGTGATCCTGCAGGACTTCACCGGCGTGCCGCTCTTGGCCGACCTTGCCGCAATGCGCTCGGCTGCCGCGCGCGCCGGCAAGGACCCGCAGAAGATCGAACCGCTGGTGCCGGTCGACATGGTGGTCGACCACTCGATCCAGGTCGACACATTCGGCACCCCCGACGCGCTCGACCTCAACATGAAAATCGAGTTCGAGCGCAACCTCGAACGCTACCAGTTCCTCAAGTGGGGCATGCAGGCCTTCGACACCCTCAAGGTGGTGCCGCCCGGCGTCGGCATCGTCCACCAGGTCAACATGGAGTACCTGGCGCGTGGCGTGATGGAACAGGACGGCATGACCTGCCCCGACACGCTGGTCGGCACCGACTCGCACACCACCATGATCAACGGCCTCGGCGTGGTCGCGTGGGGCGTCGGCGGCATCGAGGCGGAAGCCGCGATGCTCGGCCAGCCGGTGTATTTCCTCACCCCCGACGTCGTCGGCGTCAACCTCACCGGCAGCGTCAAGCCGGGCGTCACCGCCACCGACGTGGTGCTCACCGTCACCGAGATGCTGCGTAAAGCCAAAGTGGTGGGCAAGTTCGTCGAGTTCTTCGGCGAAGGCGCCGCCGCGCTGCCGGTGACCGACCGCGCGACCATCGCCAACATGGCGCCGGAATACGGCGCGACCATGGGCTTCTTCCCGGTCGACGAGGCGACCTGCCAGTATTTCGCCGCCACCGGCCGCAGCCCCGAGCAGGTCGAACTCATTCGTGCCTACTACCAGGCGCAGGGCCTGTTTGGCATTCCGCAGGCGGGGGCCATCGATTACTCGCAGGTGCTCGAACTCGACCTTGCCACGGTCGAGCCCAGCGTCGCCGGCCCGAAGCGCCCGCAGGACCGCATCCCGCTGTCGCAGATCGAACCGGCTTTTGAGACGCTGCTGCAACAGCCGAAAGAAGAAGGCGGCTACGGCAAGACCGCCGAAGACCTGCGCCGCACCTTCAACATCGAGGGGGGCCACGAGCTGCGCCACGGCCATGTGGTCATCGCCGCGATCACCTCGTGCACCAACACCTCCAACCCCGGCGTCATGATCGCTGCCGGCCTGCTGGCGAAGAAGGCGGTCGAACTCGGGCTCTATACCCCGTCGCACGTCAAGACCAGTCTTGGCCCCGGCTCGCGCGCGGTCACCGAATACCTGAAGGCGGCAGGGCTGCTGCCCTATCTGGAAAAGCTCGGCTTTTCCGTGGTCGGCTACGGCTGCACCACCTGCATCGGCAACTCCGGCCCGCTGCCGGAAGCGATCGAAAAATCCATTCTCGACAACGATCTGGTCGCCTGCTCGGTGCTCTCGGGCAACCGCAACTTCGAGGCGCGCGTACACCAGAACGTCAAGGCCAACTTCCTCATGAGCCCGCCGCTGGTGGTTGCCTTCGCGCTCGCCGGCCGCGTGCCGTTCGATGTGGAGAAGGAACCCATCGGCGCCGGCAAGGACGGTCCGGTGTACCTGAAGGACATCTGGCCCTCCAACGAGGAAATCGCGGCACTGCTGCACCATTCCACCGACGCTGGTGCGTACAAGAGCTACGCCAACGTCGGCGCCGACAACCCGCTGTGGGACAAGGTGCCGGCGCCCACCGGGGCGGTGTACGAATGGGACGCGCAATCGACCTACATCCAGGAGCCGCCGTTCTTCGCGAGCAGCCGCCCGGCAAGCCCGACTATCCAGAGCGCACGCGCGCTGGCCATCTTCGGCGACTCGGTCACGACCGACCACATCAGCCCCGCAGGCGGCATCAAGCCCAGTTCACCCGCCGGACTCTATCTCACCGAACACGGCGTCACGCAGGCGGATTTCAACAGCTACGGCGCGCGCCGCGGCAACCATGAAGTGATGATGCGCGGCACCTTCGCCAACGTGCGCATCAAGAACCTGATGGTGCCGGGCTCGGAAGGCGGCATCACCATGAAGGGCGGCGAACGCTTGCCGATTTACGACGCCGCGATGCAATACCAGCAGGAAGGCACGCCGCTGATGATCTTCGCCGGCGAGGAATACGGCACCGGCTCCAGCCGCGACTGGGCCGCCAAGGGAACCACCCTGCTCGGCGTGAAGGCGGTCGTCGCCAAGAGCTTCGAGCGCATCCATCGCGCCAACCTCGCCGGCATGGGCGTGCTGCCCTGCCAGTTCAAGGAAGGCGTCGACGCCGCCACGCTCCGGCTCGACGGCTCGGAAACTTTCGATCTCGAAGGCATCGAGAACGGCATCGTGCCGCAGCAGGACGTCACCCTGGTGGTCCATCGCGCCGACGGCGCCGTCGAACGCGTCGCCCTGCGGCTGCGCATCGACACGCCGATCGAGGTCGAGTACTACAACAAGGGCGGCATTCTGCCCTTCGTGCTCGGCCAGTTGATCGGCTGAGCCCGCCGCCGCCGCACGATTCGCAACACGCCGCGACGCGGCGGGCCGCGCCGCCACGCGTCCACAGGAGCCGACATGTCCCAAGCCCACATCGTCATCATCGGATCGGGGTTCGCCGCGCTGACCGCCGTGCGTGAACTGCGCAAGCGCGACCGCACGGTCCGCATCACACTCGTCGCGCCGCGTGCCGAACTGATGTATTACCCCAGCCTGATCTGGGTACCCGCCGGCCTGCGCCGCAGCGCCGATCTCACCGTCGACGTCTCGGGCTTTCTCGCCCGTCACGACGTCCGCTTCCACGCGGGGCGCGTCACCGGCCTTGCCGAGGGCGGGCGCAGCGTGCTCACCGATAACGGCCCCGTTGCCAACGAGGCGCTGCTGATCGCCAGCGGCGGGCGTTTTCTCAAGGGCCTGCCCGGTATCGAGCACGCGTTGACGATCTGCGAAGGCGCCGCGCCCGCCGAAGCGATCCGCGAGCGTCTCGCCAACATGGACGGTGGCACGATCGCCTTCGGCTTCGGCACCAACCCCAAGGAACAGGGCGCGATGCGCGGCGGTCCGATGTTCGAGCTATTGTTCGGCATCGACACCCTGCTGAAGAAACAGGGCCGCCGCGAGCGGTTCAAACTGGTGTTCTTCAACGCGGCGCAGGAACCGGGCAAGCGTCTTGGCGCCAAGGCGGTCGCCGGGCTGCTGCGCGAAATGAAGAAACGCGGCATCGACACCCATCTGGGCCACAAGATCACCGGCTTCGCGGCCGACCGCGTGATGACCGAAGGCGGTGAAATTCTCGCCGACCTCATCCTGTTCATGCCGGGCATGACCGGACCGGCCTGGGCAGGCGAAGCCGGCGTGCCGCTTTCCGCAGGTGGCTTTTTCACCGCCGATGCACACTGCCGCGTCAGTGGCGCCGAGCGGGTGTTCGTCGCCGGTGATTCCGGAAGCTATCCCGGCCCCGACTGGCTGCCCAAACAGGCGCACATCGCCGATCTGCAGGCGAAGGCCGCGGCGGAGAACCTGTTGCTGGCGCTCACGGACAAGCCACCGGTCGCGCGCTTCAAGGCCGAACTCATCTGCATCGTCGACACGCTCGATCGCGGCATCATGGTCTATCGGAACGAAAAACGCGCGCTCCTGTTGCCGCCCTGCCGCCTCATGCACTGGGCCAAACGCTTTTTCGAATGGCAGTATCTGCGCCCCTATCGTCGCTGAAGCGCGGCGCGGACACCACTCCGGCGGCCGGGCCCGCGCGATGAAACCGCGTGTCATCCGTCGACTCGACACGAAAGGATTCTCATGACCAGCACGCACGAAAAAGGCGGGGCCAGTCACCGCGGCATCAAGCTCCTGCTGTGTGAAAATCCGCTGCCGCCGCTCGACGAAGCGATCGCGGCCGCCGCGGTCGAGCTTCCACACAGCAACTACTATACGGAGCCCTATTCCGCGCCGCTGCGCGCATTCATCGCCGGCCAGCTCGGCGTTCCAGAATCCCTCGTTCACATCAACGCGGGCTCCGAACTGATCCTGCGCCAGATTTTCCAGCGTCTCGGCCGGCAAGTGCATCTCCTGACGCCGACCTACGTCCTGTTCCCCGAGATCGCGCAGGCCTGGACCGAGACACGGCTCGTGCCGGAGACCAATTTCCGTTTCGATCTTGCCGAACTCACGATTCCGCCGGGTACGACGCTGACCGTGATCGTCAACCCCAACAATCCCGATGGCGGCACCTTCGACATGACCCCGCTGCCGGATCTGCTGCGGCGGCATCCGGAAACCTTCTTCCTCGTCGACGAAGCCTTCATCGGCATGGGCGGCGAAAGCGTCGTGCACCGGGTACCCGACTTCGCCAATCTCATCGTCACGCGCACGCTGTCGAAAGCGCACAGTCTCGCCGGCTTCCGCGTCGGCTATGCCATCCTGCCGCAACCCCTGGCGGACGAATTCAACACCGGCAACGACGCCTACCCGCTCGCCCGCGCCAGCCAGGCCGCCGCGCTCGCGACGCTGCAGCACGAAGCCAGGATCGCCGAACGCGCCGCCATCCTGCGCCAGTGGGCGACGGAACTCGCGGCGGCATTGAACGCGCTGGGTGTGAAGACCTTCCCTTCGGAGACTTATTTTTTTCTGGCCGATTTCGCTCCGCTCGATGCCGGTGACCTCGCCGCCCGCTTGAAGGTGCACGATATCCTTATCAAACCTCTCGGTGACCCCCGCCTCGGCCGCGGCTTCATGCGGGTGACGACGGCATTGCCCGAAGACAACGCACGCTTCATCGAGGTGCTGCGAGGGCTGCTCCCATGACGAAGGCGCATCGATCTTGTGACCGATTGGGTGGAATGAGCATGTCGACTGCACACCTGACCCGGCTTCTGGGTCTGTGCCTCATGCTGCTCATGTCCGGGTTCGTTCACGCCACACCGGCGCCGGCAAAAGCATCCCCATCCACGGCCGATCACCAAAAGTTCGCACAATTGCAGAAAGCATTCCGGACCGGCGAGGAAGTGACCGAAGCCTGCCTCGGCTGCCACACCGAAGCCGCCCGACAGGTCATGGCGACCCGCCACTGGACCTGGGACTACAGCAACCCCGCCACCGGTCAGCGTCTGGGCAAGATGACCATGCTGAACAGCTTCTGCGTCGGCAACCGCAGCAACGAAGCCTTCTGCACCGGCTGCCACGCCGGCTACGGCTGGAAGGATGCGAACTTCGATTTCAACTCGGCGCGCAACGTGGATTGTCTGGTGTGCCACGACACCACCGGCACCTACAGCAAGCCGGCTGGACTCGCCGGCCACCCCGCCTACGTCCGCACGGAATACCCTCCCGGTTCCGGCAAGTTTCTCGAGCCCGTCGATCTGACAAATGTGGCGCGCAACGTGGGCAAAAGTCGGCGCGAGAACTGTGGCGCCTGTCACTATTTCGGTGGCGGCGGCAACGGCGTCAAGCACGGCGACCTCGATTCCTCACTCAACCGTGCAGACCGCGCGCTCGACGTGCACATGGACAAAAACGGCCTCGATTTCAGCTGCGCCACCTGCCACCAGACCGAAAGCCACAAGGTTGCCGGCAGCCGTGTCGCCCCCACCGCCGCCGATCCGCACGGACCGCTCATGCGCGGCCGGGACGAAATGCGCAATCCCGCCACCTGCCAGGCCTGCCATGGCGACAAGCCGCACCAGGGCACGACCGGTGGCGTGCTCGGTTCGGTGAACCGCGCCGACCACCTCAACGCGCACACCCGCACCCTGGCCTGCCAGACCTGCCACATCCCGCAGTTCGCGCGGGGCGGCGTCCCCACCAAGATGAGCTGGGACTACGCGACCGCGGGGCGGCTCGACGCCAAGGGCAAGCCCATGCAAACCAAAGATGGAAAAGGCCACGTGATCTATGACAGCCGCAAGGGCGACTTCACCCTGGGCGAGAACGTGATTCCCGACTACCGCTGGTTCGACGGCACGGTGGTCTACACCCTGCAGACGGACAAGATCGACCCGACGAAAACCGTGCCCATCAACACCTTCCACGGCGTACCCGGCGCGAAGAATGCACGCATCTGGCCGGTCAAGGTATTCGAGGGCAAGCAGCCTTACGACACGGAGCACCACACGCTCCTGGTGCCGCACACCGCCGTGCCGGACGACAGCGCGTTCTGGTACAACTTCGACTGGGACAAGGCGCTGCGCGCCGGTGCCGAAGGCGGCCCCGTGCCCTATAGCGGCCAGTACGGTTTCGTGCGCACAACGATGCTCTGGCCCATCACCCACATGGTGGCACCCAAGGAAGACGCGCTCGACTGCCGCGAATGCCACCGTGATGACGGGCGTCTGCAGGGCGTCGCCGGCGTCTACCTGCCAGCGCGCGACCGCAACACATGGCTCGATCGTGCGGGATTCTCGCTTGCCGGACTCGCCCTCTTCGGCGTGCTCGGCCACGGCACCCTGCGCGTCCTCACCCGCAAACCCCGCAAGGAGTCCTGACGTGGCGCAACGCATTTACCTGTTCAAGCGCTTCGAGCGCTTCTGGCACTGGTCGCAGGCGCTGCTGGTGATCACGCTGCTCGCCACCGGTTTCGAGGTTCACGGCAGCTGGAGCCCCTTCGGTTTCGATCGGGCGGTCCAGATGCACAGCATCGCCGCGTGGGCGCTAGTCGCGCTTTGGGTGTTCGCGATCTTCTGGCATTTCACTACCGGCGAATGGCGCCAGTACATCCCCACGCTCGACAAGATGGGTGCAGTGATCGTGCACTACAGTTACGGCATCTTCCTTGGTCGCCCACACCCTTACCGGGTAGTGCCGGAACGCAAGCACAATCCACTGCAGCGTCTCGCATATCTCGGACTCAAGCTGGCGATCAATCCGCTTATCTGGACGAGCGGAGTCGCCTATCTGTTCTACGCGCAGTGGCGCGATCTCGCCCCCGCCTGGCTCGGCCTGCGCGAAGTGGCACTGGCGCATACCCTGGGCGCCTTTCTCATGCTGATCTTTCTGATCGCCCATGTCTATCTCACCACCACCGGCGCCACCCCGCTCACCCACATCAAGGCCATGATCACCGGCTACGAAGAGGAACCCTGACATATCGATGAAAATCGCCGTTGCCAGCCAGAATCGCAAGGCCATTACCGGCCACGCCGGAAAATGCCGGAGGTTCTGGATCTACGAGATCGAGAACAGCGCAGTGAAAGACAAGACCCTGCTGGAACTGCCGCGCGACCAGAGTTTTCACGCGTACCAGGGTTCTGCGCCCCATCCCTTGCAAGGCGTTGCAATCCTCATCACCGGCGGTATGGGCGAAGGTCTGGTGCGCCGGCTCGCCATCATGGGTGTGGAAGCCATCGTCACGCCGGAGACCGACCCCGACCAGGCCATCGCCGCCTGGCTGCAGGGCACGCTGGAGCGTGGCCAGCGCGAGGATCACGCCAGCCATGGCGCACACTGAATTGCTCACCCTTTTCTCCACACGGAGCTACATATGAAGCAAATCCAGCTACAGGACAAATACCCCGTCTACATCGCCGAAATCCCGAAGAGCGAGAGCCGTTGCCAGAGCATCGACGACGTCGTCGCTTACCTCAAGGAATGCATCGCCGAAAATGAAAAAGTCCAGTTCATCGGCGTGTTCGACCACTACGCCCACACGAAGAACATCGGCGGCGAAATCAACGCCGATATCCGCGCCGCAGTAGACGTGATCTTCTGCTTCGGCCTCGCCCTGCCGAACCCGCAGGTGCTCGCGGTACGCCCGCGCTCGATCGGCGTCGCGGACATGGGCACGAAATTCGTGGTGAGCTTCATGGAAGCGCCGATGCAACCTGCCAACGAAGCCATGCAGGCGTGGATCGACGGGTTGCGCAACGACTGACGGGCGCTGCCGCTCCGGTGCACGCGCCGGAGCGGCGAAGATGAAACACGCTCGGCCGCCGCAATCAGGATTCGCCGAACTCGAATACCTGCGCGAACAGGGCACCCACCTTGTCCGGTGGCAGCGGCTTGCTGACGAGGAAGCCCTGGATTTCGTCGCAGCCCTTCTCCTTCAGGAAGGCCAACTGACCGGCCGACTCGACACCCTCGGCGACGACGCGCAGCTTCAGGGCGTGCGACAGGCGAATGATGGCATTGACGATTTCCGCATCGTCGCTGTCCGTCAGCACGTCCTTCACCAGACTCATGTCGATCTTCAAGGCGTCGATCGGCATACGCTTCAACTGGCTCAGGTTGGAGTGGCCGGTACCGAAGTCGTCGATGTAGACATGCAGGCCGCGCTGTCGCAGGGCGTCGAGCATCCCGGAGGTGCTTTCGGGATTTTCCATCGCCGCGCTCTCGGTGATCTCGATCTGCAGGTGGGCGATGTCCATGCCCGTCTCCTGAAGGATCGCGTCGATATCGTCCATCAGGTGCACGTCCGAGAACTGCCGCGGCGACAGGTTCACCGCCACCGGAGGCGGATCGAGGCCGGCCTCGCGCCAGGCGATCCACTGCACACACGCGGCACGCACCACCCAGCGACCGATCGGCACGATGAGTCCGGTTTCCTCGGCAACCGGAATGAACTGGCTCGGGCCGACGATGGTGCCGGAACGCGTGAGCCAGCGCACCAGCGCTTCCAGGCCGACCACCCGCCCGCTGGCGAGATCGACCTTGGGCTGGTAGGCGAGCGCCAGTTCGTTGCGCTCCAGCGCCTGGCGCAGGCCGGACTCGAGTGTCAGTTGCTGCTGCGCAATGGTGTTGAGCTCGTCGCTGTAGTATTCGAAACCGCTGCGCCGCTGTTTCGCCTGGTACATCGCCAGATCGGCCTGGCGCAGCAGCGTGTTGCCGTCGCGCCCGTCATCCGGATACACGCTGATACCGATGCTCGCACCGATCGCATAACGGCGCGGGCCGATCTTGAACGGTTCGGCCAGCGCCTTGCCGAGCTTGCGCGCCACCCGGCTGGCGGCGCGTGACGCCGGCGGATGATTGAGGATCACCGCGAATTCGTCGCCGCCCAGCCGCGCGACGAAATCGTCACTGCGCAGTTGTTCGTCGAGCCGGTTGCCGACGATGCGCAGCACCTGGTCACCCACTTCGTGCCCCTGCGAGTCGTTGATGTGCTTGAAGCGGTCGAGGTCGATGAAGAGCAGCGAAACCTGCGCGCGTTCGCGCTGTGCACGTGCCAGGGCATGATTGAGGAAATCCTGAAAATACGAGCGGTTGGGCAGCCCCGTCAGCGGATCGTGATTCGCCAGCATGTCGAGCCGCATTTCGGAATAGCGCCGCTCCGCCAGCGCGGCGGACACGAACATGCCGCCCAGCGCCATGGTCAGCATGCTGATCTGCAAGGCGAACACCTCGCGTGACGGCGTGGTCACATGAACGCCGCCGGATGACACGACCACGACACTGAGAATGACGATCCCGGCAAGAAAAATCGCCAGGCTCGCTCCCATCACCGAGAAGCGCAGCGCCCCCCACAGCACGGCCGGCAGCAACACGAACAACACGATCTCAGCCGGACGCAACGGCACCAGGTAGCGCATCATCAACAGCGTCAGCACCAGCATGGTGAGCACCAGCGCCAGTCCCTCGACACGCGCCCCCAGGCCACTGGGCAGCAAGTCCCAGCGCATCGCCGTGAGCATCAGGGGCGCAACCAGATAGATGCCCAGCAGGTGCCCCAGCCAGTCAACCCAGAACCCCTCCAGCAGGGCGTGGTCGGCGAGCACACCGGCACCGTACAGGCTCAGAATGTCGGTCATCGCACCCGCCGCACTGCCCAGCGGCGCCGCCAGCAACGCGAACTTGGCGACGCTGCCGACGAAATCGAGTGTCGGGCTGAAAGGCTGCATCGCCCGCGGCAGGAAACCGACGATGAACGCGCCGATGGCCGCACCCAGCGCGCGCTGCCAAGCAAAAAATTCCGGCAGGAGCCAATAGTTGAGCAACAGCGCGCCGAGCAGCACGCCGAACACCCCGGCCATGCCAAAACGGATGGCCACCGTCGCCCCGACCCCGGCCGCCAGCCACACGGCAGTCAGGATCTCGGCTCCCCAAGCCGTGACCCTGACGCTCAGGGCGCCGGCTGCCGCGTAGGCGAGCGCCGCCAGCCCGGCGATCAGCAAAAAACGTCCGATCCGCGCGGGATCGGGGATCGACGGGCGTATCAAGATGGCAAAAACGCTTTACTCGGCCGGATCGAGCTCCGCGCGCACCGACTCGAGTGCATCCTTGAGCGTCTCCTCGGACAGGCTGTTGAGCTGTTCGGCAAGCAGTTCGGCGGCGTCGATCGTGCCGATTTCATCCGGCAGGCTGTCGACGTCGAGATTGGCCACCAGCACGGCGGCGGCGCCCGTCACCTGCAGCAGTTGACGGCGCTCCGCCATCAGCATTTCGATTTCCTCGCGAAGCAGCCTGGCTTCGTCTTCCTTCATGGCTTGCAGGGTCATGATTTCTCCTTGAATTCGAGTCGTTGTCGTTGTCGTTGTCGGTGCCGCCACCGGCGATCTGGCGCGCGGCGTCAGTAACCGGTTCGGGCGCTGTACGGCAGCTCGCCCTCGCCAAAGAAATTCCACAAAAGATGCGCGACGACTTCCGGTGCGATCACCGTGTGCCGGTTGTGCGACACCTGCAGGGCTTCGCGCAGTCTCCTGCGCACGTCCGGATCGCCGGTCAGGTCGAAGATCACATCGACCCGGGGGCCCAGCGACACCACCTCCATCGCATCCTCGAACACCGGTACCCGGCTGTGGCGGAAGCCCATCGCCACCGGCGAATCGAGGTTACGGTGGGCCACCGCGACGATTTCGACCCTGGCGCGATCTTCCTGGATTTTCTCCAGGAAGTACCCGGCAAAGCGTTCCCCGACCTCGCCCAGGCCCAGCAGGGCGACCCTCACGGGATGACTCATGTTTTTCTCCTCACCGCAGCGCGAACCGGGCCACATGGCGCCCTCGCACCATCGCGTGGGCTGGATCAAGCATACGTCGCCGCCGTGCACCTGTCGATAGCATGCGGTCAGTCTCGCCCGCGACGGTTTCTGGCGCTACTATCGCAACTTGACCTGTCTTCTGCGCCATGACCGACACGACCCCGCTCTACCCCGACATTCAACCGTATGCCAGCGGCATGCTGCCAACACCCGGCGTCCACCGCATCTACTGGGAAACTTCGGGCAAGCCCGACGGCATCCCGGTGCTGTTCGTGCATGGCGGCCCCGGCTCCGGGACTTCGGCGGTGCAGCGGCGCTTCTTCGATCCCGCACGCTACCGCATCGTCCTGTTCGACCAGCGTGGCTGCGGCCGCTCGACGCCCCACGGCGAACTGGCCGACAACACCACGCCGCACCTCATCGACGACATGGAAGCGCTGCGTGAGGAACTTGGCATCGAGCGCTGGCTGATCTTCGGCGGCTCGTGGGGCTCGACCCTCGCCCTCGCCTATGCCCAGGCCCATCCGGCGCGCTGCCTTGGCCTCGTGCTGCGCGGCATCTTCCTGTGCCGCAGGAGCGAGATCGACTGGTTCCTCCGGGGCATCCGTGCCTTCTTTCCGGAGGCGCAGCGCACGCTTGCCGAATTCATCCCGGAAGCGGAGCGGGCTGATCTGCTCGCCGCCTACCATCGCCGTCTCGTCGACCCCGATCCGGCCGTACACCTGCCCGCCGCACACCGCTGGGCGGTATTCGAAGCGTCGTGCTCGACCCTGCGCCCGAATCCGGAACTGGTCGCCGCGTTCGGCAGCGAAAAGACCGCGCTTTCGCTCGCGCGCATCGAGGCGCACTATTTCGTCAACGACATCTTCCTGCCGGAAAACAGCCTGCTTGCCGGCATCGACCGCCTGCGCGGCATTCCCGGCATCATCGTGCAGGGGCGCTACGACGCCGTGTGCCCCATCGTCACCGCCGACACGCTGGCGCGCGCATGGCCCGCAGCGCGCTACGTGATCGTCCCCGATGCCGGCCATTCGGCGTTCGAGCCCGGCATTGCCAGCGAACTCGTCGCCGCGTGCGACCGCTTCGCTGCCTGCGGAGGTTTCGCCTGATGGCCCTGTCACCCTACGTCTTCGACGCCAGCGCCGAGAATTTCAACCGCCTGGTACTGGAAAACTCGCACAAGGGACCGGTACTGGTGCATTTCTGGATTCCCAAGGCCGGCCCGTGCTACGTCCTCATGCCGCGCCTGGTCAAGCTCGCTACCGAATACGGTGGCAAGTTCCTGCTGGTAATGCTCAACGCCGATGAATTGCCGGAACTGGCACGCCGCTTCAACGTGACGTCGGTGCCGACGGTAAAGTTCTTCTGGCGCGGCGAGGTGGCCCACACCATTCATGGCGCCGAGCCGGACAGCAGCTTTCGCGAAGTGCTCGACCGCTTCATCGCGGGCGACGCCAACCGCGCGCATGCGCTCGGTGTCGCCGCCTGGCAGTCCGGCAAGGTCGACCAGGCACGCATGCTGCTCGCCAACGCCGCCATGGCCGAGCCCGATAACCTCGCCATCCCGCGCGATCTCGCCAAGTTGCTGTGGGCCGAAGGCGACAGCGGGCAGGCCTTGACGCTGCTCGACGCCCTGCCGCCGGAAGCGCGCCGTACGCCCGAGATCGCGCCCCTGCTCGCTCATCTGCGTCTGACCGAGACCGCCCGTCAGGCACCGCCGCTGGCAAGCCTCGACGAACGCATCGCACGCGACCCGGCCGATCTCGACGCCCATTACCAGCGTGCCGCCCATCTGCTCGCCGATGACGATTTCGACGGCGCCATGGCGGCCCTGCTGCACATCGCCACCACCGACCGCGGCTTTGGCGACGATCTCGGCCGCACCAGCCTGCTCGCCCTGTTCGACCTCCTCGGCGGCGCGCATCCGCTGACGCAGCGCTATCGCCGCGCGCTGGCCGAAGCCTTGCATTAGACCTAAACACCGC
>JACDJA010001461.1_pt1 | contig 19665 bp, 12 predicted proteins | sample 7449241 | NCBI WGS metagenome assembly JACDJA01 (sample SAMN14253289, study PRJNA609438) | sludge metagenome | isolation source: initial anaerobic sludge | collected 2018-12-20 | reverse complement strand
CGGATTATTAATATGATCATTTTCCAGTAAAGTAGTATCTACAGTGCCGGGAGCCCAGCTGGAAAAGATTTGATAGCGAGGATCATGCGGCGAAAGATGGCTCTTAAAAAGCTTGTCGATCCGCAGATACTGATTTCCGACAGTAGGATGAATGTTTCTTTCTTGTGGATTATTTGGATTTGAAGGAGGATGAACGGGATCAAATCCGGCATGACAAGCGGCACAGGTGATCCCTATAAGCGGTGAGCCGCCTGAGGGGTTTGGAAATTTGCGCACTCCTATGACACCGGCGGACTCAGGATCTGCACATCGATCGAAATAGCCCGTTGACGCATCACCCGGGGTGCAATCCGGATCATTAATAACTCCGTATTCATCAAACCGACTATCCCGTGGCCAGGTTAACATATGATCAAAGCCAATCTGGAAATTGAAGGGAGCATTAGGCAAGATAAGACTAAAAAAGCGCTCTCCTCCAAAAGTACTGTTGAACCAGATATTGCGCCCTTCTGCAGCATCCCTTTTATTTCCTGCAAAACATACTGTGGTTGTGAGTAACACCATAACAACATACAACATACTGGCGGGTAGTATTTTTCTCATGCTGTCCTCCTTCCTAAAAGCAAGTATTACATCTGGGGAATATGTAAAAAATGACAGATGGAAATAACTAAGTCAAGCCCGAAGAAGATGTTCCGAATTTTTTTGTATAAACGGAGAAACTGCAACTATTATTGATCCATGCGATCACTTTCTGGTTTTTCCCAACCTAATCATCCAGACAATAATCTGGCTGTAGGTTACTCGTGTAAAATCATGTCTTTTCATTTAACTGGCTACATTCCTGATGTTGCAATTTCACGGGCGCAATGCGCTTTCTCCTTTTCGTCTGGAACGCTTGCTTCATTCAATTCAGTCAATCGTACCGGAAATTTCCGGTATTACTGCCAACTACCACTATTTCTGTGAGGTTCAGCGTGATTTGACGCCGGAAGAAATCGATCGGCTACGACAGTTGCTCAATGTTGAGGGGGCAGCAGCGCCGCTCTCCCTGGGCAGCAAACTGTTGCTGGTTGTACCTCGTCCTGGCACGATTTCACCCTGGTCATCCAAGGCCACTGATATCGCGCATTGTTGCAGTCTGGATAAAATCGAGCGACTGGAACGCGGCATTGTTTTCGCGTTTCGTTGCCAGACAACACTATCGCCGGAGCAGATGTTGCAAATCGAGGCGTATATTCATGACCGCATGACTGAAGTGGTACTGCATTCGCTGCCTGAAGCTGCGATCCTGTTTCAGCATTCCACACCAGGCACATTGGCTGAAGTTGATCTGATTGGCCAGGGAAGTGATGCGCTGCTGCAGGCAAACCGGGAAATGGGACTGGCGCTGTCACCCGATGAAATTGATTATCTGCTGGATTATTTTATCCGCATTCGGCGCAACCCTACCGATGTCGAATTGATGATGTTTGCACAGGCCAATTCGGAACATTGTCGCCACAAGATTTTCAATGCGAGCTGGGTAATCGATGGCATGCAGCAACCCCATTCGCTGTTTGACATGATCCGGCATACGCATCAGCGCCACCCTGAACATACCATTGTTGCCTATGCAGATAATGCTGCCATTCTGGAAGGAAAAACTGTTGAGCGGTTTTACCCCAGTCAAGGCAATTCGTACAGGCACGAACCGGAACTGACCCATTGGTTAATTAAGGTGGAGACGCACAATCATCCGACGGCCATCTCACCTTTTCCAGGTGCGGCAACCGGCGTGGGGGGCGAGATTCGCGATGAAGGTGCAACCGGATCCGGCGCGAAACCCAAGGCCGGCCTGACCGGATTCAGCGTATCCAACCTGCGCATTCCTGAGGCCATCCAACCCTGGGAGACTGATAATTATGGCAAACCAGGGCATATTGCCTCTGCGCTTGACATTATGTTGACTGCTCCGATTGGTGGTGCGGCATTCAGTAACGAATTTGGCCGTCCCAATCTGGCAGGTTATTTCCGTACCTATGAAGTAGAAGTCAACGGTCAGGTACGCGGCTATCACAAACCTATTATGCTGGCGGGCGGCATCGGCCAGATTTCCGCATTGCACACTGCCAAAGCACCTTTTCCGCCAAGCACCTTGCTGATCCACTTGGGAGGGCCGGGCATGGCTATCGGGTTGGGTGGTGGTGCGGCATCCAGTATGGATGCCGGCACCAATGAGGAAGCGCTTGATTTCAACTCGGTGCAGCGGGGTAATGCCGAAATGCAGCGGCGTGCGCAGGAGGTGATTGATCGCTGCTGGCAACTGGCACGCAGCGGGCAACCTAATCCGATTCTGGCCATTCACGATGTGGGTGCTGGCGGGCTTTCTAATGCCCTGCCCGAGCTAGTGTATGGTGCAGCACGTGGCGGCTGGTTTGATCTGCGTGCGGTTCCCTCTGACGAACCGGGCATGTCGCCCCTGCAGATCTGGTGTAATGAAGCGCAGGAACGTTATGTGCTTGCCATTCATCCGCAATCCCTGCCTTTGTTCCAGGCAATTTGCGAACGCGAGCGCTGTCCGTTTGCTGTTGTCGGTGAAGCACTGACAGAGCCGCAACTGATTGTGGCCGATGAACATTCGGCCACTCATCCGGCGGATATTCCTTTATCCGTACTGCTGGGCAAACCACCCAAAATGGTGCGCGATGTAAAACGTATCCACCCTGCCCCTACTCCTCTGGACAAAACCGGTATACGCTTGCAGGAAGCGGTCAGTCGCGTTCTGCGCCTGCCAGCCGTGGCGAACAAATCCTTTCTGATTACGATTGGCGATCGCACAGTTGGCGGCCAGACGGCGCGCGATCAGATGGTTGGCCCATGGCAAGTGCCGGTAGCCGATGTCGCGGTTACTACCTCGGGCTTTCAGACGTATCTGGGCGAAGCATTCGCGCTAGGTGAACGCACGCCGCTGGCTGTGATCAATGCAGCCAGTTCAGCACGTATGGCGGTAGGGGAAGCAATTACCAATCTGGCTGCTGCCGCGATTGCCAGCCTTGGAACCGTCCGATTATCTGCAAACTGGATGGCCGCGGCGGGACACCCGGGTGAGGATGCCGCATTGTATGACGCCGTACATGCCGTAGCAATGGAATTGTGTCCCACACTGGGAATCAGTATCCCGGTAGGCAAGGATTCATTGTCGATGAAAACCAGTTGGCATGATTCACAACAAAAAGAAGTAATTGCACCGCTTTCATTGATTATTTCGGCATTTGCCAAAGTCTCCGATGCACGCAAGACACTCACGCCGCAACTGCGGCTAGATAAAGGTGAAACTGAGCTGATTTTGCTTGATCTGGGTAATGGCAAAAATCGGCTTGGTGGATCGGCTCTGGCGCAGGTTTACGGACAATCAGGGGATCGTGCACCTGATCTGGAGAGTCCGGAAACACTCAAAGCTTTTTTTGATGCCGTGCAAACGCTCAATGAACAAGGTTTGCTGCTGGCCTACCATGATCGCTCTGATGGCGGGCTGTTTGTCGCACTCTGTGAAATGGCATTTGCCGGACATTGCGGCGTCAGCATCGCGCTGGATGCACTGATCTCCAGATCAGTTGATGTTGTAGACACACAAGTGCTGTCAACTTTGTTTAGCGAGGAACTGGGCGCCATTATCCAGATCGAAACCCGGCATCATGCTACAGTGATGACTATTCTGGCAGGGGCAGGATTGGGACAAGCCAGCTACCTGATCGGCCACCCGAACCGACAGGATGACATCCATCTGATGTATGACGGCAAGGTGATCTTTCAGGAAAAACGTGTGGCGTTACAACGTATCTGGTCGGAAACCAGCTTTCAGATGCAAAAACTGCGCGATCATCCCGGATGTGCGCAACAGGAATTTGATCGACTGCTGGATACAGATGATCCGGGACTGCATGTTCACCTGACGTTTTCACTGGATAAAGCTGCTTCTATACCAGGCATCCTTGCCAGCCGTCCCGCAGTTGCTATTCTGCGCGAACAGGGAGTTAACGGCCAGGTAGAAATGGCGGCTGCTTTTGACCGTGCTGGATTCGATACCGTAGATGTCCACATGAGCGACATTTTGTCCGGGCGGGTGAAACTGGCCGAATTCAAGGGCTTGGTTGCCGGAGGCGGATTCTCTTACGGTGACGTGCTGGGTGCAGGCCGGGGATGGGCACAATCCATTTTGTTCAACGCGCGGGCGCGGGATGAATTTGCCGCTTTCTTTGTTCGCACTGATACCTTTGCGCTGGGCGTATGCAACGGTTGTCAGATGATGAGCCACCTGCAGGCTATCATTCCCGGAACCGCTCATTGGCCTCGTTTCGAGCGCAACCGTTCCGAGCAGTTCGAAGCACGTTTTGTCATGGCTAAAATCGGGAACAGCCCTTCTCTGTTTTTTGACGGCATGGCAGGTAGCCGCTTGCCCATCACCGTTGCGCATGGTGAAGGGTTGGCGGTATTCCGCGATAATGGGCAATTGCTCACGGCGCAACCCTACATTGCACTACAGTTTGTCAACAACCGCGGCGAGCTTACAGAAACCTACCCGCTTAATCCCAATGGCTCTCCTGCAGGCATTACCGGCATGACTTCAACTGATGGCCGGGTAACTATTTTGATGCCGCATCCGGAAAGAATATTCCGCACTGTGCAGCATTCGTGGCACCCTGACGATTGGCCGGAAGATGCCCCCTGGATGAAAATGTTCAGGAATGCCCGCAAATGGGTGGATTGAGAATACTTCTAATAATATATTGATGTTACCAAACACTTAAAAATACATAACAAAACAATGATTGATTTAAAGTCTGCTCGGCAATTTGTCATACCCGGTTTACTGTTGCTAGGAGGAATGGTGAATGTTTCTGATCTTGCCGCCCAAACTGCTTCGGAGAAAAAAATAGTTTCTACCAGTAAGCAGATCACACCGGACAAATGTGTTCCGGTTGCAAGCTGGATAATCCCCGGTAAAGGGGAAACAACACTGTCCAGCGTGCTGACGTCAGTAAAGGACAAATCCGTGGTATTACTGGGCGAGATGCACGCTAATCCTGAACATCATCGCTGGCAACTGCAAATGTTGGCTACCTTGTACGCTGCACGTCCGGACATGGTAATCGGCTTTGAGATGTTTCCACGCTGGGTGCAGAAAATTCTGGATCAATGGGTGGCGGGAGAACTGACAGAGTCCGAATTTCTGGCTCGATCTGAATGGCAATCGGTTTGGAATACGGATGCCAATCTGTACCTGCCGCTGTTCCACTTTGCGCGGATGAACCGCATTCCAATGCGCGCCCTTAACATTGATATTGCACTGAGACGGGCTGTCACCTCCAAGGGATTCGATGGTGTACCAGAAAAAGATCGGGAAGGCGTCACGCGACCAGCACCTCCCACACCGGAATATCTGGAATTTCTGCTGCCCATTTATGTACAGCATGATCGCCCCGCTCATAAATCTACTGGAAAAGCTCAAAAACCAAACGTTTATGATCCCGATTTTTTGCGCTTTGTTGTCAGTCAGCAGTTATGGGATCGCGCGATGGCACAGGAAATCCATATGACGCTCAGCAGTTATGACAAGAACAAAAATCCGCTGGTGGTGGGCATTATGGGCTCCGGTCATATCCTGAAAGGCTTTGGTGTACCTCACCAGCTAGAAGATCTCGGTGTGAAAAAAATTGCTGCATTGTTGCCATGGGATACCAACCGATCCTGCAAGCCACTGGTTGAAGGTTATGCTGATGCAGTATTTGGCCTGATGCCGTTTACATCGGTATCCGCCGCTCCATTACAGCAGCGTTTGGGCATCGGCTTTGAGTTCAGCAAGAAAACCGGGGGGGCTCTCGTGCTACAAGTCGAAAAACGGAGTATCGCCGAATCTGCCGGATTACAGGCCGGAGACGTAATTCTTGAAATGGCTGGCAATACCCTTCAGGAAAGCAGTGATGTGATTGCTGCGGTTAAACGTCAGGCACCGGGTACCTGGTTGCCCCTGAAAGTGTTGCGGGAAGGTGTCATCATTGAAATCATTGCGAAATTCCCGCCTTTAGTGAAATAAACGGGAAATCAGACCTTTTCCTGCAAGGACTTATAGAGTGTGAAATCCAACTGGTGTCGTTGCAGCAGTTTGTAAAATTCGGTGCGGTTGCGCTTGGCCAGCCTGGCCGCCTGGGTTACATTTCCGGCAGTTATTTTCAGCACCTTGACGAGATAATCTCTTTCAAACTGCTTGCGGGCTTCCTCAAACGAGATCATCTGCTCATCATCCTTGTGCATGGCATCGCGGATCAGTTCGCTGGAGATGAGAGGAACCGCACTCATGACGATACTTTGTTCGATAACATTCATCAGCTGGCGGATATTGCCTGGCCAGGAAGATGCCAGCAGAAAACTGATTGCTTCCGGAGAAAAGCCATTGATATCCTTTTGGTGCTTCTCGGCAAATACACGCAGAAAATGATTAGCCAGCAGAGGAATGTCTTCACCACGCTGGGCAAGTGAAGGAATTGTCAAACCCACCACAAAAAGCCGGTAATACAGGTCTTCACGGAAATTTCCTGCCTGGATCTCCGATTTCAGATCTTTATGCGTAGCAGAAATGATACGTACATCAATCGGGATGCTCTGAGCTGTTCCAACCGGCCGGATAACCCTCTCCTGCAGTGCGTGTAGCAATTTTGCCTGCAACAGCAAAGGCATATCACCAATCTCGTCCAGAAACAAACTACCTCCTTCTGCCAGCTGGAACAGCCCTTTATGCTCCCGGACTGCCCCGGTAAATGCACCTTTGGCATGACCGAACAGCTCAGACTCCAGGAGTTGTTCAGGAATGGCCGCACAATTAATGGTGATGAACGGCTGCTCACAGCGTTTGGATGCTTGATGAATGGCACGAGCAAATAATTCCTTGCCGACACCGCTTTCACCAGACAGCAGCACACTGGCATTGCCTTGCGCGACGCGATCCACTTTGGCAAGCAGATCTTCCATGAGCGCACTGCGAGTAATGATCGCTTTCCGCCATGTCGGGGCAGGCACTTTGCTGGAGATTGTATCTACAGCAGGCGCCAGATCAATTGCACGCTCGACCTGGCTCAGCAGAATTTTAGGATTATATGGTTTTGTGAGATAACCAAAAATCCCGCGCTGCGTCGCTGCGACAGCATCCGGAATGGTACCGAACGCGGTCAGGATAATGACCGGAAGCGTTGGAATATGACGATGGATATGCTCGAACAATGCCATACCATCCATGCCGCTCATCTGTATGTCACTAATGACGAGATGCGGTCGTGATATGTCGAGATAATTGATGGCCGCTTCGGCACTTTCGGCGGGAACCGTTTCATATCCGGCTGCTGTCAGGCGAATGGAAAGCAGCTCAAGTAAATCCGGATCATCATCCACCAGAAGAATTTTTTTACTTTGCATCATTTAGCCAGCTAATTAATCAGAATGCACTTTTGCGCATGAAGTGTTTTTCAATATTTTTAATTGCGTTGATCTTATCTTGCAGTGTTTTTACTTCTGCCTCTGTTGTCCGTAACTTTACAGATAAACTTCGTATTTTGAAATTCGCTGCTCGCTGCTGCTTAAGTAATAATATCAGCAAGTTTTGAAAGGCGGTCGTAGCGGGAGTCGACTCGATCTGCTCCGGAGGATTTTCCATTAGATCCAGTGCAGCTCGCGTATTTTGAAAACTGGTACCGGGCAACAACAACAGTATCAATAATTTAAGTCGCTGGTGTGCATCGATGCTGTCGCGATAATGACTGTTGGCGTACTGATACTCTTCGATGAGCTCTGATTTGGATTTATCTTGTAGTGCGCTGTAGTAACGCATTAGCTCACCCAGATCATCCGGTTCCTGGATAATCCGGGTTTCCATATGTTCGGATGGCTGATGTACCGGCTGAACTAGTGTACGCATACACCCGGGAAGGGTCGTGATTAAAATCAGCCCTGCCAATAATTTACAAATTGTTTTCATGATGTGGATTCAGAACTGTTGATGGGCAGTGTTAATCGAAAATGTGCGCCACATTTTCCGGTATCCCGAACAAGTTCGATATTTCCTCCATGTGCGACGGCATATTCCTTCGCAATCGCCAGGCCGAGGCCCGTGCCCTTGGCATGATTTTCAGGCGTATTGCGCCCCTGGTAGAACGGCTCAAATATCCGATCTCCATCAGCATTATCAACACCTGGGCCGAAATCCATAATGTCGATCTGCACCTTGTTTTCATCACACAAAGCAGTAATTTCGATGTGACCATATGCCGAAGAAAATTTGACGGCATTGGAAAGTAGGTTATCAAGCATGATGTCCAGCTTCTGTTTGTCACACTCCAGAAATAACTCCGGGCAATTCAGGTTAATTGTAAGGCTTTTGCTCAAGATGGAAAGATTTTGCGCTTGAATAACTGAATTTATCATTTTTTCCAAATTAACATTCTGTTTGGCAAGCGTAATGATCTCCGCCTGGAGCGCGCTGAAATTGAGCAAATCTTCTATACGTTTTTGCAATTGTATGCTGCTGGTATGAAGAATCCCGGCAATGAGCTGTTGTTTCCGGTTGAGATTGCCCGTCACCCCCTCAGCCAAAAGATCAGCGCCTTCCCGAATCGCTGTCAGGGGTGTTTTCAGCTCATGGGAAATATGGCGAAAGAACTGTATTTTCTGGTTCTCCAGCTTGAGCAGGCGCTGTCGCAGCCAGTCCAAACGTTCCCCAATGTAGGTGAGGTTTTGCGGCCCGTTGACACGGATTGGTCGGGAAAGATTACCACGCCCCATTTGAGCAATTGCTTCATCAATCTGGCGGACGGGACGAGCAATAAATACGGAAAAAACCAGTGCCAGAAAAATAACCAGTGGAACCAGAATCAGTAACTCCCATTCAACCAGTGAGCGGGTTTGTGTGGCAATCTCACTTACATTACCGACACTTTGCCCGATCATACGAAAACTGTTGGTTGAAAATTCCTGGGCAAGGTCAAGCAAAGAAGCGAAACGTTCAAGCAGATACTGTAAATCCTGCGGGTGTTCTTTCAGATCCAGTATTTCCCGAAAAATTCCAGTTTCCAGTAGCCGCAGCTTTTCCAGTGGAAGCTGTTGTTCCGGATACGTGGAAATAATGGAGAGGTGATTGGTAATGTTTTCAAACTTGGTGTGCGCAATAAAATAGCCTTCTAGCAGAGTTGCATCATCCAGCACCAGCGCATGTTGCACACTACGCTCCATCGCCATGATTTCACCAATAATAACCCCGGTACCATTGGTAATCTGGGTGGCTTGATAAACATTGTATCGGCTTTGTTCGGATAGCTGATCAATACGTATGGCACTGTATATCAGCGCACTGATCAGAGGCAAGCCGACAATTGAAAATCCAAGCAGGATTAGAGCCAGAAATGATTTCGGTTTATATCTGGATCTGTTTTTCCGGTGTATTCGCTCGGAAGATGAAACATCTGTAGAAATTTTCATATATCAGGTTTACCTTTCGTGCGACCTGGGCGAAAATACCTGAGTAGAAAGATTATGGCCATTTTCACGCATTGATTCTCTGCACAGCAATTTTTCCCCGGATATTAAATAACCATTGTACTCGCCATGTTGCTGATGATTGATAATTACGATTCCTTTACCTACAACCTAGTGCAATATCTGGGTGAACTCGGTGAGGAAATTACGGTTGTTCGAAACGATGAAATTTCGCTAGATGCAGTTCAGCAGTTGAATCCAGCCGGCATCGTTATTTCACCAGGCCCATGCACGCCGGATGAAGCGGGTGTTTCTATGGAATTGATCACCCGGTTTAGTGGAAAAATTCCCATATTGGGAGTGTGTCTTGGTCATCAAAGTATCGGCCAGGCTTTCGGTGGGCGGATTGTACGTGCCGAAAAAGTCATGCATGGTAAAACATCGCCGGTTTTTCATGATGGTCGGGGCGTTTTCCAGGGAATCGCCAGTCCGTTCATGGCAACCCGCTATCATTCACTAATTATCGAACCATCAAGTATACCTGACTGTCTTGCTATCTCCGCTTGGACTGAAGAAGGTGAAATTATGGGCGTGCGACACCGTACGTTGCCAGTCGAAGGTGTGCAATTTCATCCAGAATCGGTTTTAAGTGAACATGGTCATCAGCTGCTCAAAAATTTTCTGCACGAACATCATATTCAAGACCATTCATCAAAACTGTGCGAAGCGTGAAACCACAAGCTATTCTCGCTCGAATCCTGGAGCAGCGCGAAACTCCTTATGAGGAAATGGTTGAGCTGATGCGTGCAATCATGTCAGGAAACGTTTCACCGGCAATGACTGCTGCCCTGATGACGGGTTTACGCATGAAACGTGAGAGCATCGGTGAAATTACTGCAGCGGCTCAAGTCATGCGTGAACTGGCTTTGCACATTGAAGTGGCCGATTCAGTCAATCTGGTCGATACCTGCGGTACCGGTGGGGATGGATGCAATACCTTCAATATTTCAACAGCTTCCGCCTTTGTGGCTGCTGCTGCAGATGCACAGGTAGCCAAACACGGCGGACGTTCTGTTTCGAGCAAAGCGGGCAGTGCAGATGTACTAGAAGCAATCGGCATCCATCTTAATCAAACGCCTGACCAAATTGCCCAATCCATTACCGAAGTTGGCATTGGTTTTATGTTTGCTCCTAATTTTCATCATGCCATGAAACATGCGGCCCCCGTTCGTCGAGAGCTGGGTGTGCGCACGTTATTCAACATCCTGGGGCCGTTAACCAATCCTGCAGGTGCTAAAAACCAGTTGTTGGGTGTATTCAATGAAGATCTGACCGGGATATTGGCACAGGCCTTGCTCCGGCTGGGAAGCCAGCACGCAATGATCGTCCATGGCAGCGATGGGCTGGATGAAATTACCATTTCCGGCCCAACCAAAATTGCTGAACTCAATGAGGGAGAAATCCGGGAATATACGGTGCAGCCGGAAGATTTCGGATTGGAACGTACCGCAATAGAATCTCTGCAGGTAAATAGTACGGATGATGCACGAGTAATGCTTCTGTCTGTGCTGGATAATCATCCCGGACCTGCCAGAGATATTGTTCTACTCAATGCAGGCGCAGCAATTTATGTCGCTGGAAAAGCTGATTCCTGGGCCGAAGGGGTGGAAATTGCCCGTGACAAGCTGGCCAGTGGTGCTGCCAAAGAAAAAATGCTGGCATTAATCAAATTCTCCAATCAGTTAACCCATTAATTAGTTTTGCATGTCAGATATTCTTGATCGCATCCTCGCCGTAAAAAAGCAGGAGATTTCAGCTACCCAAACACAAAAATCACTGGATAAAATTCATGACGAAGCACGGGCAGTACCCGCTCCACGTGATTTTCTCCAGGCCATACGCAGCCGGATTAATCAAAACCACGCTGCTGTCATTGCAGAGATCAAACGGGCCAGCCCAAGCAAGGGCTTATTGCGCGGACAAACAGAGTCACAAAATGTTTCTGGATCAGGACATGTGGGAAATTTATCCGGGCAGAATCCGATCCCGGAAGATTTTATCCCGACAGACATTGCAGCCAGTTACGCCAGAAACGGGGCGGCCTGTCTATCCGTGCTGACGGATGAGCAGTTCTTCATGGGCAATGCTGATTTTTTACGGCAGGCACGCGCTGCTTGTGATTTACCGGTGCTGCGCAAGGATTTTATGTTAGACGAATATCAGGTCTACGAAGCGCGTGCCATGGGTGCCGATTGTATTCTGCTGATCGTTGCAGCCTTTTTTTCACCCATTTTTCAACATGATTCCGCTATCAATCAAGGTGACAGTGCACTCGAACGGATGCACAAACTGGAAACCATTGCACAGGAACTGGGCATGGCCGTACTGGTGGAAGTGCATAACGCAGATGAGCTTGATCTCGCGTTACAATTGTCCACACCATTGATCGGAATCAACAACCGTAATCTGAAAACGTTTGAAACCACATTGGATACGACCTTGCAGCTGGTCAAACATATCCCGTCCGGACGAATTATCGTTACCGAAAGTGGCATTCGTACACCAGCTGATGTAGAAATGATGCTATCTCATCGTATCCACACTTTTCTGATCGGGGAAACCTTCATGCGCGCACCGGACCCTGGTGTTGCGCTGGCAGACCTGTTCACAACAAATCTGGCGTAAACTGCACCGCACCTGCCGACCGGATAAGCATCTTCCCGATTGGGATGAAATAATTATGTTATCAACATCAACTAAAAGGAGATCTTTATGAACTTTAAAAAACAACTGGTGAGTAGCTTGAGTGGTCTAGTTTTTTCTGCCGTGATGGTCAGCGGTACGTTGGCAGCAAGTATGGCCGAATTTAATGATAAGGGAGAGCTGCTGTTACCAAAAAATTATCGTGAATGGGTAATGGTCGGTACTCAGGTGACACCCGACGAACTGAATGACGGAAAGGCACCTTTTACCGAAATCAGAACCGTTTACATTGATCCTGAAAGCTATGCCCACTGGAAAAAAACAGGGGAATTCCGGGATGGCGCCATGACCGTAAAAGAGCTGATCAGCGTTGGCGGCCGCAAAGGCCCGGGCAGCGGTAATGGCTATTTCATGGGCGACTATATCGGCCTGGAAGCATCCGTCAAGGATTCAAAACGCTTCCCAGATGAACCAGGAAACTGGGCTTTCTACATTTTCTATGTGCCTGGTACACCGCTGGTTACCGCAGCGAAAAACTTGCCTACGGCTGAGTGTGCTGCATGTCACAAGGAAAATGCCAAGACAGATATGGTTTACACACAGTTTTATCCGGTACTGCGTGCAGCCAAAGCAACCGGCGAATCAGGTGTGGTTGCACCGAAGTAAGTTCTGATACCCACCCATCTGACAGGAGTATTTTCGGCGGTAATTCATCCGCAATCGAAATACTCCTGTCCCTTTTACTTCCTTTTCCCGGGATTGATACTGATTTCTTGATATAGCAAAACCCACCTCCTCCAGCTTGCAAACTGTTTCTTCAAACCGGCTTATTGCAACCCGGTGATAACATATTGGTCATGACTAATATTATTATCCGCAAGTTTCCCTCTCACGCATACGAAACCCTCACTGCACACGGCCTGCCATCGGTACTTGCACGTATTTTTGCTGCACGTGGCATAGAAAAACCGAATCAGCTCGATACAACATTTTCCCACATGGCATCATTTCAGCAACTAAAAAATATCAGGCAAATTGCAGTTTTACTAGCCGATGCGATTGCAGCAAAAAAGCGTTTACTTGTCATTGCCGACTACGATACAGACGGCGCAACTGCTTGTGCAGTCGCCTTGCGCGCATTAAGCCAGTTTGGTGCTGTGGTGGATTATCTTGTACCCAATCGTTTTGAATACGGCTATGGGCTGACACCGGAAATCGTGCAGCTGGCAGCAAATTGCAATCCTCCTCCCGCAATCCTGATTACTGTGGATAACGGCATTGCCAGCGTGGAGGGCGTTGCGGAAGCAAACCGGCTGGGCATGCAGGTATTTATCACTGATCATCATCTGCCTGGAGATCAACTGCCAGAGGCAGCGGTTATCGTTAATCCCAACCAGCCAGGATGTGATTTTCCTGATAAACATATTGCCGGAGTTGGCGTAATTTTTTACGTAATGCTGGCGTTACGAGCAGAACTGCGTGAACGAGGATCCTTCATTGCGACAGGTAAAGAACCCAATCTGGCCAACCTGCTTGATCTGGTGGCATTGGGCACCGTTGCCGATGTGGTCAGGCTGGAAGGAACCAACCGCATCCTGGTACAGCAAGGATTGCAGCGAATCCGCAGCGGCCATTGCTGTGCTGGTATTCATGCGTTGTTCAAGGTAGCTGGGCGTGATTTCAGTCGCGTCACCACTTATGAGCTGGGATTTATTCTTGCCCCCAGATTAAATGCTGCCGGACGGCTGGATGATATGTCACTAGGAATCGAATGTTTACTGGCCGAAGATGAATCCCGTGCCCTGCATCTGGCCAGCGAGCTGGATGAACTGAACCGCCAGCGTCGTGAAATCGAGGCAGGCATGCAGGATGAAGCGATGAGCAAGCTGGAAGGGGTGATAAATATGCTTGATCAGTTCGATGCGCCAGCCAATAACAGGGTGCACCCTGTTTACAGCCTGTGTTTGTACGATTCAGATTGGCATCAGGGTGTTATCGGCCTGATTGCATCGCGCATCAAAGACAGATTGCATCGACCGGTTATCGTGTTTGCACAGGGAAATAATGGGGAAATCAAAGGTTCCGGCAGATCAATTCCGGGCTTGCATTTGCGCGATGCACTGGATCTGGTTACAAAACGTCACCCAGGATTAATCGTCAAATTTGGTGGCCATGCTATGGCTGCCGGTCTGACAGTACATGCACAGCATTTTGAACAATTTCGCGCAGTATTCGAGCAAGTTGCGCAGTCACTGCTGACGCCTGTCGATTTGATACAAGTAATTGAAACCGATGGTGAACTGGAAGAAAGAGATCTGACTCTGGAACTGGCACAATATCTGACCAATCAAGTCTGGGGACAAGGTTTTCCTGAACCCAGTTTCAACGGCCGCTTCCGGGTTGAAAATCAACGAATTGTAGGAGAAAAACATTTGAAACTGAAGCTGCGCAAAGCTGGCGCCAGCCGGATATATGATGGCATTCTGTTTTTTCATACTGAACGTTTGCCAGCCGAGATTGACGCTGTCTACCGGGTGCAGCTGAACGAATATAACGGAAGCACTCGTATGCAGTTACTACTTGAACACTGGTTTGGATCTGGTTGCGCACAATATGGATGAACTATTTTTTCCTGAACATGAGCGGGTTTATCTGGTTGAATTTGCCACCAGTATGGCGATTGGCTTGCTCATCGGTCTGGAGCGTGAACGGCATCCAGCAGCCAAAGCGGGGTTACGCACTTTTGCCCTGGTGGCCATGTTCGGCACGCTGGCCGCCGTGCTATCGGATAAGGTGCAAACACCCTGGCTGCTAATCAGCGGATTGTTGCTAACCGGAATCATGATGATTTCATCCTACCGGGATAAACGGGAAAAACAGAAGGATCCAGGTACCACCACAATTGCTGCGATACTGATCTGCTACGGATTGGGAGCTTTGGTATGGTATGAAGAATCAATATTGGCAGTTATGCTTGCCATTATCACAACTATACTGCTTTATTTTAAAACCGAGCTTCAGGGAATTTCACAAAACCTGAGCCGAAAGGATCTGATTTCGATACTGCAATTCGCGGTACTCAGCTTCATTATCCTGCCCATTTTGCCTGATAAGGATTATGGTCCCTTCAACGCATTCAATCCTTATCAGATATGGCTGATGATCGTACTGATCTCTGGCATTAGCCTGGCTGGCTATATTGCATTACGTTTCGTCGGTCAGCGTCATGGTGCTGTTCTGCTGGGTGTGCTGGGAGGACTGGTTTCCAGTACGGCTACCACGATGGTGTTTACGCGCCATAACGGAGATAAGCCTGATCTGATCAATACGGCAGTTATTGTAATTTTACTGGCCAATTTGGTTGTACTGGTCAGGCTTGCATTGATTACCGAGATCATTTCTCCAACTATTTTTCCCTACCTTACGCCCATTCTGGGTGGCGGTCTTTTTTTGGGATTAATCGCTTCAGTATTCAGGTGGCGTGAATTTAGCCAGCAGCAAGCTGTTCCAATGCCGGATACCAAAAATCCGACAGAAATCTCGATCGCCGTAAGATTTGGCCTGCTTTACGCGGCAGTATTGTTTCTTTCCGGCTGGTTATCAGAGATCGCCGGCAATAGCGGATTATACGCTGTGGCCATTATTTCTGGGCTAACCAATGTGGATGCGATCACACTGAGCAGCTTACGTTTGTACGAGATGGGTCAACTGGAAATCATCGAAGTTGTGATCGCAATTACGCTCGGAGTAATTGCCAATCTCATTTTCAAGCTGGGACTAATATTTTTTACCGGAAACATTGTACTGGCCAAACGATGTTTCCTGGGAACAATAGCTACCATTATCGGTCTGGTTGGTGCATTTTTCCTGGCTTCACATCTGGCATATTTCTGAACAATCCAAACTCCGTTTGTAAAACCATGTCATCCAAACCAATCAAAATTCGTCCAGGACATCTACAACGTTACACTGGTTTTGTAGGGTCCAGTGATGCCTGTGCCCTGGCACAACTGGCAAACCAGCAGAATCAGGACAACCAGCTGTTGGCTGTTATCACCGCCAATGCACAGGATGCACGAAGATTACTTGAGGAAATCCCTTTTTTTGCACCCGATTTGCGTGTGAGTTTATTGCCGGACTGGGAAACTTTACCTTACGATGTTTTTTCCCCACACCATGATCTGATTTCAGAACGCCTGGCTACTTTTCACCAGATTGTAAACAATGCCTGCGACGTATTGATCGTACCGGTTACAACTGCGTTATACAGAATGCCGCCACGAGAGTTTCTGGCAGCGTATTCGTTCTTCATCAAACAAAAAAGTACATTGGATTTGCAGTCATTTCGCAGCCAGATGTCGTTGGCTGGCTATTCCCATGTTTCACAAGTAATTTCGCCGGGAGAATACAGTATTCGCGGAGGGTTGATCGACCTGTTTCCCATGGGGAGCCCGCTTCCTTATCGTATTGATCTGTTCGATGATGAAATTGAATCCATACGTACATTCGATGCAGATACCCAGCGCAGTATTTATCCAGTCAATGAAATCCGGCTGTTACCGGCACGAGAATTTCCCCTCGACGATACCGGGCGCAGTCGTTTCCGTACCGGCTTCCGGGAAAAATTTGAGGGAGATCCAACACGCAGCTGGCTGTATCAGGAAATCAGCAAGGGAAATATTCCTGCCGGAATTGAATATTACCTGCCACTTTTTTTTGAACAGACTGCTACATTATTTGATTATTTACCACAGCATTCCACGCTATGCCTGCACGGTGAAATTGCATCCACCATTGAAAATTTCTGGCAGGATACCCGATCACGCTTTCAGCTGATGCGCAGTGATATTGATCGCCCCTTACTTCCCCCCGCTGATCTGTTTTTGCTGGAAGATCAGTTTTACGGCTACCTCAAAGCATATAGTCGGATAGAAATACAGAGCGGTGATCAGCAAACAATTAGTGAGCCGTTTTCTCTTCCTCTTCCATCTGTGCGGGTAGATCGTCGTGCTGCCGACCCAATCGAGCAGTTAACCACTTTTATCAGCACATTTACGCAGGACGGGGGCCGGATTTTACTGCTGGCAGAAAGCCTGGGGCGGCGCGAGCTGATGGCCGAATACTTGCGTGAATATGGCCTGCAATTAAAACTCTGCGAAGACTATGCTGCTTTTCAATCGGATCACACGCTCTGCATGCTCGGTGTGGCGGCCTTGCACAATGGTTTTATTCTGGCTGCAGAAAAACTGGCACTGATCACTGAAACCGAGCTGTATGCTACCCATGTACGCGGACAGCGCGCGCGCGATGCACGCAAAACCACTTCTGCTGATTCCATTTTGCGTGATCTGTCTGAAATCAAACCCGGCAATCCAGTGGTGCACGAACAACATGGTATCGGCCGTTATCTCGGCTTGGTAAGTATGGATGCTGGCGAGAATAATTCAGACCAATCTGACGAATTCCTCGCGCTGGAATATCAGGGAGGAGACAAGCTGTATGTACCGGTCACACAGCTTCATCTTATCAGCCGCTACAGTGGTGCTGCGCCGGAGGAGGCTCCTTTGCACAAGCTGGGAAGTGGCCAATGGGAAAAAGCCAAGCGCAAGGCGATGCAACAGGTACGCGATACCGCTGCTGAGCTGCTGAATCTGTATGCACAGCGTGCCGCCCGCAAAGGCCATACATTTCGCCTTAATCAACATGATTACAATGTCTTCGCAGACGGCTTTGGTTTTGAGGAAACACCAGATCAGGCTGCCGCCATTCATGCGGTCATTCAGGATATGGTTTCCGGAAAGCCAATGGATCGACTGATTTGTGGAGATGTTGGCTTCGGCAAGACTGAAGTCGCCTTGCGCGCTGCTTTCATTGCGATCGCAGATGGCAAGCAGGTTGCGATTTTGGTGCCAACCACGCTGCTGGCAGAGCAGCATTATCAGAGTTTCTCTGATCGCTTCGGGCTGATTGCCGACCAATGGCCGGTAAAAATTGCTGAGCTTTCACGTTTCCGTTCGACCAAAGAACAATCCGAAGCGCTGCAAAGCTTGGCGCAAGGAACAACCGATATTATTATCGGAACACATAAGCTGATTCAGGACAAGGTCAAATTCAAAAACCTGGGGCTGGTTATCATCGATGAAGAACATCGTTTCGGTGTGCGCCAGAAGGAACAACTCAAGAAATTACGTGCTGAAGTAGATGTACTAACACTGACTGCAACGCCAATTCCACGCACACTGGCAATGTCGCTTGAAGGTCTCAGGGATTTTTCAGTTATCGCTACTGCTCCCCAGAGAAGATTGGCAATCCGGACATTCGTACACCCTTACACAGAGGGAATCATTCGCGAAGCCTGCCTGCGCGAACTGAAACGTGGTGGACAAATCTATTTTCTCTACAATGAGGTCAGCACCATTCAGAACATGTATACCAAGCTGATCAAACTGCTGCCAGAAGCAAAAATAAACATTGCACATGGGCAAATGCGGGAAAGCGAGTTGGAACATGTTATGCGTGATTTTTATCAGCAGCGTTTCAATATGCTGCTGTGTACGACCATCATTGAAACAGGAATTGATGTTCCCACCGCCAATACGATTATTATCCATCGCGCTGATAAGTTCGGCCTGGCACAGTTACATCAGTTGCGCGGCAGGGTGGGCCGTTCGCACCATCAAGCGTATGCCTATTTGCTGACACCGGAAAAAGCAGCACTGACAATACAGGCAATCAGACGACTGGAAGCCATTCAGGCAATGGAAGAGCTTGGATCCGGTTTTTATCTGGCCATGCATGACCTGGAGATTCGTGGTGCAGGTGCAGTGTTGGGGGATTCACAAAGTGGCGAGATGCAAGAGGTCGGATTTAGCCTTTACAATTCGTTACTGGATGCGGCGATTAAATCATTGAAAGCAGGTCATGAGCCGGATATGCAGCAACCTCTCGGTATTTCAACGGAGGTTAGGCTGCATGTTCCTGCACTACTGCCAGAAAATTACTGTAACAATATTCATGAACGGCTCGTTCTGTACAAGCGCATGGCGGGTTGCAGCGATGAGGCGGAGCTGGATGAGATTCACCAGGAGTTGATTGATCGCTTTGGCCTGTTACCTGATCCAGCCCGTGCATTACTGGACAGTCACCGACTACGCATTGAAGCCAAAAAAATGGGTATTACGCGTATTGACGCAAGCCAAGATAGTATTCAGTTACAGTTTGTAACTGATCCACCGATCGAAGCTATAAAAATCATTCAGCTTATCCAAAGTGGTAAGGAATACAGTATGTCCGGGCCTGATCGCTTGATCATCCGGGCGCAAATCCCGGATATCGGAGAGCGGATAAAGAAAATCAGGAAATTGATGACGGAATTGAAAAACTGAAGCAGGCAGGCAATAAAAATTACCCGTAGGTTGTTTCTTTATCAAAATCTTGCCAGATATAAGGCGGGCGAACAGT
>JACDJA010001457.1_pt1 | contig 19704 bp, 18 predicted proteins | sample 7449241 | NCBI WGS metagenome assembly JACDJA01 (sample SAMN14253289, study PRJNA609438) | sludge metagenome | isolation source: initial anaerobic sludge | collected 2018-12-20 | reverse complement strand
GGTATCTCAGCTGGTTTACGCGGGCTTCAAGGCGTTCAATGCGCAGGTTGAGGGTGTAGATATCTTCAAAGGTTGCTTCCAGTTCACGCCGCCCGGGCAGGGCGCGGCTTTCCTCATGCACGTATTCTTCGATGTTGGCGTTCAGGGTGCTGAAGGCCTGGCGGCTCCAGCTCACGGCATCGCGCATACGCTTGCCAATGAAATGCGCCGGCACATCGCCAATGTGACTTGCCATGGCGGCTTCCCAGTCCGGGTTAAGCTGATCCAGCGCACGCTGAAACTGGTGTGCCAGACCGGTGTCGCCAGCTATATTCAGGCGCTTATCCGTAAAAACGCGGTTATCACCGGTGGCCAGTGCTGCAAACGCCAGGGGCTTGCCGCTGATTTCCAGGGCCGGTTTTTCCAGGGGCTGGCTGTGTACCTGCACCCGGTTGCCGGCCTGATGTAAAGAGAAGGTCAGCACAACCGGGTCGGTAATACGAAACTGTACCGGCCCTTGAAGGGCTTCCAGCAACGCCTTCCGGCCTGCCGGGTCCAGCTCGAGGGCACGGTTCATTGCCCGCTCGATTATGGCGGTGAGCGCCGCAAGCAGGGTCGGGCCCGGAAACATCAGGGTTTGATTCCGACGTGCAGGGCAACAATGCCACCGGTCATGTTGTAGTACTTGCAGTTCACCAGCCCGGCGTCTTCCATCATGCCCTTGAGTGTGTCCTGGTCCGGATGCATGCGAATGGACTCGGCCAGATACTTGTAGCTCTCACTGTCGCCGGCAATAAGCTGGCCCATCAGTGGCAGGGCAGTGAATGAATAGGTGTCATAAGCTTTGCTGAGCAGCGGATTGGTGGGCTTGGAAAACTCCAGTACCATCAGCTTGCCGCCAGGCTTCAGTACGCGGGTCATGTCCCGTAACGCCTGGTCCTTGTCGGTCACATTGCGCAGGCCGAAGGCGATGGATACGGCGTTGAAGTTGTTGTCCGGGAAGGGCAGATGCTCGGCATCGGCCTGCACGTACTCGATATTGCCGGCGTAACCACGGTCGATCAGGCGGCTGCGGCCAACCTGCAGCATGGAGGCGTTGATATCGGCAAGAACCACCTTGCCTTCCGGCCCGACCAGGTCGGAGAATTTCATGGTGAGGTCACCGGTGCCGCCGGCGATGTCCAGAACCTGGTGGCCCGGACGCACGCCGGAAAGTTCAATGGTAAAACGCTTCCATAACCGGTGAACACCCATCGACATGAGGTCGTTCATGAGGTCGTATTTGCCCGCGACGCTATGAAAAACTTCAGCTACCTGGCCGGCTTTCTGGCTCTTTGGCACATTTCTGAAACCGAAATGGGTTACGTCGTCCTGGCCATCAACGGGGCTGGCCGGCGTTTTTTGCTCGCTCATGGGGCATGTCCTGTCAGAAACTGAACCCCGTATTCTAACGGTTGACGGGGTTGCTACAAGAGTGGCTAGACGTTAAATACCGCCTTACACTGTAAAACCGTTCAATTTTGAAGAGAAAACTGATTCATGTCCGTAATCGATGTGCACCGTTCACACACGTTTGATAAAGAACATGCCCGTGAAGCGGCCGAAGCGCTTGCCCGGGATCTGGCCAGCAAGTTCGAGCTCAATTATCAGTGGGAAGGGGATCACCTGAAGTTCAAGCGCTCCGGCGCCAGGGGCCACCTGAACATCACCGGCAAGGATCTGCATGTGCATCTCGAACTGGGTATGCTGCTGCGGCCTTTCAAATCGCGGATTGCGCAGGAGATTCACAGCCAGCTTGACCAGATTCTGGGAGCCTGACGCTTCCGGCCGGTTCAAAGGTCGCCCGGTAGTGAAAAAGGCTCGGGATGCCCGTTAATAATGTTGTCCATAACCTGTTTTTCCCGGGTGACCAGCCGGTCAATCAGCACGTCCACTTTGTCCATTTTCCGGAATGCGGAATATCCCCTGTGAAGGAAATTGTGCAGATCGCTGAGATCGGCCATTTCCGCCGGCGTTCTGCTGATTGAGAGCAGCCAGCCCAGTGTACGGTTGCGCACGTAGCGGTCGAGCCGTTCCCCCACATCCGCAACCAGCACCACCTGCTTTCTGCGCTGCTCCAGTCTCTGACTGGCGCGGTACACCTCGCAGTAGCGTTCGCGGGTGACTGATCTTGCGGGGATGCCACGTTCATCAAGCAGTTCCGCCAGCTCAAGATCCAGCTGCTGGGTAATCAGGTTCAGCTCCACCAGTCCTGCGAGCGTATCCAGCTGGTTATCCGGCAGCCACTTGACCAGTTTGGGGAACACCCGGTCTATGTTGTCATCGCGCCGGCTCATAGCGGCGGGGGCGTACAGATCGGTGAGCAGAAATTCCAGGCCCGCGTGATAACCTGGGTGCTGATACAGGTCCTGGTGGGTTGATTTCAGGCGCTCAGCTTGCCAGTCGGCAATCAGGAAGGTGCTTTCCAGCAGCCGGTGCCCCGCTTTGTGCTGCCGGAAATCGTGATAATCCAGTAAAAGCTGTTGCAGGCGATAGGCGCTTTCTGAGCGCACTTCCGTGCCAACAAGGCGCTCACGATACATGGTGCCAACTCCGTCCGTTTGCGTAGAGGCAGCCAGTTTACCGGAGGCAAAGCCTGTGTGCAGTATGCCCGGTCTGTTAACAGGCAATCCGGTTGGAGGTCGGGTCAGGCTGGTTCAGCCCTGAGCGGCGGCTGGCAGGGATTCAAAGCCGGGTAACCATTCCTTGCTGTCGAGCGTCACGAAATGGCTGGGCGCCTGGGTTTCAATGATGCGCATGGTGGTCGGGCTCTGGCGTGCACTGGCCAGCATGGCACTGCGATCGAGAATGCGATCCACGCCGGGAATCAGGAAGGTACCGTGGCGCACATGTTGATATACAGCCGTGTCGGTGCGCGCCATCCAGTCGAAAATGTTTTCTATATTGCGCACAATGGTCAGATGGTCGCGGGTTGCGTAAAACAGCTTGCCCAGCAGCTGTTTTTTGCGTGGGTTCATCTTGCCGAAAAACGTCTGCCCGTAAGCGGATGAGGGGGCGCTGTTAATCAGCCGGATCAACCAGGGCCACATGCCGTGGCTAACCGGTTCCAGAAGCGTGGTAACCAGCGGGTGAACTTTGCCCTGTGGCAGAGCCGGCGCCTCCAGAACCACTTCTACATCCTCGTAGAGCTCCGGTCGCTGTCTTATCGCCTCAAGAATAACCGCACCACCCCGCGAATGGCCGTGAACCCGCACGTTACGGGTGTTCGGGAGGTTTGTAAGAGCCTGGTTCAGGATACAGGCGTCGTATTCAATGGTGCCTTCCAGGTATTTGATCGGCACTTCCCAGTCCGGGGTCTCCGGCGTTACGCCATTTACCGGAATGTGGTAATTGCTGCAGGTAAGCAGGATCAGTTCGGTAGTAGGTGCATCGTAGGTCTGGGTGAAGTAGCAGTGATTCTCCAGGAAGCCATGCACGCCAATCACGGTTTGCTGAGCTTCTCCGCTGTGATTGCGAACAGAAACGGCTCCTTCACCAACACGAAACACACGCCCGGAGAACATTTCCGAATAGGCGCTGTCGATTGGCTTGATCAGCTTGCGGATATGGCTTGCTTTCATATTGCTTCTCCTCCCAGCACGGCTATCGCCTGTTTTCGGAGTCTGGCCATCAGACCGTGAATGTGCTGGTAACCCTGTTGTACTCCCTTTTGGCCCGATCTTTATTGGCGCTGGTAACAGTGTTTTTGAAATGCTGTGGCCAATCGGTAACCGCCGGAACATGTAATAACTTTTACATCAAGGCTTATAACCAGTATACGAGTGAAGATGGGTTGGCGTGTAATTTTTTGTAACCAAATGCGACAGATGTGTCTGTGGAGCCGGTCGTGCATGTCTGGCACAATGCAGAACGGTCATTTGCACTCCACTTCTTCCGGGGACGTTCGGGTTTGAATCACGAGCAAACGAATCTCATGCTTCCTGCGGATTCAGCCTGGTTGGCTCTGGAGAACCCCCGGAACCCCATGACCATCACCGTTATGATGCGGGCGGAAGGCTTGACTGCGTCTCGGTTAAGGGAGTTTTTGCAGGTTTACTGGGTAGCCTGGGAACGCTTCCGGTATCGGCCGGTAGAACGCGCCCCCGGCTGGTGGTGGGAGCAGGATCCGGTCTTTGATCTCAGGCATCATCTGGACGTGGTGCTGGACCGTTTCACAGAATCGTCCCTTCAGGCGTGGGTGTCTGCCCACCTTAACCAGCCACTGCCTCTGTATCGCCCATTGTGGAAATTCTGGCTGGCACCAAATGCCGAAGGCGGTGCAGTCTTGTTGCTCCGGATACACCACTGTTATGCAGATGGCGTCTCGCTCACCGGTATTTTTGATCGCCTGTGTTCTGCCTCGCCACAGCAGCACCCGGCAATATACGGAGCGCGGCAAGACGGAGACTGGTCTCCCTGGATAAACGCGGCCAAAGAGCGGTTTGAACAGTTTGTCGGTGGTGCCACGGTTACCGCAACGGCCGGAAAAAAACAGCGCGCGCAAGCTGAAAGCCCTGAAGAGCAAGCCGGTAGTCTACTGGATCAACTGGCCCGGAACGGCCTGAAGCTGGTTAATGAGTTCACTGACTTTATGGCGGAACAGGAAGATACGCCATCCGATCTGAAGCGCCCCTTGTCGGGGCACAGGCAGTGCCGGTGGTCTGCGCCCGTTCCACTTGACAGCTTCCGGTCAATCGCCAAAGCGACGAACGTAACAGTGAACGATGTCCTGCTGAGCTGTGTGGCGGCCGCGATTCGCCCGTGCCTTGGCCTTTCCGGCAGCGCCCTGGACGATGCCGTTATGCACGCCGCCGTCCCCGTTGATATCCGCAGTCGCCTGCCGGCGGACCTGCAGCCGGAGCCCGGCTCGCTCGGAAATTATTTTGGCACCGTGTTTGTCCCCTTGCCTGTGGATGGGGAGAGCGGCCTGGAGCGGCTCTATCGCATCAAGCAGGAAACCCGGCGCCTGAAAAAGAGCTGGCAACCGGGAATCGCCTGGGGGCTGACAGCCTGTTCACCCCTGATACCTGAACCCCTGCGCCAGCCGCTTTCAGAGGTTTTTTACCGAAAAGCCAGTGCGGTGGTGTCGAACGTACCGGGCACCCCGGATGCACGCTACATCGCAGGCTGCCGGATTACAGAACAGATGTTCTGGGTGCCTCAGGCCGGTGATATCGGGCTGGGCGTCAGCATTGTCAGCTACGCCGGGCAGGTACAGTTCGGTGTTGTGGCAGATGAATCGGTGCTGGCAGACCCGGAAATTTTTCTGCAGGACTGCCTGCAGGAACTATCGGAATTGCCAGGAGGTTCACCTATTGTTGTTTGAGGTCTACAGTGAATAGGTAAACGCGAATGACCGCGTTGTCATTGACCAACCCAACAAGAGGTGATGACCATGATCTACGAACAACCAGGAAAAGACGGCTCTGTCGTTTCTTTCAAAACCCGTTACGAAAACTACATTGGTGGCGAGTGGGTTGCGCCGGTTAAAGGCCAGTACTTTGAAAACATAACGCCTATCACCGGTGATGTTATTTGCGACATCCCGAGATCCTCCGCTGAAGACATCGATCTGGCACTTGATGCGGCCCATAAGGCAGCGCCCGCCTGGGGCAAGACTTCAGTCGCCGAGCGTTCCAACATCCTGCTTAAAATAGCTGACCGCATTGAAGCCAACCTGGAAAAGCTGGCCGTTGCCGAAACCTGGGACAACGGCAAGGCGGTTCGCGAAACCCTGAATGCAGATGTCCCGCTCGCTGCCGACCACTTCCGTTATTTTGCGGGTTGTATCCGGGCCCAGGAAGGGCACATGGGCGAGATCGACCACAACACGGTGGCTTATCATTTCCATGAGCCGCTGGGTGTCGTGGGGCAGATCATTCCCTGGAACTTCCCGTTGCTGATGGCGGCCTGGAAACTGGGTCCTTGCCTTGCAGCCGGTAACTGCACCGTGCTCAAGCCCGCCGAGCAGACGCCCGCCAGTATTCTGATACTGATGGAGCTCATTGGTGATCTGCTGCCGCCGGGTGTTGTCAACATTGTTAACGGTTACGGCGTTGAGGCCGGTGAGGCGCTGGCAACCAGCAAACGCATCGCCAAGATAGCGTTTACAGGCTCTACGCCAGTGGGTTCGCACATTCTCAAGTGCGCGGCAGAAAACATCATTCCGTCAACGGTTGAGCTGGGGGGTAAGTCGCCCAACATCTATTTCTCGGATGTCATGAAGGCCGAGCCGGAGTTCGTCAACAAATGCGTTGAAGGCCTGGTGCTGGCGTTCTTCAACCAGGGTGAAGTGTGCACCTGTCCGTCACGCGCGCTGGTGCAGGAGGACATGTTCGAGGAATTCATGCAGAAAGTGGTTGAGCGTACCAAGGCTATCAAGCGCGGCAACCCGCTGGATACCGATGTGCAGGTGGGCGCCCAGGCCAGCAAGGAGCAGTTCGACAAGATCATGTCCTACCTCGAGATCGGCAAGCAGGAGGGTGCTGTTGTGCTGACTGGCGGTGAAAAAGAGGACATGGGCGACGAGTTCCGCAACGGCTTCTACGTTCAGCCCACTTTGTTCAAGGGTGATAACAAAATGCGGGTGTTCCAGGAGGAAATCTTTGGCCCGGTGGTGGGCGTAACCACTTTCAAAACCGAAGAGGAAGCGGTAGCCATTGCCAACGACACGGAATTTGGCCTCGGCGCCGGCGTCTGGACCCGTGACACCAATCGTGCCTACCGGGTGGGGCGGAATATTCAGGCTGGCCGGGTCTGGATGAACTGCTACCACGCCTATCCGGCCCACGCTGCCTTTGGCGGCTATAAAAAGTCCGGTGTAGGCCGCGAAACCCACAAGATGGCGCTGGATCATTATCAGCAGACCAAGTGCATGCTGACCAGCTACGACATCAACCCGTTGGGCTTCTTCTAGTTGCCTGGCCGCGGCAGGTGGCCTCCGCGGGGGCCATCTGCCGCACACGCATTACATGTGCCTTAACCGTTGTGAAGCCAAGGCAGAAAAGGAGAGACCATGAGTAAAGATGGAGCCAGAGGCGCAGATAGTATTACGAGAGTAGAAACCGACAGCCTGGGCGATGTGCATGTTCCTGCCGGTGCACTCTGGGGAGCCCAGACCCAGCGTGCCGTGGACAACTTTCCGGTCAGTGGCCTGCCCATGCCGCCGGCCTTTATTGCGGCGGTGGCCCGTATCAAGCAGGCTGCAGCAGAAGCCAATACCAGTCTGGGTTTGCTCGATAACAGCCAGTGCGATGCCATAACCGGAGCCTGCCAGGCGATAATTCGCGGCGAGTATGCCGATCAGTTTCCTGTTGATCGTTACCAGACAGGCTCGGGCACCAGTACCAACATGAACGTGAATGAGGTAATTGCCGCCATCGCCGCCAGTAAGGGTGTAAAGGTGCATCCCAACGATCATGTGAATATGAGCCAGAGCTCCAACGACGTGATACCAACGGCAATTCACGTCAGTTCGGTGATCGGGGTTGCTGAGCATTTGCTTCCTGCATTGACCCATTTGCGCGGTGTTATTTACGAGCGTGAAGCCCTTTTTTCCGAACAGGTAAAAACCGGTCGTACCCATTTGATGGACGCCATGCCGATTACCCTTGGCCAGGAAATGCGCACATGGCGGGAGCAGATACTTGCTGTGGAAAAACGTCTGGAGGCGGTGGTTGATGAATTGCTCGCAGTGCCACAGGGCGGCACCGCAGTAGGAACCGGCGTTAATGCACTGCCCGAGTTTTCCCGCCAGTTTGTGAAGTTCCTGAAAGCCAATAGCGGTTACTCGTTCCGCTCCATGGAGCACAAGTTTGTCGGGTTGAGCGCCGTCGATGGCCCGGTTGCGCTCTCCTCGCAATTGCGGGGTCTGGGTATAGTGCTCACCAAGATCGCCAACGATCTGCGCTGGATGAACAGCGGCCCGATCCACGGCCTTGCGGAGATCAGCCTGCCGGCTTTGCAACCCGGCAGCAGTATTATGCCGGGCAAGGTAAACCCGGTTATTCCGGAGTCTGTTGCCATGGTGGGGGCGCAGGTAACCGGGCTGGATAGCGCCAATGCCATTGCCGGGCAATCCGGTAACTTTCAGCTCAATGTGATGCTGCCACTGGTTGCCGGTAACCTGCTGGATATGATTGGTCTGCTTGCAAACGCAACCGGCATCTTGGCGGACAAGGCGATTCGGGACTTTACGGTAAACACCGATACCCTGAATGCCAGCGTTGGTCGCAACCCGGTGCTGGTGACCGCGCTGAACCCGGAAATCGGTTACGGCCCGGCGTCGGAGATTGCCAAGGAAGCCTATAAAACCGGGCGTCCGGTTATTGATGTGGCTGAGGAGAAAAGCGGGCTGAGCCGGGAGCGGCTGGAAGAGCTTCTGAATCCGCTCAAGCTGACGAGAGGCGGAATCGACTGAGGTAACGAATCAGGAGTACCGGCTCTTGCTGATATCGCTGGAGTTGTTTGTGATGCTGGTGCTGGCCAATGGCGCACCGGTTGTGGCTGCCAAAGTTTTCAGGCAGCGTTGGTCAGCGCCGGTGGATGCCGGATTGAACTGGTTTGATGGCCGCCCCTTGCTGGGTAAAAGCAAGACCTGGCGAGGTATAGCATCTGGCACACTCTCCTGTGCGCTGTTTGCCTTGGCGACCGGGCCCGGCTTTGTATTCGGCCTGCTGTTTGGTCTGCTGGCCCTTGCCGGTGATCTGGTCAGCAGTTTCATCAAACGCCGTTTGGGGCTGAATCCAAGCGCACGCATGTCGTGGCTGGATCAGGTTCCCGAGTCGGCACTTCCCGCTTTGCTGGCTGTGGGGTGGGGATTGATTGGGGGTTGGGCCGCGCTGGTGATTGTGGTGGTTTTCACGCTGGCCAATATGTGGATATCGCCATTGCTCTATCGCCTGGGTATCCGCCGCCAGCCGCACTGACGTGCATCCGCCTCACAGATTGGCGCCGCGGGTCAGTGTGTGAATGGTCACTTCCGGTGGGCAGTTAAGCCGCACGTTTACAACGGAAGTGCCAGCTCCGGGCGAGGTATACCCTTGCATGCCGTTGGCCTGCCAGTAGCCCCGGCCGAGATGGCGCGGGCAATCGGCATCCAGGGTCACGGGGATGCCTCCGGGCAGGCAAATCTGGCCACCATGGGTATGGCCGCACAGAAAGATATCGTAGCCGGCGTGGGATGCTTCCCGCCAGATTTCAGGCGTATGGCTCAGCAGAAGGCTGATACCGCCAGCGGGAATGTCGTCGCCCGCCCGGTACAGATTGTGGGCCTTGTAAAAATGCGGGTCATCAACCCCGGCAAGATACAAACGCTCACCTTTTCGTTCCACCGGAACCATCTCGTTCATCAGCAGTGCGTAACCCATATCTTCAAGGCCGGGCACCATGCGTACGCTGTCATGGTTGCCCAGAACCGCGTAGGCCGGCCCCTTGATAGCCTTGCGCAGCTGCGCCATGCCTGCAAGGGCGGCTTCAATCGGCCCCCAGGTCTGTTTCCGGTAGTCGCCGGTGAGCACACACAGGTCATAATCCAGTGTCGAAATCTGTCGTATAACTGCCTGCAGGTTGGCTTCATCCATATCCACGTGAAGGTCTGTCAGGTGGAGGATGCGAAAGCCCTCGAAGGTTGCCGGCAAACCGGGCAGGTGAAACCGGTTGTGAACCGTATTCAGGCGTCGGCTGTTGGCCTGGCCGCGCCCGAACAGCCCCACTGACTTGAGGCAAAAACGGATAAAGGCGGGAGCCGTGGTAAGGTTTTCAAGGTGAAAAGAGGAACGGTTCCGGCCAAATACTCTGGCTTCAGCTTCCCGCTCAATGTTCAGGCGCTGACGGGCGTGGACCGGCCCCAGCCTGAGGCTCAGCCGGTATTCCAGAAGCTCATCCTGGTGTTCCTGTTTTCTCGCCAGTGAGGTCATCTGTATTCCTTTGATGTCAGGCGGTGGCCAGGCATTGTTTTTTGCAGGCGTCTGATCACATTATGATAGGCGACGGAAGGGATGCAACCCGGCTGATTAACAGCCACAATCTATGGCTATGGTATCCAGACATTCACATCCTTAACACGAGGTCATTATGACATCATCTTGCAGCGTCCCGGGCATGAATGTGCCCCGCAGCCGCTTCCCGGAACCGGAGCAGGATTTGCCGGCCGGTGAGGGTGAGCAAAGAGTTGTCCTTGCCGGCGGTTGTTTCTGGTGCGTGGAGGCGGTTTTTCAAGCCATGGACGGCGTAACCCGGGTCGAGTCCGGTTACGCTGGCGGCTCACAGGCAACCGCCAATTATGAGTCCGTTTGTACGGGTAGTACGGGGCATGCGGAGGTGGTGGATGTTCACTACGACCCCGCCAGGGTGAGCTTTGGTGAGCTGCTGCGGGTGTTTTTCTCGGTGGCGCATGACCCGACCCAGCTGAACCGCCAGGGCAATGACAGGGGCACCCAGTACCGTTCTGCGGTGTTTTATGAAACCCCTGAACAAAAACGCGTTGTTGAATCCTACATTCGTCAGCTTGATAAGGCAGGGGTTTATCCGGAGCCCGTAGTGACCACGCTGGAGCCTCTGGAAGCTTTTTACCCGGCTGAGGCGCACCACCAGAACTTTGCGTCAAGGAACCCGTATCAGCCATACATCATGGCTGTAGCTGCCCCGAAAATGGAAAAACTGATTGATGGTTTCAGTGACCGGCTCAAGCCGGAATATTCGGGCGCAGGCACAGCTTCAAAGTCCCATTCTGATTCCGGGAGCAACCCGGCGTGAGGAGATGATTAATGAGCCGTTCTGCCGCAGGTTATGACCTGACGCCTCTCACAGAGGCGCAAATACAGGAAAAAGCCGCCGGTCTTACACCGGAAGAGCGCGATGTGCTGCTGGATCACGGAACAGAGCATCCGTTTTGTGGCACCTTACTGGATAACAAACTGGACGGTGTCTATCACTGCCGGCTTTGTGATCTTCCCCTGTTCAGCTCGAGCGCGAAGTTTGATTCCGGCACCGGCTGGCCCAGTTTCTTTCAGCCGTTCGACAGGGACCACATACGCTATATCGAAGATACGAGCCTCGGGATGAGCCGCACGGAAGTGCGTTGCCCCCGCTGTGACAGCCATCTTGGGCATGTATTTCCGGACGGGCCTCCGCCAACAGGCCAGCGTTATTGCCTGAACTCCATTGCCCTGGTCTTCAGGGAAAACCGCTGAGCCCTGTTGGGCCCGGCCTGGTTGTGGCCGTCAGCTGGTGCTGGCGGCTACAACCGTAGACAGCAGGTAACCGGTGTAGGCCACGTAAACCAGCAGCAGAATCGATCCATCAAGCCGGCTTATAACCTTGCGCCAGCCCGTCATGCCGAAACCCATGACCAGCAGGCCAAGGGTCAGCGCCAGCATCAGCGCCCAGTCCCGGTACAGTACTTCCGGGTCCACTGACAGCGGCTGGATAGTCGCGGCCAGCCCTACAACGGCAAGGGTATTGAAGATGCCAGAGCCGAGAATGTTCCCCAGAATCAGGTCGTGTTCGTTTTTTCGCACGGCGGCGAGAGCCGAGGCGAGTTCCGGCAGTGATGTGCCAACGGCGACGATGGTCAGCCCGATCACCAGATCGCTCACACCCAGGCTCTGGGCAACGGTCACAGCCCCCCAGACCAGCAGGCGGGAACTGACAACGAGCAGCACCAGCCCGATAATCAGCCACATGATGGCGGTTTTCATGGGCATGAGATCGGGGCCCATCTGTGCATCGGTTTCACCGGTCAGGGAATCGCCATTGCCGCGGATGCCCTGGAAAATTGACCAGCCCATAACCGCAGAAAACACCCCCAGAAGAACCCAGCCGTCAAGCCGTGAGAGTTCGCCGTCCAGCAATTGCGCGCCGGCAATCAGGGTGATCACCAGCAACAACGGAAGTTCTTTGCGAATAACCTGTGAGTGTACGGTAATGGGCGCAATTACCGCGGTAAGGCCCACAATCAACGCAATGTTGGTGATGTTCGAGCCATAACCGTTACCCAGTGCCAGCCCCGGATTACCATCGGCGGCAGCCATGGCTGATACCGCCAGTTCCGGTGCAGATGTACCGAATCCGATGATTACCATGCCGATAAGAAGTGTGGGCATGCCCAGGTGTTTGGCCGTTGCTGCAGCGCCTTCCACAAACTTGTCTGCACTCCACACCAGCAAAACAAGGCCGGCGATGATTGCGCCAATAGCCATTGCCATAGATAAACCTCTGTCAGATGCCACCTGCAAAGCCGGTGATAAACCAGCCCGTAAAACCGGAGGCGGAAGGTCGGAAAGGTGTGCAAGATACCGCATAAGAGCCACCGAGGTCAGCCCCCTTTGCAATGAAGGGCAAGGATGGCAATCTGTGAGGTGTATGAGACTAAAGTTGCGGTGCTATTGCACGGCAAAGAATGGAAAATTCTTTAAGCTTACTGTTTCAGCTGTCGGTGTGATTACCTGTAACCCGGTGCAGACCACACGCAAATCCGCAATGATTTGTAATCGCAATTTATATTTGTGCAAAAAATCCGGATAATTGCGCGCACATTCAGAACGGACGCTCACGGCAACGCCCTCTTATCCCCGCGATTTGCCGGCATCCGACAGACCTCTCTGCTGATCGTGGAGGGGCGAAAAGCTCAAATACTAGCTAGGGTGAAAAACCAATGGCCGTTAAACAGGCAGACGTAGTGCTGGTCGGTGGTGGCGTCATGAGCGCCACCCTCGGCGTGATGTTAACGCAGTTGGATCCGTCCATAAACATTGTCATGCTGGAACGTCTGGATCACGTTGCCCATGAAAGCACGGACGGATGGAACAACGCAGGCACAGGTCACGCAGGATACTGCGAGCTGAATTACACGCCCGAGACCGAAGATGGCGACGTGGCCATCGACAGGGCGCTTCAGATCAATGCCCAGTTTGAGGTGTCTCTGCAACTCTGGTCGCATCTGGTCGAGCAGGGTGTGTTGCCGGAGCCCTCCAAATTCATAAACCGCACGCCACATCAGAGTTTTGTCTGGGGTGAAAAAGACGTGGCGTTTCTCAAGCGTCGCTATGAACGCCTGAGCGCCCACCATCTGTTCCGGGACATGGAATACACCGAATCGCCACGGGATCTGGAAGAGTGGATGCCATTGGTCGTCAAGGGTCGGGACCCCATGCAGCGGGTTGCAGCCACCCGTATCCGCCACGGTTCGGATGTGGATTTTGGCTCGCTGACCCGAAACATGGTGGCCTGGCTGCAAAGCCAGCCCAACTTCGAGTTGATGTTAAGCTGCCCTGTACACTACATAGACCAGCGCGACAACGGTCGCTGGAAACTCCGGGTGAAAAACCAGCACACCGGTGAGCTGACCAAGCTGGAGACAGGGTTCGTATTTCTGGGCGCCGGAGGCGGCGCTTTGCCCTTGCTGCAGAAATCGGGAATTGACGAAGCTCGTGGCTACGGCGGTTTTCCCGTCAGCGGTCAGTGGCTGGTGTGTCGTAAAACCGATGTGGTAGAGCAGCACCACGCCAAAGTGTACGGCAAGGCTCCCATCGGGGCGCCGCCTATGTCGGTGCCTCACCTGGATACCCGCATTATCAATGGTGAGCCGGCCTTGCTCTTTGGCCCCTTTGCCGGCTTCACCACACGCTTCCTCAAGCAGGGCTCGGTCTTTGATCTGTTCGGCTCGGTTCGTTCAACCAACCTCAAGCCCATGCTGTCGGTGAGCAAGAGCAATATGGACCTTACCCGCTATCTGATCGGTGAAGTCTTCCAGTCGCACAGTGACCGGGTGGCGTCCCTGCGTAATTTCTTCCCGGAAGCTGAAGAAGGCAGCTGGCAACTGCGTAACGCCGGCCAGCGCGTTCAGATTATCAAGCAAGCCGAAGGTGGTGGCGGAAAGCTCGAGTTCGGCACCGAAATTGTCGCCGCAAAAGATGGCACTCTGGCCGCATTGCTTGGCGCCTCGCCGGGCGCTTCTACCGCGGCAAACGCCATGATCAGCGTGATCGAGCGTTGCTTCCCCGGCAAAATCCGGACCGCCGAGTGGCAGGAACGCATGAAGTTGATGGTGCCCTCCTACGGCCAGTCACTGGTTAACGATGAGGCTCTCCTTACAAAAGTGCGCGAACGAACACTCGCTACCTTGAAGTTGAACTGATATTCCTCAGTGGAATCAGTGAGTTCCGCCAGAGATTCCTGCACAGTGCTGAAGCACCCTGGGCGCCGGTTTAGGTACCGGCACCCAGGGTGCTTTTTTTGTTAATACCCTAATGATATTTGCGATTTTCACCTATCGGCGTAGGGTAGAGATTACACCCTGATACAAGGAGACAGCCTGTGAGCAAACAACAATACAATCCGGACAAGGGATATGTTGCACTTCTTGGGTGGAGCCTTAACGCCGTAGAAGCCGCCGACAAATTTGACCGCCGTTACGTGGTGGTTGCGCCCGACTGGGCAGAAACCTATTGCCAGGAACATGACATCCCCTACGTACCCTGGAATTTCGAGCGCCTGAATGACCGCTCGGTCGAGATAGCCCAGACCCTCAAGGATATGGGGGTAGACGTTGCCATTCCCCTGTTTGAAGAGACCGTGGAGTGGGCCGGTGCTATCAACTCAGTGTTAATGGACAAGCCCAAACTGTTTGGCCAGGCCATGTTGCTGAGGGACAAGGCACTGATGAAACGCCGCGCCCAGCTCGGCGGCATCCGGGTCGGGATTTTTGAAGAGGCCCACGACAAGGGCGATGTAATCCGCTTTCTCAAGCGTGTGAACCAGACCCTGCTCAAACTCGATGGTGACCCCAACGACCCGATTCACCTGAAAGCCTTTGATAAAGCCGGCTGCCTTGGTCACAGGGTGATTCGCACCCCTGATGAAGTGGACTCCATCCCGGAAGAGGAATTCCCGGTACTCATGGAATCCCACCTCGACGGCTGGGAGTTTGCGGTAGAGGCATGGATTCACAACGGCAAAATTGCCTTCCTGAATATCTCGGAGTACGTCACCTTGGGCTACTCGGTGTTCGTGCCGGCGACGCCGGATCTCGAAAAATACCGGGACCAGATTCGCGGCGAAATCGAGAAGCTGATCAAGACGTTTGATATCGATTTCGGTTTTGTTCACCCGGAATATTTCGTGACCAGCGACAGCACCATGTACTTCGGTGAAGTGGCCTACCGGCCGCCCGGGTTCAAGGTTTTCGAATTGCTTGAAAAGGCCTACGGTTTCAACGCCTATCAGGGCCTGATCCTTGCGTTTGATCCGAAAACAACCGCGGAAGAAATCCAGGCCTTTTTCCCGAAAGAAGTGGTGGATGCGAAAGGCTATGCCGGTTGCTTTGGCGTGTACCCGCGCCGTCGGGTTGTCAGCAGGCTGGAGATTCCCGAGGAAACCGAAAACCACGAGTATTTTGAATCCCATGAGCTGACGCCACCGCTGGAAGAAACCGTCACCAAACGCACGGCATTTGGCACCCATTGGGGCCTGGTTTATTTCTTCGGTGAGGATCCCTATGTGATGCGGGATTTGCTGAAGCATCAGGAAGATCTGGATTTCTATGTATAATCGGGTGATGCATTACATCAAACGGGTTTTATGCAGGCCCTGAGGAACATCGGTTGAACGATCACCAATCAGGCAGTGCAGCGCCGGCTGTCAATCTGGACAAGCTGGCCCAAAGACTGGACGATGCGGTTCTGGCGCTGGAAGAAAGCCGGTCTTTTGCGAAGGTTGGCAAGCTTCCCCTCGTCTTCGACCTTGTGCGCAGGATACTGTTGCAGCCGGAAGGCTGCGCAATTATTGAGGCACGGGCCGAACGCCTGGAAAAGGCCGGCGTTTTTGAAGGCACAGACTGGGCCGAGCCGGCTATTCTGCTGCCATCACTGACCACTCATTCCCTGCAAAGCAAGAGTGCCGACACAGTGGTTGTGGAGGCGCTCAGCGAGCTTCGGTTGCTGGCGGTTGCGCGCGGAGCCTATGTGCATCCCACGGTGTCGGCTGAGCAGGCTCATCATTACCTCACGCAGGTTCTGGCGATCAACCTTGGCCTGCTGTTTGGTATGACCGGGGAGGCTGAACGTGAACAGGGCCGGCTGGCGCTGATCAGCCAGCACGTTGTGCAGCATGTGGCCCGGCACATCGGTTATGAACACGTTATAGACAGCCTGATTGAAGAAATCTGGCGTATTCTGCAGCAGCGACCAATCCAGGTGGCTGATGTGCGCAAGATGATTACCCAGATTGCGATTTGCCGGGCCGAGCCGGGCGCCGATCTTGGCAGTGCCGGGCGCGGAGCCGACCGGCTGATCTCGAGTTTGTACGGCCCGACCCGCGGATGCAGCGAAGACCCGGGTACAATCATTTACCAGCAGCGCCTGGAATCCATGGACGGCCAGGCCCTGCAGAACGAAGCCACCGGCTTCGCCCGCTCCATGCACGATACGGGGCTTGTGGCGCCTTATCATGCGACCTTTGTACGTTATATACTTGATGGCCAGGACAATCTGCTCAGCGAAGCGCTCGGGCTATCCAGCACGGGCCGTGACTGCCTGCTATGTTACCGGGAACTGGTGCACGCACTCATTACCGAGGGTATTTTTCCTGAGACAGCGCAGGGTTTGTACGGCCTGGCGCTTATGCTGGAAAGGGGCATCCTGTACCAGCCCCCGGTGGCGCCCGCGCTCTGGCGCCAGGTCCGGCTGAATCTTTGCCCGCAGGCTCGCGAGCGCCTGCAGTTTGCCTTTGGCTACCAGCCCCAGGCAGCCGCCTGGCTGATCCAGGGTGTGCTGAATATGCTGGGGCAGCCGCTGGGCGTCGGCCAGGGCAACAACCCCACCTGCCAATCTGCCCGCGCATTATCCATGTGGGCCTACAACGACCCGGACTACATGCTGCAAATGGTTGCGTGGGCAGCCCGGGATAACGAAATCATCATGCATTTTGAAGGGCAGCCGGTATCGTCGGTCCACAGCCTTGGCGGTGTTGCCTCGGAAGTCACTCTTGATCTGGACCCGGTTTCACTGGTTGTGGTTCCGCATCTTGACCGGATTTACGGTGAGATGGGGCGGATGTGCATAGGACGCGAAGGCGACCCGCACAGGTGGGTAAACCCGGAATTTCACGGCTGGTCTGCAGGGCGAGGATTTGCCATCAACGTGGATGTGGCCACGGGTAACCTGCACGATCTGGAAGGGTTTCTCCGGCACTTCTACGCCAGCTACCATCCCTATTACAACGGTAACCAACCGCTGATTCACCCGCAGCCGGCGGGCATTGCCGTGACCGACAGGGCTGCACGTTTCATAGGCTGGCATGCGATCACCATTTTACGGGTGGCGCTGGATCCGGAAGGCGAAATGCGCGCCTATTTCTACAACCCGAACAACGACAGCGGCCAGAGTTGGGGTGACGACGTGAATGTAAGCACAGAAGGCCGTGGTGAACGATTTGGTGAAGCGTCTCTGCCGTTTGAGCAGTTTGCGTCCCGGTTGTATATCTTCCACTTTGATCCACTGGAGCGGGGCGAGCCGGCGGACGTAGGCGAAGAAGAGCTGCAACGGGTAATGGCACGGGTATACCGGAGCTGGGGCAGAAATCGCGTTCCCGCGCTGGATCTGCAAGCCGAGCCGCCTCAAACCGAGTGAGCAGTGTTACGCCTGCTCCCCGGGCTGGCGGGCACCCCTGAGCATGGCTTGCAACAGCTCATCCGCATCAAATTTGGTGAGAGCCTCGTTAGCCCCCACCTGATTGGCATAACTCAGGCTCATTTCACTGTTCAGGGACGTGTGCAGAATGATGTAAGGCTGCTTCAGGGCGCTGTTGTCCCGCACGTTAAATGCCAGCTCATAGCCATCCAGCCCGGGCATTTCAATATCGCTTACCAGAATGTCTACCGGCTTCCCCCGCCCGTTATCGTTCAGCAGAAACTGCAGCGCTTCATCGCCGTTACTGGTGACCTGATAGGAAATGTCTTTGGCATCGAGCGCGTCACACAGCTGTTTCCGGGCTACGCGGGAGTCGTCCACCAGCAGAATATTAAGGGCTTTGAGGGTTTCGCTCTGTACGTCGGTGAGAGTTACATCGCGCGGTGCCAGGGATTCCGGATACACATTTGCCAGCAGCAACTCCACATCCAGTAACTGGATAATATCTCCTTCCACATCCAGCAGGCCGGTTATAAAGGCCTTGTCGCCCAGCGCCGCTGGTGGCGACTTTACCTTCTTCCAGTCGATCTCGATGATCTTTTGTACGCCACGCACCAGAAAGCCGGTTTCCTGACGTTGAACATCGGTGATGATGATGGAGGCGGTTTTGAGTTCTTCAGGTTCCAGCGGCGGATAGCCAACGGCAGCAGCCATATCAATCACTGGTACAGAGGAACCGCGGAAACTGACGGTTCCGGCAACAGCATGATGGCTGTGAGGGAGTTTGGTGAGTGGCTTGAAAGGCAATATTTCGCGAATTTTCAGCGTGCCAATGCCGAACAGCCGGTTACCGGACAATCGGAAAAGAAGAAGCTTCTGGGACTGTTTGCTTGTGTTGGTCATAACCCGATCCTTACGGATGGTTCCCGGCGACGCAAGAAGGTTACCGGGAGCCATCAAATACGACAGATGCTAAACATAGCAAGCTTACGGCTTGCGATCATCTGTTAAATCGGAGTATTGATGGATCAGGAGGCGCCGGCTCAGGGTACAACCGCATAAGCGAGGATTTCTACCAGCATTTCTTCGCGGGCAAATCCGGACACAATAATGGCAGCCCGGTTCGGGAAAGGCTCCGCTACGAAATCGCCATACACGCGGTTAACGGTGGCAAGGTGCTCCCGGTTTGTCACATAGATAACAACCTGCGTGAGGTCGGAAACCTGGCTGCCGGCGCTTTCCAGAGTGTGTTTGAGGTTTGCCAGAGTCTGAATGATCTGTGGTTCGATGCCACCGTCAACAACCTTGCCCTCGGCATCGATGGGAATCTGTGCTGTAAACAGTATGCCGTTGCCCACGGTTGCCCAGGCCAGGGGAGATTTGGAGGCGGGCAGGTCTGTATTAACAGGATAGGGGTTCATAGAGAGTCCTCAGTCGTTGTCGTTTGTGCCGGCGCCGGCACCCTGGCGTGAGTCGTCAGACGCTTCTACCAGCATCCTGGTAGCCAGCAGTTTCAGGCGTTCCCAGAGTTCCGGGTCTACTTCGATGCCTTCAACCAGTGAGCGTTCATGCCAGTCCGCCATGGCTTCGCGGTTCTGGCGAATCAGGTCGTTCGGCGGCGCGTCTGGCTTGAGATCAGGCAGCAGGTCCACGTGGTTCACCATCACCAGCGTTATGCCGTCGTTGGGCTCCGTGTCGTCCGGAGTTGATGGCAGGCCATACATGCATATCTCGGGCTCAGCCTCACCAGATTTGAAGCTCACCAGAATTTCGGTCAACGGTTCATGGGAATTGCGCCAGAAGGCGGTAACGCTCATGTTGCGCCGGGCTATACGAGAAAGATAACCCACGATCAGCATGCGGTTATGGCAGTGGCGGATCTTGGTAACCGAGAGACCTCTGGCGCGGCATTTCGCCTTCCGGATTCAGCGCCCCGTACACCCAGCCTTGGCTCTTCTTTTTCAACGGAGCGGTACCAGAACCAGTAATTATCATCAGGGCAGTCCTCGCGGTAGCTCAGAGCCCAGCTGAATTTCTGGTCAATCAGGCTTTTCAGTTG
>JACDJA010001453.1_pt1 | contig 19721 bp, 22 predicted proteins | sample 7449241 | NCBI WGS metagenome assembly JACDJA01 (sample SAMN14253289, study PRJNA609438) | sludge metagenome | isolation source: initial anaerobic sludge | collected 2018-12-20 | reverse complement strand
TTTCCTTTCACTCCTTTATCATCAGCTTTTCCAGAGTGGCAGTATTGCGCACAAATACATCCTGATACTTTCCGGTCTCCATTATTTCAGCACGGAAGGCTTTGGCCTGGGTAAATGAATCAAATTCGTGCAAAACGTACCTTTTGAAGCCATCGGTGCACTTAAAAGATATTATTTGTTCTTTATCGGGCAGGGTGTCAAAATAACTTTCATCGGCTTCGGGATAACGGTTAAGGGCCAACACCTGAACGGTGTACCGTCTGGTGAAAACGGGTGCGGAAGTATGCACAACCTCCGGCATATCTGCAGTTTCCGCAGCAACAAAGGCTACATCTGCAAGCCCGGATGTTTCGACCTGACGGTTTGGAGGAAGCACCTCACGGCTCTTCTCTTTTATTGTCTCTTCAAAGTTCCCGGCAGCCGCTAATTCACTGTCTTCCCAAACCACTATTTCATTAGTAACTGAAGGTGCCACTTTTGAGCTATCGGTCAATTCTTCGGCGGATTGACTGGTTGCTGCCGGCACTATTGAAGCCAATTTCCGGGCCTCAATATGGTTTCGGAACCTGGGACTCAGGGGCGGAATCATCCGTGAATCCTGAACCATCAGCACTTGCTGAACGGTGTCGTAGGCCAATGATGGATGAACGTTGAGAATGGTACTGTCGGTAATGGCATAGGGCGTGGCCTCTTTGATGGTGTAGCTTTGTCCCGATTCAAGAAATAAAAGATATTTACCGGTTGCCGGGTCGGGTCTGAAATCCCCCACCTGGCGGTTGTCGCTGTTTCGGGCCACCAGGATTCGTATTTGCTCGGGCGGCAAATTGTTTTCGTTGCGTATAGTGCCTTCTATTACCGCCAGGGAGCCTTCATAGGTGGAGTCGAACTCCACTTCGTACAGGTCGGAGCGTCCGGCGCTGTTGGTAAAACGGTAGGAGGCATAGTAGGCGCGGCTTTTGTCCAATGAGGGCACAAAAAAGAAATCGTCGTCGGGGGTGTTGATGGGATAGCCCATGTTCACCGGAAGAGTCCAGGTGCTGTCGGCCAGCATTTGGCTGTAAAAGATGTCGAAACGGCCAATGGTGTTGTGCCCTTCCGATGAAAAATAGAGTGTTCGTCCGTCGGGGTGCAGCATGGGAGTCTCTTCGTCTTTATCGGTGTTGATATTGGGGCCGGCATTGCGCGGTTTGCCCCATTGCCCGAACTCGTTTTTCTTTACCATGTAAATATCGAGGCCCCCAATACCGCCGGGCCGGTCACTGGTAAAGAACAGCGTGCTTCGGTCGGCGGACAGGCAGGCATGGGTTTCATCATACTGCGAGTTAATGGGCGCAGGCAGCTTTTGGGGTTCGCTCCACTTATCATCGGTCAATTCGCTGGAGTATATGTTTTTATCGCCCCGGTCGTTTTTAAACAAAAAAAGCTGTGTGTAATCGGGTGAAACCGATAGAATGGATTCGTGTTGATTGCGGGCCGATAATCCGGCCAGAACTTTGGGGACTTCCCATTTTTGGCCATCAAAATCGGATGTGTAAACTTTTTCGGCGTGCTGACCGTCGTACATCTCCCGGTCACCCGAAGGCCGACGGGAGGTAAAGAGGATGCGATTGCCGGTGAAGGAGACCAGCGGGCTGTGGTCGTCGTAAACCGAATTGAGCTCGTGCCCCAGGTTTCGTATCTCCAGGGGAACGGGGTTGTTTAATAACACGGCAAAGTTGCGTGCTTCGGAAATCTCCTGCTGCAACTCTTTTTTCAGCGAGCGGCTGGTTACCTTATCTTTAAGGCGTGTAAGGATGGCCAGGGCAGAGTCGGGGTTTTCGGCCAGCTTGTAGGTGCGGGCCATGGTAATTTGCAACTCTACCCCGAAATCGGAAACATGGTCGGACCTGGGTATAATGGAGAGCACTTTGTAGAAGAGGGTGAGCGCCGAGTCGGGGGATTGATTGTTGCTCACCAGGCAAATGCCCAATTGGGTGAGTGCATCTACATGGTCGGGCGATTTTTCAAGTATGCCGCGATAGATATCAATGGCCGTTTGGTAATCTTTTTGGTCGGCGGCGGTAAGTGCCTTCAGGAACAGACGGTTGTACTTTTTTTGTGCGGTCGCCGGGTCAGGCAGGGCCAATAAAAAAAATAAACTCAAAAGGGCGGGTAGAAAGAGTGAGAGCTGTGGTCTGTTTTTCATATTTCCCGGATAAGATTAACGGCCTTTCTTGCTATTAAAACTGCAAAGAACTGAAATTTAAGCAAAAGTGTAAATTATTTTTGACTAATAAAGAAATTTTTCTGATAAAAATGCGAGGAAAGAAATTTTAGAAAGAAACTTGTATGTTTAAAATAAATGGTTTATACTTGTACCGGAGTTACGGATATTTTTAACCTAAATAAATAAACCATGAAACGTAAATTAGCATTGTCATTTTTGTTCGTCTTTACTCTGGCGCTTACCACACCGGTTGTTTCGGAGGCTATGAATCAAGACCCTCAGAAAACTGAGAAGAAAGAGTGTGAGAAGAAAAAAGCTTGTAGCGAGAAGAAAAAAGAGTGCGACAAGAAAGCAGAAAAGGAGAAGAAATAGTTTTTCCCTTCTGAAAGCAAATTAAAATCCGGCGACCTGGAGTCCCCGGATTTTTTTATCCAATATTTTTTGTCCTTGTGCATGAAGGGAACAAACAAATTCTTATTTTTGGAAAAAGGATTTGCGCTTGGAAAAGGGAGTTGTCATAAAATCAACCGGGAGCTGGTACATTGTGAAGCCGGAAAAGGGAGAAGTCGTATCGTGTAAAATACGAGGGCGACTGCGGCTCGACGAGCTTAAAAGTACAAGCCCCGTGGCCGTTGGCGATCATGTTTTTTTCAACCGCGATGAGGGAAAGTCCACCGGTATAATTGAAAAGATCGAAGAGCGGCGTAATTACATCATCCGCCGGGCCTCCAATCTCTCGAGGCAAACGCAGATTCTTGCAGCCAACATCGACCAGGCGGTGCTGGTAGCCACCATCAATTATCCGGTGACCACCACCGTGTTCATCGACCGTTTTTTGGCCACGGCAGAGGCCTATCGCATTCCTGTTACTCTAATTTTCAATAAAACCGATCGTTACGATGTGTTTCACCGGCAGCAATTGGCCGAATGGGTGGATACTTATCGCACCATCGGGTATCCGGTACTCACCATTTCGGCCAAAAAAGATGGGGAGCTCCAATCGGTGAAGGAGCTACTCCGGGATAAAGTAACATTGTTGGCCGGACACTCGGGCGTGGGCAAAAGTACACTTATCAATCGCCTGGAGCCTTCGCTTAATCTTAAAACCGCCACCATCTCGGAATTGCATGGCACCGGAAAACACACCACCACTTTTGCCGAGATGCATCCATTGAGCTTTGGCGGCTACATAATTGACACACCCGGAATACGGGGTTTTGGACTTTTTAATATTGAGAAGGAAGAACTTTTTCACTTTTTCAGAGAGATATTCCGAACCGCCAAAGGTTGTCAGTTTCACAACTGTACGCACCTGCACGAGCCCGGTTGCGCCGTTAAAAAGGCCGTGGAGGAAGGTGCGATTGCCGCATCCCGCTACAACAGCTACCTCAGCATCTATCTTAACCGCGAGGAGAAATACAGGCAGTAGAGAAAATTCACGAATTTGCACGCAATGGATTTTTTTTACTGCCCATATTCCAATCAATTAATAAAACAATTGTGTTATGATAAAATTGAAAATCCTTCTTTTATTGACCTCAGGTCTCGCTTTTCTCGCAAGTTGTTCAAACAACGACGATGAGCCGAAGCCGGCCTCAGAAACACGCGTGGAATTGTCCATCCAAACCACAGCTACTTTCCCCATTGAGGAGGATTTGCCCCTGCAAAGCCTGCTTATTAACATCTCCGGTATCGAATTTCAGCTGGACAAAAATCCGGATAAAAATCCGGCGGTACATAATTACCAACCTTACAAACCTGAAGAGTTTAAAGGGCCGTTTGTGCTCGACTTGCTGTCGAACGAGGTTATTTCCGGTAAAGTTTTGGGAACAGCCATGATTCCCAATGGCACCTTTGAAGAAATTGAGTTTGAGCTTGACAATTTTCAAGGCGACGAACCCCCGGATTTAAAGGCCTATTCGGTTTTTGCCAAAGCTGTTTTTCAGGGCATACCCATTGTTATTCAAATTGATTCGGAAGAATCCGTGGCTATAGACTTTGATGAAGATGCGCAGAAAGTTCTCTCCGGAAAATCTTTGAAGTTAAAAATTAACTTCGATCTTGACGAGCTGCTCAAATATATTTTGAACATTGGCATTAACGCCACAGATGGGAATAAAAATGGCATTGTTGAGATTAAATCCGATGGTACCGATGGCAATAAGGCACTGGCCGATCAGGTGGTGGATGCCATGGGCAGCAGCATGGAGCTGACGGAGTAAACCTCATCCGGCAGGTATAATGAAGCTTTATCAGCTAAAACAAATTAAGGAGGTATTGGGATTATGAAAAATTTGGAATATAAAGGGTATACCGGTAGCATTGAATACAGCAAGGAAGATGATTTGCCGATGTGTTTAATCCTTTTTTTGTTCCCAAATATTTTGTACCTTTTGATGACCATATATTAAACCACAGTAGGGATTGAAAAACTGGAGTCGCATATTTTCGGCCCCAAAAGCCATTATTGCCATGGTACATGTGGGGGCTTTGCCCGGCACGCCCAGGTCGCTGCTGTCGGTTGACGAGCTGGCTAACAAGGCATTAGAAGAGGCTTTGATCTATCAGGAGGAGGGTGTGGATGCGGTGATGATTGAAAATATGCACGACCTCCCCTATATGAATCGCGATATTGGGCCCGAGATAACGGCCAGCATGGCGGTGATTGCCTGCCGCCTGAAAAAATCGCTGAACCTCCCTCTGGGGATACAAATACTGGCAGGGGGCAATCACGAATCACTGGCAGTAGCCCATGCCGCCGATCTCGATTTCATTCGCGCCGAAGGCTTCGTCTTCAGCCACATAGCCGACGAGGGTTTTATGGATGGCTGCGCCGGCCCCCTTCTTCGATATCGAAAAAACATAGGGGCCGAAGGCATTGCCATCTTCACCGACATCAAAAAGAAACACTCCTCACATGCCCTCACCGCCGACCTGGATGCGGTGGAGATGGCCAAAACAGCACTGTTCTTCATGAGCTATGGCATTGTGGTCACAGGCACTTCCACCGGCCAACCCGTCGATATCGAAGAGCTTAAAAGAATTGACGCAGAGGTGGATATTCCCATTCTTATTGGCTCCGGAATTACACCGGCAAATCTGTCGCAATACTGGGACCTGGCCAACGGGTTTATTGTAGGCAGTTGTCTGAAAGAGGACGGTTACTGGGGCAATCCGGTAGATCGCACCCGGGTAAGATGCTTTATGTCGCTGGTGAAAAGGTTGAGAGAGGAAGGCTTCTAATGTGCCTCCAGCCAGTTATTGCCGGTGCCTATGTCCACTACCAGAGGAACTTTTAGGCGCACGGCTCCTTCCATCTCCTTTTTAACGATGGTCTTTACTGTATCCAGTTCATTTTTAAACACTTCAAAGTTTAACTCGTCGTGTACCTGCAGCACCATTTTGCTTTTTAAGTTTTTGCTTTCAAAGGCTTTTACAACCGCCACCATGGCCATTTTGATGATGTCGGCTGCGGCACCCTGGATGGGTGCATTGATGGCATTGCGCTCGGCCATGCCCCTCACCACCCCGTTGCGTGAGTTGATATCGGGCAGATAGCGCCGCCGACCAAACATGGTTTCCACGTAACCTTTTTCACGGGCTTGCCGGATGACGCCGGCCATGTATTTTTTCACACCCGGAAAATTCTCGAAATAACCGTCAATAATTGCTTTTGCCTCAGAACGGGGTATGTTGAGCCGCTCTGAAAGACCAAAGGCAGAGATGCCGTAGATAATGCCAAAGTTGGCCGTTTTCGCCTTGCCTCGCATCTCCGGACTCACTTTGTCGGCGGGCACACCAAAAATTCGTGCAGCCGTAGCAGCATGAATGTCTTCGCCATTGTTAAAAGCCTCTACCAGGTGGGGGTCTTCGCTCAGGTGTGCCATCAAGCGAAGCTCCACCTGTGAGTAGTCGGCACTTAAAAACAACTTATCCTCCCCGTTTACCACAAAGGCCCGGCGCATCTCACGGCCCTCCTCTTCACGAATGGGAATGTTTTGCAGGTTGGGATTTGAACTGCTGAGGCGGCCCGTGACCACCACGGCCTGGTTAAAGCTGGTGTGCAGTCTGCCGGTCTCTTTGTTTATCAGTTTTGGCAAAGCCTCCACATAGGTAGAGAGCAGTTTTTTAAATCCGCGGTATTCGAGAATGGCCTCTACGATGGGGTGCCGGTCACGCAGTTTTTGAAGCACCTCCTCGTTGGTGCTGTATTGCCCCGATTTGGTTTTTTTTGCTTTTTCGTCGATTTTAAGTTTATCGAACAGGATCTCGCCTACCTGTTTGGGGCTGGAGACATTAAACGACTCCCCGGCCATTTCGACGATCTGCTCTTCCAGTTTCAAAATCCGATCGTTGAGCTCTATAGCGAATTTTTCCAAAGCTTCAGTATCCAAAGCAACCCCTTCGTACTCCATGTCGGCCAGCACCTTCAAAAGAGGCATCTCAACTTCGGTAAAAAGCTGAGTGACATTGCCATTGACCAGCTCTTTTTCGAGTGGTTCCTTTAGCTGAAGGGTAATGTCGGCATCTTCACCGGCATATTCAGCCACCTTTGCCAAATCCACATCCCGCATACTTCCCTGTCCTTTGCCTTTGGGTCCAATCAGCTCCTCAATAGGCACCGGCGTATAATCGAGATAGGTTTCTGCTAAAAAATCCATGGAGTGTTTCAGCCCGGGCTGCACCAGGTGATGCGCCACCATGGTATCGAAAAATGGACCTTGAATCTCAAGTCCGTACCGTTTAAGCATCAGATAATCAAACTTAAGGTTTTGGCCCACCTTAAGAATGCGTCCATCGGTTAAAACATTTCGAAAAAGCCCAACCAGTTCAACGGCTTGCTCCTTTTCTTTTGGTATTGGCACATAAAATGCCTCCCCTTTTTTAAAGCTAAACGAGAGACCTACCAGTTCATGCTTCCATACATCCACACCGGTGGTTTCGGTGTCGAGACAAATGGTATTTTGAACACTCAACTCGGCCGTAAGTGATGCCACACCCTGCTTTGTATCCACCAGATGATATTGATGAGGTACCTCTTTAATGGTTTTATTACCGGTACGCAGCGGAACTGTGGTTTCTTCGCCAGAGGCGGTATCAAACAAAGAGCCTTGCCGGGGCCCGGAAGATTGAGGGGCGCCGGCTAACTTCTCCCACAAAGTTTTGAATTCCAGCTCTTCAAATACAGGCTGTAACTTTTTAAGATTGGGCGGGGAGAAAATAAAATCCTTCTCGTTAAATTCAAGAGGAACGGCAGTATGGATGGTGACAAGCTTGCGCGACAACTCCACCTGCTCTTTATAATTGATGAGATTCTCCTTTTGTTTTCCCGAGAATTCGTCGATGTGTTTGTAAACATTTTCTATGGAGCCATACTTTCCAATAATATCTTTGGCTCGTTTTTCACCAATCCCGGGACAGCCGGGTATGTTATCTGCCGTATCGCCCCATAGAGCCAGCACATCGATGACCTGAGCTGGTGTCTCCACCGAAAAATGTTCACGAATTTCGTCAACACCCCATATTTCAATTTCGTTGCCCCTTGACTTTGGTTTGTACATCAACGTGTGGGCATTCACCAGCTGAGCGTAATCTTTGTCGGGGGTTACCATGTGTGTTTTAAACCCCTGGGCGGCAGCCTTTTGTACCAGTGTGCCAATCACATCGTCGGCCTCAAAACCCGCCACTTCTATTATATTAACGTTGAGAGCCTCCAGTATCTGCTTAATATATGGAATGGCCTTTTTAATATCTTCGGGGGTAGCTTCGCGATGGGCTTTGTAATCCTCATACATCTCATTGCGAAAGGTGGGCCCCGGCGGATCGAACACCACCGCAATGTGTGTGGGTTGCTCCTTGGTGAGCACTTCGAGAAGGGAATTGGTAAAGCCAAATATAGCGGACGTATTCAACCCTTTGGAGTTGACGCGGGGGTTGCGGATAAAGGCGTAATAGGCTCTGAATATAAGGGCGTAGGCATCTAAAAGGAAAAGATTCCCGGGTGTGTTGTTGCTCATGGATTTAGGGTTTTAACGTTAGCGATTGTCTTCCGCATACCATTCGGCAAAAGAGTTGCCTGTTTCGTGGAGTTTCAGGCTGAAAAGCTCCACATTATGTGGAAGTCTTTGGGCAATACGCCGGGCAAAGTCAATTAACATATTTTCGCAGGTTGGTTGATAAGGTGTGATGTGGTACCGGTCGCTCATTTGCGGGAGGGCCAGGAGCTGTTGGGAAGGGGCTTTTTCGCTCACTACAATGGAGTGATCCATTGGGGTGACGACCTCTTCGTTTACGATTTTTTTTAAATCGCCAAAGTCCATCACCATTCCATTTTTGGGGTCGTTGTCGTTGTTATTGGGAACACCTATAACGGTAACCTGCAAAATATAGGAGTGGCCGTGAATGTTTTTACAAAGCCCGTCGTAATCCCACAAAGCATGAGCCATCTCAAAACGAAATTCCTTAGTGAGTCGGATTCTTGCCATCTTCAAAATATTCTGTAAAGGGTTAAAAAAATCAATCCACCGAACAACGGCTCACACAATCCACAATATTTTTGAGACTGTCGTGTCGCAAAAAATAAAATGTATTTTTACCCTCCCGCTGCGACGAAAGCACCCCTTTGTCCTTTAGAATGCCCAGATGGTGGGAGGTGGTGGACTGCTCAATGTTCAGTAAATTGTGTATCTGAGTTACAGATAATCTTTTGCCATCTTCCAAATGGGTTAAAATGGCTATGCGCATCGGATGGGCAATGGCCTTAAGCATGCCTGCTGCCCGCTCTAATTGTGCAGCGTCTAAATCTTTAATTTTCATTTTTCGAATATTAATAACCAACCAGCAAATATAATGAAGATATTACGATTAATATATATGTTACCTTTGTAATTATATAAATATTTTGATGGACTAATTAATAACTGCAAGATTCAAGGTAATTAGGAATCAATTTGTTATTTTTGGCAGGATAAAAAAACATGAGCAAAAGCCACTCAGAATATTGACCTATTAATGAACATCTCATCAAAAATTCGTGGACCTATTGAGGAAGAGATGAAGCGTTTTGAGCCCTATTTCAGGGAGCATTTCAGTGCAGCCATTCCTCTTTTAAATATCATTACCCATTATCTTTTGCGCCGTAAAGGTAAGCAAATGCGGCCATCGCTGGTGTTTTTAGCTGCCAAATTAAATGGGCAGGTCACCGAAGGCACCTACATGGCTGCCGGTTTTATCGAGCTGCTGCATACCGCCACCCTGGTGCACGACGATGTGGTGGACGAGACTTATCAGCGTCGGGGCTTTTTCTCCATCAATGCGTTGTGGCGCTCCAAGATAGCTGTGTTGGTGGGCGACTATTTTCTGGCGATGGGCTTAATTAAATCACTTGAGAAGGGCCAGACCGGGGTTCTTAAAATTGTAGCGGAAGCGGTGAAGGATATGAGCGAAGGAGAGCTGCTGCAATACGAAAAATCGAGAAAGCTAAATATTACCGAAGCGGATTATTACGAAATCATCCGAAAGAAAACGGCTACATTGATCGCTTCGTGCACCACAGCCGGGGCCTTTTCGGTAGGTGCCGACGATCGGGCCATGGCCCAAATGAAGGCTTTTGGTGAAAACCTGGGAATGGCTTTTCAGATAAGAGACGACCTGTTGGACTATGAGCGCTCCAATATGTTGGGAAAACCCACCGGCAACGATTTGAAGGAGAAAAAACTGACGCTTCCGCTGATTCATGTACTCTCGAAGTTGCCTGTACGCGAGAGAAGAAAAATATTAAGCACCATCAAACGGCATCATAAAAACGGGAAGAAACTGGAGCCCATCATCCGCCTGGTTAAATCGAAGGGCGGACTGGATTATACCCGACAAAAAATGACCGACTTCAGTAATAGGGCCCTTGCTATTCTTGATGACTTTGAAGCATCCCCGGCCAAAACGGCTCTACGGGAGTTGGTTTTGTTTGCAGTTAAAAGGAATAAATAGGTGTCTCCCCAACCTGGAATATAACTGTTAAGACACTAAAAATAGTTCATCGCCTTTAAAGTAAGATAGCCCCAAACGGCATACCTCAAAGCTTTACCCAGCAGCATCCCCGCAGCGGTGAGCCAAAGGTTGGTCTTCAGCAGGCCAAGCACCACCGCAATTACATCACCAATGCCCGGCAGCCAGCACAGGGTTGCAATCCAGAGCTCTTTCCCTGCGATTTTCTTCTTTATGCGCTCTATTTTTGAAGGTGGAATGCGCAGATACTTTTCGATCCACTGTAGTTTACCCAAATAACCAATTCCATAAGAGGACAGACCGCCCAGCCAATTCCCAGCGGTAGCAGCAACCAGGCTCCAGGCAGGGTCCCCTCCCGCGGCCAGCATCGCGGTAAGCACAACCTCCGAACTGAATGGAATGACCGTTGCCGCCAGGAAACTCGCAAAAAATAGACCCCAATATCCCCACTCTAACCACATGTGGCAAAGTTAATAATTCAGCTCATTGATGAACTATAATTTTATGATTTAGAAAAGAACAGACGTTCCTTGTTTGTTTAGAGTCGAAAAATAGCCATATTTTAATCAGTTAAATCGTATATTTACGCCTCACTTTAAAATCTGTCATCATGAAAATGAAACATACCAATCGCAGAGATTTCTTAAAAGGCGCCGCAGCAGCAGTCGCCGGATCCTTTTTAGTATCGCCCGCCCTGGCTGCCCTGGCCGCAAAAAAATCCCCTTTCGACATATCGCTCGCTGAGTGGTCGTTGCACAAAACGTTGTTTGCCAACGAGATGACGAATCTCCAATTCCCCGTGGTAACCCGGCAAATGGGCATTGAAGCTGTGGAATATGTCAACCAGTTTTTTAAGGATAAAGCAAAAGATGAAAAATATTTGGCCGAACTCTTGAAGATAACGCAAAACGAAGGCGTTAAAAACGTATTAATAATGTGCGATGGAGAAGGCATGGTGGGTCATCCAAAAAAAGAGGAGCGGATGCAAACCGTAGAAAATCATAAAAAATGGGTGGATGCCGCTGCCTTTTTAGGATGCCATTCCATCCGCGTAAACGCAGGCAGTGAGGGGAGCTACGAAGAACAACAAAAACTTGCCGCCGATGGATTACGCATGCTTTGTGAATACGGCGACACTCAAAAAATTAACGTTATAGTGGAAAATCATGGCGGCCTGTCGAGCAATGGCAACTGGCTGGCTGAGGTTATTAAGATGGTCGATCATAAACGTGCAGGTACCCTTCCCGATTTCGGCAACTTCATTATCAACCGTTCCACAGGCGAAGAATTCGACCGCTATAAGGGTGTTGAGTTGCTGATGCCTTATGCCAAAGGAGTGAGCGCTAAATCGCACGACTTTGATGCTCAGGGAAATGAGATGCATTCCGATTATTATAAGCTTATGAAGATTGTTAAAGACGCCGGATACAAGGGATACGTGGGCATTGAATACGAAGGCAGCAAACTCCCCGAAAAAGAGGGCATCATAGCCACAAAAAAATTGTTGGAAAAGGTGTTCGCATCGTTGGCGTGATTAGGTCTATGCAGTTAAAAGGTTCTTCCAGGTTGGCAAAATGGATTGTTTGTGCGCTGGTCGCCTCCGTTATTTTTCCGGTAACAGGCCAATACAACTATGTGTATCAATATACCTACCGCGATTTTGAGGTAAAGCGAGCCAACGAATTATCACTGTCCATAAACAGTATTAATTTTGTTAAAAACAACGAATACTCGGGCCTGGTAACCGAGGGTTATACCCTCATCGGGTACGACCTGGAACCTTCGCTGGTTTATTATGCCGGCGACCGGTTGCGGTTGCAGGCCGGCATTCATGTTCAGAGATACAGCGGATTGGACGAATTCTCGCAGGTGCTGCCTCTTTTCTCGGCGCATCTGCACTTGAATCCCTGGCTGGGCATTGTAATGGGTGCCTTAAAAGGGCATGTTCATCACCGGCTCCCCGAACCGCTTTTTGAGCCCGAGCGGCAGTTCACCCGGCCCGTTGAAGCAGGCCTGCAGGCACTGATAAACAAACCCGGATTTTGGCTGGACACCTGGTTGGACTGGGAGCAGTTTGTGCAGGCAGGCGATGCCTTCCCCGAAAAATTTACCTTTGGACTGAGCACCCGCACTCTCTTTGCCGACAGCCTGGCAAGGTGGCAGATAACCCTGCCATTTAGCGTGGTGGCTACCCATACCGGAGGTCAGATAAGCAATTATCCCGAGCCGGTGCAAACCATCGCTAACGCCTCGCTGGGTTTGCATGTCGATCGGCAGTGGTTTGGATATATTAAGAGGGCAGGACTTTTTGGTTATCATCTGCGATATCACAACGTGAGTGAAAAGAACCGGCTTGGCATCAATAACGGACATGCCTGGTATGCAGGGGCCGTTATGGAGGGGAAAACGGGAAACGCCATGCTGGGATTTTTCAGAGGCAACGATTTTATGGCGCCCCTGGGAAGTGCCTTGTTTCAATCGGTATCCACCATTGATGAAGCCTGGCATCTGTCGCCTCGTGAGTTGATTGCGGGAAAACTGGATTATCACAAAACCTTTCTTAAAAAAATTAAATTCACCTTTCGCTTTGAGACTTATTACGACATAGAGCAAAAACACTTCGACTTCGCCAACACCCTTCAGCTCACCTTTACACCCGACTTTTTTATCACCAGGGCATCATTTTTTTAGGAGCGTGTACCTCCAGGGCTTTATGGCCCACACGGGACCTGCATAATCTACGCCAATGCGGGGCGAGGTAGTGAATTGATGCGTCTCTGCCGCGTTACCCTCCAGCCACAATCTCGGGGAGCGGGAAAGGTCTTCGCCATAAAATGATTTGTCGAGGTTCAGGGCGCGCCCAATCCTCCCGGGCCCCTGGACCTCGAGGCTTCCGCGGATCAAAACAGCCTGCGGATGGCCTTCGGGTCCGGTTACAAAATTAAGCAGCCAGTGCATGCCATAGATAAGATACACGTACACCACCCCGCCGTCGCGATAGAGTGCCTCGGTACGTGGGGTACGTCCCTTGCTGGCATGGCAGGCCAGGTCTTCCTCTCCGCGGTATATTTCTAACTCGGTGAGGGTAAGGCGAAGCGTTTCGCCATTGGCAAAATCACGCACCAACGTTTTACCCAGCAAATCTGGGGCTACCTCCAGAGCGTCACGCTGGAAAAAACCTTTGCCTAAACGATTGCTCGTCATCTTTTTTATCATTTTGCATTTCGACCCGGCTCCACGCAACACCTTCCGGTTTTGATAAGATTCATGAATTTTCTTTTCGAAGCCTGTACTGAAAATAGGCATCATATTTAACCTCAAATTTAACAGCATTAATGGATTCAGCCAAAAATATTACCTGAACAACCCCCGGGATGGCACTATCAAAAACTCATAATCTGCCAATTCACAAGCTCTTAGTTTGTTTCCTGTAGCTTATATCTAAAAATCTAACAATCTCTCATCTATAAACTATTGGCATTTAATAAAAATTGATGTACTTTTGCGCACCGATTATTACCCGTGCTGCCAGCACAAAGCATTGTTCTTTAATTTGTTTGTCGTTTTACGACGCTCCATACGTCTTAAAACAGCAGCAAAACATGGATGTTGCGCACAACCGCTTTCAGAGTTTTAATGAAGGTTTAATTTAAAAAAGAAGAAGTTGTGGATACTTTAAGTTTCAAAACAAAATCGGCCACACCGGCTACCATCACCAAGGAATGGTTGGTAGTTGATGCCAGTGATATGGTTATAGGCCGTTTGTCTACGCGTGTGGCTAAGCTGCTGCGGGGCAAACACAAGCCCAACTATACACCGCACATGGATTGTGGCGACAACGTTATCATATTAAATGCCGAAAAAGTAAAGCTCACCGGTAACAAGTGGAGCGACCGTGTTTTCTTTTATTACAGCGGCTACCCAGGGGGACAGCGCGAAGTGACTCCCGCGCAACTGTTTGCCAAAGACCCCGCCCGGCTTGTTGAACGTGCCGTAAAAGGAATGCTTCCTAAGAACCGGCTGGGCAGTCAGTTGTTTCGCAATTTGCATGTTTATGCAGGTGCCCAACATAAACACGAGGCTCAAAAGCCCAGGGAAATTGATATAAACACTATTAAATAAGCAGCATGGAAGTGATTAACACCATCGGAAGAAGAAAAGAGGCCATTGCCCGCATTTATCTCAGCGAAGGTAAGGGACAGATAACCATCAACAAAAAAGAGTTGTCCCAATATTTCCCCGCGCCCATACTTCAGTACATCGTAAAACAACCGCTCAACCTGTTAAACGTAGCCGGAAATTACGACATAAAAGTAAACCTTACAGGTGGTGGCGTTACGGGACAAGCCGAAGCGCTTCGCCTGGCTATTGCCAGAGCGCTGGTTAAAATAAATGAAGAAGATAAATCGGCCCTGCGTGCCGAAGGGTTTATGACCCGCGACTCACGCGTGGTTGAGCGTAAGAAACCCGGACAACCCGGCGCACGTAAGAAATTTCAGTTTAGCAAACGTTAATAATCCTCTGGTACGTTTAGTATCTAAACTATTAAGACTCCTCGCCTCAAGGAACAGGACTACTTAGTGGTTGCTTAACGCAGAATGTAAACGATAAAAAAAAAAGTAAATGCCCAGAACAAATTTTAAAGAGCTGTTGGATGCCGGAGTACACTTCGGTCACCTTAAAAGAAAGTGGAACCCCGCCATGGCGCCCTACGTTTTTATGGAGCGCAACGGGATTCACATCATTGACCTTCACAAAACGGTAGTGAAAATTGACGAGGCTGCCGAGGCGATGAAGCAAATCATTAAATCGGGACGCAAGGTGCTCTTTGTTGCCACAAAAAAGCAGGCCAAAGAGATTGTTGCCGAAAAGATAGGCAGCCTTAATATGCCCTACATCACCGAGCGCTGGTCGGGTGGTATGCTCACCAATTTTCCCACCATACGAAAGGCGGTGAAAAAAATGACCTCCATCGACAATATGATGACTGAGGAGAGCTGGACCAGGCTTTCTAAACGGGAGAAACTTCAAATTTCCCGTCAGCGTGCCAAGCTGGAGAAAACCCTTGGCAGTATTGCCGACCTTAACCGCCTGCCGGCAGCCCTTTTTGTGGTGGATGTGATGAAAGAGCAGATTGCTGTCAAGGAGGCCATTAAGCTTAATATTCCGATATTTGCTATGGTAGATACCAACTCCGATCCTAAAAATATCGACTTTGTAATTCCTGCCAACGACGATGCCACCAAATCCATCGAACTTATTGTGGAAGTAATGGCACAGGCAATAAAGGAAGGACTTTCGGAGCGCAAAGTGGAGAAGGACGACTCCGACAAGGACAAAAAGGAGAGTGGTTCAGGAAAATCCAGAAGAACCGAGGGTCGTCGAACCCGTGCACGCAAAGAACCTGCTGCCAAATCCGAACAAGCCGAACACGTTAAGCCGGCAGAAACCTCACAAAGGAAAGAGGAGACTGGCAAAGAGGTGATTGCCAAAGAGGGCGCTGCCAAAGAACCTGCTGCCAAAGAGGCCACCACCAAAGAGGCCACTACAAAAGAGGTCGCTTCCAAAGAGGTCGCTTCCAAAGAGGTCACTACCAAAGAGGCAGGCGAGTAACAATTAAAGTCTTCCGTACCATTCCCCGGAAGACCTTCTTATTAATAACCTTATAAAACATATATCATGGCTATTACTGCTGCTGATGTAAGCAAATTGAGAAAAATGACCGGTGCCGGTATGATGGACTGTAAAAATGCCCTGACTGAAGCCGGAGGTGATTTTGATAAAGCTGTTGAAATAATTCGTAAAAAAGGACAAGCCGTGGCCAATAAGCGGGCCGACCGCGAAGCCAAAGAGGGCGTAGTGCTGGCAAAAACTTCCGACGATGCCAAAAGAGGAGCTCTGGTTGTATTGAATTGCGAGACCGACTTTGTGGCAAAAAACGAGAGTTTTGTGGCACTTACCGAATCTATCCTCGATCTTGGGCTAAAGAACAATGCCACCAGCCTGGACGAACTCAATGAGTTGCAGATCAACGGGGTGTCGGTTAAAGAGATCATAACAGAGCAGGTAGGAGTTATTGGCGAGAAGCTGGAGTTGAGTTATTTCGAAAGCATTGCTGCCGAAAAAACCGTGGCCTATATCCATCCCGGAAACAAACTGGCCGCCCTGGTTGGGTTTAACCGTGCAGATGTGGACGATCAGGTGGCAAAAGACGTGGCCATGCAGGTGGCTGCTATGAATCCTGTATCTGTTAACCGCGATTCGGTGAGCAAGGACGTTATAGATAAAGAGCTGGAGATAGGCAAAGAGATGGCACGCAACGAAGGGAAACCCGAAGCCATGTTAGACAAAATTGCCGAAGGACGCCTCAACAAATTCTTTAAGGAGAGTACACTTCTTGAGCAGGCGTTTGTGAAAGACAACAAGCTTTCGATCAAGCAATATCTTCAGCAATCCAATAAAGATTTAACGGTTACCAACTTTTTACGGTATTCGTTGGATAATTAATGGATGTTGATTCAGTGAAATATAGAAGCCCTGCCTGCATTGTTGGCAGGGTTTTTTTATCCGGTTATTTAAGATGCCGACCTTATTACCTTATTTTAAATCATGTGCTTGTTTAACAACAAAAAGGCAAATTCAACATCAAGAAAACCCAATTGTTTTATTAATATTGACATTTGATTTCTGACCTTTTAAGATAATAAACGAATGCAGTACAAACGAATTCTCTTGAAACTATCGGGCGAATCGCTCACGGGTGAGCAGGGTTATGGTATTGATGCCGGGCGGCTTGCCGACTATGCCGCACAAATAGGCGAAATTACCCGTATGGGTGTACAAATAGCCATTGTAATTGGAGGGGGTAACATCTTTCGCGGATTGAGCGGCGCCACCAAAGGTTTTGACCGCTACAAAGGCGACCAGATGGGAATGTTGGCCACTGTGATTAACGGATTGGCCCTGGCCTCGGCACTCGAAGCAGAGGGAGCGGCCGCGCGCGTATTGACTGCCATACGCATGGAACCTGTGGGGGAGTTTTACTCCAAGCCTAAAGCGATGGAGGCGCTCGGGAGAGGTGAGGTGGTAATTCTTTCGGGGGGTACGGGTAATCCCTATTTCACCACCGATACGGGCTCGGCCTTGCGTGGCATTGAAGTGGAGGCCGATGTGATGCTTAAGGGCACGCGGGTGGATGGGGTTTACACGGCCGACCCGGAAAAAGACCCTGCAGCTGTAAAATTTGATGCCATAACCTTCGACGAGATTTACCGGAAAGGGCTAAGAGTTATGGACCTTACCGCTGCCACCATGTGCAAAGAGAATAAACTGCCGGTGGTGGTTTTTAACATGGATAAAGTTGGCAATCTGCTTAAAGTAGTGAAGGGGGAGAAGATTGGAACCTTGGTGCATGTGTGAGGCGGACACCCGGTGATCCTAAAATCAGGGGTTGGCTTTTTGTTCCGGCATTCTGTAACCTGGGTATCCCTTGTTTATTCTTTTTCAGAAACAAATCTTAAATCCGAATCCATATTTTGATAGAAATTGCCCGGTTCTTTTTTGTCGTTTTTTCCTGTGATTTCAAACTCAATATTCAATACGTTTTGCAACTTCGCAAGCATATTCATTAAGTCGACGGCAATATGGCGTTTGCCGTCTTCAGAGCTTCTGATAACATGTTCATTTGTTGATCATGGGTCAACAGATTCCAAAATATCTCCGGTGTGAGATGTCGCATTATTTGAAGTTGCTTTACCGTTATTTGAGCCTCTATCTTTACCGTTAGGGTATATTTTTTCTTCTCGGTTATGCCGAACTACCTATCTTTCGGTTTTGTTAAATCATCGACCAATGACCTCAATAAATATTGTACATCAACTAAGATGGCTCCTCGTAACCAGCATTCTTGTGCTCGCTTCGTGCAACAACTTAATTGAATACAGCCCTTACCAGGCCGGAATCGGCGCCCACCCCAAGAGAAATGTGCAGGTGGTTGACGATTTGGGAGCCCGTGGAAAAGAGGAGTTTACTCCCTTTAAAATCGCCCTTATTGGCGATAGCCATACTTACTACGATGACCTGGAAGACCAGGTAAGAGAGTTAAACAATATCGACAGCATCGACTTTGTGGTGCACATGGGCGACCTGACGCTGAGCGGCATCCACCGGGAGTTTATCTGGTACAACGACATTACCGGCAAACTCAGGCATCCGCTTATCACCATCATCGGCAACCACGACTACCTGTCGAATGGAGCCGAGATATACAAGGAGGAGTTTGGACCTGTGAACTTTACACTTGACTACCGGAATTGCCGGCTGGTATTTTTCGACAACATCGTGTGGGAGAAAAATGTGCAGGACCCCGACTTTCAATGGTTGTACCAGGCATGCGATGCCCCGGAGGCCGAGCATCGCGTGGTTTTTGCCCATATACCCCCCTGGGACGAGCAGATGAGCATTGGTAATACCCGCCTTTATGATGAGATTTTAACAAATAATGAAGTGGACCTTTCGGTACATGGGCACATACATCGCTTCTTTTACGGCTACAAAGAGGCGCACTTACCTCCGTTGCATACCCCCTTTTTAGTTACCGGCGATAGCCAGGACCGGGAGATCGTGATTTTGGAATTACGTGCTGACACCCTGCTGGTAAACCGGAAAAAATTTTGAATCCACCTTACTTCCGACCAAAAGTTAAGCCCAAGAGATACGATGAAGTTAATAATAAAGCACGCGTTTACATGGCTCACCATCGGCTTTTTCCCCCTCACTGCGGGTGGGCAGATGCTTAATGACGTGCCGGAAGATTTTCAATTGGAGAGCACCCGTTACCAGAAAGAGCTTAGGCTCCCGGGCGAAAGTCGCCGCGATAGCCTCCCGTGGTACCACCCTCGCCACCTCAAATTGCAGTATGCCGGCTCCATCGGGTTTTTCTCGGTGGGAGCAGGCACACGCATCGGCGGCAGTTATGAGCCAAGCCTCTACTACGGGCTGCTGGCCAACGGTTTTGGCGGCAGCAGCGTAACGGTACACACCATTTCATTAAAAAACAGTTTTTATCTCACCGAAACTCCCTGGTTTAATCATTTTTACCCCAAGGCGGGGCTTTCGCTTAACTGGGGCCATACCAACAATACCTTCCGGACACTTCCACCCCATTATCCCAACCGCTACTACTTTCAGAACAGACTGCACGTGGCACCCTTTTGGGGTGGAGAGTGGCGCATGGGCATGACGACCAGGTACTTTAAAGATGCCGGACTCTATTTTGAGTTCTCAGCATTAGATGCCTACCTGTTGGAGGCCGTCCGCACCAAATATGTGCGCATGCGGGATATCTGGAGCCTCGGCGTAGGCATAACCTTTTATCTGCACTGATATTTTGCCCGGAAAAGGAATTAATTTCCTATTTTTGCAGCCGAAGCGGGTTATGGCCTCATAGTTCAATGGATAGAATAGCGGTTTCCTAAACCGTAGATCCAGGTTCGATTCCTGGTGGGGCTAC
>JACDJA010001452.1_pt1 | contig 19762 bp, 33 predicted proteins | sample 7449241 | NCBI WGS metagenome assembly JACDJA01 (sample SAMN14253289, study PRJNA609438) | sludge metagenome | isolation source: initial anaerobic sludge | collected 2018-12-20 | reverse complement strand
TTGTTGTCTCTCCAACATAATCAGTAGCTATTCTTTGCATAGATTCTACCAATATCTCTCTAGCTTTCTCTTCAGCTACTTCCTCTGCTCTTTTCTCTGCTTGTCTAATCTTTTTAGCTTCGTAGTTTTTAATATCCTCATCTACTTGGTCCATGAGTTTCTGTCTAGCCTCTTCTTGAGTAAGACCTGAAATTCTTTCTAGCTCTTCTTTTAACTGAGCTCTTGTTTTTTCTAGACCTCTTTGCATTTTTTTAACACTCTCTGATGCTGCCTCTAGCTCTTCACTCTTTTGATCAAGCATCTTTGTTCTTGCGTTGAGCTTCTTCTCTCTCTCTATCAGAAGAGTTTCATGTTCTTGAGTTTCTTTACGCATCTCTCTTAATCTATTCTCTGCGTCCTTCTTCTCCTTTTCTATATCTTTTTCGGCTTCCTCTATCTTGTCACCGATTAATTTGTTTGCGACCCTCTCTATTTCTTCCTCTGGTATATTTTTGATATCAACCCATTTCCTTCCATACTTGATGTAAGAAAATGTCAGAGCACTTCCCAACAGAGTCGCAATGAGACCAATAATTAAGTCCATTACTGTACTGTAATAATTTAATACGTCCTTTATTGTGGAAAAAAGAAAGTTGAATCTATGACAGATTCGGATTGTATATTTCTTCTGTTTTTATATATCTTTCAATATATATATTCTTCAAAAATTTCATTAATTCAATATTTCTTTAAATTTCTTTTTCCACCATTTAACGATTATGGCTATTTCAAGGACTTTGTAATGATATCATTTTTAACCAATTCTTTCTAGTACAACCTCCCTCTACAACACTACTTCCCCCCAACAACAGCAGTGAACCCGTCCTAGGTCTGTCCCCACTTCATCCTAAATTCACCCCCATCTGCTATCCTTTTACCATGTCCCGAACACCACGCAACTTCAAAGCAAACAGTTTTTACCACGTATACAACCGTGGCAACAACAAAGACATCATCTTCCGAACCTCTTTTGACAAACAACTCTTCCTCAATTTGCTTTACAAATACAACAAAGATTGCGAAATAAAAATCCTAACCTATTGCATAATGGAAACACACTTTCATCTTGTTATCAGAACAGGAAAAAATCCAAAACTATTATCCAAATTTATGCAAAAAGTCTGTACAGGCTTTGCAATGCAAACAAACAGAAAATACCAAAGAGTCGGACACGTTTTTCAAAACAGGTACAACGCTAATTATCTGCCGTACAAGAAAGACCTCAGAAGAGCGATAGACTACGTGCGAAAGAACCCCGTACAGGAAGGATGGGTCAGAAAGCCGTCGGAATACAAATGGATTAAGCGAGCATAGGGACAGACCTAGGACAGACCTCTGATTAACTTCTGGTAGTAGGTTAGATTGTGGATTGTTGCAAGCGTCTGAGCTGTCTCCTCCCGATTCTTCATCATATGATGAAGATATGCCCTTGAATAGTTTTTACAGCATTCGCAATTACATTCAGGATCTATCGGGTTTTTATCTAGCGACATTTTACTATTCCCAATCCTAATCTCTCCCTCAGAAGTATAAAGAGTCCCATGCCTAGCATTACGAGTGACAAGAACAGTATCAAAAAGGTTGTAGCCAATCTCAGCCGCCTTAATTATATCCTCTGGCTTACCCACTCCCATTGCATATCTAATAGTATCTTTAGGAATATTCTCAATTACTGCTCTCATCTCATCCTCAACAAGTTTCCCCTTGTTATCAACCACAAAACCCCCGAAGTTATACCCATCAAACCCTATCTCCACCAAAGCCCTCGCACACTCGGCCCTTAAATCAGGATAATTAGCACCCTGGACCACGCACGTTAAAAGCTTACCCGTCTTAGCCCTCCCACCATACACACCCTCGAAATGATCCTTACACCTTTGAGCCCACCTAACCGTTCTCTCTACAGATTCCTCCGCCTCATACCTAGTTAAATCTGTCTTCCTACAATCATCTAAACAAACCAACACATCTGACCCAATCTTAATCTGAATATCAATACTAGACTCTGGCGTAAGCTCATATACATTCCCCTCCCTTGGAGACTTAAACGTCGCCCCATTACTATGAACTTTCCCCTTCCATTTCTTAGAATGGATAAGAGAGAAAACCTGGAAACCACCTGAATCAGTTAACAATATACCTCCCCAGCCCATCATCTCCTTAAGACCACCTAGTTTCTCAATCTTCTCTGGCCCAGGATGAATTAGTAAGTGCAAAGTATTTGTCACTATCGCCTCTGTACCAGTTTCCCTTAACTGCTTTGTCGTTAAATATCTAACTGCCCCTCTAGTAGCATCTGGCATAAAAAACAGTTTCTCTTTCAGAATATCCAAGTCCATCAATTTTACTTACTTAAGTTAGCACACTCTTACGACCCCCATTATACTACATCTATGTACCCATACCTATCAATTTACCCCTCCACGACAATACTCCTGTAGACCCTAGTCTACGTGTGGTAGAATATGGCATGGAAAAAAGAACAAGAGTAATTTTTTTGGGTACTGATTGGGAGTCTGTTGAGACTCTTAGGGTTTTGCATGAGGATGAGAGATTTGATGTTGTTGGAGTGATAACTACAGTAGACAAACCTGTTGGTAGGAAACAGTTGTTAACTCCTTCGAAGGTAAAGGAGTATGCCTTAGATAGTGGTATAGAGGTTTTTCATACAGAAAAAAACGTTGATAGGTATCAAAAAGCAATCGATATCTTTAAGCCAGAACTAATCGTATGCAAGGCATTTGGTGAGTTAATACCAGGATTCTTTTTAGAATATCCTAAATACAAATCAATTAATGTCCATTTTTCAATACTTCCTAAATACAGGGGTGCAGTACCAATTCAGAAAGCAATATTAGAGGGAGAGCGAGAAACAGGAATTACCTTTATGCTAATGGCTGAGGGTCTAGATGAGGGAGATATCCTAGAGATATATAAAGAGCAGATACAACCAAATGATACAAACCTTTCATTAAGAGAAAGGCTTGTAAAAAAGTCAGCTTCCGTTATAGGGGATGTTCTACAAAGATGGATAGATGGAGAGATTACACCTCAGAAACAAGATTCTTCAAAAGCAACGTATTGCTGGCAGAAAGATATATCAAAAGAAAATGCGGAAATCAAATGGGAAGTAATGGAACCTGAATATATTGAAAGGCTAGTAAGAGCAATGATTCCTTGGCCTATTGCTTGGACAACTGTAAATATACAAGGTAATACCAAGATTATGAAAATATTTGAATCAGAACTCTTAGAGATACTCTCGGACAATACTCCCGGTACCCTCTATTCAGAAAACAATCAACTTCTTTTCTCTACTAAAAACCCTAATCTCTCTCTTAGAGTAAAGGATTTACAGATAGAGGGTAAAGCAAGAACAAAAGAAAGAGATTTTCTTAATGGATTAGGAAGGGAATTAATCTAGAACCTACTACTAGGGATATAGTCTTCGTACTCTTTTTTGCTCCTCAAAGCTCTACCACCCCTTAATTTTAATTGTTCGTTTTTAATTCTCTTCTTTACATTCGTAACCATTTCCTCCTCAACATATCCCCACTCATACATTATGATTTGCTCTAAAGGGGTCATCCCCTGCCAATTGGAAACCACATCATCTGTAATATTACCAATAAGGGTAGCTTGAGCAAGTCTTCGAATAGCCTGATCTTCATCGAGGATATAAAGTTCAACAGTAGCCTCATCTTCCTCTTCTAAACACTGAGCTTCAAAGATAATATCATCTTTTAACTCCTCAAGAGTATCATTAAAGTGTTCATCCTCTTCTATCTCAAACTCATAAAGAATTAACTGCTCTAGTGCTGTTAAACCATTCTCTTCAGAAGGAGAATCATCCGCTATTTCTCTATTTAAATATGCTAATGCTATCCTAAGTATCTTAAAATCTTTTATCTCTTGCTCTGGATTATCTTGTTCTTCTGGGTTTAAATCCTGTGGATCTTTAGAATCTGGCATATCTGTAAGGTAGAAATTTTAATAACCTATAATATCAGGAATTCGGATTTTTGAAAATAGAAAATGCGTAAGTATCAAGTAAGCCGGATTCTGTATCAAACGACCATCTATCTATGCGGTTAAACCTTGCTCCAAGGGGGGTTACCACGCGATATTGTATTACTACAATACCCGGTGGTCTCTTACACCACCATTTCACCCTTACCTAAGTAAACTTAGGCGGTATAACTTTCTGTTGCCCTTTTCTCCGAAAGATCACTCCCTCCCAACTCTCGTTGGCACCTATCTCGTATGTGAGACAACATGGAGTCCGGACTTTCCTCACTAATTATTAATTAGCGCGATCGTATATGATACTTACGCCCCATATTATACTAAAATTTACTTATAAACAGAAGATTTACCATCATGGCCACCAGTTGTAAGAATAACAATGGTATCCCTATTCAAATACTTCCAAACAATCCTAATATCACCAGTAACCCTAGAACTATATACAACACCAAAGTTAGTAATATCCACCTTATGTGTCTTTAAACTAGGATAGTAAGGATCTAACATAAACCTGTGGAAGAATTTATCATATTTTATCGCAAGTGAACGGTCTCTCTTTACTAATTTGGAACGTCTTCTTAAGTAGTTCTGGGAAAGCTCTACCTTAAACATCTTCATCGAAGCTACGCATGATTGCTATTGCTTCTTCTGGGGTCCTAGCCTCAAGAACTCTACCATTTCTAACATCATCAATAGCTTCTGGTAAATCTTTAAGCAACTCCCTATCTATATCATCAATCTCTACACTATTACCCAATTCATTTAACAGGGCATACCTAACATATTCTGGAACAGAAATTCCCCTTCTCTTTGCTTCAAAAGAAACCCTATCCCTAAGAGTATCCGACATATTAACTTGTATTCTATTCTTATACTTTCCCATATATGGGTAGTATAGCACTCACAGAGCACACGCACAACTCTCTTACTTTCTCTCTTTGTTAAAATACAAAACTATAAAGACAGGTATTAACACAACAGGAGAGAACACTAATATCCATATACCAACATTTACAAGACCCTTTAGTGCAGAAACTAACGCACTTAAAGCAGCTTTAAACTCACCAACTGGCTTCCATGGCTCATCTGAGATATTTAACCCCTCCTTATCTATACTAAATGTCACAGTAATATATGAATAGTCGGTCTGACTATCGAAATATCTCTTCTGTGCCTCATAACTCTCAATATCACCCCTTACAGTATTTAGTTCTTTCTGAACTGCTAATATATCCTGTACAGACTCAGCACCCTCAAGAATTCCTACCAATTGAGTCTCTACCTTTTTAAGATTTTCTAATCTAGATGTAATATCAATATATCTCTCTGTTAAATCATTAGTACCCACATTAGCAAATATCACCTCCCCCTCCATCTCTCTTAAATCACTGTAATATGCTTCAAAACTCTCTACTGGAACCTTAATTGTTAACTGAACATATCTATCATTACCCCTACCAGAATCATTAATATTTGTAACCTGTGCCTCATACTTACTGTTTACACCATTAAGCTCCTCTACCGATTCATCAATATCTACGACAAGAAAGTTAACAGTTCCCGTTTTCTGTACCTTAGAACCCTCTTCATTGTTGTAAAGAGCCTCTTCCCTCGCATCCATACTAGGAACAACACCCTCATATGTTGTAACAGAATCTTTACTGTATTCTACTGAAGGATTCTTTCTAGCATATATAAACCAAGAAAGAAGCTGTACTATTACAAAACCAGATATCAATACACCAACTACAATCAAAGCAATTAAGGATGTTTTCTTCATACAAAAATATAGTGAACTTATATACAAATATATATTACAGAAGTTCCAAAAAAAAAGCACCTCACGGTGCTTCTGTCTTCTTAACGTTTGGAGAATTGAGGCTTTTTTCTAGCCTTAACCTGATTATATTTCTTCCTCTCAACTGCTCTTGGATCTCTAGTCACTAACTTAGCTTTCCTTAATGCCGGCTTTAATGACTCATCCATACTGTACAAAGCTCTAGCTAAACCCAATGCAACACTATCTGCCTGACCTGCAATACCACCACCACTAACCTTTGCGGTAAAATGATATTTACCCTGTAAATCAGTCACTATGAAAGGCTTCATTACAATATCTAATGCAACAGGAATACCTGCAAAGTAAGCATCTACTGCTTTACCATTCACAGTACTTGCCTTATCTCCAGCAACAACTCTTACTCTTGCTGTAGATGTTTTTCTTCTTCCAATTCCTTCAAAATATTTTTCCTTACTCACTCATTAAACTATTAAAATTTATACTCTTTAGGACTCTGTGCCTGATGTTTATGTTCATCATTCTTATATACAAAAAGCCTATTCATTCTTAAATCTCTTAACTTGTTCTTAGGAAGCATATTCTTAACTGCATCTAAGATTATCTTAGTAGAATCCTTCTTCAATTGATCACTAAATACTGTCTCTCTTAAACCACCAGGATATCCAGAATAGCTGTAATACATCTTCTTGTTCTCTTTCCCTCTAGTAAGCTTGATATGATCAGAATTAATAACTACAACATAGTCACCACAATCAACATTAGGAACTATCTCTGCTTTCTCTTTACCAATCAGAAGAGAAGCAATCCTTGTAGCCAATCTACCAAGAATCTGATCCTTAGCATCAATTACATACCACTCTCTATTTATATCTTCTTTTTTAGTCCACTCTGTCTTGTACTTCATTCTTTGATATATATAATTTAAAGACCTGATCTAGATTTAGCTCTCTCTTTATTAACAGCTCCTACTTTCTTAGATACCGATTTCTTAGACCCAACATTCAAAAGATTCTTCCTCTCAAGCTTTTTACTTTCCACTTCTTTCTCTTCTTCAACATCATCTTTCTTCTTCTCAACTTTCTTAACCTTCTTTACCTTTAACCCATCTATTACTATCTGAGAAACCTCTGAATTATCACCCTCTCGAAAACCAATCTTTCTAACAACCACCTTACTATTTTCTTTCTTAGAAAACTCTACAAACTTCTTCACTAACTCCTTATCACCAAGTATTACTTGTAATTCTCTTCTAAGATTTAAATCTCCATCCTTAGCATTCTTAACCTTGTGCATTAAAGACTCTAACTCCCCCTTTACTACTTTAGCTTTAGCAGTACTAGTCTTTATACTACCACTATGTACCAAAGATCTAATCTGGTTCTTTATCAATGCCTTTCTGTGAGCCATACTTCTACCTAGTTTTTTAGTCTTAATCCTTTTATACATTCTAATTACTCACTCTTTATATTAATTCCATACTGATTTAAAAGCTCTACTACCTCATTAAGAGATTTGTTACCAAATCCAGAAAGAGAAAGTAAGTCATCAACAGTAACACTCTTTAAATCTCCTAATGTCTTGTATCCACCAGCTAGCAATCCTGTCTTAGATCTCTTTGAAATCTGTAAGTCCTCAATCCTTAAATCATTTGCCTCATCATATTCCTCTTCTACAACCTCTTCTATTTCTACAGTATTAATCTCCTCTTCTCTCTGCTCTACCTCTTTTTTAGAAATACCCATAGCGATCATAACCTTACCTGCAAATTCCTGTAATATCTTAGCTGATTCTAAAAGAGCCTCTTTTGGAGTAATACTACCATCTGTTTCTACCTCTATTAAAACTGCATCCAAGTCTGTCTCTTGACCCTTACGAGTCTGTTCAACACTCATACTTACTCTCTCTATTGGTGTAAAATCACAGTCTAGAGGAATCATTCCTCCCTCTTCTCTATCAATATGTCCTGCATCTCTATATCCAATTCCCGATTCTACAGTTAATTCCATTACTAACTCTGCAGATGCATCTGTTAGATTTGCAATTACAATATCTGGTGTAGCAACTGTAACACCTGCTTCTACCTCTATATCTGATGCCTTAACAACACCCTTTCCTTTAGCAGAAATCTTACATACTTTTGTATCCTCAGAATCAACTCTAAACTTAACCTGCTTAAGATTAAGTATTATTGTTGTTAAGTCTTCCTTTACTCCATTTATTGTAGAGTACTCATGCTTTGCTCCCTTAACTTTTATTCCTGTTACTCCAGAACCCTTTAAACTTGAGTAAAGAATCCTTCTTAACGCATTACCTAATGTCTGACCGTAACCTCTTGGTAAAGGAGAAATATCGTAAAGACCAATATTTCCTCCTTCCTTCTTTATACTTACTTTTATATCTTTAAATGCTTCCATGATTTATTTAAAACAAATTATTATCTAGAGTAGAACTCTATGATGAGGTTCTCACGAATACCCTCATCTATTTCATCCCTAATTGGTAATCTTGCTACCTTTACCTTAATATCCTTAGATTCTATCCACTCTGGAACAGGGAAGAATTTTTCAGATGGCGCAAGAGATGCTTTCTTTAATTCTAATGAATCTCCCTCTTTCATCTCGTAAGAAGGGATTGTGAATTTCTGACCATTTAAAAGAACATGACCATGTACTACATACTGCCTTGCAGCTGATCTAGAAGGTGCTAAACCTGCTAAATACAGTACATTATCCATTCTTAACTCTAACAATCTTAAAAGTTCAAGACCCTTATCTGTATTGTAAACCTTAGATCTTCTATCTGCTTCCAAGTAAACATTCTTAAACTGTTTCTCTCTTAAACCATATGTTCTTTTTACCTTCTGCTTCTCTCTAAGCTGTATTCCATAGTTAGAAAGTCTTGTTCTTCTTTTACTACCATGCTGTCCTGGTACAAAAGGTTTCCTCTTTAAACCACTCTTTTCAGAAAATGATCTTGAACCTTTAAGGTGTAATTCTACACCCTCTCTTCTACTTAATCTTTCTTTTGGTCCTGTATATCTACCCATTTAAAATATTTACAAATATTATTAATTACTTTCTAGGTGCTTTTCTTGGTCTACAACCATTGTGAGGAATAGGGGTTCTATCCACCAATGTCGTAATCTTTAAGCCTGCAGAATCTAAACCCTTAACTGCAGCATTTCTACCTGCTCCTGGTCCACTAACAATTACTCTAACATCCTTTAATCCATATTTCCTTATTGCTTTCTCTGCTGCATCACTTGCTGCTTTAGTAGCTGCAAATGCAGTACTTCTTTTAGCACCTTTAAAACCTACTACACTAGGACTACCCTGTACTAATACCTCACCATTTGTATCTGTAATTGAAATGATTGTATTGTTAAAAGTAGATTGTACTGTAACAATACCAGATGACACACTCTTTTTTGCTTTCTTTTTACTAATTGCCATATTATGCTAAGTCTTTTCTAATTTACGATTTAAACCACCTACAGGTCTACTCTTACCTTTTCTAGTATGTGCATTATGTCTTGTTCTTTGACCTCTAACAGGTAAACCAAGCTTATGCCTTATACCCCTGTAGCTCTTAATATCCTTTAATCTCTTTATTGCTCTAAAGATCTTCTGTCTTAACTCTCCCTCTACTTGATAGTTTTTATCTAAGTATGCTCTTACTAAATCTAACTGTGATTCATCTAAATCTCTTACGAAGGTATTACCATCTATCTTAACTTCCTCACAGATTCTCTTTGCTGATTGCTCACCAATACCATATATGCTCATTAAAGAGACCCACAGTCTCTTATCATTTGGTATTTCTATTCCAGCTACTCTTGCCATATATATTAATTAAATATATTTAAATATCTTAACCTTGTCTTTGCTTATGCTTAGGGTTCTTTTTACAGAACACATATACACGACCCTTCCTTCTAACAGTGTAACAATCTGCACATCTTTTTTTTACTGAAGCCTGTACTTTCATTTTTATTTCATTCTATATGTTATTCTACCCTGTGTTTTGTCATACGGAGTCATCTCAATCTTCACCTTATCTCCCTCTAAGATACGAATGTAGTGCATTCTCATCTTACCAGAAAGATATCCTATTACTTCGTGTTTAGTACCATTTACATCAATTTCAACTAGAAATTTAGTATTAGGTAAACACTCCTTTACCTCACCTTCAAATTCATAAACTTTCTTTGTATCTACAGTCATATATCGACTTCCGTGTAACTAAATAGAGTCCTGTGCATTATATCAAAAGTATAAGCTTTTTTCAAAGATTTAAAGCTATTTTCCCTTGAAATATCACTAGAAACCCTACAAAGACGAGTTAAGCATATCAAAAAGAAAAGATTTTTACAACCCCAGTTTCAATACTACTTCTTTATGTATTTCCTCTATGCTTGGACTTGCATCTATCTCAATTAATATACCCCTAGATCTGTAAGTATCAAGTATTGGACCAATAGTTCTGTTGTATTCCCTAATCCTATTCTTTATCCTATCTGGTTGATCATCTTCTCTTTGTACTAGCTTAGTACCACATTTATCGCAGTATCCCTTTACTTTCTCTATTTTGAATTTCTCATGATATGTAGTATCACAGTTAGGGCATACCCATCTAAGAGCCATCCTCTCTATTGCAGCCTCTTCAGAAAGAGTAAAATGTACAAAGTGATCTAACTTTCTACCTGCTGTTTCTAAGGTTGCATCAAACATCTCTATCTGACCTGGATCTCTTACTACTGATACAAAAGCCCAATTCTTCTCTTTATCAAACTGCATAACCCATTTATTTAACATACTATATACAAGTTCATTTGGTACCCACTGTCCTTTAGACCAGTAGTTGTAAGCCTTTATAGCTTCCAAATCTGCCTGTTTATACATTGCTCTAAACATCTCCCCCGTAGCAATTCCTTCAAACTCATACTTCTCTTTAAGTAATTCTACCTGTGTATCTTTACCACTTCCCGATGGTCCATGAAAGAGTACTGTTTTCATACAACGATGATTAATATATATTAATTAGCTAATGATATCACAAAATTAAAAGAGCTAAAGGTACCTATCGTAATCTCTAACTACAATCATAGAGGCAACCTGCCTTCTGATATCTAAGACTACATTTACCATGATTAAGAGACCTGTACCTGTGATAACTGTAGCTGTCATTAGATTAAGTGATATGAATATGTTAGGTAATATAGAAATTAATCCTAAAAATATTGCACCTACTGTAGCCAATCTAAATGCTACGGTCTTAAGATATTTAGATGTATTAGGACCTGGTCTAATACCAGGTATAAAGCCTCCTTGCTTTTGTAGATTCTTTGCTAACTCGTCTGTCTTAAATACAACAGTAAGGTAGAAGAATGCAAAACCTACAATTAGGAAGAATGTAAATGCATTATTAAAATATGGATTCTCTATTAAGGCCATTGCCTTAGTAGTAAAATCTATTATCCCATCACCCATATCTCTACTTAGTATGAACTTACCAATTAGTTGTGGAAAAGAGAGTAAAGATACTGCAAAGATTACAGGCATAACTCCGAATTGAACTAACTTGATTGGAATGTAGCTATCCATTGCACCACCTGTTCTTACCCTTCGAGAGTATTGAACTTTTACTCTACGTTGCGCTTCTGTGACATATACCACAGATATTATTAACAACAATGTTATTACAATAAATACAACCTTCTGGAACGTATCCATTAATGTAAAGTTAGAGCTAAGTGTTCCTGGAATACCAGCAATAATGCCTAGAAAGATTAGGTAAGAAGAACCTCCTCCCACACCACTTTCTGATGTTAATTCTGCAAACCACATTACAAGTATTGAGCCAGCAGTTAATGTAGAAACCATTACTACTAATTCTAATATCTCTAATTGACCTACTAGACCAAAACCTCTTAAAGTTGAATATATTACAAAAGATTGCATTATTGCCAAAGGTACTGTTAGTAAACGTGTATACATACTAATCTGTTTTCTACCCTCTGGTCCTTCATTCCTTAATTCCTCTATCTTAGGAATTACACTACCTAGTAATTGGAATATGATAGAAGCATTAATATATGGACTTAATCCTATTGCAGCAATAGAGGCTGTCTCTAATACTCCTCCCGATACTGTAGAAAGCATATCTCCAAAACTACTACCTTCAAAAAGAAGTTGAATAGCGTCTGCAGGTATACCTACTACTGGAATAGCAGCCAAAAATCTATATGCAAGCAGTATTATCAATGAGAATATTATTTTTTTTCGAATCTCTTCTGTTCTGAAGATTCTTCGAACAATTTCGATATATTTGTTCATATCTTTTGAGGTTACTTTATTGTACCCCCTGCTTTCAATACTTTTTCTTTAGCACTCTGCGATGCAGGGATACCATCTATTACAATCTTCTTACTGATATCTCCACTACCAAGTATCTTTACGGCAGGTGTTCTTTGTGCAATTAGTGCTTTCTCTTTAAGTGATTCAATACTTACTACCTCTCCTGATTTAAAGTTCTCATTTAATATATCAAGGTTAATAGCGGTAGCTTCTATTTTATTAGTCTGATTAAAACCTTTCTTCTTAGGCATTCTTCTAAAGAATGGTACATTACCTCCCTCAAAGAAGAGTAGAGATTTATGACCTGCTCTGGACTTTTGACCTTTCATACCCCTTGTAGCTGTATGTCCTCCAACTCCAGAACCATACCCTCTACCAAGTCTTTTTGCTTTCCCTATTCTTTTGTTTCTTTTTGGAATACTCTCTAAATGCATGTTATTTATTTAATACTTTATTTCTTCTCTGTCTTCTTAACAGGTCTTCTATTTGTTCTATTATCTCTTCTACCGCTCTCTCTTTTTCTATCATCTTTCCTCTCAGCTCTTTTAGCTGCTCTTCTCTTCTCATCTTTAATCTTTTTCTCTTTATCTGTTTCTTTCTTAGCCTCTACTCTATCTCTCATATTCTTCATCTTAGAAAGTACTCTAGTATTTCTAAGGGACTTTAATGCTTCATATGTTGCATATGCTGAAGCTATTGCATCTGTAGTACCAAGTAACTTACCATATACATTATCAATACCTGCTAATTCTAATACAGTTCTGACAGATGAACCAGCAATTACACCAGTACCTGGTCTTGCAGGTCTAAGCAATACCTTTGCTGCACCCTGTTTGTGAGTAACCTCATGAGGAATTGTATCACCTGCTAGTTGAATCTTTCTCATCTTCTTGGCTGCGATTCTCTCACCCTTCTCTACTGCACTCTTAGTATCTACTCCTCTACCCAATCCTACTCCTACAGATCCATTATGATCTCCTACTACAACCATAGCACTAAATCTAAGTCTCTTTCCTCCCTTTGTTACCTTTGCTACCCTTCTAATAGAGACAGTCTTTTTGTCGTAATTTGGTCTTTCTTTTTGATTGTTACTTCTATCAAACATTTATTTGTTTAACTAAATCTTAATTCCATTATTTCTTAATTCCTCTACAAAAGCAGCTATTAAACCATGATATCTGTATCCACTTCTATCAAATACTGCTACCTCTATTTTCTTTTTCTTTAAATCAGTTGCAAATACTTTAGCCATCTTTACTATCTCTGACTCTTTCTTATCTGACATCTTACTCATTAATACAATACTCTTCTCGTCATCTGCTACACCCGCATAGAAATATTTGTTACTTTTGAATACAAATACCCTTGGTTTAACAGAAGTACCACTTAAGTTCTTCCTGATGTGCATCTTTCTTCTTTCTCTTTTTTCTGTCTTAGTGTGTTTCATATTCTTTTATTAACAATTATGCAGTTACTGCTGCTTTAGAACTCTTTTTCCTTACATACTCTCCTTCATATCTTATACCTTTACCTTTATATGGTTCTGGTTTTCTCATAGCTCTTATCTTTGCTGCTAACTGACCAACTTTCTGTTTATCATGTCCTTTTATTACTACCTTTGTTTCCTCTGGTACTTCAATTGTCATATCTTCTGGAGTCTCTACTTTGATTGGGTGATTCCAACCTAGACTCATTACTAATGTTGTTCCTTCCATTCTAGCTCTGTATCCTACACCTACTAATTCTAATCTTTTCTCAAATCCCTCTTTTATCCCCTTTATTGCATTAGCTATTATTGCTCTAAATGTCCCGTGTAGTGATTTACTAAACTTCTCATCATCACTTCTAGATACTAATACCTGACCATCTTTTACCTCTACAGTGATTTTCTCTGGTAGTTCAACTACAGTCTCTTTATTAGAACCTGAGATAGTAACTTTCTTACCCTCTACTTTTACTTCTATTCCTTCTTCTATTGTTATTGGCTCTAATCCTATTCTAGACATTTTTTGTATTACCAAATTTTACAGATTAATTCTCCACCTAAGTTCTTACTCTTAGCTTCTGATCCAGTCATTAGTCCTTTTGATGTAGAGATTATTGATATACCTCTTCCATTCATTATTGGAACTATCTCTTTACTACTAATGTATATCCTTTGACCAGGACTACTTACTCTCTCAAATCTTGTTACCATTGGTTCAGATTCATCATATTTAACAAACACCTCAATATTGTTTCCTTCCTCTTTAAAATCTTCAATCATTTCTTCACTCTTTAATACCTTAACAATCTCACCATTCATTTTTGTTGCTGGTACTAATATTGACTCCCTGTTCCTTTGTATTCCGTTTTGCATTCTTGCTAAAAAGTCTGCTACTAAATCGTTCATTGTTTGTTATTAATAAATTACCAAAAAATTTTCTTTAAAAATTACCAAATTGCTTTTTTAACTCCAGGTACTTGACCCTCACTAGCTAATTTTCTAAAACAGATTCTACATATTCCGTAATGTCTTATGTATCCTCTTGATCTACCACAAAGCTCACACCTGTTATACACTCTTGTTCTATACTTTGACTTTATCTTTAATTGTCTTGCTTTATGCTCCTTAGCTTCTGTTGACATCTTTTTTAAATGGGAACCCAAATTTATCTAAAAGTAACTTTCCACCCTTATCATCGTTTGCAGAAGTAACTATTACTACCTGTAAACTTCTTACTCTTCTAATATTGTTTGCATCTATCTCAGGAAATACTGTGTGATCTTCTATTCCTACTGAGTAATTACCAGAACCATCAAATGCCTTAACATCTAATCCTCTGAAATCTTTGACTCTAGGAAATACAATATTTACTAGCTTATCAAAGAACTCCCACATTCTATCACCTCTTAAGATTACAGAAACACCTATATCCATTCCTTCTCTAATCTTAAAAGCAGATACTGCTTTTCTTGCTTTATTAACTATTGGCTTCTGACCTGTTATCTGTGTAACTATACCAACTATATCCTCAAGAGCTTCTGCTTCAGATACTGCAGCACCTGCTCCTACATTTACAATTATCTTTTTAAGAGTTGGTACTTCCATTACATTAGTATATCCAAACTCTTTCATCATCTCTTTTCTTATTTTGTTATTATATTCTTCTCTTAATCTTGCCATTTTTATTTACTTTCTTTTTTATTAGTTACTTTCTTAGCTGTTTTCTTTGTAGTTGTCTTTTTAGTAGTAGCTTTCTTCTTTGGTTTTTCTACTTCTTTCTTCTCTACTTCTTTTACTATCTCTATATCCTTACCACATTTCTTACATACTCTTACTACATTATCTCCCTCTCTTCTTATTCCAACTCTAGTACTCTTCCCACAGTTATTACATACCAACATTACCTTAGATACATCCATTGATTTAGTAATATTTACTATCTCAGATGTTCTTGTTCTACCATCTCCCTTTACATGTTTTTTGTATATATTTACTCCATCTACAACAATACGATTCTTTCTCATATCTACAGCAACAACCTTACCCTGCTTACCAGCATCTTTTCCATACAATACTTTTACTGTGTCTCCTTTTTTAATCTTCATGTTTCTTATCTTTAAATTACAATACCTCAGGTGCTAGAGATACAATCTTATCAAAACCCTTCTCTTTTAATTCTCTTGCTACTGGTCCAAATATTCTAGAACCCTTAGGATTCCTTTTGTTATCTATTACTACCGCTGCATTATCATCAAATCTAATATATGAGCCATCCTGTCTTTTATGCTCTTTGTGTACCCTAATTATTACTGCTGTTAATACCTCATGTTTTTTTACCCCACTATTAGGCAAGACTTTTTGAACAGAGATTTTAACAGTGTCTCCTAATCCTGCATATCTAATCTTAGAATATCCAGGTATTCCAATTATCTTTCCTAGCTTTGCTCCACTGTTATCTGCTATTTTTAATACTGTTTCTTTCTGTATCATCTTTATTTATTAACAACTATCCATCTAACATTCTTAGAGTATGGCTTTGCCTCTCTAATTACTACTTTGTCTCCTATATTTAATTCCTCTTTGGTATGAGCAAAGAATATCTTTTTCTTGTTAACAACCTTTTTATATACTGGGTGAGATTGAGTAGTATCTACTCTTACTCTTACAGTACTATCCATCTTGTTGCTTACAACAACCCCTTCCAACTCTCTCTTATTTCCTTTTTTAATCTCGTTTGTTGTCATTTCCATTTTTATATATTTTATCTATGTAAAGCGGCTAGTATTCTACCAATAATATGGGGTTAGCTCAAGCCTAAATCTCTTTTTTAGATACAAATTTAGTTTGTACTGAAAGCTTCTGTGCTCCTAATCTCATTGCCTCCATTGCACTCTCTCTATCTACTCCACTAATTTCAAAGAGCATTGTACCTGGTCTAACTACTGCTACATATCCCTCTACCTCTCCTTTTCCCGCTATCATCTTACTGTTAGTTCCTTTTTGTGTGTATGGTTTATGAGGAAATATCTTAATCCATACCTTACCTTTTCTTTTAATGGATCCTGTAATTGCTCTTCTTGCTGCCTCTATCTCTCTAGATTTAATCCAGCCTGATTGCATGGATTTTAGACCGTGCTCACCAAATGAAATGGTGTTATTAACGGTAGCTATTCCTCCCATCTTTCCTCTCATATCTTTTCTGTATTTTCTTTTCTTAGGCTGTAGCATATTTATTAAATATCAATATATTATTCTTCTATTTCTGTTTTATCTCCTTTATATATCCATACCTTGATTCCCATTAATCCTGCATCTAATGTTTTTGCTGTTGCTTCTGCGTAATCTATATCTGCTCTTAATGTTTGTGCTGGTACTGAACCTGCATTTACTTTTACTGTTCTAGCTTGACTTGCATTATTAATACGTCCTGATACCCATATTCTCACACCCTTAGCACCTGCCATCATTGCTTTTTCTTTTGCACTTATCACAAGTAGCTTAGATGGTTGTCTTCTTTGAACTCCATCTGCTATTGATCTTGCTATTATACTTGCAGAAAGATCTGCTTTCTTCACCTCTTTAATCTTAATCTCTACTTCTTTCTTTATCATTCTTGAGATTTCTTTCTGTAAAAGATCTATTCCTTCTCCACCTCTTCCTATTGCTACACCTGGTCTTGCTACATACACCTCTACTTCTACTTTATTAAGAGTTCTTTTAATACCAATATTGTCTAATCCTGCATCTTTCATCTTCTCGGATACTACCTTCTTTATCTTCATATCTTCTGCAAAAACAGCAGCATATTTAGATTTTCTTGCATACCATACAGAATCCCATGTTTTGTTTAAGCCCATTCTTATTGCATTGGCATTAACTTTTCTTCCCATTACTTTACTGTTAACTCTAAATTAATATGTGATCTTTTTTTACTTATTCTAGATACCCTTCCTTTGGAAGCGAATCTTACTCTTTTAAGAGATGATGCTCCATCTACTGAAAGATGTGATACAAAAAGGACATCCTTATCTACTCCAAAGAGTTCTCTAGCACTTGCTACTCCACTTAATATTGCATTTCTTAATGTCTTTGTTCCTTTTCTGTTGGTTAATTGCAATATGTCTAATGCTTCTTGTACATCCTTACCTCTTACTAAGTCAGCAACTAATCTCAACTTTTGTGGAGATTGTGCTACATTCTTTACTTTTACTTTAGTACTCTTAACTTCCATTAAATATATTTATTATTTTATTCTTCAAATCTACCGCTACTTCCGTATACTTTTGCAAGTTTACCCTTCTTAGCATGTCCTTTAAACTTTCTTGTTTGTACAAATTCTCCTAATCTATGACCAATCATTGACTCTTCTATTAATACATCTTCGTGCTTTTTACCATTGTGTACAGCAAATGTTAATCCTACCATGTTTGGTGTTATTGTAGATGCTCTTGCCCATGTTTTAATCGGCTTTCTGTTTCCACTCTTTAAAGCTTCATCTACCTTCTTCTGTACATTTTTGTCTATAAATGGTCCCTTCTTAAGTGATCTTGACATACCTGTTAATCAATAATTTATTTCTTAGCGAATGGTCTTGTTTTAGACCTTCTCCTTTTAATTATATACTGCTCTGTTCTCTTGTTTTTCCTTGTTCTAGTTCCAATTCTATTACCCCAGATATCTTTTGCCTTACCAATTGAACCCTTACCTTCTCCACCACCATGTGGATGCTCTACTGCATGCATTGCCATACCTCTTACTACTGGTCTCCATCCTAAGTTTCTTTTTCTTCCCGCTTTCCCTAACTTAACATTTAACTTATCTTCATTCCCTGCTTGACCTATTGTAGCCATTGCATCTGCTGGTACTAATCTAATTTCACCAGAGGACATCTTTATCTGTACATATTTTCCTGTTGGATCTATACCTTGTACTATTATTTCTTGTCCTGCAGATCTACCAAATGTTGCTCCCATTCCTACTCTGTTTTCTACACAGTGTACAACAGTTCCTGATGGTATATTCTTTACCCTCATTGCATTACCTGGTAATACATCTGTCTTTTCTCCAGAGATTAGCTTATCTCCTACCTTTACATCTTTAGGTGCAATTATATATCTTCTCTCACCATCGACATACTGTAAAAGTGCTAAATGTGCTGTTCTATTAGGATCAAAATACAAACCTACTACCTTTGCCTCTATATCAAATTTGTCTCTCTTAAAATCAATCTTTCTAATTCTTCTCTTAAAGCCACCACCTCTGTGTCTTACTGTAATCTTTCCTTGGTTGTTTCTTCCTGATCTTTGCTTCTTAGGCAGAGTTAAACTTCTTGGTCCAGAGTCATTTTCTAAATGAGACCTGTCCTCTAGTCTAGTCCCTCTACGTGTTGAAGTTGTTGCTTTAAATGTTCTGACTGCCATTATTAAATATTTAAGAATTCATCAATTTTATCTCCCTTTTTAAGAGTAACTATTGCTTTTCTAATATCACTCTTTCTATTTTTCTTATTTGTTTTCCAATCTCTTTTTAACTTTCCAGGTCTAATTACAATATTTACGCCTTCTACTTTTACCTTGTATTTATCCTCTACTACTTTTTTAATCTCTATCTTATTTACATCCAATCCTACTTCAAAAGTATATTTATTACTTGCATTAGCTAATGTATAGCTTTTCTCAGAAACTATTGGTTTTACTGTAATATTCTTACTTTCCATTTGTTAATCTGTCTTCCAAAATCTTAACTGATTGATTATCTATTAATACTTTCTTAGCATTTACAATGTTTTTTACATTTACTTTCATTGGTTGTACAACTGTTATCTTAGGAATGTTTCTTAATGCTAGAGATACATTTCCATCTGCTGATATTATTAAAGTTTTAGAATCTATTATCTTTGATACTGTAGCTCTTAAATCTTTAAGCTCTTTATCTTTATCAATATCTACAAATTCCAAATCTTTATCCACTAGTCTCTTAGAAAGAATCATACTTGTTGCTTTCTTTACCATCTTTTTGTTTATTGATCTCTTCCAATTTCTATTTATTGGTCCA
>JACDJA010001450.1_pt1 | contig 19777 bp, 17 predicted proteins | sample 7449241 | NCBI WGS metagenome assembly JACDJA01 (sample SAMN14253289, study PRJNA609438) | sludge metagenome | isolation source: initial anaerobic sludge | collected 2018-12-20 | reverse complement strand
CCTTCCTCTGGTGCCGAGGGCGGGAATCGAACCCGCACGGGGCTCTCAACCCCAGCGGATTTTGAGTCCGCCGCGTCTGCCAGTTCCACCACCTCGGCCAGCAATAAAACTTTACCATCAATGATTATTGGTGTCAACGAGCGTTCACTCAGAAATAAGCATAGAAATCACTTTGGAATGCAAGCCAGGTAAGAGTTATCAGTTGCCAAGCAACTCCTCAAGCGAAAAACAAAACTCAGGCATTCCAACTGCCCAGGGACCGATTTCGTACGGTTGGAAGTAAATGCAGAGCCTTCCTCCCTTAAGGTAGAAGCCCTGATCCGACGTGACTCCTTCAAAGTACTCAGGCCAGAGATCATCGCGGGCAGAGATTTCTTCCTTAATCAATCCGTTCAATTTCTCTTCAGTTTTTTTGCTTCCGAGAATGTTGTGCAAAGCAACAAGTCGGGACTTCTCCAGATCGATGTTATACGTTCTTCTCGATGCGTTTGGATGTGCGCCTCCGGTGAACTCACTGAAGACCATGTCTATGCTTAGAATTCCATCACTAAGATAAGCGGAGTAAACAACATAGACATCGAAAGTTCTGAATGGCCACTCAGAAGTCTTAGACTCTTCAAAAGCTTTCCGGGCCAATTCCTCGATTTCGCTTCTATACTGGGATATTTCACCCTCGATAGTAGAATTCAGAAACTGCTCGAAAGGTCTGTCTCTAAGTCCATTGACTGAAGGTATCTGTACATTTACGGCACAGATTTCGGAATCCTCAATTAAATTCTCTCCAAGAACGGAGATCAGTTTCCCTTGAGAAACAAAGATCTGCTCAGGAAGATCGACCGTATAGGAGAAGACAACGGCCAGTGCAATAAATAGATAGCCTGCTATCAACAGCTTACGCATACAATTCCCTCCTTTTGATCACTTGAAAGACCGGTTCGGTATTCTTCACAACCGGAAGCGTTCTCCTGCGATCATCTAGTAAGATCATATCACTGACAAATCGGGATTAGTTGCCTATCAAGAAAGTGTGGATCGTGATCATTGAGAGATCAATGGCTACAGATATTGATTGCCGCAGAATCAGGAAAGATTCTAATCGTCCAAGCTCTGTTATCGTTTCTCACAACGGTCTTCTGTACAGAATGAGCAGTGATTTGCAGCAAATATCGGTTCCGAAAAAGCACAAACGCTTCGCAATGTTTCTGACAACTACAGAATTCGAAAACGGGCGCTGAATTCATTCAGCAAAAAAGCCTTATTCCGGTGCTATGATTATCACATGGGGGGGTGATAGTCTTGATTGCAGAAATAACCCTAGATATGGTGAGGGTGACAGAGGCGGCGGCCCTCTTTTCTAGTGTTTATCTTGGCCGCGGTAACAAAGAAGCAGTAGATCAAAGAGCTGTAGATGCAATGAGAGGTATTTTAGATTTGCTCGACATGAAGGGAACCATAATCATTGGCGAAGGAGAAAAGGACGATGCACCAATGCTGGCTGCCGGAGAGCATGTTGGAAAGTGGAATGACGACGATCCGGAAGTCCTTATCGCTGTTGACCCGGTAGATGGAACCAGGTTGGTTGCGAATGGAAGATCTAATGCGTTAAGCGTGATTGCAGCAACTGAAGGAGGCAAGGTAGCTCCTTTACCAACCTACTATGTAGACAAATTGGCGGTTGGAAAGGAGCTTGCAGGAAACCTGGATATCGACGCAACTCCACGAGAAAACCTCCGTATCGCGGCAGCTATCCTTGGTGTCAAAGTATCGGAACTGACGGTGACAATGCTCGATCGAGAGAGGAACTACCCTCTCGTTGAGGCCGTTAGAGCTGTCGGTGCAAGAATCAGACTGATCAATGATGGAGACATTGCTGCGGCAATCGCGACTGCTCTTCCTGATGGAGGGACAGAAATCTACATGGGCGTTGGAGGCTCTCCAGAAGCAGTTCTGGCTGCAGCGGCACTTCAGTGTATGGGTGGTGAGATCCAGGTGAAGTGCTGGCCAAGAGATTCAGAAGAGATTGAAAAGGTAGATAATTCTTCGTTTGAGCTTGATAGAGTCTATCGAACAAAGGATCTGATTGATGGTGAGGAGGTTGTCTTCAGCGCCACCGGAATAACTGACGGTTCATTCCTGAAGGGTGTTCGCTTCACCCATAACCAGGCTATAACCGATTCTATCGCCATGCGATCAAGCACCAGAACGGTTAGGAGAATAAGGGCTTATCACGAAATCGCCTATAAGACCATTACAACGAAATCGGGAGGTGAAGTCTTCATTTTCAACAGCTTGCTTGGTAAGAGAGGTTAGTAGTTTATCCGCAGTTCTTTACTTCCCTGAGTTTGGAGGTCTGAAGTCGTTTCAAATCACAATTGATCTGCTTTTCATTTTGCGGACAGCTACCACTAGTTAAAGTGCTATAATTGCCGCAAAACAGAGGGGGGAGACTCTGTGATTTGCGTCTTGGTGAACGACACCGATTTTGGGACATCTGTATCGCCTGTTGAAAGCGCTTTGGAGACAGCAGGCGTAGCATACAGAACCTGGAGGATATTTCTTGAGGGCTTTCCTGAAGATGGATCGGGATGTGATGGTCTGGTTCTGTCAGGAGGCTTCTCGATGAGCGAGTATTTCGATGGTGGTGCTCTTTCTTGGGGAGCCTCATTTGTTAAGGATTTTCATGGTCCTGTTCTGGGTATTTGTCTGGGAATGCAAATCTTGGCTCGGCTCTTTCAGGAATCCTTGGTAGCCTCGCGTGAGCTCGGAGTATCAAAGGTTAGGTTGGACACTTCGAATGAGCTGTTCAGGGGAATGAAATCGGAAGTGAATGCCTATCAGCGTCACAACTATGGCCTTCCATACATTCCCGGTGGCTATTATCAAATTGCATGGGGGGAATCGACCTTCATACAAGGGATAGCTTCTCTTGACGGATCGCGATTCGGTGTGCAGTTCCATCCAGAGGAAATCGAACTTGGTTCTGAAGAAGAGTTGCTGAGAATCTTCTCCAACTTCTCGACTATAGTTAATTCTCGCTAGACAGCTATTCAGGAGGGGAAAATGAAAATAGGCATTATTGGTGTTGGCAACATAGGTGGTATTTTTGCGAACAGACTGCTTCACGAGCTGCATGACCTTGAGCAGCTTTACTTGCTGGACAGGAATCTCGACAGACTCTCCGGTCTTTCTGCCGAAAGTGAAAAAGTGGTAATCGCAAAGAGTCCAAATGAAGTTCTTTCCAATTGCACCCACGTGATCATTTCGGTGAAACCTCAAGACTGTGGGGAGCTATTCCTGGAGATAATTAACGGAAAGAACGACGGTCCAGTGGTTATCAGTACTATCACCGGGATAGAAATCAAGGTCATTTCGAAGAATACAGGACTGGAGAAGATTGCAAGGATCATGCCAAATGTTCCGAGCGCTATCGGACGAGGGGTAACGGGATTCGTCTGCTCGACTTCTTTGACCGGAAGGGAGAAGAGAGAAGTGGAGAGAATTCTTCTTACGATGGGCGACATAGTTGAGGTCCGTGAAAAGGACCTCGCAGCTGTAACGGCTTTGAGTGGAAGCGGTCCTGCATTCGTCTTCGTGATAGTGGAATCGCTGATCGATGTTGGTTTGAAGATGGGCCTTTCCTATGATGTCGCTAGAGAGCTAATTTTAGGAACTCTCGGAGGGTCTGTTGAACTCCTCAAAGTTAAAGGCAATCACCCGGGCGAATTCAGACATCTAGTAACTTCCCCAGGAGGAACAACCATCGAGGGAATTTACTCCTTGGAAAGGGAAGGACTTAGGGGAACCATAATGAAAGCGTTGTTTGACACTTACCTAAGAGCAAGGGAGATAAATTCCGAACTGGAGGTGACCGAAGATGGATCTGCTAAGTAAGGGAGAGAGAGTTAGGAATGCCTCCAGAAAACTCAGGCTGATCACCACAGAAGAGAAGAACGATGCAATTTCAATGATTGCTAAAGAGATTGAAATGCATAAGGATGTGATTCTCAGAGCAAATGCTGTCGATGTCTCCAACGCCAGAGAGAAAGGAACGAAGGAATCGCTGATAGACAGGCTAGCGCTTTCTGAAAGTAGAATACAAGCCATGGTTCAGGCTTGTCGCGAAGTTATAGTGCTGCCTGACCCGGTAGGCGAAATAGAGAGTACGCGGCTACAGAAAGACGGCCTTCGAATTTCGAAGGAAAGAGTGCCGATAGGAGCCATCGGAATGATATTCGAGTCAAGGCCCAATGTAACTGTTGATGCATCGATCCTTGCCATAAAATCGGGAAATTCTATCCTTTTGAAGGGAGGAAGCGACGCTATTAACTCGAACAAGGCCATCGTACTGATAATGAAGAAAGCACTTTCTCTGGCCGGGCTTCCGGATGGTTCCATTGAGTTGGTTGAAGATACTTCACGCGAAGTAGTGAAAGAGATGTTGGAGATGAACCAGTACCTTTCTCTTATAATCCCAAGAGGTGGCGCTGCTCTCATCAAGTTCGTTGTTGACAATTCCAGAATCCCGGTTATAGAAACCGGTACTGGTAACTGTCACATCTTCGTCGATTATAGTGCTGATTTGGAAAAATCGGTTTCGATTGTCGATAATGCGAAGACTCAGAGGCCAGGTACCTGCAATGCAGTCGAGACATTACTTGTCCACAGAATGATTGCGGCCGAGTTTATTCCTCGGGTCGCCAGTGTTCTTACCGCAAAGGGAGTAGAGCTCAGAGGTTGCGCAGAATCGATAAAACACTGGAAAATGAATCCTGCGACCGAAGAGGACTACTTCGATGAGTTTCTCGATCTAATACTTGCAATCAAGGTCGTAGAGAACGTAGAAGAAGCTATGCAGCACATTGAGAAGTACTCATCGGGACATTCGGAATCGATATTAACAAATGACTACTGCAACTCCAGGCAATTCCTTAGATGCGTAGATTCTGCTGTTGTCTACGTAAACGCTTCAACAAGATTTACGGACGGTGGAGAGTTTGGGTTCGGGAGTGAAATAGGTATCAGCACCCAGAAGCTTCATGCACGCGGTCCGTTTGGCCTGAAGGAACTTACAAGCTACAAGTATACGATACTAGGGGATTACCAGGTGAGAAAGTAATGTCAAGAATCGTGTTGAAAGTCGGATCAAACCTCCTGGTAAAAAGAGATGGCGAGATCGACAAGAAGTACATAACAGAGCTAGCAAGGGAAATAGCTATTCTGAAGTCGTCAGGTAATCAGGTTGTTCTTGTCTCTTCAGGGGCTAAAGCAGCGGGCTTCGGTTATCTTGAAGGGAGAAGAACATCTAGCGATTTGTACATGAAGCAGGCTCTTTGTGCTGCGGGTCAGGTTCAGCTAATGAAACTATACGAAAACGTGTTCGATCTTTTTGGCGAGAGAATAGCTCAGATCCTGGTCAACAGAGACGATTTTGGAGACAGGAAGCGATTTCTTAACCTGCGGAATACTCTTATAGGGTTGATAGAATTGGGTCTGATCCCTGTAGTGAATGAGAACGACACAACATCTACCGAAGAGATAATGTTTGGAGACAATGACATTCTCGCCTCGATGTTTGCAATAGGATGGCAGGCCGATCTTCTGATACTGATGTCCACTGTAGAGGGAATCGTAGACGAAAACGGTGAAGTGATTTCGGTGTTTGATACATCTAGGAGACTAAAGAACATAGAGAACTCCTCGTGGGGTACAGGAGGCATTAAGACCAAAATAAGAGCTGGACGGGCCGCATCTGCAAGCGGTATCAGAAGCTGCATCTGTAATGGGAGAGACTTGAATAACATAGAGAGATTTGCAAAGGGTGATGACATTGGAACCGTATTTCCCTCGATAGAATCGCCAGGTGCCCGGAAAACGTGGATTGGATTTCTCTCTACTCCGAAAGGGAGTATTAAGATCAACCGAGGCGCAGAAGGCGCAATTGCAAGAGGAAAGAGTCTCTTGGCCATAGGCGTGGAAGAAGTATCTGGAGACTTTTCTGAAGGCGAGGTGGTTAGTATACTCTCGGTTGATGGGTCGGAAATTGCGAGGGGAATCTCTAACTTCACCTCGCTTGAAGTCGATAAGATAAGGGGAGTTAGAAGCGACAGGATATCATCGATTCTCGGTCACGACTGCGCAAAAGTTGTGGTCCATATTGATAATTCTTACCGTATCTGATAGCTCTGGCTGAGCAAAGATTAGCTGCCTTCTACAGAGGGAAGGAAACCGGGATCAGCGAACTATCACTGTAATAGTAAACCGCCTCATGAAATGCTTGACGACAGCTTTCTAGCTTTGTTTTCCGGTCAAGCCGGTGAGAATCTGTGAGAGACGCTTATTTGGCGCTAAGCCGAGAGTAATTGACTTGTTTCTATTGACATCGTTATATACTCTTACTGAAATAGTCGCTGGAGGTGAGATATGTTTGATTTTCCCGAATATGTTTACTCTGATGTTAGGGTAGAGGAAGTCTCGAATAGCAATATAGTTGTTACTCTAGGAAGAACGGATAACATGAAGGAACAGAAATACGTTGCGGCTTTCATCAGGATTTTCGATGGAGAGAGGTGGTATTTCAGTTCTACTACGGACCTGAACTCTGTTCAAGGTGAGATCTACAGGCTGGCAGATCTTGCTAAAAAGAATCCATCTATCGAAGCGAACCAGATAGTTCAGAAGTTTCAGGTAAACAAGGGTTCGTTTTTGAGATTCGAGAAATCATCGGATATCTCAACTATACCTCTTAAGGAGAAGCGCGATATTCTTTCTACCTATTTTCCCATAGTCGAAGAAAGTGGTCTCGTGAGATTTTGGAGGGGCCAATACGTAGACCAGAGAGTTGTCAAGAGCTTCTTCTCCAGCAAGGGAGCAGATTTGAAGTTCGATTATCAAAGGGTGGGCTTCAGAATGCTCTATCAAATGGCCGATGGAGAAGAGCAGCTTATGGACAGATTCGACCTTGCCGGTAACGAGTTAGAATCGATCAAAGAACTTGCCGAGGACGTCAGGAAGTCAGTTGAAGCTTCTGAATACTTCATAAGAAACGCAAAGTCTGTGATCCCTGGAAGATATCCGGTGGTTCTTTCTCCAGAGGCGGCAGGTGTGTTTGCGCATGAGAGTTTTGGTCATAAGAGTGAATCAGACTTCATGCTCGGAGACGAGACGATGATGAAAGAGTGGAAAATAGGCAGAAAGGTCGGCAGCGAAATCCTTTCAATAGTAGATGATGGAAATAAACCTGGAGTAGGTAACGTTGTTTTCGATGACGAGGGAACAAAAGCTGAAGAAACTTACTTGATAAAAAACGGTTGTCTTTCAGGGAGGCTTCATAGTGCCGAGACTGCTGCCGCTCTAGACGAGGAGTTGACGGGAAACGCCAGGGCCGTGAGCTTTGAGTTCGAACCTGTGGTTAGGATGACGACTACCTACATCCTGCCGGGAAGGCTCTCCTTTGATGAATTACTTTCAGGTATCAAAGAAGGACTCTATGTCGATTCACTAAACCATGGTTCAGGAATGTCTACATTCACTCTCGCTCCCTGCAGAGCTTATATGATCAGAGATGGAAAGATCGCTGAGCCTGTGAAGATTTCTGTTGTGACGGGAAGTGTTTTCCAGACTCTTAACGAAATAGAGGGACTAACCGAGGAATTCAAGCTTCTGTCATTTGCGCTTGGAGGATGTGGAAAGATGGAACAGTACCCTCTTCCCGTTGGATTCGGCGGACCGTACGTGCGTGTACGTTCGTTGAATGCTCACTAGGAGGTGCTGACTATGACTAAAGAGAGACTTGTCGTTCATTATACAGAGAGTGCTGTGAAGATAGTTCAAACTCGGGTTACTTCAGTAAGAAAGAAAGACATTCTTCGAACTTCAATTCGTCTTTACGATGGTAAGTCAATGGGTGTTGCCGGTGCTTTTGGAAATTGCGATGAGCGAGAGCTCATAAAAAAAGCAAGAGAATCTCTCGAGCTTGGAATTCCTTATGCTTGCGAACCTTGCAAAGAACTAAAGAGAGAAGAACAGCACGAATCAGATCTTCAGAACGAGGCGGAGCTTCTGGAAGCTGCAGAAGATATCCTTGAGAGACTGAGAAGAGATCAGCCACAATTCAGTTTCAGTCATTTATTCAAGTCGGCTAGGGTAGAGTCTTTTCTGGAGAATGATCTCGGTCTTGATCTGAGATCGTCTCGAGAATCTCTCAGCATGGAACTAGTCATAAAGGACAAACAGTCATCTAACATTATCGATGCAATGACAGGATACGAAGGAAGAGAGTTCCGAAAGGATTCGTTTGTAGGACTGACTAATATGATTTGTGATGCATACAAGAACCAGCTCCACGACATAGAAGAAGGAGTATATCCGGTAGCTTTCATGTCGGGCGACATGACGTATTACAAGAAACTCTATGAGTCTTTGAATGGGATGCTGTTTGGTTCTGGCGGATCCCTTTTGTCAGGGAAAGTCGGTGAGAAGATCTTTTCCGATAGAGTCACTCTCTTGCAGACGCGTAACGTCGATGATGGTTTCTTCGAACCGTTTTTTGATCTAGAAGGGACTGTAAATCAGTTGGATAGATTTGCTCTAATTGAGAGCGGAGTGCTAAAGTCGCCATATACGGATAAGAAAACGGCTACAACTTTTAATCTACCTCATACTGGTTCTGCAGGTGGAGAGTACGATGGTTTGCCGGAGCTGGGGATACCGAAGCTTAAATTCGCTGAATCACAGGAAACTGCAAAACAGCTTCTCAAAGGTCAGAAGGCTATCTTCATTCTAATTGCCAGTGGAGGAGACTTCACACAGGACGGGCGCTTTGCAACCCCGGTTCAACTTGCCTTCCTGTTTGATGGAGAGAGGTTTGTCGGAAGGCTCCCCGAGCTGAGTTTGAGTTCTCATATGTATGATATGTTTGGCAAGGACTTTCGCGGGGTCTCAAACGACGATTTTCTGGGAGCGGAGAATTCGAAGATGACGATAATAGATATGAAGGTGAGCAAACTGTAGCGTTTTTCTTCCCAATAGTCTGGAGGTGTGATGTGCGCCCGATAGCAATAGTTGGAGCCGGGATGATGGGAAACATTCATGCTCGGTCATATAGAACGATAGATGAAACGAGTCCCTTATCGATAGTCGATCCAGTTGGAAGCAGAGCGAAGGTTATCTCCGACAAATATCGAGCAATCGCTGCAAGTTTTGATGAAATCCTTGCAGATGACGAAATAGAAATAGTTGATATCTGCACGCCGACTTTCACCCACAGAGATCTTGTAGTCAGAGCTCTCGAGGCGGGCAAGCATGTCTTCTGCGAAAAACCGGTAGCACTGAAGATTGAAGACGCCGTGGCAATGGACAAGGCGGCCAAAAAAAGCGGCAGAGTGCTTATGGTGGGCCACGTCGTACGCTTCTTTCCGCAGTATATTAAGGTTAGAGAACTCGCTTCCTCAGGTGACGTTGGCGAAATCGTAATGGCTAGACTTTACAGAGGAGGATCCTTTCCCTCGCACGGTATAGATAACTGGTTTGCAGATATCACCAAAAGCGGCGGGGTCTTCATCGATCTCTCCATACACGATTTTGATTTTCTTAGAAAACTGCTTGGCCCGGTGAGAACCGTCGAAGCGAGGTCCGTAGAACTGAGCTCGACAGTGAAAAAGCCTTCTTTCGATCACGGCATGGCGATTCTGAGGTTCGAGTCCGGCGCACTGGCCCACATCGAAGGCAGCTGGGCCGAACCGGCCGACATGCCGGTTGGATTTGGAACATCTTACGAGTTCATCGGCACTAAGGGAATGATCACGAACAGCTACGAGAGAGAAACTACGCTTCGCCTTCAAACCTCAATCGACGGCAGGCCCCTATACTCTCAAGAGAATCCGATCTTGAATGATCCATATACCGAGGAGCTGAAATCGTTCATACTATCGATAGAGGAAGGCAAAGAAGTCCCGGTGAGCTGTGAAGAGGCTACAGAATCGTTGAGAGTTGCACTGGCAGCCAACCTGTCGGCGAGACTGTTGAGACCGGTAGAACTCTCGGAGGTGTCGTGAGATGACGAGAATTTCGATTCTTGGAATAGCTCACATGCATGGCTACAGCTACGTGAAAGCGTTGAAGGGGAAAAGAGATGTTGAGATTGTTGGGATATATGACCACGACAGATCAAGGATGGCAAGAGCGAGCACTGCTCTTGAGGTTAAATCGTGCGACCACCCCGAAGAGCTTGTAGCTGCAAGTGACGGAGTAATAGTTGCAAGCGAGAACTCAACTCACAGAGAGTTCGTGGAAATCGCTGCACGATGCGGAAAACATGTATTGTGCGAAAAGCCGATTGCCACATCTGTTGAAGATGCCGAGGCTATGATAGACATATGTCATATAAACAACGTTAGGCTTCAGATGGCTTTTCCGGTGAGATATAGTGCCTCCGTAAGAAAGGCCAAAGAGTTGATCAAGAATGGTCTTTTGGGTGAAATCGTCAACCTTGTTGGAACTAACCACGGGAGAATGCCTGGAGGCTGGTTCATAGATCCCGAACTTAGCGGTGGCGGCGCTGTCATGGACCACACCGTTCACGTTGTTGACACCGTAAGATGGCTCCTCGACTGCGAGTTCAAACAGGTCTACGCCGTATATGACACCCTGATTCACGATACACGTGTCGAAGACTGCGGACTGGAGATGTTCAGACTTTCAACGGGCCAGTACATGACGCTTGACTGCAGCTGGTCGAGACCGAGAATCCATCCTTACTGGGGTGATGTGACTATACACATTGTGGGAACCAGAGGTACTCTCTTTCTGGATATCTTCAACTCTAAGATTGAAGTCAGTTCCAGCGAGAAAGGAAATCACTGGGAAAACTACGGAGATGATCTCGATATGCTTTTGACGAGAGAGTTTCTTGAAGTGATTCATTCTGGGAAGGAACCTTTGACTAATGGAGAAGACGGATTGAGAGCTCTTGAAGTGGTCTCTGCTGCCTACAGGAGCTTTCGGGAAGGAAGGGAGATCGAGATTGTTTGACTCGATCTTCTTTTTTCGCCTTGCTTATTCATAAGGCGTATAATCTAGGTGATATGATAACAGTCATGAGGTGAGTTGTTTGGAGCAGCAGTATGACCGTAGAAAACTTGAACAGGAGTTTGACAGCCTTCCCGAAGCTTCGCCTATAGCAGATATCGACCCATTCAAGGGAGACATAATCGCAATGGTGGGAGCTCTTGCTCTTGATTTTCTTGAGCTTGGCGCGGATGACGTTCTGCTAGATATTGGAACCGGGCGAGGGAGATGGGCCGTGGCAGCCAGTCAGCATTGCAAAAAAGTAATAGGTATAGACATAAGTAAAAGGATGCTCGAAGATGCAAGAATGAACGTTGCAAGCGCGGGAGCCGAGAATGTAGAGTTCTATAGAGGATCTTTTGAGGACCCGTGTGAAGAGACGGATATTTCGCAAAAGAATGTGAACAAGATAGTCGCTATATACTCTCTTCACCATCTTACTGATTCTATGAAGGCGGAGGCAATCTCAAAGCTTTCAGCGATGCTTAAACGTCCTGGGCGGATTGTTGTCGGCGACATCATGTGGTTCGATGACCCTGGCAAGTACAGGGACGAATGGGATGAGGTCTATTTTGATGACAGCGAGACAGATCATCCGGCGAGCATCTCGTTCATGCGAGAGATCTTTGAAAAATCTGGTGCAGAAGAAATCGAGATTCTTCAAATTCATCCGTTGGTGGGGTTGATATGCGCCTCCTTTTCCTAGCGATATCTTCAAGATAAGTATATTCTGAAAGTCTCCAGAAGCCTTGAACCGCGAAGTTTTGATGAAAACTGGAGCTTCGCTTTTTTGTGCCAAGTCGAAGAATTCATGTATAAGAGAAGTCTTGATCGATGAATCCGATTTAGGTGGTATCCTATACCCGGATTCTTACCTCATCGCTGCACACATCATCATCTTTGGAGTTCAGTCACCTTATTCCTGAGTTCCTGAACTAGTAATCGTTATCAATAGACCTGATGTCGCATTTCTGCGCTATTGATTATAAGTCCCCGCATGAGCTGGAGAGACCGCTTGCGGCTCAAAGACCCGCTTGTCAATAAACGCTGCACGCTGAGCGCTGTGAAAAGCCAAGAAGCAAAAATAGAGACTGCCCGGTTTCTGTGGTCTATACCATTCTTCGCCTCTTTTGTTCTGTCATTCTGCAGTGATGTTATACGGGATCTGCTTTCTCTCCTCACTCTTGGTAATCTCGAATATGGTTTTTCTCGAAACGGAGCTCTCGGTGTTGGTCCCTCTTAGTCTTGCACTCGTTCCTTCAGAGACACCCTCCGCCAATGCGTAGCCCTCCTTCAAGGGAGGACTTAGGATCAGGATCATCAAGAGCCAAATACAGCATGTATTGTCAAGGGCGAAGGAGCATGATATGATTTCTCACTTACTCCCTAACCTATAGGTAGTGATGAGGACATCGTACGGGTGGGAACTTCTGCAACAAGTACTCTATATTTCTATTCCTTGGTCGTTACTTTCGTTCCGTAGACTCCTGCCCCAGGATCGAAACCCCGGTTTCTCGCTATCTCTTCAACGGACTTCTGAAGAACATTCATCATCGGAATTGAGGCAAGCACTTCGTCTAGACCTTCGGAAACATATATGGACTCTACACTCTCTTTCTTTAAATTCGTTAGCGTTATTAGGTCGCACTTGTCTGAAATATCTCTGTGTAGTTCCTGCATCAGGTTTTGGGTTACACCTTCCGGATTCATAGTGAGTACAACCGGTCTGTCAATCAACAGATCAACAGGGCCATGCCTGAAGGCTGCTCCTGCGTAGAAAATCAAGCTAATCTTAGCGACTTCGGCAAACATAAGTCTTGCCATGCTGCCAACTCCGAGGCCGTACCCTCTTGCGACAAGAATCTTCTCCCTCTTCTCAGAAAGAAGAGTGGCGAGCCAAGACAAATCAAGAGAAATCGCCTCTTCTATTCTTGAAGGCAGTTCAGAGAAATTCAACGATCTTCCCGTCTTTGAAGCAGCAATCAACAACATTAAGACTACGCTGTTTACGAAAGTCTTGGTAGCACCCATAGATCTTTCATTTCCGGCCTCAAGGAGGAAAACCCTTTCACCTGGAAGAAAATTCGCGGCACTGCTCTGTTCATTGTTCGTGATCAATGCCATCACTGGAAGTAGTTCCGTGTTATCTTCAATGAACCTCAGCAGCTCAGCGCTTTCACCAGACTGACTGATCAGGAAGATGGTGGAATACAGTTTGAGGAGCTCCCTGGATGAGTAAGATATAAGTTCGGACATTTCAAGACTTGCGGCGTCTACCCCTGATGATTTTAGAAAGGTAGCTGCCGTCTCCGCCGCATGGAGTGAAGCTCCCATCCCTGTAAAAAGTACCCTCTCGAAATTAAGACTCTTCGCCTTCTTCGAGATAATGCCAGAAGAGGAAAGGAGTCTTCTAACGGCATCTGGTTGCTCTAGCATATCCTGCATGAATTTCGACATGTTTATCATCCTTTCATTGTGGGAATTCTCGATCCTAAAGGAGTTGATAATAGCTCACCATTAAGAGTTTATCATCACGGAAGAGTGTTTTGACTAATCGGTGGTATTGGTGCCATAATTAGTGCGGAGGTGAAGCTATGTCGTTAGTCACAACAAAAGATGGTACCCGGATATATTACGAAGAACATGGAGATGAGAGCAGACCATCGCTTGTCATTCTTAACGGGATAATGATGTCCACGAGTTCATGGGCGGGTTTTCTGACAGATTTCTCCAAGCATTTCAGACTGATACTCATGGATTTCAGGGATCAGGGACGGTCCGAAAGGAAGCAGTCACAATACCATATCTCTGTTCACGTGAATGATCTTGTCGATCTACTTGACTTTCTGAATATCTCTAAAGGAAATATAGTAGGTCTCTCTTATGGTGGACAGGTGGCGGAGATGTTTGCAATAAAGTATCCAGAGAGGGTCAAATCATTGGTCCTCGCGAACACCCCTCCAAGAATCTCACCTTTCCTTGCTGAGTTAGGCGAAGCGTGGAAGGAAGCCGCAATGCTATACGATGGGGAGAGGTTCTTCAAACTTGCAATTCCGTTTATATACTCCGACTTGTTCTATAACAGAAACCTGAACTGGCTGAAAGAACGGCAGAAGACCTTTAAGTCAACTCTCAATCGGGAATGGTTTGAAGGTTTCATAAGGCTTGTCTCTTCAAATCCTGATTTCAACGTGCTAGATGAGCTTCACAAGATTGAGTGTCCAACGTTACTTCTTGGTGCTGATAGAGACATTATTACTCCAATTGAAGAGATAGAGATGATTCACGAAAAAGTAAAAGGCTCCGAGTTTTTGGTTATTAAAGATGCGGGTCACGGAGCTTTCCTCGAAAAGTCAGGAGAATTCATTACGGCTGTAATAGGCTTTGTTCTAAAGAATTGTTAGTAAACAAGACAATGTAGAAGTTATTCATCTTACTTCGACAATAATCCTCGTTAAACGGCTCAAATCGAACTTAGAATCTCAACGCGTTTAGTGTATTCTTAAAGTGAGAGATGATTCATCTTTCATTTATGAGAGATGAATCACGCCGCGCAAAGTGTGAGGGGTGATCTTGGTGAGTTCAGTTCCGGTAATTGGCATAGCGGGAATCGGGACATACATACCCGACAGTTACATGACGCCCGACCAGATAGCTGAGGCGACTGGAATTCCTCGAGACGTGATAGAACTGAAGTTCGGGGTGAAGAGGAGATTGCTTCCAGGACCAGAAGACACAACGAGCAGCATGGGAATAAGAGCCGCAAGGAAAGCTCTCGAAAACTCCGGTACTCATCCCAAAGATGTCGATTTGATAATCTGGAATGGAGCTCAACACAAGGATTATCCTTGCTGGTTGGCCGGATTAAAGGTGGCCGACGAGATTGGGGCAACAAATGCCTGGTCGTTCGATATGGAAGCCATGTGCGGCTCGATGATGGCTGGCATGGATATCGCAAAGAGTATGATGATAGCGCGAGACGACGTGGAAACAGTGCTCCTTGTAAGCGGCTATAGGAATGTTGATCTGATGAATCTCTCCGAGCCCTCTACTTCTTTTATGCTGGATGTTGGAGCAAGCGGAGCGGCAGTAGTCATGAAGAAAGGGTATAACGAAAATGTCGTTCTCTCTTCCGCATTCAAAGGTGACGGCTCCTTTTCCGAACTTTGTGTCGTCCCGGTAGGCGGAACAAAAAAATGGCCAATGAGCAGAGAAGATGTGTCGGAATACCATTTTCGTGTCCAGGGAGACACGGCAGAATTCAAGAAGCGTCTTGGAGAGACGACAATGCCCAACTTCTATTGGGTTATCAGAGAGTCTCTAAGAAAGAGCGGCTACTCTGAAAGTGATATCGATTATTTAGCAATTCTACATTTTAAAAGATCGGCTCATTTTGCAGTTCTTGAAGAGCTTGGGCTGAAGGAAAATCAGAGTACGTACCTTGATTACTACGGCCATCTTGGACAAAATGATCAAATTCTCTCAATTGAATTGGGTTTGAGAGAAGGAAAGATCAAAGACGGTGATGTGATCGTTATGGTCGGCGCCGGATTAGGCTTCGTCTGGGCCGCAACAACCGTAAAATGGGGCAAAGTTTAGGAGGCGTAAAGGTGAGAATGGAAGGTAAGGTTGTCATCATTACTGGTGGCGCAAGAGGCATTGGTAAAGCAGCAGTTGAGAGATTCACGAGAGAAGGGGCGATAGTCTATGCCTGCGATATGGATACTGAAGGTCTTGAAGGCTTGAAGAATGAATTCGCCGAGCTCCCGGGAAAGGTAATACCAAAGAAGCTGAATGTGACGGATAGAAAGGCAATAGCTGATTTGGTCAACGAAATCAAGAGTGAGTATGGTCACATTGATGGGCTTGTTAACAACGCTGGAATCACTAGGGATGCACTGATCCAGAGAATGACGGAAGAAGATTGGGATCTAGTTATCGACGTGAATCTGAAGGGTGTATTTAACATGACACAGGCTATTGCGCCTGTGATGCTTGATCAAGGTTATGGTGCAATTGTCAACACCTCTTCAGTTGTCGGAGTGTTTGGAAATATCGGTCAGTCAAACTACTCCGCCTCCAAAGGAGGAGTAATAGCCATGACAAAGACTTGGGCAAAAGAGCTTTCTAGAAAAGGAGCCAAGATCAGAGTTAATGCTGTCGCTCCTGGTTTCATTAAGACTCCAATGACTGCGAAAATGCCCGAGAAGATAATTACAGCGCTCGAAGAGAGGATACCGTTGAAGAGAATGGGTCTTCCCGAGGAGATTGCAAATGTGTACTTCTTCCTGATTTCTGACGAAGCAAGTTACTTAACCGGTCAGGTGATCGGAGTCGACGGGGGACTCGTGATTTGAAGATCTCTCGAAGTGAGAGAACAAGATTACAGATAAAGCAGGCGGCTGAAGAGCTGTTCAGTCGTCTTGGTTTTGAGATGACGTCTGTTGCCAATATATGTAGGACCTGCGGATTGTCTAATGGAGCCTTTTACAGACATTACGCAGGAAAAGAACAGGTGTTTAAGGAAATTGTGCAGGACATTAAGGCTGAATTCGAGGCCGCAACAACCTCGATAACCGGTCGTGATTCCAGAGAAAGACTCTTCAATCTGTATAGAACTGTCTTCAATATTCTTTGGGGATCGAGGAAGAAATTTATCGCATTCCACGAAGCCGAGTATAGATTTCCCGATGTTGAGAGTTCGGTCGACAAGATCTATAAGGATTCTCTTCTTTCAACTGTCTCTATAGGCAAGTCCACACTTTCAATGCCCGAGTTGTGGTTTCTTGTTGGTAGTTCGAGATTTACTGCTATCTACTGGATTATCTACAACGGAACAAGGGTTCCTGATTCCACTGTAGAGTCGTTGGTTGATTTTACTCTGGGTGGATTTGTTAAATCTGAGCAATTTGACAGAGAAGCACTTGATTTCACTTTTGACAGAACAATGGCAAGCGGAGGTACCAAGGCGAAAGAAGTCATTCTTCTTGCTGCGGAAAGGCTTATGGGCGAGAAAGGGTATTTCGAGACTTCGATTTACGATATCACGAGTAGGGCAGGTTACGGTCAAGGTACATTCTACTTGCATTTCGAAAGCAAAGAGAAACTCCTTCAGGAGCTTGTTTATCAGGCAAACAGGAATCTCAGGAGAACAATGAGAGACGCCGTTTCCGGCGTTGAAGGAAGACTAAACAGAGAGATCAGGTCTTACAAGGCGTTTCTTCTGTTCATGGATGTTCACAAGGAGCTCTACAACATCGTGAGAGAGTCGGAATTTGTGCAGCCGGAGACAGGCCGCTTCTACTATGAAAGACTCCTCACATCATACATAAGTTCGCTTGAAGAGGCCAGATTCAAGAATGAGATTAGACAGATTGACTCGCGAGATCTTGGAGTCTTCTTGATGGGGATCGGACATTTCATGGGTCTGGATCTTCTCTTTAGGAATGAAAAGGAATACGAGAAATGGGACGAGCATCTGATAGAACTTGCTTCGCTAATGGCAAAAGGGTACGGAGGTGCTTTTAGTTGAATTGGAAGGATGAATATAAGAAGAAGAGAATTAGCATAGAAGAAGGCCTCAGGAACGTAAGATCTGGTACAAAAATCGTGACCAGCATGGCCGCTATGGAAGCTCGGGGTCTTCTTGAAAATCTCCACAGGGTTGATGGTGTCGAAAACGTAGCAGTAGCAACTTGTTTGAACATTGGCGAGTACCCCTTCTTTGTTAACAGAGAGTACGAAGGAAGATTCCTTAATGAATCATGGTTCCACTCGACGGGTGCTAGGAAGGCAGTTAGCAACGGACTGAGGACTGTAACCTACATTCCGAATAATCTACATACTGCTGGCGTGGAACGTATTATGGCCAACAAACCCGACATATTCTGGGGAGTCGCATCTCCCATGGACAAGAATGGTTACATGACGGTTTCCCTTTCTACCGTTTACGAGAGGGACATGGTTGAGAACGCGAAAATGGTGATCCTGGAAGTAAACGACAGGGCTCCAAGAACCCATGGGGACACACATGTTCACATAAGCGAAGTTGACTATGTGATAGAGAACAGTTTTGATATTCCTGAGCTTCCCGATACCGAACCCTCGGAGACGGAGATGCGAATTGGCGAGCATATATCGTCATTAGTTGTAGATGGCGCCACTCTGCAGATCGGAATCGGCGGTATTCCAAATGCCGTTGCCAAGTTGATGGAAGACAAGCATGAACTTGGAATACATACCGAAATGTTCACGGAGTCCATGATTCATCTCTTCGAAAAGGGAGCGATAACGAATTCGAGAAAGAGTCTCTGGAAAGGAAAGTTCATTGCTACTTTCGCCCTTGGAACGAAGAGAATGTACTCCTTTGTGGAAGACAATCCTGGGGTTCTTTTGCTTAGAGGGAGCTATGTGAACGATCCTTACGTCGTTGCGCAAAACGATAACATGGTATCCATAAATACTGCCATATCCGTTGATCTAACAGGACAGGTGTGTTCGGAAGCAATCGGAACAAGGCACTATAGTGGCACAGGAGGACAGCTTGATACTCACAGAGGGGCCTCTATGGCGAAGAACGGAAAGGGGATAATTGCTCTGAGGTCCACCGCCAAGAAGGGAACCGTTTCCACAATCGTTCCTCTTCTCCCTCTGGGTTCTCCGGTAACTGTGCCTAGGCAGGATACTGATTATGTTGTCACTGAGTTTGGAATCGCGAGGTTAAAGGGTCTAAATGTCTTCCAGAGAGTAGAGTCTTTGCTTAACATCTCTCATCCCGATTTTAGATCTGAGTTAAGAAAACAGGCCAGCGAGGTTGGATTGATTTAGGAGGTTTTTGATGAAGAAGGTCTTCATAGTTGGTGCAAAGAGAACAGCAATAGGTACTTTCGGAGGGGCTTTGAAAGATGTTCCGGCGGTCGAGCTTGGTGTTACTGCATCAAGGGCTGCGATAGAACAATCAGAGGTAGACCCCAAGAACATCGAAGAAACCATAATGGGTTGCATATTGACTGCCAATCAAGGTATGGGACCGGGAAGGCAGGTCTCAATCGGAGCAGGCGTACCTATCGAGAGTCCCGGATATCTAGTGAACATGCTATGCGGATCCGGAATGAAATCGACGATGATCGGGGCCCAGGATATCCTTACGGGCGAAGCCGATCTGGTCTTGACAGGTGGTATGGAGAACATGTCTATAGCCCCTTACATGCTGGACAAGGCAAGGTTTGGTTACAGAATGGGCAGCGGCTCCATAACGGATCACATGATAAGAGATGGGCTAACGGATGTTTTTAACGATTATCACATGGGCGTTACTGCGGAAAATCTCGCAGCAAAATACAGCATAAGCAGACAGGAGCAAGACGAATTTGCACTTGAAAGCCAGAAGAGGGCAAAAGAAGCAATCTCCGCAGGAAAGTTCAAGGATGAAATCATTCCCGTTGTCATAAAGCATAGAAAGGGAGACATTGTATTTGATACCGATGAGCATCCTAGAGATACAAGCATGGAGATTTTGGCGAAGCTGAGACCTGCATTCAAGAAGGATGGTTCAGTAACGGCAGGGAATTCGTCGGGAATCAATGACGGTGCAAGTGCAACCGTCCTGGCAAGTGAAGAAGCAGTAACGAAGTACGGGCTTAAACCGATTGCAGAGATAGTCTCATTTGCTCAGGCGGGAGTCGATCCAGCATATATGGGATACGGTCCTGTT
>JACDJA010001449.1_pt1 | contig 19781 bp, 17 predicted proteins | sample 7449241 | NCBI WGS metagenome assembly JACDJA01 (sample SAMN14253289, study PRJNA609438) | sludge metagenome | isolation source: initial anaerobic sludge | collected 2018-12-20 | reverse complement strand
GAATGGCTATTTGAACAACCAATTATAGTTAGAAGGTCCCTTCTCCTTTAGGAGAAGGTGCCGAAGGCGGATGAGGTAAGAGGGGACGGGGAGACCCACGTCTCAACTCCTCAACAACTCAACTTATCAACAGATTACTGATCACTGATCACTAAAAGGAGACGGGGAGAGAATTTCTATCTTCTATCTTCTAACCTCTAACCTCTAACCTCCAACCTCTAACCTCCAACCTCTAACCTCTAACCTCCAACCTCTAACCTCTAACCTCTAACCTCTCAATAATCATCGGAACTAAGAATCCAGACTCACGCTCACCGCTCATCTCTCACCGCTTACCTCTTATCACTCACCCGCTCATCCTCACCGCTCAGAAACAACTTCCCCTGCCAGGTATTCTGTTTCTCCAATGCTTTTTCAATTAAATGAACTATCTGATCGGCACGTATCTTTCCCCACCCCGTGGTTGCCAGGAAGCGGGGCGGAACTTCACCTGTAAAGCGTTCAATTACAATTTCAGGGTTCAGGCGTTCAATAAACCTTACAATGAAATGAACATATTCTTCAAGGCTAAATAACCTGAATTTCGTTGGATGGTGTCGATAATCCCGTGCCATGGCAGTTTCATTTATAATCTGTAACTGGTGAAATTTTACAGTGGTAAGCGGCAATGCTGAGATAATGGCTGCCCTGTCCAGCATTTCATCACGCGTTTCACCGGGAAGTCCAAAAATCAGGTGGGCGCCTGTTTTAATGCCATAAGCTGCTGTTTTATGGATCATTTCGGCGGTAAGTACATAATTGTGGCCGCGGTTCAGGTTAATTAGGCTTTGTTCATTGGTAGTTTCAATGCCATATTCAATAATTACATACCTTCTTTTGGCCAGTTCGCTGAAATATCGCAGCTTTCCCTCATCCATACAGTCGGGACGAGTGCCAATAACCAAACCGGTCACATCAGGGTGGTTTAATGCTTCTTCATAAATGGGTCTGAGCCGCTCAAGGGACGCATAAGTATTGGAATAAGTCTGAAAATAAGCCAGATAACTCGTGGCCCGGCGATACCTGATCTTATGAAATGCTATCCCTTCATTGATTTGTTGTGTAACCGGTTTTGCTGGTTCACAATAGGATGGATTAAAAGCTTTATTGTTGCAATAGGTGCACCCTCCATAACCTACGGTTCCATCGCGGTTGGGGCAGGTAAAGCCGGCATCAATAGAAACCTTCTGAACCCGGCTGCCAAAGGTCCGTTTGAAATATTCATTATAGGAATTGTATCGCTTCCCGGAAAACTTATCCATAACAGAAACAAAGTTAGTGCTTATTTTTTTTCAAAAAAGGCTGCCCGCATCAACCGGACAGCCTTTTAAGTTAAAAATAACAGGTTCGGATTATCTGGCTACCCGTTCCAGCCATTTTATCATGGAAAGCATCACAATCATAGAAAGGGCACATGCAACTGCAAACACCAGCCAGCAGGCCCAGAGTGGAACGTATGTATACAGAATTCCACCAATGAAAAGCAAACTATTACCTACAGCAGTAGCTGCAAGCCAGGCTCCCTGCATGATACCCTGAAGGTGAGGAGGTGCCACTTTTGATACAAATGACAGCCCCAATGGCGAAATAAACAACTCGGCAACAGTAAGAATAAAGTACATTCCTACCATAACCCAGGGTGTAAGTTTCATCATGGCAAGCTGATCGGTTGACATGGTAGCCAGGGCAGATTTATCGGGAAGCGAAATGGAGACAATAAGGAAAAACACATAAGCCAATGCGGCGATACCCATACCTATGCCAATCTTCTTTGGTGTGGAAGGCTCCATATCCCTTTTCTTAAGCGCACCAAATACCCACATGATAATCGGTGTTAGCAGAACCACAAAAAATGGGTTGATGGACTGAAATATCTCTGCACCCTTGAGTGAAGTGAACCCCAGGTTTATATCTATTGCATCAAGGTTAATGTAATCTCTTGCAAAATAGGTTAAAGAGTATCCATTTTGATGAAAGGAAAACCAAAAGAAAATTACTACGCCAAACACTGCGAACAATGCGTAAATACGCTGTCTGATTTCTGATGCAGCCATAGTGACTTCTTCGCGGGCAATTTTCTCGCCTTTTTTGAGTTTTACATCAGATGTTCCGGGATCAGGGAATTTACTTTGATTCACTAAGTAGATTATCAGTGAAATACCAAGGGCAATAATGGTTGCAAAGAAAGCATACTGAAAGCCGCGGTTGAAAACGTTCAGATAATCATTGCTGAACTGGGTTAAATCGGTTACCACGGAACCGTCAAGCATTACCTGGGATGAATAAGTCTGAAGATTATTCATTTGTTCAGTGCTCATTGCAGAGGCATTCCCTATGTATTGATGAGCCAGTTCTGGAAGCTGTGCATTGTAATCAAAGCCATTGAACTTCAGCCACCAGTTTCTAACAGCAATAGCAATAAAGGGAGCAAAGAAACCGCCAATATTAATAAACATATAGAACAACTGGAAGCCGGTATCTCTCATATCAAGTACCTGTCCCCTTTTGTCTACACCATATTCCTGGCGTATGCGTTCTTTATATTCTTTTTTATCATACATCTGTCCAACCAGAGCCTGCAGATTACCTTTGAAAAGGCCGTTTCCAAAGGCAATTACCAAAAGTCCAAAACAGGTAAGTGTAAGATAGAGTGCGAAATGTGGCACTGGTGTAGGTGTTGGGAAAGCAATGATAAAATAACCTACAGCCATGAGGATGAGACCCCACATGATGGTGCGTTTGTAGTTCTGTGTCTTGTCAGCGATCAGACCTCCAATTAAGGCAAGCACGTAAATAGATGCATAAAATACGGAGTAGATGTATCCTGTTGTTATTTCTGACAAGCCAAATTTTGCAGAAATGAACAATGTGAGAATAGCCATCATGATGTAGAAACCGAAGCGTTCGCCCATATTGGTTAACGCTGCCGCCAGTAGTCCTTTGGGATGTTTTTTGAACATAGTTTAAAAGTTAAATGATTATTGTGTCATTGTGTTATGTGCGTTTCGGGAAGCAAAAATAACCAAAAATTTCAGCTATACAAATAATTAACTGATTGACGACAACAATAAATGCTTGTTTATAATTTCAGCCTCAACTGCACCTTAATTTCTGACTTACGATTTCCTTCAATAAGGTCAAGGCCTGAACCGACCGTTAGCTGATTGGTATAGTGCGTGATGGCATATCTAAGCCATACATCAACATTTCGTCCGAGGTCGAGCCGGGCCATCAGGTAAAAACGGTTGCCCTTATAATAATAGGAAGGAATTGAAAAAGCGTACAATACATCACTCTCATATGCATACAGACGCTCGTTATAGGTATCGGAATCAAACAGCGCATAACGCATGTTAAGCAGCCAGGGTTTATTTTCAGGATTCCAGATTACATCCTGATAAATGAGGAATCCGCGACGGGTATCGAAGCCTGGCATGGACCACCACAAAGTTTCAATGCGACTTTTGAGTGTAATGCTGGCCTGGGTTTTAATGCTGAAGTGCAGACGCAGATTTTGCCGGGTTTCGGGTTCGGGATAATCGGTATAGGACAGATTATCGGAAGGATTCAATTGTTTCTGTTTATACCGGTATCGCAATTGTATAAGGGTATAACGCGATGGATTATAACTGAGCTGTCCCAGGTATTCAACTCCCCTGGAGGGGGCATCTACCCGGAAGCGCAACCAGTTAAATCTAAAATAATCAGCATAAGCTGAAAGGCTAAGCTTGCGATGTAATTGGGTAAACATACCAAGATATACCCCCTTTTCGTTGGCATTAGAACTGCCCTCTGCAAATGCATTGCTGAAAAAGCTCTGATAATCACGGCCATAATTACGGTATATTATCGATATGGCCAGATGGGGGTCGGGCGTTGCGGTAGCTCCCGCAATCAGGGCCTGACCGCCCTTACTGCTATAGGCAGCTTCGCTGAAGAAAGTCAGCTTGCGAAGTATCGCCACTACATCCAGCCCATAATTATCCAATGCCGTTCCCTGAAAATTAAAGGTCTGATAAAGTGACCCGGACGGTTTAATCTGTGTGTCAAAGGCCGTATGCATAGCAGTGGCTCCAATCCTGAACATTTTAATCCGCGATTGAACATTGGCGCCATATACGGTTTGCCGGATGCTGTTTTTAGCAGCCAATTCACCCGGAGTACGGTGGTAGCCCGACTCCTGTAACGAACTGATGTACACTTCCTCGGCGCTCAGGCTATCGTTACCCTTAACGCTGGCATCCACTTTTTTATCAGAAAAGAATAAGGTAACATCCATTTGTTTCAGTGGCGAAAGTGTGGTTGCCGCTCCCCGCATAAACAGGTTTTCATTGGCACCCGTGTTGGGTTTTACGGGTTGGGTAATACGCCGGTTGGTAATGGCTTCAGCCGACTTTCCAAAAGCAAGACTGCTATACATGGTCAGCCCCTGTCCAAAAGCAAGATGATAGTCGCCTAAAGCCAGATGCTTAACAAGCTTATTGCCGCGATAATAAAAATGGGCACTATAAAAGTCAAAACCTTTCTTAAGTGTATCATTGTCAGGCCAGAGTGTTTCTCCGGCATCCTTTTCCATGGTAATGCCAAAGCGCACCCGGTTATAAAAATTATAGCCATAACGCACATACAATTTATCGGGACTTCCCAGGTAACGCGCATTGGGTTTTATCTGTAACAGTGAGTCTGAAGCCCAGGAATAACCCAATTGTGGTTCGATAATGCGTTGGTAGCGGGTAAGCACCTGATGACGTCCGCGGCTGATGAGGTTTTTGAATGTTATTTTTGCCCCGGGCGGCTCCAGTTGAAACGTAATGAAGGGTGAAATTGCAGAAACAAGTGTACTATCAAAACCTTCTACAAGATTGAGTTCATAAATACTGGTAAGTTCGCCATATTGTTGTATGTAATTGCTTAAATTATACATTTGAAGGTCATTCAGTTGCAACTGCCTGAGTTCACGTTCTGTGGCTTTATTCAGATTAATCGGGTGCTGAATATACTGAAGCAACTCATCCACCAGTTCCGAATAATCGAGTTCAGCATCTGTTTGTGCAGAAAGCTGTTCAATTTTATCTTCGAGTTGCGGACTCTTGCCGGCCTGGTTCACCTCAGGATCAACCTGAGCCAGGGCAAAAGGAAAGCTGATAAAGAGAAATATCAGCATGAACCAGGGCTGCTTTGTTTTCATCGATCAGAATTTATATTGTAAAGAAGCCTGTGGTGAAAATCCAAGTACATGATGATAGGAAGCACTCACATCGATAACAAAGTCGCCGGTAAATATGCCCACTCCAAATGAATTGGATCCCGGATTTGTTGAAATTCCTGCTCTTAGATGAATGAGCGGAATTAGCCGGTATTCGAGACCAGCGCGGATATTGGCCTTTAGATTAATATCCTTTTCGACTTCGGAAGTGATTAATATATCGGGGGTAAGCTTATAGGCAGCACCCAGACGAAAAATAACCGGGGCCCTTTCATCATTATATTCAGAGAGTTTTGCACTGATGGGATTATAAATATGTGCCCCCAATACCAGTTGACTAGTGATGTTGGCCTGCATGCCCGCTTCAAATGTAACGAAATTGCGGTTGCCATAACTTTCGGCAAGACGTGCCATCTGATAATCAAGCTGAAGACCGAAGGAGAGATGTTTCCCAAAGCCTTTGGCATATGCCAGGCCTATTTTACTCTCGTTATACGCCGAATATCCGAAATGATTAAAACTCAGCGCAATTACACCCATTTTGCCGGGATATACCACGGCTCCCGCTTTATAACCAAGCTCTTTAAGCATGTATCGGGTTTCATAATATGCCCCCGCCGATATATTTTCCACCCGGGCCAGTCCCGCCTGATTGTTAAACGCAGACCACAGATCACCCAGGGCAACCGAAGCATGCCCCATAGCGGCAGACCGCGCACCGGTGGGACGATTATCCCCTCCGGCCATAAGCCACAAAGGGAAGAATAACAGCAGACAACCGCTCAATAAATTTCTTTTCATCCGCAACTTTTATAAGATAATGACGTTGTAAAAACCATACCGGATTTTCAATCGTTAAATATAAAACTTTAACTCAAACCAGGGCTCAAACCGGTAAAAATTTTCTTAACAATCTTAACTTTTTCATGAATCTTATATTAGACTATCTTAAATCGCTTCAACAAAACAATAACCGGGAATGGTTTCAGGCAAACAAAGCGTATTACGATGAGGCCAGGGTTAATTTTGAACAGCTTCTTTCCGGAATAATTGCCGGCATTACCGGCTTTGATACCTCTATAGGCATAGCGGAACCAAAAGAATGTATATTTAGAATTTACCGGGATGTGAGATTTTCACCCAACAAACTTCCTTACAAAAATCATTTTGGTGCCTATATCGCTCAGGGCGGTCGCAAAAGCATGTTGCCCGGATATTATATCCATATTGAGCCGGGTGCTTCTTTTGCCGGCGGGGGAATGTACCAGCCTGACCCGGTAATGCTGAAAAAGGTCAGACAGGAAATTTATTTTAATGCCGATGAAATGCATGCCATTGTTAACGATACTGATTTTAAAAGGGTATTTGGTTCACTTTCATCGGAAGACAGTCTGAAACGACCCCCACGTGATTTCCCGAAAGATTTTTCTCACATTCATTTGCTGATGCACCGGAGCTATATTGGTAGCCATCACATCAATGATGAAGCCATACTTGCACCGGAATTTAGCCATAATGTATCTGCTATCTTCAAAACATTGTATCCATTAAACCGTTTCTTAAGAAGAGCCATTGAACAATAAGCCTGCTACTTTATATAACATGAATAAAACTGCCAGACCTTTACAAAAGAAAAGAGAACCTCAGCATATGCCGGGACAACCCGTTTTGAATCTGGTAGGAAAGTCTGGAAAGCCCAAAGCCAATAAATCCGGATTCAGGATGAAGCGCTGGCTGCTTATTATTGCAGGAAGTATATCATTAATTATTGGTGCCATTGGTGTTGTTGTGCCCTTACTGCCTACCACTCCATTTCTGCTAATCACCTCCTGGTGTTTTGTGCGCTCATCACCCAGGCTGAATGCCCGATTGAATAAAAATAAAATATTTGGCCGGTATTTAAGAAATTACCGTGAAAAGAAGGGCATTGACCCACACCACCGGCTGGTTGCGCTGTTCGTATTATGGATTACTTTAGGCTCTTCGGCCTGGTTTGCTCCACACAAATGGTATATCTGGTTGATTTTACTTTCTGTTGGCATTGGCGTAACCATTCACCTGATGAAATTAAAAACCATCAAAGAGAAAATTTAAGGCATTCCCCGCTCCTTTTTAATGTTATTATAAGCCTCATTCAGTTGCTGAAATTTAACTTTAGCGGCTTTTTGTACATCTTCGCCCAGGTGGGATACCTTATCGGGATGGTATTTAAGGGCCATTTTGCGATAAGCTTTCTTCACCTCGTCATCAGTAGCAGAAGGCTCGATTTCGAGCACACGGTAGTCACTCCCGGTGCTTTTAATGAACATTGCCTGTATGGAATCAAAATCACTGGCCCGAATACCCATATGCAGGCACATTCGTTTAAGTACAGAAACCTCCGCCTGATGTGAAATACCATCTGCTGCGGCTATTCCGAAAAGCAAGTGCACCAGTTGAAGCCGGGAAGGATATTCCATATTTTCCTGAATCTGCTCACAGATCTCATCCACATCCAGGTCTTGTCGGAGTATTTCTCTGAGGAGTAAGAGCAGCCTTTCTGCTTCAGAATCGCCAAACTGCGCACGCAGAAATTGTTTAACAAAGCTGAGTTCCGATTTGAGGATGTGTCCGTCGGCTTTCATAATGGCCGCAATCATAACCACCAGGCTCACTTTAAAATCGCCCTGTTGGGTAGGTGTAAACCCCTTTTGCTCGTATTGGTCAATCTGCATGCTGTCGAACATTGAGCCGAAAATAAACCCAAGAATCCCGCCTATGGGACCGCCCAAAGCCCAGCCTAAACCGCCTCCAATCCATTTACCAAATGATGTAAGTGCCATATTTGTTAGTCTTAACTATAATATACCGGTACAAAGGTACACATTGCCATCAGAATTAAAATGGATGCATCAAAAATCAAAAAAAACATCTTACCTGATATTTTCAGATTCGGGAAGCCCAAATTCTTCTGTTATCCGGATATTCAGCTTTTCCAATTCACTGAGTACCGGATGGTATATCGCAGGAATCACCGGCCGGAATACGCCCATTTCACTGATATTACCAGATAAAATCATTTCCACTGCCAGAGCAGCGGGAAGCGCAACGGTTCTCGCCACCGAGGTATCTGTTGCGGGACTGCCGAAATCAAGCATGCGCGAACGGATTACTTCTTTTTCCCCATTGGCACCAAGTACCAGGAAGGTGTGCTGCATAACTACCATATCCCGCTCATGTAGCCCCAAATCCATCTTGCTAATCATCAGATCACTGGTAACTTCAAAAGGGGTCTCCACTTCCCTGCCAATGGGCTCATCGCTGAAATAACCCAGCCAGGCCAGGGCTTCAAGCCCTTTTGAATCGGGGGAAATATCGAATTTTTCAGCAATCTCTGCCCGAAGTCCGGGTATATTGTTGATGCCGGCTGTATGAGCCAGTAAATCAGCATAGGCCATCTCTTTCATGTCAATAATTTGACTGCTGATCAGTCCCAGTCTTTTTATCAGATCCATACTTTCGCACCAGCCTTCATAGCGGAATGTGCCACGCATCATGGTTCTGGCTTCCGGAATGCCATAAATATCCATGTAAGCAACCGAATCGCGGTTGGGATAAACTTCCAGCTTACCAACTGTATCAAAGTCAACAACAATAGGATGCTTAAACAAATCTTTGGTGGGTAAATCCACAATTTGACCCTGATGGAGATAGCGCGCATCGTTGTTTCCAGCCATAATAACCCCCTTCGGACTCCATGAGAATTTGTATTTAAATGGATTGTCGGCAGCTTCGGGAGCTGGCAGTGCGCCACAAAAGGAATAAAACTCTTCAACTACACCTCCCCTATCATGAATCTTATCGATGATGCGCATGGCCGACATGTGATCAATACCGGGATCCAGACCCATTTCATTTAAAATGATGATACCGGCTTCTTTTGCAGAAGCATCCAACGCCTGCATCTCCGGGCTGATGTATGAAGTAGTAACCATGGGTTTCCTATGTTTGATACATGCTTTTGCAACGTTAACGTGAAGTGCAAAAGGCAGCAGACTTACCGTGATGTCATGATCTGCCACCATGGTTTCAAGGCTTTCCGGATCGTCAATGGTCCAGTATACCGCCTTTCCAGTGGTAAATCCGTGAATCAATTGGTTTGCCCGCTCCACATCGGGATTGGCCACCGTTACAAAGTGGTTTTTGGTTAACAAATGGTTTACAATCGGATGGGCCACCATGCCTGCACCAAGAATTAAAATTCGTTTCATAATATGTTTAATTTCAGATTTTAGATTGCGGATTTAAAGAATCACGCAAGGACGCAATGTCGCAGAAGAACGCAAGTTTTGATTGCAGATTGCGGATTGCTGACTTCGGACTGAATTCCTAACCACCAATCACCAGTCACCAGTTACAGATCACAGATTACTGATCACTGATTACTCCGGTGATAGCGCGCTTGTAGCGCTTGCGGGCAGTCAATGACTCAACGCCTTAACAAATCAGCGCCTCAACAAATCAACAAATCAACAGATTGCCGATTGCAGATTTACCTTCGGTGAGCTTCGCTTCATCACTCCGGTCCGGATTGAATTTCCAATCGCCAATCACCAGTTACAGATCACAGATCACAGATTACTGATCACTGATTACTCCGGTGATAGCGCGCTTGTAGCGCGTGCGGGCAGGCAATGACTCAACGCCTTAACAAATCAACGCCTCAACAAATCAACAGATTGCCGATTGCAGATTTACCTTCGGTGAGCTCCGCCTCATCACTCCGGTCCGGATTGAATTTCCAATCGCCAATCACTAATCGCCAATCACCAGTTACAGATCACAGATTACTGATCACTGATTACTCAACACATCAGTACATCAACACATCAACTCCTCATCACATCAAAAATTCCTGCATATACTTATAATCATGCGTAAGCTTCCCATGATGCAAAATCATAGCTTTTTTAAGTGGGCGGGGGAGATTGAGTTCGGCAAAGGGCCTGGAGAAATCGCAATTTGCCAGAGGTTTTATTAAAGTAAACACGGCATCAGAAAATTCGCGGGAAGCATCGCGCGGCAATTCGGTGGGCAATATATCTACAGCCATAACCAGAATCCCCTCTCCTTCAAAACCCATGGTTGGACGATCTGTTTTGGGATTATACACAAAAACGGGTTCGTCAATGCCGGTGCCTTTATGTGTGATTTCGATGCTGCCATTCACATCGCAGGAGATATCACCAATAACCAGAAGTTTGGATGCCCCGGTTGCAAATGCCTCCCGAAGGTAATGTTTGGTCACGAGTCTCGGGAAACGCGCATCCCAGTAAATACCGTTTATAAGCATGCTGAGATTGGGTAGATGATTCTCGAAAATTCCGGTATAGTTTTCAGGATGTGCCTTATAGTCTTCATCACTAAATGCACGCCCTTCCCGATGTACCGCAAGATGACGCTTGTGAAAAACCACCTTGTAAATAAGATTCTTGGGCAGATGCCGCCGCTTGTCCAGACAATGCAGGTTTTCAGGGGTAATCTCCTTTACGGGAAGCAGGCTGAGCACCTCCTGAACTCCTGCCGATACATGACCGGCACCCGTAATACCAATGGTAAGCGGATGAATTTCAACGGGCAGTCCATGCCCTGCAATCTCATAGCCCACTTCCGAAATGGCATTGAAAGCCTCTTCCAGAGAATGAAAATGAATGGCCTGCTTCAATTTACTGAAAGGACTTTCAATTCCCAGGACTTTCAAACGCATGCCAAGCGACCACAAACTATCAATCATTCCGGCCAGACCGGCATAATGACCAAAAAATACCATACGCTGGTCGCGCTCATTTACGATGCGCTCATAGTCGATTAAATTGCACTTCAAATCCATCAGGCGTTTCAGCATGGGCATATTATATGGCTGACCTTTGATGGTATGCGAAAAAAAAACGTATGTTTTCTCAGGCTCAAAATGCTGCATGGGTATCTCTTTAACGCCCATGATCACATTGCAGTCTTTTGTATCCTTTACAATAGTGGCTCCCGCCTCAGCATATTCCGTATCGGTAAAGATTCTTTTTTCTGAGGATTCTACAAAAATGTTGACTTTTTTACTTCTAATGAGTTCTTTTACATGCTCAGGGATAAGTGGTGAACGCCGCTCATGCCTGTATTTATCTTCATGGCGGATGCAAATTTTATTCATAGGCCGTTTATATTGATGTAATACACTTTTTAATCAGGTTGACAATCAACAAATGTAAGCAAACAATTCCCTAAGCTTAGCATATAATTTCCTTACAGTTACATAAAATTTCAATTTTTGCTTAGGTTTGCAGAGAATTTTTCCATAAAAAAATGAGTTTATCATCCCGCAGCATTATACGTAAAATATCAAAGATTATAAGGTTCTTCCTTTTTTTCTTTTTCTTTTCTACCATATTGGTAACCATAGTATACCGGTTTGTCCGTCCACCAGTAACCCCGCTGCAACTTATTCGAATATCTGAACAGCTTATGGCCGGAGAAAAAATAAAATCGAAACGGAAATGGGTGCCTTTAGACCAGATTAGCCCAAATATGGTACGGGCAGTGATTGCTTCGGAAGATAACAACTTTTTAAAACATTACGGTATTGATTTCGATGCCATCCGCAAAGCGCGGGAGATGAATAAAAAAGGCAAAACCATGCGGGGCGCCAGCACCATCAGTCAGCAAACCGCCAAAAACGTTTTTTTGTGGCCCGACCGCACCTGGTTACGAAAGGGCCTGGAGGTTTATTTTACCGGCCTCATCGAAATTTTTTGGGGCAAAAAACGAATTATGGAAGTTTACCTGAATGTAATTGAAATGGGTGAGGGTATTTATGGTGTAGAGATGGCTTCCGAAACATTTTTCCATAAATCGGCCATTAACCTGAACAAAAGTGAGGCGGCACGCATTGCAGCAGTGCTGCCCAACCCGCGACGATGGAATGCCGGGGCACCTTCGGCCTATATACTCCGGAGACAGCAAAGCATTGAACGTGCCATGGGCCGGCTGGGAAAAATTGAATTTCAATGAAAACCGATCGCTTTTTTGCAGGAGACTTTATGCCTGATAAAACCATGAAAGAAGAAACAGATTATAGAGTTACCTTTTTATTAATTAGTGATCAACCTATTCATCTGTTAATTTAAAAAAAATCATGCCCATATGAAACTCAAAAACAAGCTTTTAATATTGATGCTCTCTCTCACTGCCTGCACCAATCTTTTCGCTCAAAACTCAAATCTTATCTTTTTTACCGAAAATGGCGAAAGATTTACTGTTATACTGAATGGTGTCCGGCAAAATAACACCCCTGAAACCAATGTAAAAATTACGGATCTTCCAGCACCCAGTTATAAACTAAAAGTAATTTTTGATGATACCAACCTTGGGCAAATCGACAAAAATCTAATGTTCAACCAGGGAATGGAAAGCACCTTTGTGATCAAACTCAACAAGAAAAACGAGTATATCGTACGCTGGATGAACGAGGCACCTATAGCCCAGACATTTCCACCGGCGTCGAACCAACAGGTAGTGGTTTATACTACACAGGCTCCGCCACCTTCCACAACAACTCAAACCACCACCACGGTCAGCGAGAGCTATGGTCAGCTACACCAGGGTAAGGTTTCCATGGGAATTAATATTAATGATCGTGAATCGGGCGTAAACATTAATATGAATGTAAATGGCGGTGGCCTTTATGATGGATCGCAGGTTACCACTTCTCAAACCACTACTTCTTATTCAACCACCACAACTACGGGTGGCTATCCTACACCGGATCAGCAAGCCTACGTATTGCCGGGTTACAACGGGCCGGTTGGTTGCCCCTACCCTATGCATCCCAGCGATTTTCAAAGTGTAAAACAATCCATTGCCAGCAAAACATTTGACGACACCCGGCTTACCATTGCCAAACAGGTAATTTCGTCAAACTGCCTGCTAAGTGATCAGGTAAAAGAAATAATGCTGCTTTTTACTTTCGAAGATACCCGCCTCGAACTGGCAAAACATGCTTACGGATACACCTTCGACATTGGCAACTATTACCGCCTGAATGATGCTTTTGACTTTGAGTCGAGTATTGAAGAGTTGAATGAGTTTATTTTTGAATATTAGAATCCGGTTGCTGAAGTGGAGATTAAGCGTTGAAAGCAGCAACCTGATTACCTCCATGAGTTGATTTTCAAAGGTAATACCGGAACAGCAGAGCAGCTCTCAATGAGTTTGTGTTTTTCATATTCCACTAAAAAAGGATGATAAATGAGATACGGGAAATGGGAATACAAATTGGATATTGTACACATAGACGAACTTGTTTCATCATAGATTGACTCTCACTCAAACACTTTTTTTTCGAAAATTGAGCCAGAGGGTTCAGATATTGAGCCTTAAGCACACTTAATTTTTGCAAACTGAGTAAGGGAATTTTGGATAAAGGCCAGCCACCTTAATATACTATACGTCTTACATGAGCTTTACAAGTCCATCTCTAAGGCCATCTAATTTTCTAATATGAAATATTTCAATTTATTTGCATGCTGTAAAATGGTAAAAGGCACTTGTCGTTTTATTATTATTGATTTGCAGCGTGGTGTTTATGAAACAATCCCTAATGATTTGTATGAATTAGTAATTGAAAACAGAGGCGTAAGCAAAGATGAAATTTTTATGAAAAAGATAACCACACTGTTATTGATGAATATTTTAACTTTCTAATTGACAGGGAATTTAGCTTCTGGTATGAATCATTGGAAGAGTTTAATTGTTTTAATCGGCCAGATTATTGAGCTCAGGATTCCACATCTTCAAATCAGGGCATTTATTGATATCAATTACAACCCAGCCCATGGACTGGTAAAATATACCAAAGAAGAATTTTTGCGGTACTGGCTCAGTAAATAAAAAAGAACAAGAACAAAATTTAAAGCCCTTTTCCATATCTTAAATAATTCACAAACAATAAAGAAGTTAAAAGCAAATACAAACAGTTACATTTCAGCCTGGTACCACTATTTAACTCCGTTCGCCTCCCTTACATATTCTAAAATTTCGATGCGATTTTTTTCGTACCTTTGCACCCTTGTTTCGGCAAGTATATTTTGCATGAAATTAACGGAATATTTATTCATTAAAACAATAAAACCTAATCAAAATGGGAAAAGACAAGACCAGAAAAACGGTTTATACCTTTGGGGATAAAAAGGCCGAAGGTGATGCCAGTATGAAAAACCTGCTGGGAGGCAAGGGTGCCAACCTCTGCGAAATGAACCTTATTGGGGTTCCGGTTCCTCCGGGGTTTACCATCACCACCGAAGTTTCAACCGATTACAATGCCATGGGCCGGGAAAAAGTGATTGAAATGATCCGCCCCGAAGTAGAAGCTGCTGTTAAGTATGTGGAAAATATTATGGGCGTTAAATTTGGCGATCATAACGATCCTTTGCTGCTCTCCGTGCGTTCAGGCTCCCGGGCTTCTATGCCGGGCATGATGGACACCGTCTTGAACCTGGGTTTGAATGATGATGCCGTGGAAGGAATTGCAAAGAAGACCGGAAACGAGCGTTTTGCCTGGGATTCATACCGCCGCTTCGTACAAATGTTTGGCGACGTGGTATTGGGTATGAAACCTGCCTCCAAAGAAGACATTGATCCATTTGAAGAAATTATGGATCATATGAAAGAAGAAAAAGGCATTGAACTGGACACCGATTTTAGTGTAGATGACCTGAAAGAAATGGTAAAACGCTTTAAAAAAGCAGTTAAAGATGTAACAGGACACGATTTCCCTACTGATCCCTGGGAGCAGTTGTGGGGCTCTGTGTTGGCTGTTTTTGACAGTTGGATGAACGAGCGCGCAGTATATTACCGCATGCTCAACAATATTCCCCACGAATGGGGCACTGCTGTGAATGTACAGGCCATGGTCTTCGGAAATATGGGTCAGAATTCGGGAACCGGCGTTGCCTTTACCCGCGATGCTGCCACCGGTGAGAACCTTTTCAATGGCGAATACCTGATCAATGCGCAGGGTGAAGATGTGGTTGCCGGTATTCGCACACCGCAACAAATTACCAAAGAAGGCTCAAAACGCTGGGCTAAACTGGCCAATGTTTCAGAAGAGGAGCGGGCAACAAAATTCCCATCCCTTGAAGAAGCCATGCCGGCCATCTATAAAGAACTGCTTGAAACTGAGCAGAAACTCGAAGACCATTACCGGGATATGCAGGATTTGGAATTTACCATTCAGGATGGCAAACTGTGGATGTTGCAAACCCGTAATGGTAAACGTACCGGTGCTGCCATGGTAAAAATCGCCATGGATATGCTAAAACAGGGCATAATCACTGAAGAAGAAGCCTTGCTGCGTTGCGAACCCAATAAGCTGGACGAGTTATTACATCCTGTTTTTGATGCTGAAGCCATTAAAAAAGCCAAAGTAGTAGCCAAAGGGCTTCCTGCGTCACCTGGTGCCGCCTCAGGTCAAATAGTGTTCTTTGCAGACCATGCAGAAGAGTGGGTTGCCAAAGGACATCAGGTGATACTGGTGCGCATTGAAACCTCGCCCGAAGACCTCAAGGGCATGAATCTGGCCAAGGGCATTCTGACGGCACGCGGTGGAATGACTTCACACGCAGCCGTAGTGGCTCGTGGTATGGGCAAATGCTGTGTATCAGGTGCCGGATCGCTTAAGATTGATTATAAAGCACGAAAACTTGTTGTAGATGGGCTTACCCTGAAAGAAGGCGACTGGATTTCTCTTAATGGAACCACTGGTGAAGTTTATGAAGGCAAAACCAACACCCGCGAAGCAGAACTCAGCGGCGACTTTGGCGAACTGATGAAATTAGCCGACAAACATTCTACCATGCGTGTGCGTACCAATGCTGATACGCCCCGTGATGCGCAGGTTGCCCGTAAATTCGGAGCCATAGGTATTGGTCTGTGCCGCACTGAGCATATGTTCTTTGAGGGAGACCGTATCCGTGCCATGCGCGAAATGATTCTGGCCGGCGATGAAACCGGACGCAGAAAGGCTCTGGAGAAACTGCTGCCCATTCAGCGCCAGGACTTCGAAGGCATCTTTGAAGCAATGCATGATCTGCCGGTAACCGTTCGCCTGCTCGATCCACCATTGCATGAGTTTGTTCCTCACGAAGAAGCCAATCAAAAAGAGCTGGCAGAAGATTTGGGTATTTCCATTGAAGAAGTGAAACAAAAAATATCCGATCTCGAAGAGGTGAACCCCATGCTTGGCCACCGCGGTTGTCGTCTGGGAAACACTTATCCGGAAATTTCTGAGATGCAGGCACGCGCCATCATTGAAGCTGCCCTGAACCTAAAGAAAAAAGGCATCAAGACCCTTCCCGAAATTATGATCCCGCTCACAGGTACGCTCGAAGAAATGCAGATGCAGGAACAAATCGTTCGCGACACCATCGCCACAGTGTTTGAGGAGCGTAAAGATAGCATCGATTTTCTGGTAGGCACCATGTTAGAAATTCCGCGTGCAGCCCTTGTAGCCGATGAAATTGCCAAATCAGCCGAGTTCTTCTCTTTCGGAACCAACGATCTCACCCAGATGACTTTTGGTTATTCAAGGGACGATGCCGGAAAATTCCTGCCTGTTTATCTTGAAAAAGGTATCCTGAAACACGATCCTTTCCAGGTTCTTGATCAGGAAGGCGTTGGACAATTGGTACGCATGGGTATTGAGCGCGGCCGTTCAACCAATCCCAAGCTTAAGGTAGGTATTTGCGGTGAACACGGGGGCGAACCGTCATCGGTTGAATTCTGCTATCGTGTGGGTATGGACTACGTAAGTTGTTCACCTTTCCGCGTGCCAATCGCCCGGCTTGCTTCTGCTCAGGCATCGATTAAAGAAGCAGCCAAACTGGAAAAAGAAGGAAAAGCAAAGAAAAAAGACAAAGTTAAAAAGGCAGCCAAAAAAGCAGCTAAAAAAGATAAGAAAGCTAAAAAAGCAGCTAAAAAATAAATTTGTCTTCCACCTGATTTACACAACAGCCATTCTTTTGAGTGGCTGTTTTTTTTATGCAGCAATGCAATAAATTTTAGCTTTCTTAGATTCATAGTATATTTTATTTGAAACATTTAAATATTGTTTAATTTTGCATTTAGCTGAAACTGCTGCTCTGTCTGGCAGAAATATTCAGAAAAACAAAACTTATACCCGTAAACCATCTAATTTAAACCTTATGGAAAATGAAAAAAATGACGTTTTCACTATTAGTGGGAAAACGATTGATCTTTCACAATATGGAATTAAAAATGTTAAAGAGCTATTCTATAATCCGTCATTCGATTTACTTTACGAGCATGAAATGGATCCTTCCCTCGAAGGATACGAAAAAGGAATACTTACCAATACGGGGGCTGTTTCTGTTGATACGGGAGTATTCACCGGTCGTTCGCCTAAGGATAAATATATCGTACTTGATGATGTAAGTAAAGATACCATCTGGTGGTCAACGGTTGGTAAAAACGACAACAAACCACTTTCTCCCGACACCTGGGATTACCTCAAAGGTTTGGTTGTGGATCAATTGTCGGGAAAAAAATTATATGTTTTAGATGCCTTTGCAGGAGCCAATCAAGACTCGAGGCTGAGCATCCGTTTTATAGTAGAAGTAGCCTGGCAGGCACATTTCATTAAGAATATGTTCATCCGCCCCACAGAGGAGGAACTTGAAAACTTTAAGCCCGATTTTGTAATGTTGAACGGGTCAAAAGCCACCAACCCCAAATGGGAAGAGCAGGGCATGAATTCCGAAAACTTCGTGGTTTTCAATTTAAAAGAACGCATGCAAATCATAGGAGGTACCTGGTATGGCGGTGAGATTAAAAAAGGGATATTCACCATGATGAATTATTATCTCCCATTAAAAGGCATTGCTGCCATGCATTGTTCTGCCAATATGGGTAAAGAGGGTGATGTAGCAATATTTTTTGGTCTTTCGGGAACAGGCAAAACAACCCTCTCAGCCGATCCAAAGCGTGCCCTTATCGGAGACGATGAACATGGCTGGGACGATGACGGTGTATTTAACTTTGAAGGCGGATGTTACGCTAAATGCATCAATCTGAGTGAAGAAAATGAGCCTGATATTTATCATGCCATCCGCCGGGATGCATTGCTCGAAAACCTGGTGGTAAGACCCGATGGTAGCATTGATTTTGCAGATGCCTCAAAGACTGAAAATACAAGGGTTTCTTATCCCATTTATCACATTGAAAATATCGTAAAGCCAGTTTCTAAAGGCGGACATGCCCAAAAAGTTATTTTCCTTACAGCCGATGCCTTTGGGGTATTGCCTCCTGTATCAAGGTTAACTGCCGATCAGACTTCCTATCATTTTCTTTCGGGATTTACTGCCAAACTTGCAGGCACTGAGCGTGGTGTTACCACACCGCAACCCACATTCTCGGCTTGTTTTGGAAATGCCTTCCTGGCGCTTCATCCCACAAAATATGCCATGGAACTGGTTAAACGCATGAATCATGCCGGGGCTAAAGCTTACCTGGTGAATACCGGATGGAACGGAACCGGCAAGCGCATTTCTATAAAGGATACCCGCGCCATTATTGATGCCATTTTGGATGGCTCTATTGATGAGGCACCAACCAAAACAATCCCTTATTTCAATCTTGAAGTGCCCACTGCGTTAAAAGGTGTAAATCCTGCTATACTTGATCCGCGGGACACCTACACCAGTGCTGAAGAATGGAACAAAAAAGCCAAAGACCTGGCTCAACGCTTCATCAATAACTTTGAGAAATATACCGATAGTGAAGAGGGGAAACGCCTGGTAGCAGCGGGACCTAAGCTATAGCGAGTGTGGATTTAAAAAATCACGCAAAAACGCAAAGACACGCAAGTATTGATTGCGGATTGCAGATTTAAAGAATCACGCAAAGACGCAGAGATACACAATATTGAGTGCGGATTGCAGATTGCAGATTGCGGATTAGGATTGAATTTCTAACCACCGATTCCCAGTCACCAATCACCAATTAACCGCGAATTACCCCGAAAAAACGGGGTAAACGCAAATTAATGCGAATCATGTTTCAACGGCTCAACAAATCAACAAATCAACAAATCACAGATTACAACCGCGAATTGATTTTTCAACAAATCAACAGATTCCGCCTGAGGCTGGTAGGCCACAGATCACAGATTACAGATCACCGGATTGAATTCCTAACCACTAATCACCATTCAGCAGATGCGGGCAGGCAATTCTTTTTTTGACAAGATTAACAAGTTTGTTTTCTGACAGGCCTCCTCGCATTTCCGCCTGATGGGGCCAGGCGACGGCTCAACGACTCAACAAATCAACAGATTGCAGATTGCAGCTTACAGATCACAGATCACCGATTACAGCTTACAGATCACAGATTTCAACCGCGAATTACGCGAATTCCCGCGAATTGATTTTTCAACAACTCTACATCTATGTAACTCAACAAATCAACGAATCAACAAATCAACAGATTGCAG
>JACDJA010001444.1_pt1 | contig 19824 bp, 19 predicted proteins | sample 7449241 | NCBI WGS metagenome assembly JACDJA01 (sample SAMN14253289, study PRJNA609438) | sludge metagenome | isolation source: initial anaerobic sludge | collected 2018-12-20 | reverse complement strand
GATCTGGTCACTACCCAATCGCCCATTCTTTGATGTGACCGCTGATGGTGAGCCTGCTCGCGTTCATCGTAACGGACAGGGAGGAGAAGATGATATCGGCTGTGAGCAGGCAGCGCTCCGAGTTTATTTCAACATTGGTATGTGCGCTGCAGAATGCATGGTTGGGCATCTTGCCAACGGACCTGGCGGGAGTCAAACGCCCATTAACCTTGCAGAATGCAGACAGATCTGCCCAGAGCTCCTGCAAGCAGAAGAGTCGGTAGACAAGCTCTGTGCGTTTCTGCAAACGCCACATGCTCCACGCTTGGTGCGTGCCCCGAAAGGCGCACATTATATCGATTGGAAAGTTGTAAGGAAGGGTCAGAAAGTCTTTTCTCAGGCATGCGAATCATGCCATTCCGATGGGAATCGTTCGTTAAGGCGAAATGTTCTCTCTGATGATCTGGTTCATCCTTTCGCCGAGATTGGTACGAATAGCTGCCGTGCCCGCACGACTAACTGGATGGGTGGCCATATCTGGGCCGCGTTTTCTTCAGATCAATATAAGGAACGGCCGACCGGCGGACCAGGTTTTTACCGTGACATGCCTCTTGTAGGCATTTGGGCAACTGCTCCTTTTTTCCACAATAACAGGCTGGGCCAAAGCATCGGCGATCCATCAGTGGTTGGTCGTATCACGGCATACGAGGATGCAATGGATCTGTTGCTGAATCCTGATAAGCGAGATGAGCCTGGTTCGATCCTGCGTACGACTGACCAGGTACAACTACCAACCCCATCTGGTGTCGTTACGCTTCCTGCCGGGACTCCTATTGCTCAATTTGCAAGCCTTGATCCCAGTACTGGCAAAAATCTCTGCCCGGATCTCTCTGAAAATCAGGGGCACTACTTTGGAGCAGAACTTTCGGATGAAGATAAGTATGCGCTGATCGAATTTCTGAAGACCCGCTGATGTCGGTTATTTTATGAGTTTCGTATATGAAAAATATGATCACTCAATCCACCATTAGCTGCCCCCATTGCGGACATAAAGAAACAGAGGAAATGCCAATTGATGCCTGTCAGTGGTACTACGAATGCAAGTTGTGCCATACATTGTTACATCCACTGGCAGGTGATTGCTGTGTGTTTTGTTCGTATGGTACGTTTCCATGCCCGCCAAAGCAGCAAGATCACTCATGTTGCACTTGACCGCTGTCGGCTCTCGCCTGGCGGTACGAAAATCATCAACATACGCATTACCAAGAGCAGTTATGAAACACCTGTTCTGGCTCGTTCGATCAACTCACAAATCAAAGGTAATTATTAACGCTATCTTTGATAGGATCAGCATATTGGCTTTCAAGCACGCCCTGTTTCTTCCCGGGACGCGAAATATCGACTGCACGTAATTGCTTGAGATTGATATGATGATTTTTATCCAACCCATTTTTTTCTGTGGGCTCCAGATTTACTGCAAAAGGCCAGGGTTTATGTTGAGGAAGTAAAGGAGCAACAATCAATGTTCTGGAATGGACATTGGCCAGGCTACTTTGAAGAATGACACATGGCCTCAGTTTTTTGTTTCTGCCTCCTTGGTCGGTTCAAGATTAATCCAGTAAATTAATCCAGTAAATGTCCAGCTGTTTGAAATCAGTCATTGGCTAATCCATCTGACAGCCTACTACCTCATTCTTGTAATTCCGCCTGGTAGTTCGTGTCTTCTGCCTCTTCCTGGTTTGCTTTACGTAAAGCTGCCTGAAGGAAATTTTTGCGTTCCTGTTTCAAGAGTTGATTGATATAGGCGCTACCGATTGTTATTCGCAACATTGTTCAAAAAAGTAAATACTTCATCGTCAATCGTGATGGTTATTCTATGATTCAGGTAATTAATTACACCATCAACAGTAAAACAGTAATCGAGCAACAGATGCAGGTGGTGCCCAAAGAAGTTTGGGCCATGACGATAAGGCTAGATCATCAATGACAAAGCCAAGGGTAGCAACGCGCGCTTGACAAGATACATAACCTGCCGCCATTCTCAAACATAAAGATACGAATAAGGGAAACAATCAGCCCCTATGGGTATTAATAACCTCGGAGGTATATCATGGGTAACGAAAAATCTTATACGGGCAACTGCTTTTGTGGAGCAGTTCAATTCACAGTTACTGGAGAACCCGCTGCTATGGGTTATTGTCATTGTGAATCGTGCCGGCACTGGTCTGCAGGGCCAGTCAATGCGTTTACTTTGTGGAAGCCCGAGGCAGTTAAAATTACACAAGGTGCTGACAACATCGGAACCTATCACAAAACACCAGCAAGTTATCGTAAATGGTGTCAAACCTGTGGTGGCCATCTTTTTACAGACCATCCAGGCATGGGACTCATCGACGTTTATGCAGCATTACTACCGGAATTGCCTTATACACCCGAAGTTCATGTGCACTACCAGGAAACGGTATTGCACGTCAGGGACGGCTTGCCAAAAATGAAAGACCTGCCAAAGGAGATGGGCGGATCAGGTGAAAATGTAGAGGAATAACATAATCTTCACGAATAATCTTGCGATCAAATGAATACCACGCCCATCTATACCACTGCTGAAATTCGCGAGATTGAATCGCTAGTGCTATCCGTACCCAATCCGCCGCCATTGATGGAGAAGGCAGGGTTGGCGGCAGCAGAAATTGCCCAAGCCCGATTGCTGACAGGTAACAATCACCGGATATTGATTCTGGCCGGACCGGGCAACAATGGCGGGGATGCGTTGGTGGCTGCGCGCCATTTGCATGGCTGGGGAAAACAGGTAACGCTGGTATTTACCGGAGAATCCGCACGGCTGTCGCGGGATGCCAGACAAGCGCTGGAACAATGGCAATCCATCGGTGAAATGATCCATCGGGAGATTCCGGCTAATGGCCAATGGGATGCCGTGATAGACGGCTTGTTTGGTATCGGCCTGAACGAAGCACGCCCGCTGGAGGAAAGGTACCGGCAGCTCATCGGGCAAATCAATCATCTGAATCTCCCGATACTGGCGCTCGATATTCCCAGCGGTTTGCTGAGCGATTCCGGTCGTGTGTCGGAGGTTGCGGTTAGGGCAGCGATTACGGTTACTTTCATCGCCCTCAAGCCAGGCTTGCTGACGCATGACGGCTGCGATCATTGCGGCGAAATCATTGTGTGCAATCTGGAGCTGGACACCACCACACTGCTTTCTCCACGGAACTGGCTGTTGGATCGAGCGAGTATTGCCTCGAGATTGCCGCCTCTCCGACAGGCAAACAGCCATAAAGGTACTTACGGTAGACTCGGAATTCTGGGCGGAGCCGGCGGCATGATGGGTGCGGTTCTGCTGGCCGGGCGTGCTGCACTCAATCTGGGAGCGGGACGAGTTTATCTGGGGCTGCTGACGCAGGAGGATGCACCGGTAGTTGATCTGACCCAACCTGAGTTGATGTTGCGTCCCCCTTCCGGCTTTTTTGAGCCAGATTTTCTGGATGCTCTGGTAATTGGTCCCGGCTTGGGGGGAGAAATCGCTGCGTGCATTTATCTGGAACAAGCGCTGCAAACCAGCCTGCCATTAGTGCTGGATGCTGATGCACTCAACTTGATTGCCTGCCATACAGAGCTCAGCAATGCCATCAAGGTACGTGAAGCACCCGCCATACTCACACCCCATCCGGCAGAAGCAGCCCGTTTGCTGAATACAACCACTGTTGAAATACAGCACAATCGGCTGGAGGCCGCCCAAACCCTTGCCCGACAGTTTAATTGCATCATCGTCCTGAAAGGGGCGGGTAGCATTTGCGCTTTTCCGGACGGACATTGCCATTTCAATACCAGTGGCAATCCTGGTTTAAGCACTGCTGGCACTGGTGATGTCCTTTCAGGTTTTCTGGGTGCATTGCTGGTGCAAGCATTACCTCCGGAAAATACTCTGTTATTGGCCGTTCACTTGCACGGCGCAGCAGCGGATACACTGCTGGAACAGCAACATGGCCCTGTCGGCATGACGGCATCGGAAATTATTCCCGCTGCCCGCCACCTGCTGAATTGCTGGATCGATCAGAAAACCTCCGGGTACCGATATGCCCGGTTTGGCGGGCAGTTCAAACCAAACAACCAATAAAATACGGACAATCAAGCCCAGCAGTACTGAAAAGCCAGGTATCCACCAGCATCGTGCGGATCTGACAACTGCCGAACCAGAGCAGTAATCTATCCGGCTGGAATTATTGAACCGCTACATGCCGCTGTGGTAAAGTGCCGTCAAACTGGTGGCAGCCTTTGTCGCATTTTACCCATTGGATTCCCCGGTTAGACTCTGCCGATCGCGCTTATTGATAGATAGTGAAACAGCATGGCGGTAACGTGCCTGAAACACTTTGAGATCAGTATCCCGCACACAATAACGCATGGTGGCGCTTGAAAATTTCGTGAAGGACACTTTACAGTTTGTGTCGGATATCAACCAGATTTGGCGAACGACAATCGGAAGTAGTTTTGATGATCGCGGAGCCGGCTTGTGTCAGTAAACAAAAATACTTAACCGATGCGCGAATTTTCAGCAACACCAATAGAAATGTTCGTCAGTCTCTGGCGAAATCGCAGCCTGGTTCATGCCTCTGCCAAACGGGAAGTGCTGGGGCGCTATCGTGGCTCTGCTTTAGGATTGCTGTGGTCCTTTTTCAATCCGATTTTTATGCTGGCTGTGTACACTTTTGTATTCAGCGTGGTGTTCAAGGCGCGCTGGAATACCGGCAGTGATTCCAAAACCGAATTTGCCCTGGTGTTGTTTGCCGGTTTGATTGTATTTAACCTGTTTGCCGAGTGCATCAATCGCGCCCCCGGGCTGATACTCTCCAACGTTAACTATGTCAAAAAAGTGGTCTTCCCGTTGGAAATCCTGCCCTTCGTTGCGCTACTTTCCGCCCTTTACCACGCAGTGATCAGCCTGATTGTCTGGCTTGTGGCCTACCTGGTCCTGTTTGGCGTGCCGCACGCTACCTTATTATTTCTTCCGCTAGTCATTTTGCCATTTTGTTTATTCATCATGGGCCTAAGCTGGGCCCTGGCTTCACTGGGAGTATTTTTGCGGGATGTATCTCAATTCATCGGCGTCCTCACCACGGTATTGATGTTCCTGAGCCCTATTTTTTACCCGGCAACTGCCTTGCCAGAAAACTATCGACACTGGCTGTACCTGAACCCGCTTACTCCGGTCGTCGAAATGGTTCGGGATGTACTGTACTGGGGAAAAATACCTGAGTTCGCCATGTTAGGACTCTACTGGCTGGCCACTGGCTTCATCGCCTGGCTGGGCTTTGCCTGGTTTCAGAAAACCAGAAAAGGATTTGCGGATGTTCTTTGATAAATGAGACTTTCGCCGCAAACACAGCAAACCATTCGTAACAGCGTTCAGGATATCTTTGGCACCGATGCCCATGTCAAAGTATTCGGTTCCAGACTGGATGATAATGCCCGGGGCGGTGATATTGATTTGCTGGTTGAACTACCCTCCATCACACAGGAGGTTGAGCGTAAAACCCTGCAGCTTGTCGCCAGACTGCAATTACTGATCGGTGATCAACCCATTGATATACTGGTGCTGGATCCATCAACTCGTCGACAGGCAATACATGATCAGGCGCTGCGTACCGGGATACGTTTATGAAACCATCCCTGGATCTTGCACAACAACGTTTTTTACAAACACTGGAAATAGTTGCGAAAGAAGGCAAACATCTTACCTATAGCTGGCACAGTTTGTTCGGGCAGTCAATTGATGTCAAATGGGTAAAGGATCTGGAACACAACTTCGCTCGTGCCGAACAACTGGAAGCCTTTGTGTCCAGATTTGGCAGAATGCAAGACACGATAGCCGGAAAACTGCTCCCACGCTGGTTGCTGGTACTTGCTGAAGAGCCAGGCAGCCAAATAGAGACACTGAACCGCGCGGAGCGACTTGGCGTATTAGCCAGCACAGAAACCTGGCTTGAAATGCGTTATCTTCATAACCGATTAGTACATGAATATATGATTGATCCTGCAAAATTTGTCGAAAACCTGACTCTAACCAAAGAATATAGCCTGATCTTGCTGGAAACCTTCAACCGAATAGTCAGGATGCAATAACACGATTGGGATATAAAGCAGAAACCTTACCTGCAGCACTGAATCTGCCCATCTCTGTAAAATAAGCGATCATTGGTGAAAAAATACAATTCACTATTCTAAAAAGTCAGGACGCAACGCAGGCCACGCTCAACATTATCGAAACCTTTAGTAAGTTGCGTGAGCTTTCTCGCAATGCTAAGGAACTCGCCAACTCAGAAGACAAGCCAAAGCAAAAGACACTTATGCAGCGGAGTGGCGAGCTGATTGCTGAAATCTTGGATGGTGACCTGCAAACACGAGACGCAGAAACCACTATTGAGCTGAATTTCGCTGTCCTGAAATTCCAGCACACTGTCAAAAAAAGTGGAGGTGGTAAAAGCTGAAGGGCAGCTTCAGCTGATAGCTAAAATGGGCACATTAGCATTACCAATTTGGGCAAGACCTGCAAATTACACCGTACCATCATGGCTCGCCCTATCCTGGATCCCGAGGCGTTTGCACACGTACACATTGCTGAATGCAGGGGTGTCGAGTGGTTCGATACCGAGTTTGGTCAGAGCAACATTTATGCCTGGGCCAAGGAACAGGCGGGCGAAACCAGCCATGAAACGTTTGGTGACTGGATGCACCGGAATAACCTGATCGCTGATCACTGCCGAGGCGCCGGGAATCAGCCGGCGGATGGCAAGTTACTGCCGTACCGCGCACAAAGCCATCCCGCGCACTGTCTGCAGCCCGCACTCGGGGAGCTCCCGTTTCGTTGCGATGGTGACGCTGCTCTCAACCATGGGTTTGTTGTTGGTGAAATATAGACTGCTCGCGATGATCCGGCCAGTTGTCTTTGCGAAACTGTAAGGCTTTAGTCGCAACCTCGAACGTAGTATGGCGGGAAGCAATACAGAACTGCTTTATTTCTTTTGTTCTATTACACTTTGCTGATGAATCACGATCATGGCTACAAACTATTGTTCTCCCACCCTGAAATGGTGGCGGATTTGCTGCGCGGTTTTGTTCGGGAAGATTGGATAAAACACCTGGATTTCTCCACGCTGGAGAAAATCAACGGCAGCTATGTCAGTGATGACCTGAGAGAGCGGCACGATGATGTCATTTGGCGTATTCGCTGGAGAAAAGATCAGGCAGGAGAAACGGAAAGCGACTGGCTGTATATCTACTTGCTGCTTGAATTTCAGTCTACCGTGGACTGGTTCATGGCAGTGCGGATTATGACTTATGTTGGTCTGTTATATCAGGATCTGATCCGCAGCGAATCGATTGGCACAGATAAGCGGCTACCGCCGATACTGCCAGTGGTGCTGTACAATGGAGAACCACGTTGGCAAGCGCCGGTGAATATTGCCAATCTGATTATGCCAGTACCGGGCGGGCTGGAACGCTATCGGCCGCAGTTGCATTATTTACTGTTAGACGAAGGTAACTACAGCGAACATGAACTGACCAGCCTGCACAACCTCGCGGCAGCTTTGTTCCGGCTGGAGAACAGCCACACTCCGGAAGATGTCCAACAAGTATTGCAGGCGTTGATTACCTGGCTGCAATCGCCCGAGCAAAGTAACTTGCGACGTGCATTTTCTATATGGATACAACGGGTATATCTGCGCAACAGAATGCCGGGAATCAAATTTGACGAAGTTCAGGATTTACAGGAGGTACACAGCATGCTTTCAGAACGTGTCAAGGAATGGACCAAAGACTGGAAACAACAGGGAATTGCAGAGGGACTTCAAGAAGGTTTGCAAAAAGGTTTGCAAAAAGGTTTGCAAAAAGGTTTGCAAGAAGGTTTGCAAAAAGGTCTACAAGAAGGCCTGAAAAAAGGACGACTGGAGGGTGAGGCTGAGTTTCTACAGTATTTGCTGGAGCAGCGCTTTGGTTCTGGTTCAATCAGTGAAGCAGTACGCAAGCGAATTGAGGCGGCAGATACACATACTTTGCAGCGCTGGGGAAAACAGATACTGACAGCACAGACCATCGAAGAAGTTTTTGAAGCGTAATGGTTTCTATGTTTGCGTATCCTTCCACCCTGTTTTTGCGAGGCGGTACGCCGAAGCAATCCAGCAGCGACATCAGCAGAATACGTGACGTACCCTTAACCCCGACCACAACCATGCTGGATCTCCGCACTGGTTGCACCGCCTCGCGAAGACGGGATTATTCAGGCAGCATACGAGAAAATACTGTCTTTATGGATCCCGACAGGCCTTTAGCTGCGAGAGTAGCGTGGCAAAAGAAGTAATCCAGCCACTCCCTCTTTTGCCGTCTTTGCAAAACCCAACAGGTTGAAACAATCCAGTAAAATACAGCTTTTACTCCCATCAAAACGTAATGCCAATCCGGATTGACAAGCAATCTTCAAAAGAAAAATCAAGAGAGAATCTGTTTGCAGCAAGCAATAGAAACACAAGGGATAACATGAAACCTATCCCGAACAGTACAAGGGTAATTGGCCGCTGCCAGTACCAGCTCAAGTTACACGTGCTCTTCACGTCTTTGCACGCGGCGTTCAATTTCATCGCGCGTGGGCAGTGTTTTCAGATCGTAACTGGCCTGCAAAGCAAGCCAGGAAGCGGCATCACCCCCGAAATAATGCGCCAGCCGTTCAGCAGTATCAGCAGTAACGGCACGCCGCTCCTTGACGATTTCATGAATGCGGGTGGCTGGCACACTCAAGGCAATCGCCAGCGCGTTGACACTTATTCCAGCTGGAATCAAAAAATCTTCACGCAGTACTTCACCGGGATGGACGGCGCGCATGCAGTTTACAGGTCTGGCCATGGTTATTTCTCAATGATAATCAACAATCTCGACATCAGCCGGCCCGAGATCGGTCCAACTAAAGCATATACGCCATTGTGCGTTGATACGAGTGCTCCATTGACCTTCCCGGTCGCTAGCCAGTTTTTTCAGCCGATTTCCTGGTGGAGAACGCAAAAAATCAAGTGTTTATGCTGCCTCCAACTGTGCCAGCTTACGTTCAGCTGCAGCTTGGATGGCGCTAAAACGCTGAGGATATTCACCCTCAAACACTGCTTGCGTACTCTTACATCGAAAAGACTGGATCATGCAGCCCATGATATTACGTCAAACGTAATACGTAAAGCGAGAAAAATTTTAGGCTATCTACCCTACTATGGGCAGTCAGCGGAGGCAGCGTGAACAAAGAACAGAACGACATCGCCATTCGCGTGGAAAACCTCAGCAAGTGTTATCAAATCTACGACACCCCGCGTGACCGGCTCAAACAATTCATCCTGCCCCGCGTGCATCACTTGACTGGGCAAACGCCCCGGCAATACTTCCGCGAATTCTGGGCACTTAAGGACATATCGTTTGAGGTGAAGAAAGGCGAAACTGTTGGCATCATCGGCCGCAACGGCAGCGGTAAATCCACCTTGTTGCAAATGATCTGCGGCACACTCAGCCCGACCTCTGGCAGCATTACAACGCATGGCCGCATCGCCGCGTTATTGGAGCTTGGCTCCGGCTTCAACCCGGAATTTACTGGTCGGGAGAATGTGTACATGAACGCCTCGGTGCTGGGATTGAGCAAGGAAGAAATCGATCAACGTTTTGATGATATTGCTGCCTTTGCTGATATTGGCGAGTTTATCGAGCAGCCGGTTAAAACTTATTCAAGCGGAATGATGGTCAGGCTGGCGTTTGCTGTTGCCATCAGTGTTGATCCGGACATCCTGATTGTTGATGAAGCGCTTTCTGTTGGGGATGAGTTATTCCAGCGCAAGTGTTTTTCTCGTATCGAGGCTACACGAAATTCCGGAGCAACAATCTTATTCGTTTCACATTCAGGCGGGACAGTTGTTGAGCTTTGCGACCGCGCATTATTACTCGATTCTGGCGAGCGACTAGCCATGGGATCGCCAAAGAAGATTGTCGGGCGCTACCAAAAATTACTTTACACTCCGCAAGAAAAACGCGGAGAGATACGCGAAGAGATACGACAGGATGACGAAAGGTTTGCTGTCGCACCGTCAAATTTAGATGAATTTATCGGTTTTACTCCTGAGGTGTCTGGCGCATTAGCTCAAGGATTAAATACAGAAGGCGAACTACCAGATAGTTTTGATCCCAGACTCAGGCCGATGACAACCATTGCCTACGAGCCTAATGGCGCAATTATTCAGGATCCGACGATTTATGCACTGGACGGTGAGCGTGTAAATAATCTCACACGCGGCAAGATCTATCGTTACCGCTACCGAGTCGTATTTGATCGTCCCACTAGCAATGTCCACTTCGGCATGTTGATCAAAACCACGAGCGGGCTGGAGCTTGGTGGCGCGTCCTCTGCATCTTCGAACCGGAACAGTTTGCCATTCGTTACCGCTGGAAGCTCATTTTTGGTTGAATTCGAGTTTACATGCCGACTTAATGCTGGCGTCTATTTTTTGAATAGTGGAGTGGTCGGCGAAAAAAATGGAAGCGAAACCTATTTGCATCGCCTGATCGATGCGACTATGTTCCGTGTGAAACCAGAGAGCGATAATTTAGCGAATGGATTTGTTGATTTCATTTGCTGCGCAAGAGTGAAAAATGAAAAATGATGAAATGAAAACCATGATAGTTGTTGTTGGGCCGGGGAGAAGTGGCACAAGTGCCATTGTGCGCGGATTAAGGGTGTTTGGAGTAGATCTTGGCGATAATCTGATGCCGCCAAAAAGTGGCGTTAATGAAAAGGGCTTCTGGGAAGATCTGGACTTCTATGCATTAAACAATGATATTTTCAAATCACTAGATCACGGTTGGGACAAACTGACTCCTGTGAATTTAAGCGCGTTGTCGAGAGAGAAATTCAATAATCTAAAGTTACGCGCAATCGAGCTTACCAGAAAAAAAACAGCGTCCGTGAACTTATTTGGGATTAAAGATCCACAGATGACGCGCTTGCTGCCATTCTGGCGAGAAGTTTTTTCTTATTTGTCATTCCAAGACAGCTATGTTATTGCTTGCCGCAATCCTGCAAGTGTAGTGCACTCGCTATCTAAATATACTGGTTTTTCTATTAAGAAATCATACTTGCTGTGGTTTGAGCACACATTAGCTAGCTTGATTGATACCGCGGGCGCAAAAAGATTGATTGTTAGTTATGACAATCTTATGCAGGATCCATTGCAACAATTGAGAAGAATTGGCAATGCACTACATTTGCCGTTCGATGCTAATGGCAAGGATTGTTTGGAGTACTGTTCAGATTTTTTAGATATCGGTTTGCGCCATAACAAATATCAGAATGAGGAATTATCGTTGGACGCTGACATACCTCCAAAGTGTATGAAGCTCTACGATTTAATGTTGAAATTTTCCATAGATTCCATTGAAATTGATAGCGATGAGGCAATTGAAGAAATCAAGGAAATACAGGCGCTTCATCATGAGGAGTTATTTCTTTTAACATTCGTTCAAGATCTAGATGAAAAACAGGCAGAAATACATTCTCAACTATCCGAGCGTGACAGTACCATATCAACTTTAAGTCAGACGATAGAGTCACTGTTGGTGGATCGCGATGCGCACAAGGCTGCAGCGGCAGAAATACATTCTCAACTATCCGAGCGTGACAGTACCATATCAACTTTAAGTCAGACGATAGAGTCACTGTTGGTGGATCGCGATGCGCACAAGGCTGCAGCGGGTGTGCTGCAGCAAAAAGTCGATGATCTTGAGCGAACGAAACACGAGCAGCTTGAAGACTTGAGTCGGGTTATTGGGAGGGAGGGTTTCTTGCTGAAAAAAATCTACGAATCGAAATCGTGGCGTATAACAGCTCCTTTGCGATATTTGGCGCGAGTACGTGACACCATATCAGGCGTTACAACCATTGGCGCAATGCCAGAGGCAACTCAGATAACAAACAATCAGATCGAATCCGGGGGAGCGAAAGACTTATCGAATTCAAGTGACCAAATCTATTTTAATGACACCAGGAAATATCGGATCCTTTTGGTTAGCTATTACTATCCAAGTCGTGCCCATGCGGGTGGGCTTCGCATTCTTGATATCTATGCGCTTATCAAGCAACGTTGTCCTGAAGTTCAATTGGACTTGCTGACACATAATCGCCCGTCCATCGACGGATCGATTGCCGATTCACACCAGATTTTTGACAATATTTATTTATCTCCAGTAGAGGACCTTTCGCCATCTTGCTTGCTGGAGTTAGTTGGGACCAGCAAGTTACGATATGAAGTTGTAGATCTTCAGTTTCATCAAGCGGCATATCACTTGGAGGAGTACAAGCGCATTGCATCGAAGGTTATTTTTACACCAATGGAGTCCTTGGCAAAGGTGCTCTACCTCGAAATGCGAAATCAAATTTTGACCAATCATCGGGTTAGGCTCAGAGGGCTACTAGCTCAATTCAAGTTCGCCTACGAAGAGATTTCATTCTGCCGCAATGCCGATCACGTTGTTTGTGTTTCAAAAACAGATGCAGCATTCATTCGTGCGGTTGGTGGCGGTCACAAGGTGCGTGCTATAGAGACAGGCATATCTCTGCTAGAGTTTGCAGAAGCTTTGACTAATGGGGTTTCACAGGTTCCTGCAAATGAGCGCCCAAAGAATGTAATTTACGTCGCCTATTTTGGATCACAGACCAATGTCAATGCGCTGAAGTGGTATTTGGAGAACGTTCACAACCGAATCGTTGAAGCTGTTCCGGACTACAAACTGGTGGTTGTGGGGCGTGGTAATTTATCTTCATTCGAGGCGTACCGGGGACCTCAGGTTGAGTTGGTTGGTGAGGTATCTGTCCTTACGCCATATATCAAGTCGGCCAAAATTGGTATTGCCCCAGCCTTGGGGGGCTCCGGATTTAGAGGAAAGGTAAATCAGTACGCGGTACTTGGAATACCCGCGGTGGTGTCACCCATCGCATTGCAGGGCCTTGTCTATCATGATGGTGAAAGCGTCTTTGTGGCTGATGCTTCAAGTGATTTTGCGGATCGATGTATCCAGTTGCTATCAGATGATGATCTTAACGATCGCATGGCACACGAAGCCAGGAAGCTCTGTATGAAGAATTACTCTTGGGAATCGAAGTGGCCGCAAATTAGTGAAGTGTATGGGCTGCAGGGGAATTGTGCATGTTAAATCAGCCGCTGGTTACAGTTCTTGTCCCTTCGTATAACCATGGTGCGTATCTTCGCGAGCGTATTGCGTCAATTTTCGCGCAAACTTACCAATGCTTTGAGCTGATCGTAATTGACGATTGTTCGCAAGACAACTCGGACGAGGTGATCCGTCAGCTAAAAACTGAGTACGACTTCAAATACATTCGCAACGAACGCAATTCCGGTACACCATTTGCTGCATGGGAGCGCGTATGCGAGCTGGCACAAGGGGGCTATATCTGGGTATGCGAGAGCGACGACGTAGCCGATCCTGCTTTCCTTGAGACTGCAGTTGCGCGACTGGAAGCAAATCCGAAGGCCGTTCTCTTCTATTCGAACTCGTTGGTTATTAATGAAAGTAGCGAGGTGGTGGGTCATACGGAATCTTACTTCCGCGATGTCTGGCGCGAAGCTCGGTGGGAGCAGGATTTCTCGGCTAATGGGTTTGATGAGTTAGTGAGATTTCAGTTGCGAGGCCAGACCGTACCTAATATGAGTTCAGCACTGATTGTGGTCACAGCGTTCAAGCGTGCGTTTAATCCTTTCCTAAAACGACTGAGATTAACTGGAGATTGGCTCTTTGTTGGCGATGTTCTTCGCCAGGGCAATGTGGAGTTTTCGCATGCTGCATTGAGCCGCTTTCGTAAGCACGAAGTGACTTCCAGGGCGCGGGTGAAGTCGGCACGTTCTCAGGCGGAGTTCGTCTTGACTAAGTATCACCTGTTCTGTAGATCAGGTCTTATCACAACCGAATTCACCCCATTGATGGCTAGTGATGTCATCCGATTCTTGTATGAGCCGGCAAGATGGTGGGAGGTGATGAAAGCTCTAATGGAAATATCGTTGCTTGACACAATCCGATGTGGAGTATTGATGGTGGTTTCCACGGCCAAGCACCCCGTTTTTCTTAATAAATTCAAACAGCGATATCAACATGCAAGGATTCGGAGAAAAGAAAATGTTTAACCCTATTGAAATTGCACCAAATTCAAAAATCCTCGTTACCGGAGGTACAGGGTTGGTGGGACGTGCGCTTGTAAGCGAATTGTACCGTCAAGGTCTGCGGAACACTGTCAGCGTTGGTAGTCGTGACTGCGACCTGCGTGATGCTCGTGCGGTGCAGGATTTGATAGATCGAGAGCGTCCTGACTATGTATTCCACATGGCTGCAAGAGTACATGGGTTGGGTGGTAATATGTTGTATAAGTCCGATATCCTAGTCGATAACGTGCTCATCAACACGAATGTGGTTGAACAGTCACGGCGCTGTGGCGTAAAGAAAATTGTCGCCATGGGGTCAGGTTGTGTTTATCCTGAATTGAAGGGGCAGGAGGAGTTGTATGAGGAACAGGTCTGGAGCGGACCGCCACATCCATCTGAAGACTCGTACGCGCACTCAAAGCGCCTCATGCTCGCGCAACTGGACGCTGCCCGGAATCAATACGGCCTTTCTTCTGCATTTGTAATTAGCGGCAATTTGTATGGGCCGCATGACAACTTTAACGTCGAAGAAGGCCACGTTACCCCATCGTTGGTTGCGAAATTTTATGAAGCAAAATTAAAAGGAGCGCCAGTGAAGGTTTGGGGGACAGGTGCCGCGATTCGCGACTTCACTTATTCATCAGATGTGGCACATGCACTACTAGCTATCCTTAGAAATTTGGAAGGACCGGTCAATATGGGAAGCGGCCTGCGCCACCCCATCCGAGACATCGTCAACATCTTGCATTCGCTGACGGGCGTGCCAGTAGAGTGGGATTCTACTAAACCTGATGGTCAGCTGGTCAGATATTACAATCTGGATTGGCTACGAAGCACAGGATTTAAGGCTGAAATAACTTTGGAAGAAGGGGTGAGTAGTACTTATGATTGGTATGCCGTCAATAGCAGTATTGCAAGAAAATAAAAATATAGCTGGAGATAGCTGTTATGAAGTTGTTTAGAATCCGTAGTTTTGATGAGTACACGTTACACTCCGCGCGTGTTGTCTCCATGTTGGACGAGCATGCCGAGATCTTACGCTTGCATACCCCTGTTGAGCGCAAACCTTTCACTATTTCTGGATATTCTTACACTGCGCAAAAGCAGGTCGATTTTCTCGTCGATTATCAGCATGCGGGGGAGACGGGAGGGGTGGTTTGGAGGGAGCGGGTTTGTTGCCCGGAAACTTATTTCAACAATCGAATGAGGGCTACGTTTCATTTGTTTGATGTCGAAATGGAACCCTATCCAGACTTGGGCATATACATTACTGAGCAATTAACACCAATATATAAATATTTTAAAAATAATTATCCCAAGACGGTCGGTAGTGAGTTTTTGGGAGAGGCCATCTTAAGAGGTTGCTCAAGATCGGACGGCATTAGAAACGAAGATTTATGTAATTTATCTTTCGCAGAACAGACCTTTGATGCAATAGTCTCTTTAGATGTCTTCGAACACATCCCTTCATATCGCGAAGCATTCAAAGAATGTGCCCGGGTATTGAGGACGGGGGGGAAATTGATGTGGTCTGTTCCATTTATTCCATCTTCTAAAACAAATTCCATTAGGGCGAAATTAGTCGACGGTCAGATTCAACACATCATTACTCCCCCCGAGTACCATGGCGATCCATTGTCCTCCAATGGAATTCTCTGTTTCCAGCACTTTGGCTGGGAAATGTTAGATGAGATGAGATTGGCAGGATTTAGAGATGCTTACGCAATTTGCTATCAATCCATTCCGTTCGGTTATCTTGGTTGCGAACAATTTATGTTTTTTGCAGTGAAGTAAGTGGAGTCGAATGATATGAACAGGAACCCAATTATTCTTATAACTGGCATAACTGGACAAGTAGGTTCTCAACTTGCGGATTATGTTCTCCAGAACACGTCATACGATGTCGTCGGTATGATGCGATGGCAGGAACCGATGGATAACCTCTACCATCTAGCTGACCGAATAAACCGTAGAGACCGAATCAGCCTGTTTTATGCGGATCTCAATGATTATTCCGCGATTGCCAGGATGATCAGAGAAATCCAGCCTGAATACATTTCACATCTGGCTGCGCAATCATACCCGAAGACTTCATTCAATATCCCTATTGAAACATTGCAGACAAACATTATTGGTACAGCCAATCTGCTCGAGAATATTCGGCAACTGAAAGAAGTTGATGGTTATGATCCTGTGGTGCATATTTGTTCCTCAAGTGAAGTGTATGGTCGAGCGAAGCCAGGAATTGCGTTATCGGAAGAGACTCAATTCCATGGTGCCAGTCCGTACAGTATCAGTAAAATTGGTACAGATTATCTCGGGCAGTTTTATGGTGAGGCTTACAAAATTCGTATATTTATTACCAGGATGGGTACGCATTCGGGTCCCAGACGTAGTGATGTCTTTTTTGAGAGTACTGTTGCCAAGCAGATTGCTCTAATTGAAGCCGAGTACCAGGAGCCGGTTATTCGTGTTGGTAATTTATCGAGTACACGAACCTTTCAGGATGCGCGTGATGCGGTAAGAGCCTACTTTCTGCTGCTGGAGGCAAGTGAGCAAGGCAAGATTCCTTGTGGGGAATATTTCAATATTGCTGGAGAGGAAGCTTTCAAACTCCCGGAAGTGATTGAAATTTTGCTTGGGATGAGTACGCGGCGCGATATCCGGGTTATCACAGACCAGGAGCGGCTTCGTCCCATTGATGCTGATTATCAGATGTTCGATAACACGAAAATTCGATCAACAATCAACTGGAAGCCGGAGATCCCGGCTCGTCAGATGTTTGCAGATTTGCTGAATCACTGGCGGGAAGAAATTTCAAAAGGAAAAATTCCCTTGAATCGGTAAGCACTTTAGTACGCTTTTTATTTTGCTCCTCACAGAATAATCCAGGTAATGACAATAATCAGAAGTCGGGCACCACTACGCCTCGGGCTGGCAGGTGGCGGTAGTGATGTGTCGCCGTACTGTGATGTTCATGGCGGCTATGTCCTTAATGCCACGATCGATCGCTATGCCTATGCTGTAATCAAGAGATTGGATGAAAATATTGTTCGTCTGATTGCAACGGATCAGCAGATGGAAATTTGCAGAGGTTTTATATTTCCACTACCTTTGAACGGAAAACTGGATCTGCATAAGGCAGTCTATAATTACTTCATCCTGAATTACAATAATGGGATACCAATTTCCCTTGAACTGAGTACATTTTGTGATGCACCACCTGGGTCAGGTCTGGGTTCTTCTTCAACATTGGTTGTGGCAATGATCCGGGCCTTTGTTGAGTTGCTGAATTTGCCCTTCGGCGATTATGACGTAGCTCGCATTGCCTTTCAGGTCGAGCGTGTTGATTGTGGATTACAAGGAGGACGGCAGGATCAATATTCGGCAACATTTGGTGGTTTCAACTTCATGGAGTTTTATGCGGATGAACGTGCCATCGTGAATCCGTTACGCATCAAAAATTGGATCATCTGTGAACTGGAAGCTTCATTGATATTGTATTTCACCGGTATTTCGCGTGAATCAGCACGGATCATCGCGGATCAGAGCAGGAATGTGGAATCAGGTATTACTGGTGCGCTGGAGGCGATGCATGGCATCAAACGTGAGGCACTGCTAATGAAGGAGTGCCTGTTGCGTGGTGACTTTGGTGGTCTCATTGAATCAATGCGTATGGGCTGGGAAAGCAAAAAACGTTCAGCCAGAACGGTTTCCAGTCCTCATATTGATGCAATTTATGACGCAGCGATTCAGGCCGGTGCGCTGGCAGGTAAGATTTCAGGAGCGGGTGGTGGCGGTTTTATGTTGTTTTTTGTACCTACAGAAAAACGGATGGATGTGATTCGCACTCTGAATAATTTCGGCGGGCAGGTAAGCAACTGCCATTTCACCAAAAATGGTACACAAGCCTGGAAGGTTAAATGAGAAGCTACATTTATTCCCAGATTCAGGAAACCCAGCAGATCGTATCAGCTATGCTGGCGGATGAGGGGTTACTGTCCCGTGTTGAAGCAGCAGCCCAAGCTTGTATCGGCTGTATGCAAGCAGGTAATAAAATCCTGCTGGCAGGTAATGGTGGCAGTGCTGCTGATGCGCAGCATATCGCTGGAGAGTTTGTCAGCCGTTTTGCTTTTGATCGGCCGGGTCTGCCGGCAATTGCGCTGACTACAGATACATCGATTTTGACTGCCATTGGTAACGACTATGGCTATGAAAATCTGTTTGCCCGGCAGGTGCAGGCGCATGCGCAAAAAGGCGATGTATTCATTGCCTACTCTACTTCGGGTAAATCTTCCAACGTTTTGGCGGCATTGCAAATAGCCAGGCAGAAAGAAGTTATTTGTATCGGCATGGCGGGTAACCGGGGTGGCCCGATGAAAAATTTATGTGACCATTATTTAGACGTTCCGTCGGCGGATACGCCGAAGATTCAGGAAGGTCACGCCGTACTGGGCCATATCCTCTGTGGTTTGGTGGAGCGTACGCTGTTCAAGGCTCCCATTTGATGGAAGCCATTATTCTGGCTGGGGGGCTGGGCACGCGCTTACGCAAGGTTGTGGCCGATGTACCCAAGCCCATGGCGCCTATTGCGGGTCGTCCATTTCTGGAAATTCTGCTTGATGTGCTGGCACGTAAAGGTTTCAAGCGGATCATCCTCTCGGTAGGATTCATGGCAGAGAAGGTCAGTAGCTATTTTGGCTCGCTTCATGCAGGTATGGATTTGATTTATGTGATGGAAGATCAACCGCTTGGTACAGGCGGTGGGGTACGTCTGTCGCTTGAACAGGTGGTTTCTGACCATGTGTTTGTGTTTAACGGAGATACATTTCTGGATCTGGAAATCGATCAGGTGGAACAGCAATGGCAATCCAGGCGGCACCCGATTATTGTAGGACGGGCGGTGGCGGATACATCGCGTTATGGTCGTTTGCTTGTAAGTGATGGTGTGGTCCAGGGATTTGCCGGGAAAGATATCGCCGGGCCCGGACTGATCAACGCAGGGTGTTATGTATTCAAACGCCAACAACTGGATGATTTTCCTGCCGATCAACCTTTCTCACTGGAGTCTGATTTTCTTGCTCTGGCTGTGGCGCGTGGAGAATTTGATGTATTCGTCACGGCAGGGAAGTTCATCGATATTGGAGTGCCAGAGGATTTCCTGCGCGCGCAGACTGAACTGGCCGGATTTTGATCCGTGACCAATGCAGCACTATTCCTGGATCGTGATGGAGTGATCAATATCGACCACGGGTATGTTTATCAGCCTCAGAATTTTGAATTCGTACCGGATATATTTGATCTGGTTCGTACAGCACGTAATCTGGGCTACAAGATAATTGTCATCACTAATCAGGCCGGGATTGGTCGGGGTTACTATACCGAGGCGCAGTTTCATACGCTTACACAATGGATGCGACAGCGCTTTGAAGATCAAAATGCAAGCATCGATGCCGTTTATTTTTGCCCCTTCCACCCCGAGCATGGCGTGGGCTATTACCGGCAAGAGAGTGAGTTTCGCAAGCCTAATCCGGGTATGTTCTTTCAAGCAGCACGTGAGCACGGGTTGGATTTGGTTCGGTGCGTGCTTGTTGGT
>JACDJA010001440.1_pt1 | contig 19842 bp, 22 predicted proteins | sample 7449241 | NCBI WGS metagenome assembly JACDJA01 (sample SAMN14253289, study PRJNA609438) | sludge metagenome | isolation source: initial anaerobic sludge | collected 2018-12-20 | reverse complement strand
CGCTAATAGGTATTATTCCCTTTTTATGGGCTCCCTGTGTTATGTCGAATATATTTTTCTCTGCCTTTTCGATTATGGCATTAACTTCTTCAGAATTTTCGTAGGCAAGCCCCATTATCTCATCGCTGGATTTAATGAGCTTTCTAAGCGTAGACTTCTCCTCTACAATATTACAGTAATACTTGGTGTTCGCTGTAGTTGCTATTCCCCCAGATAAATCTGCAAGATAAGCAATGCCTCCTATTGCATCCAGAGAGCCTCTTCTTTTTAATTCTTCACTTAAAGTTATCAAATCTACAGGCTCATTTCTGTTGTTGAGCACGAGCATAGCTTCGTATATTTCCTGATTGGCCTCCTTATAAAAGTCTTCAGGCCTGATAACTTCTAGAGCTGTATTTATAGCTTCTTTATTTAATAACATTGCTCCAAGCACTGACTGCTCTGCCTCTATGCTATGCGGAGGTATTCTGCCCAAACCAGCATCCAAGATAATCACCTCTAATCTATAGTGACATTAACTTTTACCTTTGCAGACACTTCTGGATAAAGTCTGATATCAATTTCAGCAATCCCAGTGTTCTTAAGGTTGTCTTTCATCTCAATTTTTCTCTTATCAATTTCAATCGAAAACTGCTCCTTTAGCGCCTGTGCTATGTCCTGGGATGTGATTGAGCCAAACAGCCTTCCAGCACTTCCGCCTTTTGCTTTTACCAGTACAGTAAGAGCTTCTAGTTTTTCTTTTAAAGCCTTTGCTTCTGCAAGCTCTTTAGCTCTTTGAGCAGCTTCATTTTTCTTTGTCTCTTCCCATTTTTTCATGTTCTCTGGCGTCGCCTCTATTGCAATATTTCTTGGCAGAAGGTAGTTTCTGGCATATCCATCTTTAGAGTTAACCAGGTCGCCTTCTTTTCCAAGCCCCTTGACGTCCTTAAGTAGTATCACTTTCATTTTCTTTCACCTTCCTCTAAAAATTTACTGATAGTGTCGATCAAAAGTTTCTCTGCCTCATCAATTGATACTTTCTCAATTTGTGCCCCGGCACTGGTCAGATGACCGCCCCCGCCAAGCTTTTCAAGTATCAGCTGTACACTAATATTACCAAGAGATCTTCCTGATATGTGTATTAGCCCTTCCAGTTTGCTTAACACAAACGAGGCTTCCACATTATTGATGTTTAACAATTCATTTGCAGCCTGGGCTGCAACGAGTATCGAATTCTCTTCAGTATGTTCAAGTCTTCCTACTGCAATCTTATCAAATATTATCTGAGCAGACTGTATTACTTCTGCTTTACCGATAAAGGTGCTAAAATCATCTCTAAACAATTGTTTTACTACTGTTGTATCTGCTCCAGCTCTCTTTAGTACTGAGGCTGCTTCAAATGTCCTTACTCCTGTCTGGAAACTAAAGTTTTTGGTATCTACCATTATTCCTGCAAGAAGTGCCTCAGCTTCAAATTTAGTCAGATTCACTTCATCGCTCATATATGTGAGAACTTCTGTTACCAGTTCAGATGCAGATGACGCATATGGTTCAAGATATATAAGGACTGGATCCTTTATAAATTCTGCTCCTCTTCTGTGGTGGTCAATGACGACCACATTATTTGTCATCTCCAAAAGTTCAGGCGCTTCTGTAAGAGTTGGCTTATGATTATCCACGAGTACCAAGAGGTCTTTTTCGTCGATAAGGTCCATTGCAGAATCACCAGTTATGACGTTCTCAGCCATTGCAGGTGCCTCGGATCTCATTCTTTCCATAAGATTTTTTATAGATGGATTTTCTCCGTTAAGTACGAGGAAAGCTTTTTTCTCTCTGTCTTCGACAGCTCTCATTATACCAATGGCAGATCCTACAGAGTCCATGTCAGGATTTTTATGTCCCATTACAAATACTACCTCAGACTGATCAATAAGCTGCCTAAGAGCATCTCCTATAACTCTTGCCTTGACTTTATTTCTCTTTTCGAGTGCTTTTGATTTACCGCCGTAAAAATCGAAGGAGCTTCCTTCATTGACCACAGCCTGGTCTCCACCACGCCCTAGTGCGATGTCTATGGCGGCATTTGCATTTCTATATGATTCAATCAGATCCTTATCAGCCTGGCAAACCCCGATACTGAGCGTTATTGGAATAGTATTCCCCATGCTTAAATCGCGTATTTGATCCAGAAGGTCAAATCTCATTTTCTTGACTTCTTCAAGACCTACCTGATTGATGAGAATCATGTATTTGTCGTTTTCATATTTTCTAACGAGCCCATTATGCTGCCCAAAGTACGAACTTATCATTCTATCTATTTCAGCAAGCAGTATCGGCCTGTGTGTATCAGGTGTAGAGCTTTTGACATCGTCGTAATTATCGACATTGACAATAGCTATTATAGTCTTTTCATCTCGATGCGTTTGTATCAGTTCCTGATAATCTGTATCCTCTACCCAGTAAAGCATAGAAAGGTTTCCCTTTGAAAATACACCTTTGCCATTAATAAAGTTGGGAAGGACCTTAAAACACTTGTCCTGATAAGTAATATTTAACGCTTCATTTTCCTTTTTCTTAGAGAGTTCAGTCATGTTGAACGAGGGAACGAGTTCACTTATTGATCTATCCAGAACATCTCCTCCGCCAATCAGCTCAAGGAAAGGAGTATTATACCAGGTGACAACGCCCATATCGTCGATAAATACCAGTGGAAACGGCATGTTAAATATGGCATGTTTTGCAGCCGAATCAAACGTGTGAGACAGACCCTCTGTATATTTAGCCAGCTCCCTGTTTTTCTCTTCAATTTTTCTATAAGTATAATAGACCAAGTACCCTACAAGCAGAGCCATCACAAATGCTACGATTGGCTGAAACAAAGCAAGTATAAGCACCATCAGTCCCATGACAGCCAGATATATACTGACGTCATTCCATGTATAAAGCTTGTCCTTCATGTTTATCCTCCTATTGGGATTTTCTCCTTCTGAGTTTTCTGAAATCCAGAATGATGTCTGCGCCTCCCATTATGGAAACAAGGGTCAGCATTGGTGATAATATCAATAAAATGATCAACAGTATTCCTCTTACAAAACTATTAACTTTAAGTTTCAAAAGGAAAAAATCAATCACCGCAAGACCCTGAATGACAAATACTGTTCCAACAATTACGATAATATTAAGAAATATTACATCATAATATGAGGGATCCATTTTCTTCACTACAAAAAGACCTACAAAGACAAACAACATCCCAAGGCCAAAATTATTTGGTACAGTAAATTTATGCAACCATGGCATCGGGAGAACGCCTATCCCCAAAGTTCTCAAAAGTTTAACAGATAAAAGGTAGTTTACATAGCTTATGAAGAACGAGAGTACCATCAGTATAGCTGGAAGTATTAAGATTAGATATGAATATGCGTCTTCTAACATCGTTCTTGCATTATCCAGTTCCAGATTGCTAAGGCCCATACCCTCCAGCATTTGCAGCTGCATAAACAGGGCATTCTTAAAAGCCTCTTCAGCTTCTTTCACTACGCTTGTACCCGATGCATTTCCAAATACGGCAAATGTCAAAAGTGTACTTACAAAAAACACAATAGAGCCCGTGGCTAGAACCTCCAAAGGCCTTCTTCTCTTGCGAATGCTGACTGTCATTGCAGCAGACAGCGGACCAAACATAGCTATTATTACTATGGTTGAAGTCATATCCGATACAAGTCCCAGTATAATACCTGCAATTGCAAGCAGAGTCAACATGTTTACAAGCCCATGTTTTACTCCGTATATTATAAATCCAAGTGGAATTATCAATAATAGAAGAGGAAAATAATACATGGCAGCAAGACCTAAAAGAACTATTGCTCCGAGCATCCCTGCTCCCTCAATTATTGGTAACATCCATTTATTGTCATCATTCAAGCGCTTCACCTCATTTTTGGTGCTTTCTATTGATTATACTATACCTTGAGAGAATAGAAAAGTGTTATAAAACCATGAAAAAAGAGAGGTTTCCCTCTCTTAGTCAGCACTGTACGGTAAAAGTGCCACTTGTCTGGCTCTTTTTATCGCTATAGTTAATTCTCTTTGATGTTTTGAGCAGTTCCCTGAAATTCTTCTTGGCAAAATTTTGCCCCTTTCAGTAACGTATTTCTTCAGCTTACTCACATCTTTATAGTCAATATGCGTTGATTTGTCAGCGCAAAAACTGCATACTCTTTTTCTTGGTTTGAACCTTCTTTGCATCCTTTTCCCCTCCTTAATTAGAATGGAATATCATCATTATCGGTTGGGTGGAAGCCATCTAGTTCAGAGTAATCCTGACTGGTATTGTCAAACGATGAAGACCCTTTGTTGGTGTTGTCTCCCCATTCGAGAAATTCGACGTTGTTTGCAACTACATCTGTTGTAAATACTCTTTTGCCGTCCTTGTCGTCGTAACTGCCAGTCTGTATCCTCCCCTGGATTCCAACAAGCCTTCCCTTTACCAGATAGTTTGCACAGTTTTCAGCCTGCTTTCCCCATACTACTATTCTGATGAAATCAGCAGTTGGCTGATTTCTTGATTCCATTTCTTGTTTTTTCTCTCTTGAAAGACCTTTATCAACTGCGATCGTGAACGTGGATACCGGTGTCCCTGAATTTGGAATGTATTTAAGTTCAGGATCTCTTGTAAGTCTTCCTATTAATGAAACATTATTCAAGTCTGCCACCGTCCTTTAGGTTATTCTTCCTCTCTAACGACCATGTGCCTCATAATGCCTTCAGATATCTTTGCAATTCTGTCGAATTCTTTAACAACTTCAGGGTTTGACTCAAAGTTCAGCAGTACATAATACCCCTCAGACAAATCATCGATCAGATATGCAAGCTTTCTCATTCCCCATTCGTCAGCTGTTGTTATCTTGCCACTGGCTTCGATAATACCTTTCAGTCTATCTAAGAGAGAGTTTCTCTTTTCTTCTTCCAGGTTTGGGTAAAAGATTACCATAGCTTCATATTTTCTCATGTATTTCACCTCCTTATGGACTATCGGCTCTGTCCATATGACAGAGCAAGGAACACTGAAGTATTATACCATAGGAGAATACTGTTGGCAACAAATAATGTTCAGTTAATACTTTCTTCAGATATTCATTTCCAATTTTCTATGATATAATATAGCTGTAAGATGAAGACACTATTTTTTATATATATGGAGGGATGGCCATGAAAGCCAGTATAGACAGAGACGAATGTATAGGATGCGGATTGTGCGAAAGCATTTGCCCAGAGGTTTTTAAGTTGGATTCAGAAAGCTTGGCGACAGTCATTCAGGACCCTATAGATCCTGCTAACTATGAAACCGCTCTGGATGCCAGAGATTCATGTCCTACATCTTGTATTACTGTTGAAGAATAATCTTCACATATAAAAAAAGTCGCGGTCTAATTTAGTCCGCGACTTTTTTATCTGTAATTTATTTAACTGCTTCGTTTATTACCTCTGCAAGTTTCTTCATTCCTTCAACGATAAGCTCATCTTTCATTGCTGAGTAGTTGAGTCTCATGCAGTGTTCATTGTCACTGTTGGCAAAGAATGATCCACCTGGTACAAAAGCAACGTTTTTCTCAAGAGCTTTTACAGCCAGTTCTCTTGTATTGATGTGCTCTGGAAGTTCAACCCATGAGAACAGTCCACCTTCAGGTCTTGTGTACTTAACTCCTTCTGGGAACTCTTCGTCCATAACTTTGAGCATAAGATTTCTTCTTCTAAGGTAAGTTTCTTTTATTTTCTCAATATGATTTTCTATGTCGTAGTTCTCAAAATAAGTTGCTACCTCAATTTGTGAAATAGTGCTTGATTGAAGGTCTGCTCCTTGTTTAACGAGAATAAACTTGTTTAGAATTTCAGGAGAAGCTGCTACCCATCCAAGTCTTAAACCAGGACAGAATATCTTTGAGAATGTTCCAAAGAATACAACTCTTCCTTCAGTGTCGTAATGCTTGATTGCAGGAAGCATTTCGCCTTCAAATCTAAGTTCTCCATATGGATTGTCTTCAACGATGACAACATCATATTTATTTGCAAGTTCTACAAGTTTAATTCTCTTTTCTGTAGACCATGTTTTTCCTGTCGGGTTTTGGAAATCTGGTATTACATATATAAATTTAATGTTTTCGCCATTCTTAAGTATCTCTTCAAGCTCTTCCATATTCATTCCATCGTCTTCAAGCTCAACGTCGATGAAGTTTGGTTGGTAAGCTTTAAATGCGTTTATAGCTCCAAGATAACTTGGCTTCTCCACAACTATTGAATCGCCAGGGTTAATGAAAATCTTAGCTACAAAGTCTAGTCCCTGCTGAGAACCACTTGTAACGAGTACATCTTCTGGTGACATGTGTACTTCAACTTTTTCCATTCTCTTAGTAATAACTTCTCTAAGTGGTTGATATCCTTCTGTCGGTCCATATTGCAGTGCTTTTGAACCGTGTTTTTCAATGACTTCCTTACTGATTTCTATCAATTCTTTTGTTGGAAAGAGCTCAGCTGCTGGTAGTCCCCCCGCAAATGATATGATTTCGGGTCTTTGAGTCAATTTTAGTAGTTCACGGATTTCAGAAGCTTTAATATTATCCATTCTTTCTGCAAATTTCAATTGCATTACATACACCTCCAAATATTCGGAAAACCTTTTCCCGTTCTATACATACTATATTATCATCTTGAATGAACAGTTGTCTATATAAAATTGTCATAAATGCTAATTAAAGAACTAGCTCAGCTTTTTTATCGTCGCCAAAGTACCTGTGGAGATCATATGGAGAGAAAATACCCCTGTCAGTTACAACGCCACTAACCAGATGAGGTGGTGTTATGTCAAATGAAGGATAATAACCCTTTACGCCCTCCATGGCAGTCCTTACACCCATTGCCTGAAGTACAAAATCTGGGTCTCTTTCTTCTATTGTCACTGTATCTATTGTCTCGTGACCAAGGTCTGGAACTCCCGTGACAAAATACGGTATTCCCATATATTTAGCTACTATGGCTATTTGAAATGTCCCAACTTTATTTACAACGTAACCATCCATGCATATGGCATCAGCAGCAGACGTAAATACATCAACTTCCTTGTTTTGCATCACAAAAGCAGGCATATTGTCCGTTATAACGGTTACATCAAAATCCATATCCTTTGCGACGCTTGCAGTAAGCCTTGCTCCTTGAAAATATGGTCTAGTCTCTGGACAGTATAACTTGATTTCTTTTCCTTCCCGTCTCGCCACTTTTAGCATCATTCCAACTATTGTTTCTCCAAAGCACTGAGTCATAATAGTCCCATTATCGGGAAACATGGATACCAGGTTGTCTGCTACCAAACCAATTCTTCTATATCTGTTATTAGCAGCATTTACAGTATGTCTAAAAATTGCTTCATCTACTTTTTCCCCAGAATCCATGGCGACTCTGGCAGCACCCAGACATCCATCGGTTATGAGTCTCATCCTCTTTTCAGTTGTAGGTCTGGCTGTTGAAATTACTTCTGCAGCTAACTTGAGGTAATCCCATTGTTTATCACCAGAGAGATTTTTAGCCTCATAAGCCGCTAGTGCCATGCCCATTCCTGCAGCCATAAATGGTCCGCCACTCTGAGTGACCATATCAGTTATTGCTTTAGCGACCTCAGTGTATTCGTTGCATACAACAAATTTCTTTTCTGATGGATATATCCTCCTGTCCAGTATCCGTACTTTTCCATCTTCATACCAGGCGACGTTATGGTATTGCAGCATAAATGCCAAGTCTTTGTCTTCTCTGTGCATTCTAACCCTCCTACATAACTCTTATAATATGTGAAAGCAGTCGCATCATCTTATCTTTGGCTTTCTTGCCCTCTTCGTCAACTTCTTCTGTAGTAACAGGTTTATCGAGAATTCCCGCTGCCATATTTGATATCAGCGATATCCCCAAAACCTTTATGCCGCAGTGAGCTGCAGTTATGGCTTCTGTTACAGTGCTCATACCTACTGCATCTCCACCCAGAATTCTCATGGCTCTAATCTCTGCTGGTGTTTCAAACTGAGGTCCTGTTGCAAAATAATATACGCCTTCTTTTAAGTCGATTTCCTCTTTTGCCGCAACATCTTTCGCAAGATTCCTAAGCTCTTTTGTGTACATATTAGTCACATCGAAGAACCTTGGACCAAATTCTGGAATATTGGAACCCCTGGCAGGACTTGCTCCTACCAATTTTATATGGTCTTTTATAAGCATCAGGTCCCCTGGTTTAAAACCTGCATTAATTCCTCCAGCAGCATTTGTCAAAATCAGTTTTTGCACTCCCAATATTTTAAAAACCCTCACAGGTATGGCAAGTTTTTCAAAATCATACCCTTCATAAAAGTGAAAACGGCCACTCATGCATACTACTCTCTTGCCTGCAAGGTCTCCTATAATTAATTCCCCTGCATGTGAATCAACGGTTGAAACCAGGAAATTAGGTATTTCTTTATACTTTATCACTGTCTTGTTTTCAATCATTTCAGCAATTCCACCCAGAGCAGAACCGAGAATAAGTCCTATCTCAATATTGCCTTTAGCTCTTTCAAGTATATAGTCAGCTGCTTTTTCGTAGTATCCATAAGCGTATTTCATTTCATCTCTCCTTAGTGCTTTGCAATTTCAAGTATCTTCAACACATCCTCTTTATCAAGAAACTTAAATCTTCCGACTGGTCCCATAATTACTGTCTTTTCAGCCATTTCTTCAAATTTGTCCACAGGAATTCCAGCCTTTTCAAAAGTAGTTGGAACTCCAATTTTGTTCAAAAATACAACAAATTTTTCGATTCCTTCCAGTGCTACTTTCTCTTTCGATTTTCCGATATCAGATACTCCAAATACCTTGACTGCAAATCTGCTAAATCTGTCAGGATTGACCCTGTATACATATTTCATCCAGGCAGGGAAAATTATTCCAAGACTTACTCCGTGAGTAGTCCCGTACAATACACTCAACTGGTGAGCTATTCTGTGGCTTCCCCAGTCGTCCTCTCTTCCCAATCCTAAAAGGCCATTGTGAGCTAGAGTTCCTGAAAACATTATCTCTGCCCTTGCTGAATAATCCATTGGGTTCTCTCTGAGAATATTTGCATTGCGTATGACGTTTCTCATAAGTCCTTCACTCAGTTCATCGGTAAGGTTTACGTCCTCTGTATTGGTGAAATATCTTTCAAAGACGTGAGAAAGTATATCTGTTATCCCTGCAAATGTCTGTTCTGGTGGAAGCGACATAGTAAATTCAGGATCCATTATTGCAAATGATGGCCTTAAAATATCACTGTCGACGGAATGCTTCAGCTTAAGCTCTTCGTTTGTAATTACACTGCCCATACTGGTCTCGCTTCCAGTAGCTGGTATTGTTAAAACAACTCCGACTGGGAGAGCTTTTTCTGGTTTTGCCTTTCCCATATAAAAATCCCATATATCAGTGTCTGTCATTGCACCCAGGGCGATTGCCTTTGAAGAGTCAATTGAACTTCCCCCACCTACTGCAAGTATAAGGTCAATATTCTCTTCTTTTGCTATCCTGATGCCATCCCTGACCATTGTCAGCGTTGGGTTAGGTCTTACTCCTCCTAGCTCTATAACTCTGGCGCCTGTTGCATTCAGCTGTTCGATTACAGCGTCGTAAACCCCGTTTTTCTTTATGCTTCCCCCTCCGTAATGGAGCAATATATTTTCATATTTTCCTTCTATCAGACCGGCAAGTTTCTTTACGCTTCCCTTGCCAAATTTTAAGACCGTTGGCGTATAAAAACTAAAATTCCTCATAAAAATACTCCTCTCATAATAGGCTAATTTATGTATACCCACAGAGAGGAGACTTATAGTTAGTAAAGAATATCCCAGTTCCAATTATTGTATATCTCATCGATTATTATTCTCAGATTTTCATTTTCTAGATTATTTACAGAATGCTTATATATCTCTATTCTATTGCTATAGCTGTGGTCCTCTTTAACATCTTCTATAAATTCCCTAAATACTTTCATATCATTTTCATCTGGAGGCTTATTGATAAGTCCTTTTATGGCTCCTGTAAATATTCCTCCTTGCAATCTGGATGGATAGTAGTCTTTATCTCTTAGTGCTGCAAGTGCGTCTTCATATTTACCAAAATAAAGGTTTAAGAGTACCAACTGTTCAGGAACATAATCCTGTATTTCATTAAGAGATTCAAGCGCTTTTTCCCAGTCTTTTTCCTTGCTGTACAACTTGTATTTCAAAAATCCTACGTCATTGTTATCCATCTCTGTCATCATATCTATAGTTTCGTTCACTACTTCCTTATGTTTACTCATTTCATCAACAGACATAAATTCTACTATTACGCTTAAAATATTTGCTTTAAGTGCTGGGCTTTCTATTCTATCCAAATATATAAGTGCTTTTTCAAGCTGCTTTTCTCCATCCTTCCAGCCTATTCCATAAATTTTTGCCAAAGTTGAATTCGCCTCAAAATTTTCGGGTTCTCTTTCACTAATCTCCTCATACCAGGCTATTGCTTCAGGGTATTTTCTAGAAGCGACCAATTTCTGGCCCTTCGACATCTCTCCAGAAATTATAATGCTGGGTATTGAGTTATAATACGTCTTAAGTGGTAGGCTTGAACTGATAAGACTATTGTCTTCGTCATAAGCATTAACCGTAATAGGATATTCAATGCCTGCTATAAAGGACCCTGTTATTGCACCAGGGGCTATAATACTTTCTTCACCATCCCAGCTCAATCCTCCAAATCCAAATTGCAAATCTGACAATTTAAATCTAGCAAAGTTTCCTTTTATCCTCACTTGACCACTTTCTGTTTTAATTGGGCTGCGACCAGATCCAGATGCTTTGTCAAAAGGATCTAGAAATATAACAGGCTCCACAGTGTAATAAGATGCACCTGCTACTTCTAGCCAGCTTACTACTATGTCTTCGCCTTCTATTATCTCTCCAAAGCCAGGTGAAACAACCGTCATAGGATTTCTAAATTGAAACTGGACTTCAGCACTCCCACTTGTAATTTCAGTATAACCGTTAAAATTTTTGGATAGCACTTTATCGTAAAGTCTACCTTCATAAACACCTATTCCCACATCATAAAGACCTTCTTTTAAACCTACACTTTTAAAATATCCATTTTCATCTGTTATTCCAATATAGGAGCCTCCTTCAACTCTAAATCCACCTCCTCCTTCCGTTAAATATACCTCTATAAATGGCATGGGCTCTCCTTCAAATAATATTCTTCCTTCAACAAAACCATCAGAGCCTAATGCACTGTCTGGCTCTGTCAGCCAGTAGTTTCTATATGAATACGTATTTGAACCAAAATATGGATATCCTGTTATTTTTAGATCTCCGTATAAGCGTTTCGCCTTCTCTAAATTCCCTTCAAACAGAGCATTCTCTGCTTCAAGCACCTTAAGTCTGGAATCCTCTGGGTTTATACTCTGCAAGTCATTTATTATTGCTTTAGCTCCATTATCTCTGTTTACTGTCTTAAGGAACGCATCGTATACGTTAGAGGCATATACAACTTCCTCATAACTATTTAACTTTCCCCAGTTTATCAATCCCTTAAGCTCTTTTACATCCCCTGACGCGATGCTTATATCCATCAGCATCTCATATGACTTTACATAATAATGCATATTATGTTTTGATGGTTCTTTCTCTAGATTTTTCTTGAGGATGTCTGTTGCTGTTTCTTTTTTTGCAGGATTCATGCTCCCGCTACCACCCCAGCCTTGTACAAAAATTGTATATCTACTGAAAGAACCTATCAGGCTCTGTGCATAATCTAGTCTCGCGCTTACGGTTCCTTTTATCGATGCATATTTCTCATAAAAAAGCTGTGCTTTCTCAATATCCTTATTATCATAATAAGTTGCAATTCCAAGAGTAACATTAGGTATGGCAAAATAGAATGCTACAAAAATTGCCAAAGCGCCAATCACTAGAGTCTTGACCTTTAATTTTATTTTCATCTTTCCGCCACCTCTATTCCTTCAGAGATAATTACTTTTGATCCAGCTATATCAATAATCTGGTCATTAGAAGATCTAAATATTCCTTTTGGAAGAATAGAAATCAAAAGAAGAGCTGCAATTCCTACTATTACAGGTGCAACAGGTATTTCTACTTCTTTGTTCATGAAAGCTCTTACTCTTTCACTTAAATTTGGGCGTGCTTTTACAATTATTCTTTCTATTATTTCATTGTCAAGCCATATCCCTTGTGCATCTTCCTCAAATATTGTAGTAATTTCCTTAGTAAGTTTGTCTTTATCTTCCATCTAGCACACCTCCTTTTCTCAAACTATCTCCTAGCTGCTTCCTCCCACGGGACAATCTGCTTTTTATTGTTCCCTGGCTCTCACCTGTCATCTTTGATATCTCTGGGATTGAAAAGCTTCTAAAGTAATATAAAACGAGCACTTCTCTGTATATGGTGGACATTTCGTGAACAGCTCTTCTCAAGCTCTCTTTGTCAATTTCTTCAACGTATTCTGACTCTAAGTCTCCATCATCTGACAGTTCTCTCGACAATTCTACAAATTCTTTTCTGCTCCTAAGCCTATCTCTGGCGTTGTTCACTGCAATAGAGTATATCCATGTGTATAGGCTACTTTCTCCTTTAAAGTTATTTATACTTCTAAACACTCTAATAAAAGTATCCTGAACAACATCCTCTGCCTCATGCCTATCTCTGAGTATTAGGTAGCAGGTTTGAAGAAGTTTGCTTCCATGTATTTCAATTAGCTTCCTATAGGATTCTTCTGTCCCATTTTTTAATCCTTCAATAAGTATTTTTTCTGCCACCTTCAACCCTCCTTAATTCTTTGACGTTTAATATACCCAAAAGGTTGCATCAAAAGAAAAAAGAGAGAACATTTCTCTCTTATTCTTCTATTTCTTCCTTTTCTTCCTTCTTATGATGAACGATGCTAACCCATTTATCTCCTTCCAGAATCTTTCTTACTCTCTTCTCAAATTCAATCCTGGGAAGCCATATTTGTCTTTCACATCCTAAGCATTTCAGTTTGATGTCGACTCCTGTCCTTAGAATCTCCCATCTGTTTTCTCCGCATGGATGCCCCTTTTTTAATGTTACCTGATCTCCAACCTCATAATGAAGCATCATGATTTTTTACCTCCGTCTATAACTTCAATTCTTGAATACGGTATTTGAATTCCTTCTTTCTCAAAAGCTTCTTTTATTCCTTTTCTAATGGCTCTTTCAACTGCCCACTGCCCCATGGATTTTGTCATTGCAATAATAGTGATCTCAATTCCAGAATTCCCAAGGTCTGTTACTCCAAGGACCGTTGGCCCTGTGACGATGTTTTCATTAGTCTTAGAAAGCTCCTCGTTTAAATTTTCTATAACACTAATGGCTTTTTCTATGTCGGTTTCATAACCAATGGATACTTTTACAAGTGCTCTCATCGATCCACGACTGCGGTTTGTTACTATCTGTACGTTACTATTTGGAATTATATGAAGCTCGCCAGAAAAATCTCTCAACTTAGTTACCCTCAACCCAAGTTCTTCAACTACTCCTTCCATGCTGCCAATTTTAACATAATCTCCAACAGCATATTGGTCTTCCAGCAATATGAAAAAACCGGTTATTATGTCCTTTACCAGCGACTGGGCACCAAAGCCTATAGCCAGACCTCCTATTCCAGCGGTTGCAATGATGGATGTAGTATTTATGTTGAACATATCAAGTGAAACTACAATGCCAATGAATATGAGGATATATTTGATGACTTTCTTTAGGATTTCAGACAGGGTATTCATTCTCCTGCCACTTATCTGAAGCCTTGTAAGCCTTTTGTTCCCAAAGCTTATGTCTATTACACGACTTACAATTTTAGTAATAGCAAATATCACAAGAAAAATCAGAAGTATCTTAAACGACTTCCCCAGGATATTCAGACTTCCATCTTCAGCTTTCAACAATCCTCCGGTAATTTTTTCATAGAAATTCATATAAGCCCCCTAAACGATTATTTCGAGAGTCCTGTTCCCGTCTTCTACTATAAGTCTGTACATGGCTTTATAGCTGATATTCCCCATAACTTTCATTGCCTTTATCTTATCCTCTTTGTCAGGTATCGTCATTATTGAAAGACCACAGCTTAAGGTTATATCTCTCGGTGTCGGGATAGTCTTTGCATATATTTCTTCCGCACCAAGTACGGATTCAGCAGCCATAGCATGCTGTGTTGAGTCAAATGTTATTATAAGATATTCTTCTCTTTTCATATTTATCTATCCAATCGTAATAGTATTGTCTGCTCCGCTTATTTTCTCGTAAATTGTGTACATATTAGAAATTATCCCAACAGCCAGCTTTTCCTTAAGCTCATAAAAATCCAGGCAAGTTCCACAGGAAATAATCTCCACTCCTGCTTCTTCAAGTGCCTTCAGGTCGTCAAGAACCGGACTGTCAGCAACAGTGAGTTTTACTCCTGAATTGTAGAAAATTAATGCTGCTGGGTGAGGATTTGTCTCTTTAACAGTATAGATGAAACTCTTCATTAAAATTTTCCCTAGAGCTGTATCACCTTTACCCATTTCATCAGACTGAATAGCTACAATACTCCCTGTACCTTTTAGTGCAGCCTTTTCCATAACAGGTTCTTCCGTTTGCACATCACCCTTTTTAATAGTTACTGCGAAAATACTATCTCCAAGAGTCTCTTTATCGTATTCCATATTAAGGCTCTCTGCCAGCCTGGATAAATTCTGTACAGCCACATCATTATCCACTATTGTTCTGACTTCTCCACTTTCAAGCTGATCCAGTTCCTTCTTCGTCAATATAACAGGTTTTGGACATGCCAGACCTTTTGCATCTATTTCTTTTCTCATGGTTTTTCCTCCTAATTTTCATCTATATCCTTAAGTCTCATAACCGAAACTCCGTCTTCCATTGTGACAATCAAATCGTTAAACATGTGATCTATATCTTTAATTTTACCTCCTGTAGAGTACTCCGCGATAATCATACCATCTCTTAGAGCAATAATATCCCTTTTCCCATATATTATAATATACCTACCGTGCTTATGGAGCCTTTTTAAGTCCATTGAACTAGTTTCTTTCACAAGAGTATCTCCAGACTCACTTAAAAGTTCAACATTATCTCCATAGAGAACATATATGTCATTTCCATCAACGATTGCATCTTTGAATAATGGAAACTTTTTCTCCCATTCTATACCCTTTTTTGAAAATAATTTAATGCCTTCATCTGTCAGTATAAGCTGAGAATTTCTATATGAAATAGAACGAATAATAATTTCATCCTTTAGTTCCACCAATGCCCCTGAATCCTTAAGAGTATATATTCCAGAGTACATTGAATTCCCTTTAAACCTTAAATCTGAGTAATTTATAACACCTTTTTTGTCAGTCCAAAAACCTATGAACGAATTTTTAATAGGACCTACAGAAGCAACTTCATCTCCCTTCAAGTCAAAGACTACTAACTTCTCTATATCATTAGATTTTATATGAACAAGTATGTTTTTCTTTAGAATTTCTACATTAAAAATATTTTGTTCTAACTCAAGTTCAAAACGAGTCTTCCCATCAATTCCATACGCAAATAGCTCTCCATTCTTTCCAAAGATTACAATAATTCCGCCTGACATACGCATAGAAGGCTCTTCAAATAGAAATGCTCTAGACCAGAGTGTCTCTCCTCTATTGTCAAGATAAGTCAGCTTTTCACCACCCCATCGTATGTACCTACCGTTATAATATGTGATGTTATCTCCAATAAAATATGATTCTTCTAAGAATTCCTTATCTTTGCTATTAATGCTATCAAACCAACTAACAGCAAGCTTTTGATTTCTTTCAAAAGAAAAAAATATTGCTGTTATAGCAAAGGCAGCTACTATTACTATTGCTGCAATTCTGGATGCTTTCTTCATAATAAATCTCCATTCAATCTCTTTATATAATTATATAATATCATCCTAATGTCATGGAATCAATTACAAGGATAAGTGACCTGATTATTGTAGCAGAGTTTAATAATGTGTTATAATAAGTGTATCCATACAATGCAGGGAGTTGAGGATATGTTTGAGTCAATTAAGCTGGATAGAAATGATACTAAGCCTATGTATATGCAGTTATATGAAAAGATTTCTTCTCTTATAGATGCTGGCGATATTAACGGAGGAAAGCTTCCTTCCATCCGTGCGCTTGCTAAAGCTCTGGATGTAAACAACGTTACTGTTATAAGCGCATACAGAGAGTTGGAAAAAGAGGGATATGTCTACAGCCAGAAGGGTAGCGGCACTTTCGTCCGTGAAAAGAGCTCTTTAGAAACTCCTGCATCCGTTGAGGAAGGCGATATTGAGCTGATGTTATCGGGAATATTTCCCCTTCTAAAAGAAAGTACAGACTTTGCAAGCGTTTCACCTACTCCAGATCTGTTTCCAATTGAAGAGTTCAAAGAAGCACTTATTGAAGTTCTCGACAGAGATAAAGGCGAAGCTTTTCTTTATCCTGAGGTGACTGGATATGGACCTTTGAGGGAATCAATTTCAAAATTTTTGAAAGACAATTATTCTATAGAAACTTCTAAAGAGCAAATACTGATTACATCAGGTGGGCAACAGGGGCTGGATATAATTTCAAAGACTCTGGTAGGACAAAACGACGTTATCCTCGTCGAAAACCCGACCTACCCAGGTGCGTACTCTGCCTTTAAATCAAGAGGTGCTAAAATTATCGGTATCCCTATGACAAAAGACGGCATCGATACAGATGCCCTTAGGCGCGAAGTAAGAAAACTGAGCCCAAAGTTTATATATCTTATGCCTAATTTTCAGAGCCCTACCACTATTTGCTATAGCAGAGAGAAGAAGCTTGAAGTTTTAAAACTGGCTAAGGAATATGGTTTTTATATAATCGAAGACGATTTTCTAACTGACTTAAATTTCTCACCTGAGCAAAGAAAGCCGATGAAAACTTTTGATGACTCTGACTGTGTAATATTCATAAAAAGCTTTTCAAAAATCTTTATGCCAGGCGTGAGGATTGGATTTATGACTTTGCCAGCTCCACTATTTAGAGATATCCTAAAAGCAAAGCACTCTACGGATGTTTCCTCATCCGGATACCTGCAAAGGGCATTTGACTTGTATCTGAGAAAGGGAATGTGGAAGGATTATATAGAAAAAATAATTTCTTTTTATAAGGAAAAGTATGACTATATGATTTCTGGCCTTTCAGATTTGAAGAAAGCTGGTATATCGTTTCATAATCCTGGAGGCGGACTGAGCATCTGGGTCAGGCTACCCAAGGATATAGATGCAGTTGATTTATACGAAGAATGCAGCAGAAGAAAACTGGCAATAGTTCCAGGAAGAGTTTTTTATCTCGATGAGAGTGAAGGAGACGAATATATCAGGCTGAGCTTTAGCAGCGTATCTATCCCTCAAATTGACGAAGGTATAAAGATACTCACCTCAATATTGGAAGAGAAAAATGGCATAAAAATAGAAAGGTACATGCCTTTCCTTTAAGAGCAGCCTAATAAGGCTGCTCAATCTATTTTAAGATATTATTGTCGATAAACTCTGTAATTGCAGTGCTTAATGCAACTGGATTTTCCATTACAAGCATATGCCCTGCCCTATCAATAATCACTTGCTGACCCAGCGGAAACATCTTTGCTATATCCTCACCAGATTTTGGATCATAAAAAGTGCTATCTGCTCCGCTTATGACTAACACTGGAATCTCAATTTTTGAAATTAAATCCCTGTAATCCTTTGATATAAGAGAACTCCATACTGCACTCATTACATCAGGGTCGTTGCCTGCAATTTTATCTATAGCTAATTCAAGTGACCGCTTGTCCAAATTGGGAGCCATTTTACGTACAAATAATTCAGCATAGTTATCCCAATTGCTTTTCATTGCCTGAATATCTACTATAGCCTGTTCTTTTGAATAGCTTCCCTTAAAAAGTGCCCCTCTCCATTCTTCTTCTGAGGTTATCATAGGAGAAGCTTCTATGAGAATCAACCCTGAGATATTTCCAGTTCCAAACTGCCTGATATACTCTAGTAATACAGATCCACCCATTGACCAGCCTACTAAAACAGGGTTTGTTAGATTTAAGTATTTAATCAACTCTTTTAAGTCTTTTGCCATGACATCAATTGTAGTATTAATGCTAGCACCCGACTTTCCATGTCCTCTCAAATCCATTTCTATTGTATTGTAACTCTTAGACAATATTTTATCCAAAACCCTGAAAGAAGAGCCTTCTCCGCCGAATCCATGTATTAATATGACCGTTTGACCTATACCTTTGCTGTCGTATTCAATGCTTATCTCATCCGAAGTTATAAACCTTGGCATCTGATCTCCTCCTTAGAGAAATTATATCAAATGAATAGCCAATCTCAAATCAATCTATTTACACATTGAAAAAAGGCTACCCTGTCTGTTCAACAGAATAGCCTTAAATTGACTAATTCTTTCTTTCCATGTGTATATACTTCAACATATTGAAAAGCATTTTGTCTCTTCTCATTATAGCTTCTTCATCTTTGCCGTCAGAATAGTCATAGAAACCTTGCTTTGACTTTACTCCCAATTGCTTGGCATCCACTAGCTTTTGCAGCATTTCTGGAGAATCCTTCATGTCACTTAGCTCATTGAACAGATAGTCTGCTATATAATAGAAGGTATCCAGCCCACCAAGGTCTGCTGTTTGCAGAGGTCCAATTATCGGATATCTGAATCCTGGTCCGTATCTCATTGCTCTGTCTACATCTTCAATATCGGCAATTCCAGAGTTAACAATATGAAGAGCTTCTCTAAATACTGCGAACTGGAGTCTGTTTCCTATGAAACCTGGCGCATCTTTCTTTACGACAACAGGTTCTTTTTCAATTATGGTTAACAGCTCTTTTAAAACACTAACTGTTTCATCAGTAGTTTCATCAGCTCTTATTAACTCTACAAGTGGAACTATATGTGGTGGATTCCAGAAGTGCATACCAATAAACCTGTCTCTATTTACAATTAGTTTTGATATACCATTGATACTTAGACCAGAAGTATTAGTCGCAAAATACGCATCTTTTGCAGCAATTGATTCAACCTCCTGCCAGAAAACCTGCTTTATATCCATTTTTTCAACAATAGCTTCAATTATGAGATTACAATCTGAGAATGAGTTCTTGTCAGTACTGTATTTAATCAAAGCTACTGTAGCTCTGGCTTCTTCTTCGGTCATTATACCCTGATCTATTAGACTCGCATTAAATATCTCAACTAATTTCTTAGAATTTTCAAGGTATTCTTCAGCGATGTCTATTACTATAACCTGGTACCCTTTTCTTGCAAATATCTGAGCTATGCCAGAACCCATGGTACCAGCACCTGCGATACCAATTTTTCTAATGGATTCAAGCTTCATATTATACCTCCATAGGTTTAATATCTTCCGGTATAATCAGCGTGGCTCCTGTCGCCGCCTGTACTTCTTCTACTGTAAACTCTGGATGTACTTCTCTTAATACTATTCCTTCTTCTGTTATTTCCATAAAGCCCATCTCGGTTACTATATAGTTTACTTCTCCCGCTGCTGTCAGTGGTAGTGTACACTCTGATAGTATCTTGTGATTACCCTTTGCTGTGTGCTCCATCGCTATGGTTACTTTCTTTGCTCCTGTTACAAGGTCCATCGCTCCGCCCATTCCTGGGACCATCTTACCGGGTATCATCCAGTTTGCAAGGTTTCCTTTTTCGTCTACCTGCAATGCTCCTAGTACTGT
>JACDJA010001437.1_pt1 | contig 19870 bp, 20 predicted proteins | sample 7449241 | NCBI WGS metagenome assembly JACDJA01 (sample SAMN14253289, study PRJNA609438) | sludge metagenome | isolation source: initial anaerobic sludge | collected 2018-12-20 | reverse complement strand
TTCCTCGGAATCGAAGGGGATGATCGACAGGACCGGACCGAAGATTTCCTCGCGCTCGATGGTCATGCCGGGCTTTACATCGGCAAAGACGGTTGGGCGCACGAAGAAGCCCTTGTTCAGCCCCTCGGGCCGTCCGAGGCCTCCTGCACCCTGTAGCGCGCCGACCTCGATCCCCTTCTGTTTATTGCCCTGAACGTGGTTCCACTGCGGGGTTTTCACCACCGGGCGGTTATGCGGTCCGTGCTGGTCGGCGCGGCCGACCTGGGTTTCCTCGGCCAGGGCTCGGGCCTGTTCCACTGCCGATTCGTAGCGGGGGCGTTCAACCAGCATGCGGGTGGGCGCGTTGCAGGACTGGCCAGAATTGTTGAACACATGCCGCACTCCGCGCGCGACGGCATCGCTGTCGGCATCGGCAAAGACAAGGTTTGCGCCCTTGCCGCCCAGTTCCAGGGCGACGCGCTTGAACGAATCTGCCGCGACCTTGCCGATGGCGCGTCCCGCCCGCGTCGAGCCGGTGAACGAGATCATCGCCACATCCGGATGCCCCGAAAGCTGCGTGCCGACACCGGCACCGTCACCGTTGACGAGGTTGAAGACCCCGGCGGGACAGCCTGCCTCATCCAGAAGCTCGGCGAACAGCATCGAAGACAGCGGCGCCTGTTCCGAAGGCTTCAGCACTATGGTGCAGCCCGCCAGAAGCGCCGGGATCACCTTGAGCGTCACCTGGTTCATCGGCCAGTTCCACGGCGTGATCAGGCCGACAACGCCAATCGGCTCCATCGCGACGCGCGAGTCGGGAGTGTCCTCGCGCAGCGGGCGCAGGAACTTGAAATCGCGGAAGGCCTCGAGGAAATTCTCGGTATGACGTGACACACAGGGCGCCTGCGAATTGCGCGCAAGGTCGATCGGGGCGCCCATTTCAAGGCTGATGGCCTGGGCCATCTCCTCGGCGCGGGCATGGTAGCGGGCGAGAAACCGTTCGACCAGCGCCACGCGCTCGGCCGGGTCGCTGAGTGACCAGCCGGGGAAGGCGGCCTTTGCAGCCGCAACCGCCGCCTCGGTATCGGCTTCACCGCCCAGCGAGATGATCGCGGCCGGTTCTTCGGTCGAGGGGTTGATCACTACATGATCGCGACCCTGAAGGGGCGCGACCCAAGTGCCGTTGATATAAAAGGCGCGCTTCTCGATCATTGCTCTCTCCTCGTCACAATTTGCATAACGGACATGTCCATGCGACATGGCGCCGCGTGATCCCATTCCCTATATAAGGAGTCGGTTACCACAAAGGGAGTTCCGATATGGGTTTACGCATCAACGATACCATCCCCAACCTTACCGTCCAGACCGACCATGGCGAGATCACTCTCCATGACTGGATTGGTGACAGCTGGGCGATCATCTTCTCACATCCCAAGGATTTCACTCCTGTCTGCACGACCGAATTCGGCGCCGTGGCGCAGCTTGCCGACGAATGGGCCAAGCGCAACACGAAGGTCATGGGAATCTCGGTGGACAGCGCCGAGGACCATGTGAAGTGGAAGAAGGACATCGAGCACGCCGCAAATGCCAAGGCCAGCTTTCCGATCATCGCTGATACCGATCTCTCGGTTGCCAAAGCCTTCGACATGCTGCCCGCCGAAGCCTATCTGCCTGACGGTCGCACGCCCGCCGATACTGCCACGGTGCGGGTGGTCTTCATCATCGGCCCGGACAAGAAGCTGAAGCTCTCGCTCATCTATCCGATGAACGTGGGCCGCAACTTTGCCGAGGTGGTGCGCGCGCTCGATGCGTTGCAGACGGCTGCGAAGCACGGCGTCTCGACCCCGGCCGACTGGCGCGTGGGTGATGATGTCGTGATCCCCGGCACGCTGTCGGACGAGGAAGCCCAGAAGAAGTTCACCGGCTTCAAGAAGATCCTGCCTTATCTGCGAACGGGCGGCCTGCCTGTCTGAGCCTGTCCGGCATATTGAACAACATTCGGAACGGCGGCCTTCGGGCCGCCTTTTCATTGCCCGGCGCCGTCCTCTGGCCCTTGGATCAAAGCAACGCTAGGCAGGCGCCGCACTGCCGAAGGAGCCCTGCATGCCTGAACCCGTCCCTGCCGTCCTCGACTTTCTGCTGGCGCGCCGCTCGTGCCCGGCGCGAACGCTCACGGCTCCGGTGCCCGGCCGCGACGAGATCGCCCGCCTCATCACCGCCGCCGCGCGCGTGCCCGATCACGGCAAGCTTGGTCCGTGGCGTTTCATCGTGCTGACACGGCCAGTGCTCGACCGCCTGGCCGGCCTGGTCGAGGAACGCGGCGCGGCACTGGAGGTAGAGGATCGCAAGGTCGCCAAGGCCATCGCGCAATACCGCGATTCGCCGCTGGCCATTGCGGTGATTTTCGTCCCCGGCGACACCGAACGCATCCCGCTGATCGAACAGCAGCTCTCTGCCGGTGCGGTATGCATGACGCTGCTGACCGCGGCCGCGTCGCAAGGATGGGGGACGAACTGGCTGACCGGCTGGCAGGTCTATGACCGCGATTTCCTGCGCGATGGGCTGGGGCTCGCCGATCACGAATCGGTCGCCGGGGTCATCCATATCGGCACGCCCTCGGCCAGGCCGCCCGAGCGTCCGCGCCCCGACCCCGCTGCCTTGACCAGCTGGCCCGAGGCCTGAGTCAGCGCAACACTGCCGGACGCATGCGGTTGAACCAGTCGAAATCCTGGACCCGTATGGCGTCGGTAATGATGATTATGGCGACGACGCCCCATATGACCACGGCGATGCCGGTGGCCAGTAGCGCCTTGCGGCCGACGCGGGGATTGATGGGGGCCGAGGAATGCGTGCCGGGCACGATCTCGCCCGCCTCGCCCTGGGTGGTCAGTCGTAGCGGCAGCAGGGTGAGAAAGACAAGAAACCAGATCGAGCCAAAAAGGACGACGGCGGCGACGGTGGTCATGGGGCTTGCTCCAGTTCGATCAGGCAGCCGTCGAAATCTCGCGGGTGCAGGAAAATGACCGGCCGCCCTTGGGCGCCGGGTCGTGGCTCGCCCTTGATACGGGCCCCTTCGGCCTGCAGGCGGGCAGCCGTCGCCTCGAGATCGGCAACCTCGTAACAGATGTGATGGATCCCGCCCGCCGGATTGCGGGTCAGGAAACCCGTAACCGGGCTGTCATCGCCCAGCGGGGTGATGAGCTCGATCCTGCTGTCGGTCATCTCGATGAAGGCGGCGCGCACGCCGTGGTCGGGCAGGTCGAGCGCCTCGCCCGCACGGGCACCGGGCAGCCTGCGATAATGCGCTATCGCCGCCTCCAGATCGGGGACCGCAATGGCAATATGGGCGAGTCGGCCGGGCATCGGTCCGCAGCATGCTCCTCCGGGTTGATATTCCATAAAGGGCAGCCGGGCTCAAAGGGCAAGGTGCAGGCGGCTGCCGGGTGGTAATGTTAACGTGCCCTTTACCTCGTGCCCGCCAAGATGCGGTCAGGTCATCTACTGCCGTTTCACGGGGAGCTCCATGATCGACATCCTCACCGCCGCAGCTCTGCGCCCGACAGCCGCCCGACCGCTGCTCGGGCTCACCATCTTGCTGGTGGAAGACAGCCGTGTCGCCTCGGAAGCGATGCGCATGATGTGCTCGCGCTCGGGGGCGCGGCTGCTGCGCGCCGACTCGCTCGTCCGTGCGCGACGTCATCTGCGTGTCTATCGGCCGGGCTGCGTCATTGTCGATATGGGCCTGCCGGATGGGTCAGGGGCAGAACTTCTCGCCGATCTGGCCCGAGCGCGGCCGCGAATCGACATGATCCTGGGGATGAGCGGCGACCCCTTTGCCGAAAGCGTGGCGCTTGCGGCCGGGGCGGACGGGTTCCTGGGCAAGCCCTTCGCCTCGCTCGCGCATTTTCAGGGTTTCATCCTTTCCCTCATGCCGCCCGACCGGCGCCCTCCGGGGCCGCGCCCGGCCTGTGTGGCACCGCTCCAGCCCGACCCCGACGCCTGGCGCGCGGATCTCGCCCGCGCCTCGGACCTGCTCTCGACGCAGGGCGCAGCGGACGACATGGGATATGTCGCACAGTTTCTGGGCGGTGTCGCGGCCAGCGCCGGGGACCGGGCCCTGGCGCATGCGGCGGCGCAACTCATTCCTCCGGTCTGCGGTCCGCGCCGCGCGCTCGTGGCGCGGCTGCGCAACATGCTCGCCGACCGTTTGCAGGGGGGTCTTCAGGACGTGGCACCATCCTGAAACAGGGGATCGCGCCCCGTCAACAGCGGCAGGGTCAGAGCGGAAAGCCGGGCCATCTGCCGCCCCTCAACGTCGAAATTCCCGGGATCGAGCCAGCGCTCGAACGCAGCGCGCAGGGCGGGCCAGTCGCGGTCTATGGTCGCGAACCAGGCGGTGTCGCGGTTGCGCTGCTTAACAACCATGTGCTGGCGGAAGATACCCTCGAAATTCAGCCCCAGCCTCTGCGCCGCCCGGCGCGACGGACGGTTCAGCGCATCGCATTTCCACTCATAACGGCGGTAGCCGGACTCAAAGGCCCAGCGCATCAGCAGGAACATCGATTCGGTAGCTGCGGGGCGGCGCTGCAGCACGGGTGAGAAGCAGATATTCCCAACCTCGATCACCCCCATCATCGGGGTGATCCGCAGGTAGGATGCCACACCCGCGACCCGCCCGGACTGCAGGTCGCGAATCGCGTAGAAATACGGATCCTCCAGCGCGGCAACCCGTTCCAGATGGCGCAGGACCGCCGCCCTGTCGGCGAAGGGGCCGTCGAACATGTAATCCCACAGCCAGTCATGCCCCAGCCAGGCATCGGCAAGATCGGCCCCATGCGCCGAGGGATCCAGCCGTTCGATCCGGACGAATCGTCCCTCGATCACCACGGGCCCCGGCGCGGGTGCGGGGGTCCAGCCGGGGATGATCCTGCCGCGCGGTCTGTCGTCCATCGCTGACCTCGTTTCGGGCGAGAATAGCGCAGGCGCCCGACATGTCGAGACGATCCCGAAGGCGTCACCCGTACGGGCGGGAGGCGACGCAACCGGATTTGTGGCGCCCCGTCCCAGACAAGACGGCATCATCCGGCGCAGGGGCGTTGCGGTCGCCTGACCGCCCGCGCCTGGTCAATCCTCGGGCGGCAGCACCCGCAGACGCAATTCGCGCAGCTGTTCGTTGGTCGGCTCGGACGGCGCACCCATCATCAGATCCTCGGCCCGCTGGTTCATCGGGAACAGGATCACCTCGCGGATATTCGCCTCGTCGGCCAGCAGCATCACGATCCGGTCGATCCCCGCCGCACAGCCACCATGGGGCGGCGCGCCATAGGTGAACGCATTCACCATGCCGCCAAAGCGCTTGCGCACCTCGTCCTCGTCATAGCCCGCGATGGCAAATGCCTTGAACATCACCGTTGGCGAATGGTTGCGGATTGCGCCCGACACCAGTTCATAACCGTTGCAGGCAAGGTCATACTGATAGCCCAGCACCTCCAGCGGATCGCCCGCCAGCGCCTCGATCCCGCCCTGCGGCATCGAGAACGGGTTGTGGCTGAAGTCGATCGCGCCCTCGTCGGTGCGTTCATACATCGGAAAATCGACGATCCAGGCAAAGGCGAATCGGTCTTCCTCGAAATTCCCGGTCTCGCGCCCGATCTCGATCCGCGCCTTGGCGGCGACAGGTTCGAACCGGGCGGCGCGGCCACCAAGGAAGAAGGCCGCATCCCCGGCACCAAGACCCAGCTGGGTGCGGATCGCCTCGGTCCTTTCGGCGCCGATATTCCTGGCCAGCGGACCGGCGGCATCCAGCGCCCCGTCCACCTCGCGCCAGAAGATATAGCCCATCCCCGGCAGGCCCTCCTTCTGGGCAAAGGCGTTCATCCGGTCGCAGAACGCGCGGCTGCCGCCGCCCGGCGCGGGGATGGCGCGGACCTCGTTGCCTTCCTGCTCCAGCAGCCGGGCAAACACCTGAAAGCCCGAGCCGCGGAAATGCTCGCTCACGTCCTGCATCTTCAACGGGCAGCGCAGGTCGGGCTTGTCGGTGCCATACCAGTGCAGCGCATCCGCAAAGGTGATGCGCGGCCAGTCGGTATCGACCTTGCGGTCCTTGCCGAATTCGTCAAACAGCCCGTGCAGTACGGGCTCGATCGTGGCAAAGACATCCTCCTGCTCGACAAAGGACATCTCCATGTCGAGCTGGTAGAAATCGGTCGGGCTGCGGTCGGCGCGCGGGTCTTCATCGCGAAAACAGGGCGCGATCTGGAAATAGCGGTCAAAGCCCGACACCATCAGCAATTGCTTGAACTGCTGCGGCGCCTGCGGGAGAGCGTAGAACTTGCCCGGATGCAGCCGCGACGGCACCAGGAAATCGCGCGCCCCTTCGGGCGAGGATGCGGTGATGATCGGCGTCTGGTATTCGCGGAAACCCTGATCCCACATCCGCCGCCGGATCGAGGCGACCACATCCGAACGAAGCATCATCTTGCGCTGCATCTCTTCGCGGCGCAGGTCGAGGTAGCGGTAACGCAGCCGGGTTTCCTCGGGATATTCCTGATCGCCAAACACCAGCATCGGCTGTTCTGCCGTCGCGCCCAGAACCTCGACCGCGCGGATATAGACCTCGATCGCGCCAGTCGGCAGCTTCGGATTCTCGAGCCCGTCATCGCGCGCGCGCACCGTGCCATCGACGCGAATGCAGGTTTCCGGGCGCAGCTTCTCGACCTCGGCAAAAACGGGGCTGTCGGGGTCACAGATCACCTGGGTAAGGCCGTAATGGTCGCGCAGGTCGATGAAAAGAATCCCGCCATGGTCGCGGATCCGGTGGACCCATCCTGCAAGCCGCACATCATGGCCCGCGTCAGTCAGGCGCAGGGCGTCGCAGGTATGGCTGCGGTATCGGTGCATCTCGGCCTCCTTGGCGAACGCGCGGGATTGAGCGCGCGCAGGCCCGGAAGTCAAGGATCCCGCCCGGGATTCCGTGGCACATGGCGCCAGGACATGCAATTTGCGCCCCTACCTGGCCATCCTCTTGCATCGCGCCGAGGATGGCATATGTCTTGTGCTCACCTCGGGGAGCCCGTCAGGGCTGAGACGCATGAGCGGACCCGTCGAACCTGATCCGGGCAATACCGGCGGAGGGAAGGTCGCATGGCATATCCGCTCATCCGTCGCCCGCATCGCATCCTTGGGAGAGCGTGATGAGACGACCTGCATCCATCCTTGCAGCACTGATCCTGGCCACGGGCCCCGCAATGGCGGAAACGCCGGTGCTGACCGTCTATACCTATGACAGCTTCGCCACCGAATGGGGCCCCGGTCCGGCCATCAAGGCCGGGTTCGAGGCACATTGCGGCTGCACCCTGCGCGTCGTTCCGGCGGGTGATGGGGCGGCGCTGCTGTCACGGCTCATGCTTGAGGGTGCGCGCAGCGAGGCCGATGTGGTTGTCGGGCTGGACAATTTTCTCATGGAGCGCGCGCGGCAGACCGGGCTCTTCGCGCCGTCGGAAGTGACCGCCGAATACGATCTGCCCGTCGAATGGGCGGATGATATCTTTGTGCCTTATGACTGGGGCGCCTTTGCCTTTGTCGCGAATCGCGACATCCCGGCGCCAGGCTCGCTGCGTGAACTTGCGGACAGCGATATCGCCGTGGTGATCCAGGACCCGCGCGCCTCAACCCCGGGCCTGGGCCTCGCGCTCTGGGTCGAGGCGGCCTATGGCGACGGCGCGGCGGATCTCTGGGCCGACCTGGCCGACAATATCGTCACCGTCACCCCGGGATGGAGCGAATCCTACGCGCTGTTCCTTTCGGGCGAGGCGGATGCCGTGCTCTCCTACACAACCTCACCGGTGTTCCACGTCCTTGACGAGGGCGACGACAGCAAGACCTTCTGGGATTTCGACGAGGGCAACCCGGTGCAGATCGAGGTTGCAGCGCTTCTTGCACATGCCACGCAGCCGGAACTGGGCCGCGACTTTCTCCGCTATCTGGCAAGCCCAGAGGGTCAGGCGCCGATCCCGCAGACCAACTGGATGTTCCCCGCACGCGCACCCGAGGGCGGCCTCGATCCGGCCTTTGATTCGGCAATGCCAGCGCAACTGCTGATCCTGACCCCCGAAGAGGCCGCGACCCTGCGCGACCAGGCGGTGGCCGACTGGCAGGCGGGTCTTGCCCGTTAGGCCCCACTGGCCAGGGCGGGCAGCCATCGCCTTTGTCGGGCTGCTGCTCGTCCTGCCGCTTCTCGCGCTGATCTGGCGCGCTGCGGGGATCAGCGGGCTGACCGCCGGCGATCTGGCGGCGCTGCGCTTCACCCTCTGGCAGGCCGCCCTTTCGGCGCTGATCTCGGTTGCGGCAGCAGTGCCGGTGGCGCGGGCGCTGGCACGACGGCGCTTTCGGGGCCGGAGCGCAGTGATCGCGGTTCTGGGCGCACCCTTCATCCTGCCGGTGCTGGCCGCCGTGATCGGCATCCTCGCGATCTTTGGCCGCGCCGGGCTGCTCAACCAGGCGCTGGCCATCGCGGGCCTGCCGCGCCTGTCGATCTATGGGCTTACGGGCGTCGTGCTCGCGCATGTGTTCCTGAACCTGCCACTCGCGGTACGCATGTTGCTGGCGGGCTGGCAGGCGATCCCCGAGGACCGCTTTCGTCTTGCTGCAAGCCTGGGTGCCCCGGTGGGCCGTATTCTTGAACGGCCGATGCTGCGTGCGGTGTTGCCCGGAGCGCTGCTCGTGGTCTTTCTCGTCTGCCTGACATCATTCACCGTGGCCCTGACGCTGGGCGGTGGCCCGAGGGCTACGACGCTCGAGCTCGCCATCTACCAGTCGCTGCGCTTTGATTTCGCGCCCGACCGCGCGGCGATGCTGGCGCTGGCGCAGATGGCGGTCGCGGCCGGTTTCGTCTGGCTTTCTACCCGTGTGAGCGTTCCGCACACCCTTGGTCCCGATCCAGGCCGGGTGGTGCCACGCCAGGACAGGCGCGGGCCGGGCGCACGCCTGCTGGACACGGCGGCAATCGGCGCCGCACTGGTGTTTCTGGCCGTGCCGCTACTGGCGGTGGTGATACGCGGGCTGCCCGGGCTCGCTGATCTGCCACCAGCCGTCTGGCCCGCACTCGCCCGCACGCTGGCGGTGTCGCTGTCGGCGGTGTCGCTGTCGGTGGGGCTCGCGCTTGCGCTTGCCAGCCACGGCGGGAGGCTGGCCGATCTGGTCGGCACGCTGCCACTCGCATTGTCGAGCCTCGTGCTCGGCGCCGGGCTGATGATCCTTACCTTGCCACTTGTAACCCCCGCGCAGGTGGCGCTGCCGGTGACGGCGCTGCTGAATGCGATGGCAGCGCTGCCATTCGTGCTGCGGATCATCTCGCCCGAGGTCGCGCGTATCCAGCGCGACTATGGGCGGCTGGCCGACATGCTCGGAATGCGGGGCGTTGCACGGCTGCGGCTGGTCCTCGTGCCGCTCGCCCGGCATCCGCTCGGGCTGGCTGCCGGTCTTGCGGCGGCGCTCTCGGCGGGTGACCTGGGTGTGATCGCGCTGTTCGGTGACACCGGCACCCGGACGCTGCCCCTGCTGATGCTCTCGCTTATGGGCGCCTACAGGATGGAGACGGCGGCGGCGGTCGGGTTGATCCTTGCGGCCACGGCATTCGGACTGTTTCTTCTATTCGATCTCTGGGGGCGACATGAGCCTGCACGTTGATGACCTGAGCCTGACCTGGGGCGATTTCACGCTGCGCGGCACGGTGAATGTACCCGAACAAGGCTTTGCAGCCGTCATCGGCCCAAGCGGCGCGGGCAAGTCTACACTGCTCGCCGCCATCGCCGGCTTCGCACCGCCGGGCCAGGGACGTATCCTGTGGAAGGGCCGGCCGATCCACGAACTGCCGCCATGGGAGCGTCCGGTCGCTGTACTGTTCCAGGATTCGAACCTGTTCCCGCATCTGACCGTGGCGCGCAATCTTGCGCTGGCCCTGAACCCGCGCGGGCGGGTTACGACCGCGCAGGCGATTCTCATTGACCAGGCACTGGAATCGGTCGGTCTTGACGGCTTTGGTGGCCGTCGCCCGGGGCAGTTGTCCGGTGGCCAGCTGAGCCGCGCCGCGCTGGCCCGCGTGCTGCTGCAAGACCGCGCACTCGTGCTGCTGGATGAGCCTTTCGCGGCGCTGGGGCCAGGCCAGAAGGATGAAATCCTGCGCCTTGCTGCCGCCCGCCTGCGCGCGGCCGGGCGCACGGTGTTGCTGGTGACCCATGACCCCGGTGAGGCGCTTGCAGTCACCGATGGCATCATCACCGTGATCGACGGCGTGATTTCGGGTCCGCATCCGCTGGCGATCCTTGATGAACCTGGCGGGCCGCTGGCCGATTATCTGGGGCGGTAGCGGACGCGGACCCTCCCTTGCTTGCCGCTCCGCTTCCCGCGCGCTAGCCCTGTGGAGCTGAACGGAGACAGGTAATGACCCAGCCGGTATTCGACGGACATAACGACTTCCTCCTGCGCCTGCTGGACCGCCCGGCGGCCGACCGCTGGATCTGGCGCGAAGGCGACGGCAAGGGACAGATGGACGGGCCGCGAGCAAGGGAAGGCGGTCTCGTCGGGGGGCTGTTCGCGATCTACGTGCCCTCGCAACCGGCCGATGCGCAGGCGAACCTCGATCAGCTTTTCGACAATCCGCCCTATGAACTGCCCCTGCCCGATGCCGTTCCCTCGCATCTGGCGCAGCCGGCGGCGTTGTCGATGGCCGGGCATCTGCGCAGTCTCGCACGCGAGATTCCCGGCTTCCGCCTCTGCCGTACGACGGAAGCCATCGAGACGGCGATCGCCGCCGGCGATTTTGCCGCCGTCATGCATATGGAGGGCGCCGAAGCCATCGACGAAAGCCTTGATGCGCTGCATGTGTTCCACGCCATGGGGCTGCGTTCGCTCGGGCCGGTCTGGAGCAGACCAACCATCTTCGGCCACGGTGTTCCCTTTGCCTTTCCATCCAGCCCCGATACCGGGCCGGGTCTGACCGATGCGGGCAAGCGTCTGGTCAGGGAATGCAACCGGCTGAAGATCATGATCGATCTCAGCCACTTGAACGAGCGGGGATTCGACGATGTCGCCGCACTCACGGATGCGCCTCTCGTTGCAACCCATTCCAACGCCCATGCGGTTTGCGCCTCGAGCCGCAATCTCACCGACCGTCAGCTGGCAGTGATCCGCGACTCGGGCGGCATGGTCGGGCTGAACTATGCCACGTCTTTCCTGCGGCCGGACGGGCGCAAGGATACGTCAACGGGATGGGATGTGGTGATGCAGCATCTCGACCACCTGCTCGAGACCTTGGGCGAGGGTCATGTCGGCCTCGGCTCGGATTTCGACGGCGCGGTGACGCCGGACATCCTGCGCGACGTGACCTGCCTGCCTGACCTTGTGGCAGCGATGCGGGCGCATGGCTATGATCAGCCGCTGATCGACCGGATCACCCATCGCAACTGGATCGACACTCTGCGCCGGACATGGGGCGCATGATGAGGGGCATCGAGGCTGCGGCAGCCGAGATCGCGCAGGCCGCCGCCGGGACCGACAAGGCGCAGTTCGAGGCGTTGGCGCAGACCATCGCCGGAGCCGGGAAGATCGTCCTGCACGGCGCGGGGCGCGAAGGTCTGATGATTTGCGCGCTGGCCATGCGGCTGCATCATCTTGGTGTCGCGGCCCATGTCTGGGGCGACATGTCGATGCCACCGGTGGGCACGGGTGATCTGGTCCTGCTGGCTGCGGGCCCCGGCGATCTGCCAACCGTGCAGGTGCTGGCCGGTCTGGCGGCGCGAGCCGGGGCGCGCAGCGCCTGCGTCACCGCGCAGCCAGACGGGCCGACACCGCGCGCCTGCGACATGGTGCTGACCATCCCCGCCCAGACCATGGCCGACGATCGCGCGCCTGGTTCATCGGTCCTGCCGATGGGATCGGTCTTCGAGGGGGCGATGTTCCTGGTCTTCGAGATGCTCGTTCTGCGCCTTGCGCAACTGCTCGGGCAAACGCACACGGCGATCCGCGCGCGCCACGCCAATCTCGAATGAAAAGGCCGCCGGCATGACCGGCGGCGTTTCTCGCGCTCGTGCCGCGCTTATTCGGCGTCGTCTTCTTCGGGCTGGATCGACTCGAGATAGGCCCAGATATCGTGAGCCTGCTGTTCGTCGCGGACCTGATAGGCCATCTTCGCACGGGCCCGGCGGTTGTCGAGCACCTCACGCAGGAAGCCGGTCGGATTCATGACGTAGGCAACGAAGTTTTCCTCGTCCCAGACGGCACCGGTTTCGCCCCATTCGATAACCGAGTTGCCGAAATTGAAGCCCTCGACCGCACCCGGGGCCTCACCGATGATGCCATAGAGGTTGGGGCCAGTATTCGCGTTGCGACCGGCGAGGGTCTCGCCATCGGGGTCCTTGATGACGTGGCAGGTGACGCACTGGCGGTTGAACTGCTCCTCACCCGCGGCCGCGTCGCCAGCAGCTTCATCATCGGCAAAAGCAGGGAGCGCCAGCAGGACGAGCGCTGCTCCAGCAATCAGGCTTTTCATCAGGTCTTCTCCTTATCAAGGGCGCGGCAGCACCGGGCCGCCGTCGAATTCTTGGTTCCCCGGCGCGGTCAAGCTAGCGATTCTGCGCACCTTGTCCAAGCATGATTCCGTGATACGACAAAACGTCGCGCGGTCAATCCGGACGAAACCGCGTCTTGCAGGCGCTTCCGCCGGAATCACGACGGAACTCGGCGACCGGCATTCGCGCCCCGGGGCCGGTCACTGCACGCAGCCGTCGTGGCCGGTTGACGCGGATCAGGGTCGGATTGCTGCCGTGACATAGTTCACCGACAGGTCGCGATCCGACAGGTGCCATTCCCTGCGAAGAAAATCGTAGACCATCCCCTTGCGATCCACCGGCCGCAGCCCGGCACGGCCAAGCAGGTCGAACAATTCGTCGGGGGTGATGAACCTGTGCCAGTCATGCGTGCCCTTCGGCAACCAGCGGGCGATATGCTCGGCTCCGACGATGGCAAAGAGCCAGCTTTTCGGATTCCGGTTCAAGGTCGAACAGATATGCAGCCCTCCCGGCCGCAGTAGGTCATGGCAGGCCCCAAGAAAGGCCAGCGGGTCGGCCACATGTTCGATCACTTCCATGTTCAGCACCACATCGAACTGTTCGCCCGCGGCGGCCAACGCCTCGGCGGTGCCGTGGCGGTAGTCGATCTCGAGTCCCGTCTGTTCCGAATGAATCCGCGCCACCTCGATGTTTCGGGGGGAGGCATCGACGCCGACGACCTCCGCACCCAGCCTTGCCATCGGTTCGGCCAGCAAGCCGCCTCCGCAGCCGATATCCAGCACCCGCAGCCCTGCAAACGGGCGAGGCGCACCCAGATTCCGCTCGAATTCGGCGGCGATCTGGGCGGTGACATAGTCGAGGCGGCAGGGATTCATCTGATGCAGCGGCCGGAACTTGCCCGCCGGATTCCACCATTCGGCGGCCATGGCCTCGAACTTGGCGACTTCGGCGGGGTCGATCGTATCGATGGGCATGGTATCCCTCGCTTTGGGCCGTGGCACCGGGCCGCGCCACGGGTTATAGAGAGTCCCATGGACCGTGTCCCGTGGCAACCGCGTCAGAATATCGGCCTGCATCCGCCGATCGAGCCGTTCGAGCAGCATCTGCTCGACACGGACGATGGCCATCGAATCTATGTCGAGCGTTGCGGCAACCCCGACGGCATCCCGGTCGTGGTGCTGCACGGAGGGCCGGGCGGCGGGGCGTCCCCGGCAATGCGGCGGTATTTCGACCCCGCGCGATGGCAGATCGTCCTGTTCGATCAGCGCGGCTGCGGGCGATCCACCCCCAATGCCGAGGTCGCGGCGAATACCACCTGGCATCTCGTCGCCGACATGGAGCGCATCCGCCAGACTTTCGGCATCGAGCGCTGGGCCGTCTTCGGCGGCAGCTGGGGCGCGACACTGGGCCTGATTTACGCGCAGGAACATCCCGAGCGCGTCCGCGCCCTGTTTCTGCGCGGTGTGTTCCTGGGTACGCGGTCCGAGATCGACTGGTTCTATGGCGGCGGTGCCGGGGCGTTCTGGCCCGATCTGTGGAAAGATTTCGTCTCGATTATTCCACCTGAGGAACGTGATGACCTCGTCACCGCCTATAATCGCCGCCTTTTCAGCGGCGACCGCGTGAAAGAGGGGCGATTCGCCCGTGCCTGGGCCGACTGGGAAAACGCCCTCGCCTCGATCGATTCGAACGGCGCCCGGCCTGCCGGTCCCTCCGCGCATACCCGCGCCTTTGCACGGCTCGAGAACCACTATTTCCACAACGATATCTTCCTGCCGCCAGACAAACAGATCCTTGGCCGAATCGACCGTATCGCCGATATCCCCGGCGTCATCGTACAGGGTCGGCAAGACATGATCTGCCCGCCGGTATCGGCCTGGAAGCTCGCGCAGGCCTGGCCCGCCGGGCGGCTGGTGATGGTGCCGCGCGCAGGTCATGCGCTGTCGGAACCCGGGATCACTGCCGAACTGGTGCGCGCCCTGGCGACGGCAGGCGAAAGGGGGCTGCCATGAACCGGCCGTTGTCCGGCCTGCAGGCGATCAGCCGCCGCGATCTCATCTCGGCGGCAGTGGCAACCGGGGTACTTACCGCTTCAGGCATGCCGGTCGCGGCAAGATCGCGCGGCGGCGTGTTGCGGCTCGGCCTGTCGGGCACCGCCGACGGCTGGGATATCCGCCGGGCGCGGGGCTGCTTCATGCGCGTCGCCGGACAGGGCGCAGTCTACGAGACGCTGACGGAGATCACCGCCAGCGGTGAACTGGTCGGCGAACTGGCTTTGGCCTGGGAGCCCGACGCGGCTGCGCGAGTCTGGTCCATCACCCTGCGCCCCGATGTCACCTTTCATGACGGGCGCGCGCTGCGTGCCAACGATGTGCTGGCCTCGCTCGCCCTGCATCGCTCGGACTCACCCGCCGCACCGATCGTGGCCCGAATCGCCGAGATGCGCGCCACCGGGCCGCTGCAACTGCGTTTCACGCTCAACGACGCGGATGCGAATTTCCCGCTCGCGCTGGCTGATCCGCATCTGGTCATCGCCCCCGAGGGGCGGCTCGACGGCACGGGCAGCGGACTTTACCGGCTGGCCGAATTCACGCCCGGCGAACGGATGCGCCTTCTGAGGGTGCCGGGCCACTGGCGGGACGGGCGCGCAGGCTGGTTCGATGCCGTCGTGTTGCGCGCCATGCCCGAGGCGGCAATGCGCCGTGCCGCGCTGGTGGCCGGGCATGTTGATGCGGTTGATCAGCCGGGGGCCGTTTCCGCGATCATCGCGCATCGCGGGCTGAAGGTGGTTGCCGCCCCGGGCCATGGTCATGCGCTGGGCGAGATGGACGAGGACGCCGCCATTGCCGCCGGGCTCGCGCCGCTGCCCGGCGCGCCGCCCGCAGGGCCTGTCATGGCGGTGGATGCCGCCTGGGGACTCGATAATGTGCGGGACGCGGCCTGCTATGGCACCGGCGCCGAGACACTCTTTCCCGGCGCACGTCCCTTTGATGCGATTGTGACCGCGCATCTGCCCTATGTCACCGCCTGCACCTCTCGCCTCTCGCATTCGGGGCTGGGGGTCATCGGCCCGCTTGATTCGGGACGTATTGCCGAAAGATGGTGGTTCGCCTGACGGCCTTCAGGCGCGCAGCACCCTGCCGTCATGCCCCGCAACGGTCACGTCAAGGATGCGATCCTCGGGCTGGTCGGTGTCAAAGCGTATCTCGGTGAACTGTTCGGTGCGCCCCATGCGCGGAGATTCCATCAGCACACGATGGCGCTGGCCGACCTGGTGCCGAAGATGGCGGCCCAGCGCCTGGTCGCCCGCAGCGCGCAGACGGGCGGCACGTTCCCTGATTGCAACGCCCGGCACCTGCGGCATCCGCGCGGCCGGGGTGCCGCGACGGGGCGAATAGGGAAAGACATGCAGAAAGCTCAGCCCGCATTCCTCAACCAGATCAAGCGAGCGGCTGAACATTTCCTCGGTCTCGGTGGGGAAGCCGGCAATGATGTCGGCGCCGAAGGTCATCCCGGGGCGCGCGCTGCGGGCCTCGGCGCAAAAGCGGATCGCGTCATCACGCAGATGGCGGCGCTTCATGCGCTTGAGGATCAGGTCGTCACCCGCCTGCAATGACAGATGCAGATGCGGCATGAGGCGCGGCTCGGTTGCGATAGCCTCCATAAGCGCCGGGTCGATCTCGATCGAATCGACCGATGAGATCCGCAGTCGTTCGATCCCGGTCGCGCGCAAGATACGGCGCACCAGATGGCCCAGTTGCAGCCCTTCGCCCAGATCGGCGCCCCAGGATGTCAGGTCCACGCCAGTCAGCACCACCTCGCGGTAACCACGATCTACCAGCCGGGCGATCTGTTCGACCACCACCTGCGCCGGAACCGACCGTGAATTGCCGCGCGCATAGGGGATGATGCAGAAGGTGCAGCGATGGTCGCAGCCATTCTGGACCTGCACATAGGCGCGGGTTCGCGTGCCGAATCCGTCGATCAGATGCCCCGCAGTTTCGCGCACCGACATGATGTCATCGACCATGACCGGTTCGGCATCGCCGATCCGATCCGGGGCCAGCCGGATCCAGGTCTCGGGCTCCATCTTCTCGCGGTTGCCCAGCACATGGTCCACCTCGGGCATGGCGGCGAATATCTCCGCCTCGGTCTGGGCGGCGCAGCCGGTGACGATGATCGTGGCCTCAGGGTTTTCGCGCCGCAGATGGCGGATTTCCTGCCGCGCCTTGCGCACGGCCTCGGCGGTGACCGCGCAGGTATTCACCACTACCGCGTCACGCACGCCTGCCGCAGCGGCGAGTTCCTTCATCGCCTCGGTTTCATAGGCATTGAGCCGACAGCCGAGGGTCGAGAACACCGGCGGCGCATTCATGCCAGTGCATCCAGGAACTGTAGCGAAAGCCGCCCCTCGAACACGGTCATGGTCGGGCCGGTCAGCCACACGCCATCCTCGCGCCAGTCAAGCCAGAGCCGGCCGCCGTCGCAATCAAGCGTGACCTTGCGCCCGGTCAGCGCGCGGCGCGCTGCTGCCACAGCCACCGCGCAGGAGGACGATCCCGAGGCCAGGGTCACGCCGGTGCCGCGCTCCCACACCCGCATTCGCAGATGATCGGGGGCGATGATCTGCACAACCTGCACATTGGTGCGTTCGGGGAACAGCGGATGATGCTCATATGCGGGGCCAAAGGTCTCAAGATCGACCGAGGCCACGTCGCCGACAAAGAACGTGCAATGCGGATTGCCCATGCTGGTCGCTACAGGTGCGCCCTCGATGGGCAGCGACAACGTATCCACGTCTCGCGCCAGCGGAATGTCGCGCCAGCCCATGCGCGGCGGGCCCATGTTCACGGAGGTAAGCCCGCCCCCCGCATCCACGGCCTGCAGCAGCCCGCCTTCGGTAGCGATGGAAAGGGCCGCCCTGCCCGTGCGCGCCATCTCGTGCCGGGCGATGCAGCGGGTGGCATTGCCGCAGGTGGCCGACACGCTGCCATCGGCGTTCCAGAAGCTCAGCCTCAGATCGGCCGCCTCATCGGCATGGATCACCGCCAGCTGGTCAAACCCCACCCCGCGCCGCCGGTCCGCCAGCGCGGAAATCAGCGCAGCATCGGGTGTGCGCGTGCCGTCGCGCGTGTCGATGACGACGAAATCGTTGCCGATTCCGTGCATCTTGAAAAACGGCAGAGGCGCATGTTGTCCGGGCATGGGGCGCCCATAACGCAAGGCGTCGGGTGAATCCAGATCGGGGCCGAGCCCGCACGAGCGACTCGTGCGCTCAACCGGTTCCGGGTAGCTCATCCTGCGCGAGACCGTCCTCCTTCACCGCCTGCATCGCCACATAGGTCGAGGTCGATGCAACATGCGGCAGGGTCGAGATGCGCTCGGCCAGGACGTTGCGATAGGCAGCCATGCTTTCGGTGCGAACCTTCAGCAGATAATCAAAGGACGAGGCGATCATGTGGCATTGTTCGATCTCGCGCACCTTCAGCACCGCCGCATTGAACGCACCCAGCGCCCGTTCCCGCGTGTCGTCGAGCCGCACCTCGACGAAGGCCACGTGATCGCGCCCCAGCTGCACCTGATCCACCAGTGCGCGATAGCCGCGAATCACCCCCGTCGACTCAAGCCGTCGCAGCCGCGCCTGCACCGGCGATTTCGACAGGCCGACGCGCCGCGCAAGCTCGGTCACCGGCAGCCGTCCCTCGACTGAGAGGACAGCGAGAATGCGGCGATCAAAGGTATCAAGCGGAGGAGGCGAATCGGATGGCATATACGCAGATCATCAGGCAATCCGACCGACAGTCAAGGATGAGCGGGAGACATGGCCGGTGAACAGATGGTATAATGGGCCAATCACCTCGCCCTGCCGTAAAGGTTCGCCATGAACGAGTCGCTTGCCACCCTGCGTGCCCGGATCGACGCTGGAACCCTCGCCCCCGAGGCGCCCCTGGTGGCAGAGCTCCGCGCGCGTGCGAATCTCACACCGGAGGCCCGTGTCGCCATCGCCGCACGAGGCGCCGAGCTGGTGCGGGCAATCCGAAGCCAGGCGCGCCCCGGCCTTATGGAGGTGTTTCTCGCCGAATACGGGCTTTCGACCGGCGAAGGCATCGCGCTGATGTGCCTAGCCGAGGCCTTGTTGCGGGTGCCCGACGCCGAAACCATCGACGCGCTGATCGAGGACAAGATCGCCCCCTCGGACTGGGGGCAGCACCTGGGCAAGTCGGCCTCGCCATTGGTCAATGCCTCGACATGGGCGTTGCTGCTCACCGGGCGTGTTCTCGATGACGAGGGGCAGGGAATGGGCTCGGTGTTGCGCGGCGCCGTGCGTCGGCTGGGGGAGCCGGTCATCCGTCGCGCCGTGGGACGCGCCATGCGCGAGATGGGCCGCCAGTTCGTTCTGGGTGAGACCATCGAATCGGCCATGCGCCGTGCCGAGGGGATGCAGAAGGAAGGATTCACCTACAGCTATGACATGCTGGGCGAAGCCGCGCGCACCGAAGCGGACGCCCGCAGCTATCACCTCGCCTATTCGCGGGCCATTTCGGCGCTGTCGCAGCATTGCACGCATGATTCGGTGGCCGACAATCCCGGCATTTCAATCAAGCTGTCGGCCCTGCATCCGCGCTACGAGGTGGCCCAGCGCGACCGCGTGATGGCCGAACTGGTGCCGCGCGCGAAATCGCTGGCATTGCTGGCGCGCTCGGCGGGGATGGGGTTCAACATCGACGCGGAAGAGGCAGACCGGCTCGCGCTCTCTCTCGACGTGATCGAGCCGCTGCTGGCCGATCCGGGGCTGAAGGACTGGAACGGCTTCGGTGTCGTCGTGCAGGCCTATGGCAAACGCTCGGGTGCGGTGATCGACTGGCTTCATGCACTGGCCCGGCGGCTTGACCGGCGCATCATGGTGCGGCTGGTAAAGGGCGCCTATTGGGACGCCGAGATCAAGCGCGCACAGGTCGAGGGGCTGGCCGATTTCCCGGTCTTCACCGAAAAATCCGCCACCGACATTTCCTGGATCGCGAATGCGCGCAGCCTGCTGGAGATGACAGATCTTCTCTATCCGCAATTCGCCACCCACAACGCCCATAGCGTTGCCGCCGTAGAGGGAGGAAAAGGGACCGCGCACCACTTCGACGCGGTCGATTTCCTCCACCGGCACAACGGTCCACGTGAACGATTGGCTGTACCCTGTGGCCAAATTCTGTCCGTCATATAAAGTCAGGGTCCGAGATTGGTTCGGGAATCCCCGCAGCGTGACGCTGGTCATGGTGTCGGGCCACCCTTTACCCCGGCTGTTATAGATCCCCGGAATTTGCTGCAAGGCC
>JACDJA010001436.1_pt1 | contig 19872 bp, 18 predicted proteins | sample 7449241 | NCBI WGS metagenome assembly JACDJA01 (sample SAMN14253289, study PRJNA609438) | sludge metagenome | isolation source: initial anaerobic sludge | collected 2018-12-20 | reverse complement strand
CGTTGTCGGCGTTCTGGCGCACGGTGGCGGTGATCTGCTCCATGGTGGCGGCGGTCTCGGCCAGGGAGCTGGCCTGTTGTTCGGTGCGCGAGGACAGGTCCAGGTTGCCGGCGCTGATCTGCGCCGAGGCCGAGGCGATCGCGTCCGAGCCCCCGCGCACTTCGCCCAGTGCGCCGCGCAGGTTGCGGGTCATGGTGGCCAGGGCGTTCAGCAACTGGCCGATTTCATTGTTCGAATCCACGTGGATTTCGTGGGTGAGGTCGCGTTGCGCGATGGCTTCGGCGGCCGCGACCGCGCGGCGCAGCGGATGGGTGATGGCGCGCATGACGCGCCAGGCGAACAGCGGCCCCAGGATCAGGGCAAGGATCGTGGCCACCGCCAGGATGCGTTCGCTCAGCACGGCCTGGTCCGCCGATTGCCGCTGGGCCAGGTCGATCTGTTCCTGCTGGTAGGCGCGCAGCGCCTCGATGCTGGCGAGATAGGTCTTGTTGATCGCCGGCAGCTGCTCGCGCACGATGTCGTTGGCGACCATGGCCTGGTGGCCGTCCAGCGCCCTGTAGATGGCGTCGAGGACCGTCAGGTAGTTTGCGCGCTCGTCCATGATGCGCTGGAATAGGCGCCGGGATTCGGGCACGGTGAACAGGGCGTCGGCCTGCCGGGTGTAATCGCTGATTTTTTTCGTCGCGTCGCTGATCCCTTCCTTGAAGTGCTCGATCATTTCCGGATCCGAGACCAGGGCGTAGGCCATCACCTGGTTGGCCCGGACGTCGACGGCCCGGGTCCACTGGTCCATCAGCTGGCCGGCCTGGCGGCGCTGGCCGATCTCCTCGACGATCGACTGGGCGTTGATGGCGTTCCAGATGCCGATCAGCGCCAGGATCAGCGCCAGGGAGAGGATGAAGCCGAAAGCCGCGGCGAGCCGCGTGCTGATCTTGAGGTTTTTCATGAGGGTTCGGCGGCATGCGCCGTTGGTGGGAAGAATGCCCTCAATATTAGGGAAAACCCTGGAATCTTGATCGATCCAGCAGCAGGCAATAAGAGCCCCAGTATTTCTTTTATCAGCGTATAACCCCTTTGTTCATGCGGGAATTGCATGGAACCGGGCGCCTCGCGGCGACCGTGGGCGGATGCTGGGAAAGCGGGGACGCGGCTTGGATCAGGCGGCCGTCAGGCGGAAGACGCCGGTCTGCATGCGGGACACGCCCCGCGCGGCGAACTTGGGTTCCTGGGCCAGGACGTCGCGGGTTTCCAGCCGCTCGATGCGCCAGCGGTCGCAGTAGAGCGCCTGGACTTCGGATTCCGGCACGGAAAAGGGCGGCCCGTCCATTTCCGCCTGCGGATAGTCCAGGGTCAGCAGCAGCGCGCGGCAGCCGGCGGGCAACTGTCCGTAGACATGGCGTGCATAGCGCGCGCGCAGCGCCGGGGTCAGGGCGATCAGGGCCGCGCGGTCGTAGCAGGCGGCGCAGCCGGCCAGGGTCTCCGCGTCCAGATCGAAGATGTCGCCGCACAGGAATTCGATCGTTCCGGCGCGGTACAGGGTGCCGCGAGGCGTGGGCAGGATCTCGGGCCGCAGGCCGTGTTCCTCGAAGAACTGCTCGACGGCGATCGGCGAAAGTTCCACGGCCAGCACGGCGTGGCCCTGTTCCGCCAGCCAGGCGACGTCCAGGGTCTTGCCGGCCAGGGGCACCAGCACCCGGCTGCCGGCCGGCAGGCCGAGTCCGGGCCAGTGTTTCTGCAGCAGGGGCATGACGCGGGATTGATGGAAGCCGGTCTGTCCCTGCTCCCAGCGTTGCAGCCAGAAATCCGTATCCATGTGTGTCTCTTCCTTGGGGCGGGCGCGCGCATGCCGGATTGGGAAACGCCAGGTTCCGGCGGCGGCTGGTGGCATGATGACACAGGACCGTACATCGGGAAACTTGAAACGTCCCGTCTCCGCCGCGATGATGAAACGGTCGATCACGCAACGCAGGAGTACAGGATGAATCAGGTGTTGAAGGGCTTTCTGGCCGCTTCCGTCATCGCGTTGGGCTTGGCGGGTCCTCTGGCGGTGCCCAGGACGGCGGGCGCCCAGACGGCCTACGAGGCTGTGGACCGGCCGACCGACGAGCAGTTGCAGCGTTACGCGGCCGCCGTGCGCAAGGTCAGTGCCGTGGCGGCGGAATACCAGCCCAAGCTGGAAGCCGCCCAGGACGAGCCGGCCAAGCAGGCGGTGCGCGTCGAGGCCGACCAGAAAATGGTGGACCAGGTCGAGGCGGGCGGCATGAGCGTCGCCGAATACAACGGCATCAGCCGTGCCGTGCGCGAGAATCCCGAATTGCGCCAGAAGGTCGAGCGTCTGGTCGGCCAGTAGCGGCACCCGCGGCGGCCCGTCCGTGGCCGTCCTCGTCCGGCGCGCGTGCCGCGCGGGTGTTTCCGCGGAAATGGGTCAGTTCTTCTCGGACCAGAGCACGCCGCCCGTGGCCCAGCGGTCCTTGCTGATCTCCGTCAGGATGATGTCCACCGAGTCTGGCTGGCAGCCCAGGACTTCGCAGGTGCGTTCGGTCAGGGCACGGACGAGTTCGCGTTTCTTTTCGGGGGTGCGCCCCTCGAACAGTTCGATGTGCATGGTCGGCATGGCGTGGCTCCTGTGAGTTGGAGGAAGGGAGCCTAGCATATCCCGCGCGCTTTCCGCGTCCGTCTTCTCCGATGCCCCGGCGAGGCAAGTCCCTGCCGGCGGCATCGGTATTTACCCTCGATATGTTGTAAATATATTTATTGGATATTAGACTGGCGGCAGCGCGGTTCCGGTCCGGTCATCGCGTATTCCAATTCAAGGGGGAGACCATGAAGAAGATTTTCCGTACCCTGGCCGTGGCGGCCTTCACGATGTGCACGGTGAGCGCCGCGACCGCGGCCGACGTGACCTGGCGCGTGCCGACCTCGGTGCCCGAAGGCTCGCCCTTCTACCAGAACTTCCTGGAGCGCTTCGCCTCCAACGTCAAGACCATCACGTCCGGCCGGGTCGAGATCCAGCCCTTCGGCGCCGGGGTGATCGTGCCGGCCCTGAAGGTGTTCGACGCGGTGCGCGACGGCGTGGTCGAGGCCGGCCACTCCACGTCCAGCTACCTGGTCAACCAGGATCCGGAAAACGCCATTTTCTCGGGTTTCCCGGGCGGCATGGGGCCGGACGCCTACAAGGCCTGGCTGTACCAGGGCGGCGGCAAGGAAAAGCTGGAAAAGCTGCGCGCCGGCCAGGGCCTGAAGACCATGATCGTGGGCATCGGCTCTTCCGAAATCATGGCCCACGCCAACAAGCCCATCCGCAGCGCGGAAGACCTGAAGGGCCTGAAGTACCGCACGTCCGGCCCCTGGGCCGAGGTGATGCGCGACTATTTCGGCGCCGTGCCGACCGTGGTGCCGCCGGGCGAGACCTACACGCTGCTGCAGCGCAAGGGCGTGGACGCCGTGGAATGGGCGCCGCCCTCGGCCAACATGCCCGAAGGCTTCCACCAGGCGGCCAAGTACATCGTCGTGCCGGGCGTGCACCAGCCGACCTTCATGTGGGAAGTGGTCGTCAAGCAGGAGACCTGGGACAAGGTGCCCGCGGATCTGAAGCCGCTGATCGAGGCCGCCGCCCAGCTGACCACCGAGCAGAGCCTGGACTACTTCTATGACGCGGACATGAAGGCCATGGAAAAGTACCGCTCGGGCCGCAACGAGATCATCACGCTCAGCCCCGAGTTCGTGAAGCAGCTGTCCGACGCGGGCTATGACTGGATGCACAAGACGGCCGAGGCGCAGAAGGCCGCCGGCAAGCCGGACATGGCCGAAGTGCTGGCCGACTACGAGGCCTACCACAAGCGCTGGAAGGCCGAGAGCAACTACCTGATGCGCGACTGATCCGCGACGCACACAGCGAGGCCGAGATGCTCAATGCCCTGACCCGATTCGCGAACGGCGTGTCCTGGTGCGCTTCCCAGCTGGCCAGCGTGGCGGCGGCCGTCCTGACCGTGGCCATGGTCTACGAGGTCTTCGCCCGCTACGTGTTCGACGCGCCCACGGTCTGGGCCTTCGATGTGGCCTACATGGCCAACGGCGCCGTCTTTCTGCTGGGCGTGGCCTACGTCCTGCGGGAGGACGCGCACATCCGCATCGACGTGCTGCGCAACCGCCTGCCCGCCCGCTTCAACCGCGGCGTCCAGGGCGTCGCCTACCTGCTGGTCCTGGCGCCGTTCTTCGGCATGCTGTCCTGGATCGCCGTGTCGCACACCTGGCGGGCCTGGGTGCGGCACGAGGTCGAGACGGTCAGCCCCTGGGCGCCGCTGATGTGGCCGTTCTACCTGTGCTTCGCGATCGGGCTGACCGCCCTGACCCTGCAATTGGCGGTGGAGGGCCTGCGGGCCTTCCGCGGCCTGGATTCCGACGCCAAGAAGGAACACTGATGAATCCGACCGTCGCCGCCCTGATGTTCCCGGGGATGTTCCTGCTGATCTTCCTGGGCATCCCCGTTTCCCTGTCCCTCATCATTCCCGCCCTGGTCGCGGGCTGGTTCGCCTTCGGCGACCAGGTGTTCAACCAGCTCTACGGCGGCCTGTATTCGGCGGCCACCAACTACATCCTGTCGGCCATCCCCATGTTCGTGCTGATGGGCGCGATCCTGGAACGCTCCGGCATCGCCGCGCGCCTGTTCCGCACCATGCAGCTGTGGCTGGGGCGGCTGCCCGGCGGCCTGGCCGTGGCGACCATCGCCATGGGGGCCACGTTCGCGGCCGCCGCCGGCGTGGTGGGCGCGGTCGAGGTCATGGTGGGCCTGATGGCCATTCCGGCCATGCAGCGCTTCCGCTACGACAATTCGCTGATCGCCGGCACCATCTGCGCGGGCGGCTCGCTGGGCACCATGATCCCGCCCTCGGTGGTGGCCGTGGTGTACGCCTCGCTGGCCCAGATCTCGGTGGGCGAGCTGTTCGCCGCCATGCTGTTCCCGGGCCTGGTGATGGTGGGGCTGTTCATCCTGTACATCGTCGTCGTCTGCATCCTGGACCCGAGGAAAGGCCCCCGGGCCGACGATCCGGACATGCGACTGCCGGTGATGGAAAAGCTGAAGATCACTTTCAGCGGCCTGCTGCCGACCATGCTGCTGATCGTGGCCGTGCTGGGCTCGCTGATGGCCGGCATCGCCTCGCCCACCGAGGCCGCGGCCGTCGGCGCGGTCGGCGCGCTGATCCTGTGCATCTGCTACGGCAAGTTCAGCGTGCCCATGATGCGGGAAGCGCTGGCGATCACGGTGCGGATCTCCGCCATGATCCTGCTGATCGTGGCCGGCGGTATCATGTTCACGGGGATCTTCGCCGCCAACGGGGGCTCGCGCCTGATCCAGGGGCTGATCTCCGACATGGGCCTCGGGCTGTCGGGCACGCTGGTGCTGTTCCTGTTCATCGTGTTCCTGCTGGGCTTCGTGCTGGACTGGACCGCCAACGTGCTGATCTGCGTGCCGCTGTTCCTGCCCGTGCTGACGGCGGCCGGCGTGGACCCGATCTGGTTCGGCACGCTGATGATCATCGTCATCCAGACCAGCTACCTGACCCCGCCGATGGCGTCTTCGATCTTCTACCTGCTGTCGATCGCGCCGCCGGACATGAAATACGGCCAGGTCTGCAAGGGCGTGGTGCCCTTCATCCTGGTCCAGTTCGCGACCCTGGCGCTGGTGGCGCTGTTCCCGGCCCTGGCCACCTGGCTGCCCCAGCGCGTCGTGGGATTCTGATTTCGATTCCGGGGCTCCGCGCCCCGTCCTGGCCCGGGTGTCCGGGCCGTCTTTCTCGCTTTTAGGAATGCATATGAAAACCGAAGGAGTCCTGGTTCCCATCGTCACCCCGTTCGCGGCGGATGGCAGCGTCAATGCGGACGCGCTGGGCACGCTGGTGGAGCGCTTCATCGATGCCGGCGTCGCCGGCATCGTGGCCTGCGGCACCACGGGCGAATACTATGCGCTGGAAGACGACGAGCGCGAACTGGTGCTGCGCACGGTGGTCGAAGCCACCCGGGGCCGCGTGACGGCGATCGCCGGCATCAACGCCCTGTCCACGACCCAGGCCATCCGCAACGCGCACCAGGCCGAGGCCCTGGGCTACGACGGCCTGATGCTGTCCACGCCGCCCTACAGCCTGCCGGAGCAGGCCGGGATCGCGCAGCACTTCCGCACGGTCGCGCAGGCCACCAGGCTGCCCATCATCATGTACGACTTCCCGGCGCGGGTGGGTGTGCAGATCGCCGTGGACACGGTGATCGAGCTGGCGCGCATCCCCAACATCGTCGGCATCAAGGAAAGCAGCGGCAGCTTCAACCGCGCCCTGGCCCTGATCCAGGCCGGCATCCCGGACTTCCAGATCATCAGCGGTTCCGACGACATGGCCGCCGACTTCCTGTTCTGGGGCGTGCGCAGCTGGATCAGCGGCGGCGCCAACGTCTTCCCGGGCGAGCAGGCCGCCATGGTCAAGGCCGCCGGCGAAGGCCGGTGGGACGAGGTCCGCGGCCTGATGAGCGGCATGTACCCGGTGATCCTGGCGATGGAGTCCGGCGACTACAACCAGAAGGCCAAGCTGGGCTGCCGCCGCCATGGCGTCGAGGCCGGCCCGGTACGCCTGCCCCTGGCCCCGCTGACGGAACAGGACGAACGCGCCTTCCTGGCGCTGCTGGACGCCTACCAGGGCTGAGGAGACCACCATGCCGCAGACCAAGGAACAGATCTTCGCCCAGGCCCGCGCGGGCCGCCTGTGGGCCGGCCACCTGATTCCCGGCCATGACGCGCCGGGCGCCCGGATGGACAACACCACGCCGATCGACAACAGCGTGATCGGCGCCATCGAGTCGGGCACCGCCGCCGACATCGACCTGGCGGTGCGCGTGGCGCGCGCCAGCTTCAAGTCCGGCGAATGGTCGCAATTGGCGCCCGCCGAACGCAAGCGCATCATGCTGGCCTGGGCGGACCTGATGACGGCCCACGCCGAGGAACTGGCGGCGCTGGACTGCATCGACGCCGGCAAGCCGATCACCGAATGCCTGAACACGGACCTGCCGGCCACGCTGGACACCTTCCGCTGGTACGCGGAGGCCATCGACAAGTGCTTCGGCCGCATCGCCCCGACCGGACCGGCCGCCACGGGCCTGATCGTCAAGGAGCCCATCGGCGTGGTGGGGGCCGTGCTGCCCTGGAACTTCCCGGCCCAGATGTACGCCTGGAAGGTCGCCCCCGCGCTGGCGGCCGGCAATTCGGTCATCGTCAAGCCGGCCGAACTCACGTCCCTGAGCGCCTACCGCATGACCCAGCTGGCCCACGAGGCCGGGGTCCCGGCGGCGGCGCTGCAGCTGGTGACCGGCCTGGGCGAGTCGGTCGGCGAGGCGCTCGGCCGCCACATGGACGTGGACGTGGTGTCCTTCACCGGTTCCACCGAGGTCGGCCGCTATTTCCTGAAATACTCCGCCGAGAGCAACCTGAAGGAAATCGTCCTGGAATGCGGCGGCAAGAGCCCCCAGGTGATCTTCGACGACGCGGACCTGGACGGCCTGGTGGACCACGTGCTGGCCGCCGCCTTCTGGAACATGGGCGAAAACTGCAGCTGCGGCTCGCGCCTGATCGTCCAGGCCGGCGTCAAGGACGCCGTGCTGGACCGCCTGCGCGAACGCCTGTCGAACTGGAAGGTCGGCCTGCCCACGGACGAATCGGTGCAGATCGGCCCCATGGTCGAGCGCGCGCATTTCGACAAGGTGCGCGGCTTCCTGGAAGGCGCGGCGGCCGAGGGCGCGCGCCTGGCGCACGGCGGGCGCATCCATTCGGAACTGGGCAGCGGCTGGTACGTCGAGCCCACCATCTTCGACGGCGTCACGCGCGAATCGCGCCTGTTCCGCGAAGAGGTCTTCGGCCCCATCCTGGCCGTGTCCACCTTCGAGACCGAGGCCGAGGCCATCGAACTGGCCAACGACAGCCACTACGGCCTGGCGGCGTCCCTGTACACCCGCGACGTGGGCCGCGCCCAGCGCGTGGCGCGCGCCATCCAGGCGGGCACGGTGTCGGTCAACGGCTTCTCGGAAGGCGACATCACCACCCCGTTCGGCGGCTACAAGCAGTCCGGCTTCGGCGGCCGCGACAACGGCCTGGAGGCGCTGGACCAGTACCAGCAGGTCAAGACGATCTGGTATGTGAACTAGGCCTACCTGGGTCTAGCGTAAGAAAATCCTCCCGCCGCCGGGCCGCCCCAAGGCGGGAGGCGCCCCCTCGGGGGGATGAGCCAGGACACGGGATAGTCCCTGCGGACTATTCTGTGCCTGACGAATCCGAGCGGCATGCAGGCCGCGAGGTGGATGCAAGCGGCCGCAGGCTGCGCAGCGTGGGGGCTCACCCTTCAATGACGGTGTGGGTGAATTCCATCAGGTAGTCCATCAGCGCGTCCGCGCCGGCGATGGCCCGGTCCGGGTCGTTGGCGTGGATGCCCTCGGCCAGCATCAGGTGGCAGCGGGCGCCGCGTTCCAGGTCGCCCTCGTGCTGGTAGGCGTACCAGAAGCGCCGGCACTGGATGATCATCGGGATGATCGCCTGCACGGCGTAGGGGTTGCGGCTGGCCTCGTGCGTGACGCGGTCCAGCGCCTGGTCGGCGCGCATGTAGCCCGCCAGGTCGCCCTGGCGCGCGGCCTCCGTCATGTCGTGCGCGCATTGCAGCAGGGCGGCGCGCTGCCCCGTCGTGGCCCGGCGGGCCGCCGACCCGGCGATCAATCGTTCCAGCACCCGCCGGGTCTCGATCAGGATCAGGTGTTCCGCGATGCGGATCTCGCTGACGCGCAGCCCGCGCCGGGGCTGCTGCTCGATCAGGCCGCTGGCGATCAGCCGCATCAGGGCCTCGCGGATGGGCGTGCGGCCCAGGCCGGTCATCTGGATCAGGTCGCTTTCCACGATCGGCTGGTTGGGCTCCAGCTGCAGCGTGGCGATCATCTGCTCGATGCGGTCGTAGGCCGCCTCGGTGGCGCGGATCTTGACGGTGGGGGATGCGGAAGTCATGTCGCGGAAATTCAGGGGCGGGACTCGATGCCCCATCGGAAGGGGTCGTCGTCCTGCAGGATCAGGGTGGTTTCGCCGCTGATGTGGGCGCGCCCGCGCAGGGTCGGGATGACCTCGCCGTGCTCGCCCGGCTCGTAGCTGGCCTGGAACTGGCTGCCAATGATACTGGACTGGCGCCAGGCCTGTCCCGGGGCGAGCTTGCCGTCGGCGGCCAGGCAGGCCAGCTTGGCGCTGGTGCCGGTGCCGCAGGGCGAGCGGTCGTAGGCCTTGCCGGGGCACAGCACGAAGTTGCGGCTGTCGGCGTCCTCGTCGGCGCCGAAGAGTTCGATGTGGTCGATGCGCGCGTCGCCGCGCCCCCGGATGCCCTGGGCGTCCAGGGCCTGGCAGATGGCCCAGGTGTACTCCGTCAGTTCGGCCCGGTCGGCCCCGTGGACGACCCGGTCGGGCGCGTCCACCAGGAAGAACCAGTTGCCGCCCCAGGCGATGTCGCCGTGCACGACGCCGTGTCCGGGGACGTCCACGGCGACCGCCTTGCGGTGGCGGTAGGCGGGGACGTTGCGCACGCCGACCGAGCCGTCGTCATGCAGCGTGGCGGTGACGGTGCCCACCGGGGTCTCGATGCGGTGTTCGCCCGGCTCGATGCGGCCCAGCCAGGCCAGCGAGGCCAGCAGGCCGATGGTGCCGTGGCCGCACATGCCCAGGTAGCCGGTGTTGTTGAAGAAGATGACGCCGGCCGTGGCGGCGGGATCCACGGGCGCGCACAGCAGGGCGCCGACCAGCACGTCGTTGCCGCGCGGCTCCAGGATGACGGTCTTGCGCCATTCATCGTGCCGTTCGGCCAGCAGCCGCCGGCGTTCGGCCATGGAGCCGGCGCCCAGGTCGGGAAAGCCGTCGAGCACCAGCCGGGTCGGCTCTCCGCCGGTGTGGGAATCCAGGATGGCGATGCGATGCATGATGTGTCCTCAGAAGAAGCGTTCCGGCCGGTAGGGGGCGAGATCGATGGCGGGCGTCTGGCCGCCGATCAGGTCGCGGATCAGGCGGGCGGTGGCGGCCGACTGGGTCAGGCCCAGGTGACCGTGGCCGAAGGCGTAGAAAATGCCCGGGTGGCGCCGGGCGCGGCCGATCACCGGCAGCGAGTCGGGCAGGCTGGGCCGGAAGCCCATCCATTGCTCGCCGCCTTCGGTGCGCAGCGCCGGCAGGAAGGCCTTGGCCTTGTCCAGCATGGCCTGGGCGCGGCGGTAGTCGGGCGGGCGCTTCAGGCCGGCCAGTTCGACGGCGCCGCCCACGCGGATCCCGCAGGTGAGGGGCGAGATCACGAAGCCGTGATCGGAAAACGTGATCTGGCGGCGCAGGTCCAGCGCGTCCGGCGGCAGGGTGGTGTTGTAGCCGCGTTCGGTTTCCAGGGGGATGGGGTCGCCCAGCGGATGGCTCAGTTGGTGCGACCAGGCACCGGCGGCGATCACCACCTGGCGCGCCTGCAAGGCGGTGCCGTCGTCCAGCGCCAGGCGGCCGCCTTCGGCGGCGGGTTCGACGGCGCGGACCTCGCGGCGCAGCAGCCGGGCGCCGAGCGCCTGCGCCCGCAGGCCGATGTTCACGGCCAGGGCCTGTGGGTCGTCGACGTTGCGCCAGCGGGGCACCAGCATGCCGTGGGTGAAGCGGGGCGCCAGGCCGGGCTGGAGATCGGCCAGTTCGGCGCCCTGGACGGGCCGGCTTTCGATGCCGTAGGCCAGCCGCTGGCGGGCGGTTTCCCGGGCGGCGGCGAAGCGCTCGGCGCCCTCGTAGACTTCCAGCACGCCTTCGGTGTGCAGGTGGCCGTCCAGCCCCGTGCGGGCCAGCATGGCCAGCATTTCTTCCTGGGCCAGGCCGATCAGGGCGACCTGCGCCTGGATGTTGGCCCGATAGTTGGACGGCCAGCTGGCCCGCCACAGGCGCAGCAGCCAGGGCGCGATCCGCGGCAGGTAGGCGGGCGGCAGGCTGAGCGGGCCCAGCGGGTCGAACAGCCAGCGGGCCGCCTTGCGGAGGATGCGCGGAGAGGCCAGCGGCAGGATCTCGGCGAAGGCCAGGGCGCCCGCGTTGCCCCGGCTGGCGCCGCTGGCCGGGTCGTTGCGCTCGACCACGACGACGTCGTGCCCGGCCTCGCGCAGGTACAGGGCGCAGCTCAGGCCGATGATGCCGCCGCCCACGATGGCGACGTCACAGGAGGAAGCGTTCATGGATGGATGCCGTTCAGGATCCCGGATGGATCCGATACGGGGATGATTTCACAGACGCGGTAAATATTCAACCAATATATTTACCGGGAAGGGGCCGCCGGAACCTGCGTTTCTATTCGACGCCCCAGCGTCGGGCGAGGACGGCGCGTTCCAGGGTGCCGATGTACTGCTGGATGGCGATCTGGCGGTTGTCCGGCAGGTTGAAGAAGCGGCAGGCGACCTGGTGCTGGGGCTTGCCGTTGTCCTGGGTCAGGTGGGTGGACCGCAGCACGCGCAGGGCGACGTCCAGTTCGCCGGCGTCGGGCAGTTCCAGCGTGCATTCGTCGAAGATCGTGCCCACGGCGGTGTCGGTGAGCAGGTTGTCGCGGTCCACCAGCTGCAGGCCGCCCGCGCTGATGTCGGCGATCCGGAAGCGGGCCTTGCCCGAGGGCAGGGAGGCGTCTTCGATCAGGCAGTGGGCGGGATTGCTGGCCGGGATGTCGACACGGAAGAATTCGCGCCGCTGGACGCGCCGCAGCTGGGTGGGCCAGGCCATCGACAGCGCCGGCTTGCCCTCGTGCATGGCGGGCCTGAGCGGCCCCGAGAATTCGATCATCACGCGGTCCAGCGTGCCCTGCAGGCGCACTTCGGTGGCGCGCAGCAGCTGGGAGTTGATCTGGTCCTCGGAGGCGTTGTCCAGCAGCAGCGCGCCGGATTTCGCGTCGACGTCGAGCAGCGTGGAGATGATCGAGACGGCCTTGCCGGGGATGTCCAGGCGCACCAGCACCCGCTGGCTGAGGAGGCCCTGCAGGATGGAGCTGATTTCGAGCGATTGCGATACCAGACAGGGATCGTCTTCCTGGAAGGCCATGGTCGTGGGCTGCGCGCCGATATGCGACGCTTGAATGCGACAAGGATGAATTCTAAACGATCCGGCCCGGAAATCGGCGTTCCCGGACTGCGGGAAAGCCCGCATGCGCGGGCCTTCCCGGGGATGGACGACGGCCCTATTCCAGGGCCTTGACCATGTCCTCCAGGACCTTCTTGGCGTCGCCGAACACCATCATGGTCTTGTCCATGTAGAACAGTTCGTTGTCCAGGCCGGCGTAGCCCGCCGCCATCGAGCGCTTGTTGACGATCACCGTGCGCGCCTTGTAGGCCTCCAGGATGGGCATCCCGGCGATGGGCGAGTTCGGGTCGTTCTTGGCCGCCGGGTTGACCACGTCGTTGGCGCCCAGCACCAGCACGACGTCGGTCTGGCCGAATTCGCCGTTGATGTCCTCCATCTCGAACACCTGGTCGTAGGGGACCTCGGCCTCGGCCAGCAGCACGTTCATGTGCCCCGGCATGCGGCCGGCCACCGGGTGGATGGCGTATTTCACCGTCACGCCCTGGGCGGTCAGTTTCGCGGCCAGTTCCTTCAGCGCGTGCTGGGCGCGCGCCACGGCCAGGCCGTAGCCCGGGACGATGGTGACGGTCTCGGCGTTGCTCATGAGGAAGGCGGCGTCGTCCGGACTGCCGGACTTGACGCTGCGCTGCGCGCCGTCGCCCGCCGCGCCCGCGGCGGACGGCTCGGCCCCGAAGCCGCCCAGGATCACGTTGAAGAACGACCGGTTCATCGCCTTGCACATGATGTAGGACAGGATCGCGCCGGAGGAGCCCACCAGCGAGCCCGCGATGATCAGCATCGGGTTGTTCAGCGAGAAGCCGATCCCCGCCGCCGCCCAGCCCGAGTAGCTGTTCAGCATGGAGATCACCACCGGCATGTCGGCGCCGCCGATCGGGATGATGATCAGCACGCCCAGCAGGAAGGCGATGGCCGTCATGACGATGAAGGGCAGCCAGGATTGCGTCGCCATGAACCAGAAGCCGCAGGCCAGCATCAGCACCGCCAGCAGCAGGTTCAGCATGTGCTGGCCGGGGAAGACCACCGGCGCGCCCTGGAACAGGCGGAACTTGTACTTGCCCGACAGCTTGCCGAAGGCGATCACCGAGCCGGAGAACGTGATGGCGCCGACGAAGGTGCCGATGAACAGTTCCAGCCGGTTGCCCGTGGGGATGGGGGCGCCGTCGGCCGCGATGCCGAAGGCGTGCGGCTCGGCGACGACGGCGGTGGCGATGGCGACGGCCGCCAGGCCGATCATGCTGTGCATGAAGGCGATCAGTTCCGGCATCTTGGTCATCTGGACCTTGCGTGCCAGCACGGTGCCGATGGCGCCGCCGACCAGCAGGCCGAGGATCACGCGCCCCAGCCCGGCGGCGGTGGCGCCGTCGCGCGCCAGGCCGACGATGAGCGCCGCCGTGGTCAGGATGGCGATCGCCATGCCGATCATGCCGAAGGCGTTGCCCCGTCGCGAGGTGGTGGGGTGGGACAGGCCCTTGAGCGCCTGGATGAAGCAGACCGAGGCGACCAGGTAGAGCAGGGTGACGAGGTTGGCCGAGATCATGCCTGGCCCCCCTTGCGTTCCTTCTTCTTGAACATTTCCAGCATGCGCTGGGTGACCAGGAAACCGCCGAAGACGTTGACCGCGGCCAGGGCCACGGCGAACACGCCCATGGATTGGGCCAGGCCGCCGTCGGTCAGGCCGGTCGCCAGCATGGCGCCGACGATGACGATGGCCGAGATGGCGTTGGTCACGGCCATCAGCGGGGTGTGCAGGGCCGGGGTCACGTTCCAGACCACGTGGAAGCCCACGTAGACGGCGAGCACGAAGATGATGATGTTGATCAGGGTGGGGTTGACGGCTTCCATCAGGCGCTCCTCAGGACCTGGCCGTCCTTGCAGACCAGGCAGGCGTTGACGATGTCGTCGTCAGCCGGCGGGGCGTACCGGCCCTCGGCGTCGATGACGAGTTTCAGGAAATCGAGCACGTTGCGCGCATAGAGCGCGGAGGCGTCGGTCGCCAGCAGGGCGGGCAGGTTGGCCAGCCCGACCAGGGTGACGCCGTCGCGCTCGACGACTTCGCCCGGCACCGACAGCGGGCAGTTGCCGCCGCGTTCCACGGCCAGGTCGACGATGACCGAGCCCGGCTTCATGGCGGCGACCGTGTCCGGCTGGATCAGGGTCGGCGCCGGCCGGCCGGGAATCAGGGCCGTGGTGATGACGATGTCGGCCTGCTTGCAGCGTTCGGCCACCAGGGCGGCCTGGCGCGCCATCCACGCGGCCGGCATGGGCCGGGCATAGCCGCCGACGCCTTCGGCGATCTCGCGCTCCTCGTCGGTCTCGTAGGGCACGTCGATGAACTTGCCGCCCAGCGATTCGACCTGTTCGCGCGCGGCGGGGCGCACGTCGGAGGCCTCGACCACGGCGCCCAGGCGGCGCGCGGTGGCGATCGCCTGCAGGCCGGCCACGCCCGCGCCCAGCACGACCACGCGGGCCGCCTTCAGGGTGCCGGCGGCGGTCATCATCATGGGGAAGATGCGGCCGTAGTACTGGGTGGCCAGCAGCACGGCCTTGTAGCCGGCCAGGTTGGCCTGGGACGAGAGCACGTCCAGGCTCTGGGCGCGGGTCGTGCGCGGCGCGGCCTCCAGGGCGAAGGCCGTGAGGCCCGCGCCCGCCAGGGCCCGCAGGCCGTCCTGATCGAACGGGTCCAGCATGCCGAGCAGCACGGCGCCCGGTTTCATGCGGCCCAGTTCGGCCGCGTCCGGGCGGCGCACCTTCAGGACCAGCTCGCCGCCCAGGGCGGCGCCGGCGTCGGCCAGTTCGGCGCCGGCCTTTTCGTAATCGGCGTCGGGGTAGCGGGCGGCCGAGCCGGCGCCGCGTTCGACCAGTACCCGATGGCCCGACTGGACCAGCTTCTTGACGGTTTCGGGCGTGGCGGCGACCCGGGTCTCGCCCGGCAGGGTTTCGCGGGGGATGCCTACCTGCATGGCGGCCTCCCGGCGGAGATGCGACGGTATTGCTGCATGGGGGTTCCTTGATGTCTTGGGGATTGGGCGGGACGGAGCCGGTTCTAGCGGCTGGCGTCCAGCGCCTGGCGCAGATCGTCGAGGATGTCGTCGATGTGCTCGATGCCGATGGACAGGCGGATCATGTCTTCGCCGACTCCGGCACGAGCGAGTTCTTCGGGGCTGAGCTGACGGTGCGTGGTCGAAGCCGGATGGCAGGCCAGGGACTTCGCGTCGCCGATGTTCACCAGCCGCAGGATCAGTTGCAGGGCATCGATGAAGCGGGCGCCCGCGGCCAGGCCGCCCTTGATGCCGAAGGACAGGATGCTGGCGGGCAGCCCGCCCATGTATTTTTGCGCCAGGGCGTGTTCGGGATGGTCCGGCAGGCCGGCGTAGTTCACCCAGGCGACCTGCGGGTGGTCCTTCAGGAAGCGGGCCACGGCCTGGGCGTTGGCGCAGTGGCGTTCCATGCGCAGGGCCAGGGTCTCGATGCCCTGCAGCACCAGGAAGGAGTTGAAGGGCGAGATCGCGCCGCCGGTGTTGCGCAGGGGCACGACGCGGCAGCGGCCGATGAAGGCGGCCGGCCCGAAGGCCTCGGTGTAGACCACGCCGTGGTAGGACGGATCCGGTTCGTTCAGCATGGGGAAGCGGTCGCGGTGTTCCGCCCAGGGGAATTTGCCGCTGTCCACGACGGCCCCGGCGATGCTGGTGCCGTGTCCCCCCATGTACTTGGTCAGGGCGTGCACCACGATGTCGGCGCCCCATTCGATGGGACGGCACAGGGCGGGCGAGGCGACCGTGTTGTCCACGATCAGCGGCACGCCGTGGCGGTGGGCGGCCTCGGCCAGCGCCTGGATGTCGATGATGTTGCCCGCCGGGTTGCCGACGGATTCGCAGAACACCGCACGGGTGCGTTCGTCGATCAGGGCCTCCAGGGCGGCCACGTCGTCGTGGGGCGCGAAGCGGACCTCCAGGCCCTGGCGCGGGAAGGTGTGGGCGAACAGGTTGTAGGTGCCGCCGTAGAGCTTGCTGGTGGAGACGATGTTGTCGCCCGCCTGCGCCAGGGTCTGGATGGCGTAGGTGATGGCCGTCATGCCCGAGGCCACGGCGAGCGCGGCCACACCGCCTTCCAGGGCGGCGACGCGCTCCTCCAGGACGGCGGTGGTCGGATTCATGATGCGGGTGTAGATGTTGCCGGCGACTTTCAGGTCGAACAGGTCCGCGCCGTGCTGGGTGTCGTCGAACGCGTACGAGGTGGTCTGGTAGATCGGCACGGCGACCGATTTGGTCGTGGGGTCGGGGGCGTAGCCGGCGTGGATGGCCAGGGTCTCGAAGCGGCGGGTCATGAAAAGTCTCCTGTGCGGCGTCTGGATGTGGCGTTCGGGCGCAATCGACCATCGTACCGGCGAATGCGCCTTCAATATAAGGTCTGTGTCAGGTTTGTGACCGCATTTTCATATAACTTGGAATAATATGAAGTCCCTCGCATTCTTCTACGAAATGCAATGCGGTGCAATAGAATGCGGCCGAACGCCGTAAACGGCCATGCCGGGGTCGGGCATGGGTTAGCATTCCGGTTGTCGTCCGGCCGGTGGCGGGACGCCGAGAACGTCGAGGATGCGGGTTAAAAATGAATGTCTGGTTGAAGCGGGTGCTGTTCAGCCTGGTCGTGGCGCTGCTGCTGGCGGTGGTCGGTCTGGCGATCTTCCTGCTGACCTTCAATCCGAACGCCTACAAGTCCAGGCTGGAATCCTTCGTCTTCGAGCGCACCGCGCGCACGCTGACCATCGACGGGGACATCGGCCTGTCGCTGTTTCCCCGCATCGGCCTGTCCGTCAGCGACGTGGCCCTGTCCAACCGCGACGCCAAGGACACCTTCGTGTCCATCGACAGCGCCCGCTTCGCGGTGGCGATCTGGCCCCTGCTGTCGAACCGGCTGGTGGTGGACCACGTGGCCGTCACGGGCCTGAAGGCCTACGTCGTGCGGGATGCCCAGGGCCGCTTCAACTTCAGCGACCTGCTGGATGCCGGCGGGGCGGCCGCGGCCGCGTCGGTGCCCGCGCCCATGGCGGTCGCCGCGGCGGCGCCCGGCGCCGGGTCGGATTTCAACATCGACATCGCCGGCCTGGAGCTGAAGTCGGGCCGGGTCCAGTACGTCGATCAGCGCGACGGCCTGTCCACGACCTTCGACCAGATCGAGGCGAACACCGGCCGGGTTACGTACGACCAGCCCTTCGACGTGTCCCTGAAGGCCGTGATCACGGGCAACGATCCGGTGCAGCACGCCCAGCTCCAGGCACAGGCCTTGCTGCGCCTGAACCCGGGCGCGCGCGGCTATTCGGCTCAGAAGATCAACGTGCAGCTGAGCGGGCGCCTGGGCAACCTGGACCAGTCGCAGGCCACGCTGCGGGGCAATCTGGCCTACGACGGCAATGCCCGCCACTTTTCCGCCGACAACCTGGAGCTGGCCCTGAATGGCAACATCGTCGGCGCCCATCCGATCCAGGGGTTGAAGGCCAGCCTGACGGCCGCCCAATTGCGGCTGGACCAGCGCAACACCGCGCTCAAGATCGACAAGCTGGCCTTGCGCGCCGTGGGCCAGGACGGCAAGCGAGCCCTGGACCTGGCCCTGGACGCGCCGGCCCTGGCGATTTCGCCCGAGTCCGCCCAGGCCGATCCCGTGACCGGCACCCTGAAATGGACCGGCGACGACACCCTGGCCGTCTCGCTCGGCCTGGAGGGCCTGTCGGGCAACGCCAACGAATGGCAGTTCCGCACGGCCAGCCTGGACGGGGGGCTGACCCAGGGCGAACGCCTGCTGCGCCTGAAGCTGACCTCGCCGCTGGCCTGGAACACGACCCTGCGCAAGGGCTCCCTGAGCGCCGTCAAGGGCGACATGGGCGTGCGCGATCAGGCGCTGCCGTCCGGCAGCTATGAATTTCCCATGATCGGCAGCGTGCACCTGGACCTGGTGCAGGACCTGCTGTCGGCGGACCTGAACGCCGTGATCGACGGCGGGCAGGCGGCCTTCAAATCCCAGACGACGAAGCTGGCCACGCCCCAGCCCCGGACCCGGTTCACCCTGAACACGGAAAAACTCGACCTGAACCGCTGGCTGCCGGCGCCGCCGGCCCTCGCCGCGGCCAGGCCCGCCGAAGCGGGCCAGGAAGCCGGAAAGGAATCGGACAAGGGCCAGGAAGCGGATCGGGACAAGGACGCGGACGCCGCGAAGGCGCCGCCCGCGCCCATCGACCTCTCGTTCCTGCGGGGCCTGGACGTCGAGGGCGACGTGCGGATCGGGGACCTGCGGGTGCGCGACGTGCAACTGACGGGCGTGAACGCCCAGGCCCGCGTCCAGAAGGGCGCGCTGACCGTGCCCAAGCTGTCGGCCGGCCTGTACGAAGGCACGCTGTCGGGCCAGTTCAGCGCGTCGGCCGACCAGACGTTCGGATTGAAGCTCAACCTGGACAAGGTCGCCGTGGCGCCCCTGATCCAGGCCGCGATGGGCCGGAACCTGCTGTCGGGGCGCGGCGCGGCGCAGATCGACCTGCGGGCGCAGGGCGCGACGGTGGACGCCCTGCAGCGCTCGCTGGCGGGCCGGGTGTCCGCGCAGGTGCGGGATGGCGCGGTGCAGGGCGTGGACGCTTCGCGGACCCTGTCGGACGTGGCGGCGGCCCTGGGCAACGTCCTGAAGGGCCGCCTGGACGCCCTGGCCTCGCCGTTCGACAGCCGACGCAGCACCGCTTTCAGCAGCCTGGACGCCCGCCTCGATCTCAAGGACGGCCAGGGGACCCTGTCGAAGCTGTCCGTGGTGTCCGATCTGGTGAGGCTGTCCGAGGGCAAGCCGGCGCGCATCGACGTGCCCGGCCGCAGCCTGGACCTGGTGCTGCAGGCCCAGGTGGCGGCGCGGCTGCCCAAGGGCCTGGACGTCGCGCTGACGCCGCTGCTGGGCGCGACCATCCCCATCCGCATCGCCGGCGCCTGGGACCGCCCCGCATACGAGGTGGACTGGTCGGGCATCCGCAATCCGTCCATCCAGCGCGCCCTGAAGTCGGGGTTGATGGAACTGCTCAAGGGCAAGGACCTGATCGACCAGGCCCTGCCGTCGCCGGAGCCCGAGGCGCCGGGCGCCGCCCCGAAGAATTCCGCGGCGCCGGCGTCCGGCGCCGATCCGGTGGAACGCATCGGCAAGGCCATCAAGGGCCTGCTGGGACAATGAGGATCACGATGGAAACCGCACGATGACGACCGAATCCGTTTTTCAGCCGATCGCCGGGGCGGCCGCCCTGGCCGACGAGGCCGCCCGGCCCTACGACCGCCGCTGGCTGGCGGTCGACGACCAGGACCGCTGGCTGGACGCCGGCCGGGCGCCGGGCCTGGCCGGGCTGGAAGTCAGCCTGCGCTTCGGCTACCTGGTGATCCGCGCGGACGGCATGCTGCGCCTGGACGTCCCGCTGGACGTGATCGAGGATGACGACAGCGTCGAGCGCATCGCGCGGATCGGTGGGCGCGACGTGCGGGTCGTGGACGAGGGCGACCTGGCCTCGGCCTGGTTTTCCCAATGGCTGGGCCAGCCCTGCCGGCTGGTGAAGGTGCATCCGGACGCCGGGCCCGTGAACTGGCCCGGCTAGGTGTGAAGATTCAATAGGTTGTATGCATGGTTCATCCGAGCCGGATTTGAGAAACTGGAAATCGCCAAACCCCCAGTTCACTCAAGGAGCCCGGCCGGATGAACACTCATAAGCATGCCCGACTGACGTTCATACG
>JACDJA010001433.1_pt1 | contig 19896 bp, 19 predicted proteins | sample 7449241 | NCBI WGS metagenome assembly JACDJA01 (sample SAMN14253289, study PRJNA609438) | sludge metagenome | isolation source: initial anaerobic sludge | collected 2018-12-20 | reverse complement strand
CCTGTTATTTTCGCAGATTTGTACTTTGAAAACAATTTTCATGGCTCAAAACATCTCCCCTTACCCATGCTTCACCCTCTCCTTGAGGAGAGGGCAGGGTGAGGTGATACCAGGGAGCTAAATACTACTATTCACAGATTTGTACTTTGCATTAAGAATACTTATGGCTCAAAACATCTCCCCTTACCCATGCTTCACCCTCTCCTTGAGGAGAGGGCAGGGTGAGGTGAAGCGGGTTTTGAAGTTCCTGCATGAACCTCATTAAATAAAAAGTCCTATACTCATTCCTATGAATTGGGTTATTCTATTCTTGAGTCCAGGCTATAAAGGTATAAATAAAAAAATGTCATTAAAATACCAATTTACAAGGTTGCACAAAGAGCTGTATATCAGTGATTAAATCTTGGTGAGGCTTTGTATCTTTGTGTCTTAGTGGCAAAAAAGGAGTTTTTATACTAAGCTCATTCTTCATTTCACTATATTTGCCCAACATCAAACCAACATCCCGATGGATAAATACACCGGCAATACCGTTTCAAAATTACCCTTCACCGGCACCAGCATTTTTGCGGTTATGTCTGCACTTGCAAAAGAACACAATGCGTTGAACCTGTCACAGGGTTTTCCCGATTTTCCCATTTCGGAAGAGCTGATTAAGCTGGTACACAGCTATATGAGAAAGGGACACAATCAGTATGCTCCGATGCCCGGAGTTTTGTCTCTTCGTGAAGGAATTTCTGAAATGTTTGAGAAAAAATACAAGGTAAATTATCATCCTGAAACCGATATCACCATTACTGCCGGCGCTACTCAAGGTTTGTTTAGTACCATAGCAGCTTTTATACGACCGGGTGATGAAGTAATTGTAATGGAACCGGCATACGACAGTTATGGCCCGGCCGTTACTTTGCAGGGTGGTATGGTAAAACACGCCAAACTTCAGGCCCCGGATTATTCTATCAACTGGGAAACCTTTCCCGGACTGATTACCGGAAGCACCCGGATGATTATCTTAAACTCTCCGCATAATCCCACCGGAACTGTGATTAAAGCTGAGGACCTGAAGAAATTAGAGTTGCTGCTCCGCAACCGGGATATTCTTATTCTTAGTGACGAAGTATACGAACACCTGATCTTCGATGACCTCATCCATGAGAGCATTTGCAAGTATCCGGCCCTTGCATCTCGTTCACTCATTGTGGGTTCGTTTGGTAAAACTTTTCATGCTACCGGCTGGAAATGCGGGTTTGTACTGGCACCTGCCCAACTCACCGCTGAATTGCGGAAAGTTCATCAATTTGTTGTTTTTGCAGTGAATACTCCCGTGCAGCTCGCCATTTCGGATTACCTGAAAAACCCCGATAACTATCTTCACCTGCATAGCTTTTACCAGGAAAAACGCGACAAGTTTCTGAAGCTTATCAAAGGTTCCCGCTTTAAAGCCATCCCTGCCTCAGGTACCTATTTCCAATTGTTGAACTACGGGAACATCAGTAAAGAAAGGGAAATGGCCTTCGCCGAAAGGCTGGTTAAAGAAAATAAAATCGCTTCCATACCAGTTTCTTCGTTTTACCAAAAGCAAGAGGACAATAAAATGCTGCGTTTCTGTTTTGCCAAGACAGATGAAACCCTTGAAAAAGCAGCCGAAATCCTTTGCAGGATCTAAAATTATTGACAGCTTATTTTGAGCCAATCATAAAATCATGAAATCTCCGGAACCACTAAGTATATCTATTGTTCAAACTCCGCTGGAATGGGCGGAAAAAGAAAAAAATCTCGATATTTTTAATCGCAAGCTGGAACCATTGGCCGGACAGACCGATCTGATTGTGCTGCCAGAGATGTTTGCTACGGGATTTGTTACCGATTCGCAGCAAATTGCCGATCCGATGAATGGCCGGGTGATGCAATGGATGGCAACTCAGGCGGGTAAGCTATCATGTGTGGTTACAGGAAGTATAGCCATCATTGAAAAAAATAAAATCTTCAACCGCCTGGTCTGGATGCGCCCCGATGGAAGTTATGAGGTTACCGATAAACGCCACCTTTTCAGGATGGCCAATGAACACCACCATTATACCGCCGGTAATAACCCGTTGATTGTTGAATTAAAAGGATGGAAAGTCAGGCCACTGGTATGCTATGACCTGCGTTTTCCGGTTTGGAGCAAAAACCGTCTGACCAATGGCGTTCATGAATATGACCTGGTTTATTATGTTGCCAACTGGCCTGCCAGTCGCATTCATATGTGGGATACGCTGCTTCAGGCCCGCGCCATTGAAAATCAGGCCTATTGCATCGGTGTAAACCGGATTGGTGCCGACGGAAATGGCATTCCACACAACGGACATTCCAGGGTGATTGATCCAAAAGGCCGTATAATATTATCGGCTCCCGAGGATAAGGAGTTTGTAGGCACTAAAGTTCTTGATTATGATCAACTGGCCGCTTACCGGAAATCATTTGCCGTAGGACTTGACTGGGATGAGTTTCATATAAAAGGTATTTAAGTCCCGGATAGGAACAGGTGCCAGGGGTACTAAAAAAGCGAACCGTAAATCAATCCGCTAATTGTAGCCATAATCACTACAAGGGTAACATATACCACGGTTTTTTGCGTACCCAGAATGCCCCGGATAACGAGCATATTGGGCAATGAGAGCGATGGCCCTGCCAACAATAACGCCAAAGCCGGTCCCTTGCCCATACCCGCAGCCAAAAGTCCTTGCAAAATGGGCACTTCTGTGAGGGTGGCAAAATACATAAAGGCGCCTACTACTGAAGCAAAGAAGTTGGAAAAGACCGAATTCCCGCCTACCAGTCCGGCAATCCATGCACTGGGAATTATTCCGGCCAGAGCGGTATCATCATGCGTGGAACCAAGCAAAAATCCGGCAATGAGCACACCCAGAGCAAGCAGGGGCATAATCTGTTTGGCAAAGTCCCAGGATGAAAGCGTCCATTCACGGTTGTCGGGATCACGTTTATCAGTCAGAGTTATGATGCTCAAGCCTGCCATACCTGCCACCATTGGTATGAGTGGTGAAGCAGAGAGCCAGGCAGAAACCGCCGTTGCCAGTACAGCCAGTAGCACATATTGCCACTTCAGCTTAAGAATATAAATAAGTGAAATCACCAGGAAAACAGAAAAAAAGGAGGTAATGATCCATTTATTGGACCAGATCCAATACCATATGCCAGAGGTGGTTTCATCACCGGGCCTGCCCCAATTGGCAAATATGAGTATGGCCACCAGGATAAAAAAATGAAAGGCTGTTTTCCACATGGGCCGCTTATCAGGTATATCAGGGAAATTAAGCTGTTCTTCCTGGCGTGCTTTTTCTTCCTTACGATAGATAAGAGACATCAATGAGCCGATGACTATGGCAAAAATGACGGCTCCAACAACTCGGGCAACACCCATTTCAAAACCTAAAATACGGGCTGTGAGAATAATCGCCAAAATGTTTATGGCCGGACCGGAATATAAAAATGCTATGGCCGGACCCAAACCTGCACCCCGCTTATGTATACTTGAAAACAATGGCAGGATGGTACAACTGCATACAGCCAGGATGGTACCGGATACAGAAGCTACGGTATAAGCCACCCATTTTTTTGCCTTTGCCCCAAAATATTTCATAACGGCTCCCTGGCTGACAAAAACGGCAATCACACCTGCAATAAAAAAGGCGGGCAGTAAGCAAAGGATTACATGCTCGCGCGCATACCATTTTGCAAGATCGAACATGGCAATAACAGCCTCCCTATAGCGCAGGCTTTCAATGGGCATGTAATAGGCAAATACAAAAACAGCGATGATCCAGCCTAGTATTTTAAATTCTTTTTTTACTTCCATTTGATTGTCTCTCTTCCCTTTCCCTGACGGATGGTAAAATTTTAAAAGTAAATAACTACAATGTAGTATATTCCCACGATAATGAAAATCACCGAAACTATCCTGCGGAACCAGACTTCAAAGGATTTAAGGCTGTTATAGACCTTACCTACCCCTGAAACCGTATAGGCAATCAGCCAGGCAAAAAGAATTACCGGCAGGCCGGTAGCAAATGCAAAGACAACGGGCAAATACAATCCAGAGGCACTGCTCACGGTCATGGGAATAAGCATACCGAAATACAAAACTCCGCTGTACGGACAAAACGCAAGGGCAAATACTACACCGATAAGCAGTACATCCCAATAACTGTGTTTGCTTTTGCGTTGGAACCTTTGGGTAAGGTTATTAAATCCTGGAAAATTAAGCCGGATTACATCCAGCATCAGCACACCGATAACCAGCATTAGCGGCCCGATGATTTTTTCGCCATACTGCTGAAACCAGCCGGAAATTTTAAATTGATCGGCACCGATAAATATGATTACAGCCAGCAGCGTATAGGCCAAAGCCCTGCCAAGTGTGTAAATAAGCCCATTGATGAAAACGCGTTTGCGGTCGTCAACATCTTTACCAATAAAGCCAATAGCGGTAATATTGGTAGCCATCGGACAAGGGCTTATGGCCATCATCATGCCCAGCAGGAAGGCTGAAACAACAGGCATTGAACTGTTGCTGAACAGGTTTTGCAGAAAAGTCTCCATAAAGCAATTGAAGCAGTTAAAATCAGGAATGTACTTAAGACAGTTGCATTTTCGCTTAAAGCAGCGGATCAATATTTTCTTTCAATGTTTGCTTTAGCTTTTCAGGATTGGTTCGTGCATATAAAAATGCTTCGTTGGTCAGGTCTATTTTGGTGGAACCCGAAACTACCAGCAAGGTTTGCCCCGAAACATCCAGCGCCTCAGCTTTGCCGGCACCTTCCTTGTCTTCAAGATTGTATACGAGCAGTTTAATATCGTTACCGTACATTTCCTGCAGTGCAGTTTTTGATTGTTCCTCAACGGCTTCACAGGTGGCACAACGGCGCGCGTTATGGAAGTAATACACTTCAACCCCACCGTTATTTTCAACGCTTGCTACTTCGGTATTTTTAACTTTCTGTTCTGAACAGGCGAGGATTGTGCCCATAAGAACTACCAGTATTCCTAAAAATTTAATTGCTTTCATGGTGTTTATTTGTTGTTATTGATCAATTCAATGATTTCTTTGGAGGACGGCAACCGGCCCGACAGCACCACTTTACCATTAATAACCAGGCCGGGGGTTTTCATCACCCCATAACCTACTATTTTCATGATGTCTTCCTCTTTGGTGATGTTGGCATCTACACCCGAAAGGCTTACAGCTTCACGGGTCATTTTTTCGAGGGTTTTACAATTGGGGCACCCGGGGCCCAAAATTTTAATTTCCATAATTTTAGTTGTTGATTGGTACCTGTTCGCCTCAGGCGGCATGATTTCATGTGCTTAAAAGCACATTTTTTTAAAGTTCTTTTTTTAGTGTCTGGTTATAAAGATTGTTGAATTCAGATTTAATTTCTTCACGTACCCGCCTGAACTCTGACCGTATGAATGTATCATTTCCCGGCACTTTGGACGGATCTTCGAAACCGATGTGAAGTTGATGATTTACTTTTCCTGTAAAAACAGGACAATTTTCCCGGGCATCATCGCAAACGGTAATCACGTAATCGAATGTCTTATCCAAAAACTGATCAACTGCTTTGGGCTGATGTCCCGCAATGTCGATCCCTGATTCCTGCATCACCTGAACTGCAAGCGGATGTACTGCCCCGGCAGGAGAAGTACCGGCAGAAGACACCTCCATCCGGGCATCCAGGGATTGAAGGAAACCTTCGGCCATCTGGCTGCGGCAACTGTTTCCGGTGCATAAAATCAATATTTTCATCTGCCGGAATTGGTTACCTCTTCTTGCTTTAAATCGGTTGCTTCTGCAAACAAACCTTCGAATAAACTTTTGGCCCGTGCCCAGTTGTCGCGATTGAGACAATATTTGATGTATGGGGGATCGGTTTCACCCTGAATGAGACCGGCATATTTGAGTTCCTTGAGGTGTTGTGAAAGTGTGGAACGGCCAACCGGTAATTCATCCACCAGGTCACCACTATAACAACAGGTGTTCATATGTGCCAGCTTTTGAAGGATATATAAGCGTACCGGATGCCCCATTGCTTTGGTAAGGGCCGCCATTTCTTCAATTTCCGGTAATAATTTAACCTTTTGTACCATCTGAATTTGCTTTCAATTCTTTATTTCGCAAAATAACGAAATGAAATTCAAATGGACAAATATTTTTTAAATTATTTTTAAGTATCTCATCAGATTGAAATAAAACAAGAGATACCGCCACCATTAAAGCTGGCTTATACAACTGATTTACTGCCATATACATATATTATTTTCAAAAAACACACTTTAACTGGATCTGCAAATTCAGAATGAGTCTCAATAAAAAAAAGGGTTATGAATGAGAGCAAACAATCATATATTTTTTTGGCCTTCTTATTTCATCCGCACAATTTTTGGATGGAATTTACCCAGAACATCTACCAGATCCTTCTGACTTTCCATTACCTCATGGATATCTTTATAGGCAGCCGGTGCTTCGTCGAGGTCTCCACCAATAAGCTCTACTCCTTTTTTATGAAGATATTCTTTCATCTTCTTATCTGAGAGTGATTTTCTGGCCTGGTTACGTGACATCAATCTACCGGCGCCATGGGCTGCACTTTGCAGGGCTGCATCATTTCCTTTTCCGGCCACAATAAATGCAGGTGAAGCCATGGTTCCGGGAATAATGCCCACATCCCCAATTCTGGCCGGAGTAGCTCCTTTCCTGTGGATGATCAGTTCCTCTCCGGTGTCAAGGGTCTCTTTCCAGGCAAAATTATGATGGTTTTCAATAATAGTTAGTGGGGTTTCACCCAAAGCTTTTGCCAGCCTGCGATGGATAATCCGATGATTGGCATGGGAATAGTCGCCTGCCAGTTGCATTGCCGCCCAATACTCCTGCCCTTCTTGCGAATCCATTTCCAGCCAGGCCAATTTGGCAGCCTCACCTGTAAGTTGAAGTTTATCTTTCGCTATCGCAGTATAATGTTGACATACCTGAGCTCCAAAATTGCGTGAGCCGGAGTGGCTCAAAATGGCAAAGTAAGCTCCCGGTTGCAGACCAATAAGTTCGGAGAAAACAGGAATGGTGACATAACCAACGTCCACAAAATGATTTCCATGGCCGGAAGTACCCAACTGAGCAGCAAAGGAGTTATGCAGGGATTTAAGAAATTTTATTTCGCGGAACTCCTGCCTTTCCAGTATTTCATGATCATTCTCATCAGTAAATTCCTGCAAACCAAACCTGGTTTCACTTAACAAAACCTCTTTAATATACTCCCGGTCCGTGTCAATTTTTTCAGGAGATGCCGGAAACACGGATAAACACATGCGGCATCCAATGTCCATTCCCACACCATAAGGTATTACTGCATTATATGTGGCCAATACCCCGCCTATTGGCAACCCATAGCCAACGTGAGCATCAGGCATCAGCGCACCTTTTACCGAAATGGGTAACTTCATGGCCATTTCCATCTGAGCAATCGCTTCCGGATCAATATTTTCCGCACCAAAGATTTCAAATTCCAGTTTTGTGGGATTTATAATGTTTTTCTTCCTGGCTTTAACCGGCTTTTCAACAAGCAACTGAGCCAGATCACCCCAGATAGCATCCTTCAGGAATCCCGCAGGATTCAATGCTATTTTTTCTAACTTCTCTAATGCCTCCATTTTACTTTCCCGGTCAAAATGTTTTGACACCAATTGATTGGCCAGGCTAATGGCCCTGCTGTCGGTATATCCCAAACGCTTTAGTTCACTTCCGCGAAGTTTTATTTTTTTCATAATAATGAGTTTCTTTCTTTTGTTAATGAACACAATTACAATATGTACCCGATGTTTGATGGTTCCGCATCATTCAAATACAAAATACAACAATAGAATATAAATATACTAAAAGTTAGTGAAACTCAATAAAAAAACAATCATAAACAGATAATAACCCGGTGTATCACAAATAAAATATAACCCTGAGGAGTAGATTATAAAACAGGCTGAAGTCATAATTTTGCAGATAAAATAGCTTTAAATGATGTTAATCCGGTCAATCCCATCCACCCTCCTAATGAGAACACACGGGCAGGCCTGTCATAAAACAATACTGGAAATTATTCCAGAAAAAATAAATTTATATTCTGAGCGATATTAGCCGATTGGGAGTTTTTCAGCAAGCCCTGGTTCAGGAACGAAACCAAAAAGACTAATATCTATATGCCAAACTGACACTTTATGATGTATTTTTGCCTGCCTCAGAAGTCTTTTCCTCAGCAGCTTTTGCATCATTAGCCGTAGTTGTAATAAAACTATTTCTCAGGATTCCTGTGATTGCCTAAGGGGAACAATAAATAAAGGAATTTCGGTTTTTTTTAACACCTTTTCAGTTACGCTCCCCATCAGAATATTATCCAGCCACCTGCGGCTATGCGAGCCCATTACAATTAAATCGGCATTTAGCTCTTTTGCGGTGTCTAAAATGGTGTCGGCAAGGTCTCCTTCTTTAATTAATATATTAATAGATTCATCTCCCAGATAATTCTTTGTACGGGTAAGAAATTCAGAAGTTCTGTCCTTCAGATCATCGTGCTTTTCCACAAATAAAGGCACCGCATTGATATGATCAGTAAATCCAATGATTGGGGTTACGCCGGTGGTTGAATAATATTTGACATTGGTTACCACATGCAAAAGGGTTACTTCAGCTCCCATCGTCTGAGCCAGTTTGAAACCACTTTCAGCAACTTTTTGAGCTATCGGATCGTAATCCAAAGCGATCATTACTTTTTTCATGGCTTTATATTTTAAGTATTATCTGATTTCAACCCATACCGCAGGAGTCAATGCTAAATCAGTATCTTGCCTGATTTGTCAATCACTCCCTTCAACACCTTCTAATATAAATAACAATTTAAAACCCGAAATGATTTCAGAAAAAGCAACAACAGACCTGCCGGGCTATTCTGTTTTTAAATATTATTACATGCCGTCTATGCTCTACCACCCGGCACCTGATAAAATACGCCGCGTTCTTGCTCCACCGCTTCAATTTTATGGGCAGCACTCAGTACATCAAGGTATTTATTTATTTCATTCACATGCAAACCCGTTATGTTTGCCAAATCATCGAGGGTACAAGGCCGGCGTGAGATGGTTTCCATGATGGCAGCTTCCACATCGGTACGGTAGGATTGGTTTTTTTTTCGCTCTTTGGAGGAAGCAATAATCTGAACATTGGGCAGATTCCAGTCATCAACAATACGTTGAAGTTCCTGATGGCTGGCTGGTTGCAGATTCATTACCGTACCGGGCCTGTCCAAAGTATTGAGTTGCACAGAATCAGGCGCAATTTTTATGATCACCTCTTTCAGTCGGGCAAGTTCCCCGGGTGAATCGTTGTATCCCGGTAAAATAAATACTTCCAGCCATATCTTCCCATTATATTCCGTCCGGAAATCAATCAACCCCTGAATATAATCGGCTGCTTTAAGATTGTCGGCCGGGCAGTTAATTTTTCTAAACACCTCTTCGCTCACCGCATCCAGAGAAGGCAAAACAACATCCGCTCTTAGAAGAGAGGAACGCACGGCTTTATCAGAAAACAGGGTACCATTGGTAAGTACTGCAACGGGAATGTTTGGTCTGAGTTGCTTAATAAAAGTCAGTATTTCACCAATGGCACTGTTTAACGTCGGTTCTCCATATCCTGAGAAAGTGATAAAATCAGGATCAGGATTGGTGGCAAAATAGGACTCTAACTCTGCTTTAACCTTATCTGCCCTGATGTATTCCTTTCTGTCGAGGGTAAGTTTGGTGGTTTTGCCTACTTCGCAATATACACAATTGAGCGAACACACTTTTTTGGGAGCCAGATCAACACCCAGCGACATACCCAGACGCCTTGAAGGTACCGGGCCAAAGAGATATTTATACATGAGCTGTGATTAAAACTTATAATTACCCGACAAAGGTACAGGTTTTCCCTGACCCATTTTTACCCCGGCTTTCATGAATGATCATCGTGGTGATTTCCAATTTCATCGCGCGTATTTCGGTGCGCATACTTTGATGATTTGTTATTTAAAATTACACTTCAGTTGTATGAAAGACAAAGAACTTCATCATTCAGGCTTGATTACAGCCATAATTTTTTCCCACATCTCATCGTGAAATGGTACAGAAACCGGGGAACCATCGGGAGCTTCGCCCATCCTAACTACCACCATATTTAAACTGGATATAACATCCACAAACTGCCCATTCTTACCTGCCCCGGAAATCAAATCATCAGGTGCATTGGGCGAAAAATTGCTATGGAAGGAATAAGGCAAACCAGGCAAAACAATGGAACTTTTCCCGTTTAGCCACCATAGATAACCATAGGATGGATTTAAAAGCTGGGATGAGGTGGTCATCTCATTGAAGTAAGCCGTGTCGGTCATTACAGCAGTTTCATTCCATTTTCCTTTTGCAAGGATAAGCAATCCAAAGCGTGCCATATCCCGGGGTATACTCCAGTATATGTTATTGTAGCCATCGTTGATCCATTGCCCGTGCATACCGGTTTTCAACTCCAGTTTTTGATCCGTAAAATCATTGAAATTCAGGCCGCTCGCCTTTGTAATTACTGCATCGAGCAGGGTATAAGGTGCATTATGATAATACCATTGAGTACCGGCATCAACCTTATATTTAAGACAAGCAGGTTGGGTGCAATAGAGGTCAGAAACCGTATAATCCAAACCTGTGGTCATGGTAAGCTGATGCCTGATGGTGATGCGATTTTCTTTCTCCTCAGGCATTGAAGTCCATTTGTCCAGATATATATTGGTAGGGTCGTTAATACTGAGTAATTTTTCCTGTTGCGCTACGCCTGTAAGGAAAGCAGTGATGGTTTTGCCCGCAGAAGCCCAGTACCAAAAAGATTCACGATTAAACGGAGCGGTATTGGCGATGTTGTTGCCCCAATATTGTTCAATGACGATTTTTCCGTTTTTTAATACAATAAATGCCCGGGTGCCGTTCTCTGACAGGAAGGCGTACAGCGCATCGAGTTGTTGAACCTCCCAGTTCAATGATTCAGGAGTAACTTCAGCCCATTCCGCTGAATTCGGTGGTGGAAAATACAATCTATCGGGAGTATTGCTCTCATCAGGCTTTTCATTGCCCTTTGAACAGGCAAGTATGATTGAAAGCAACATTATTTTAAGAAACAAGCGTTTTGTCATGTGATATAGATTGATCTGAATACAGATGTTGCCATATTAAACAACCAATTCGTAAAAAATACCCAAAATCCGCAAAATAATTCATCTTTCATTTGGCGGATGTTCCATGATGCTTACATGATCTGACTTCCCGAATTTTACTAACTTTGCAACGCAATGAATCCTCAACCCCTGCTGCATGAAATTTGAAGACTCCGCCTTTGAACCGGTTATAAAAAACAATCTTGCCGCTGCTGGATTCAGACGTCCCACCGATATACAATTTAAAGCCATACCGCCCATTTTGCGTCGTGAAGATGTGCTTGCCATAGCCCAGACCGGGACCGGCAAAACTGCTGCTTTTGTAATACCCATTCTGAACTTACTGATGAAGCATCAACGTCATACCGAAGGCATCCGTTGTATGGTAATGGTTCCCACACGGGAGCTGGCCATGCAGATCACATCGGTTTTCAATACTCTGGGTAAGGGAACCGGCATCAAATCTCTGGGCATTCACGGCGGAGTGGAGCAGGATCCACAAATTGGCCGCCTAAGTAAAGGGGTGGATGTACTGGTGGCTACTCCCGGCAGATTGTTCGACCTGATTAGTCAGGGATTTATAAATATCAGCGAGTTACAGATTTTGGTTTTGGATGAAGCCGACCATATGCTTGATCTGGGCTTTATCCACGACATCCGCCAACTGATTACAAAACTGCCTGACAAGCGTCAAACACTCTTTTTTTCGGCTACTATCAACCCCGAAATCAAGAAATTGGCCTATTCGCTGGTAAAAAATGCCATCCGTATACAAGTATCACCTAAAGATCCGGTATCGAAAAATGTAGATCACAGTGTGGCTTATGTTGAGATGGACGACAAGCGATTTTTCCTGGAACGCATCATCAGAGATCATCCCGAAAGTAAGATTCTTATTTTTGTCCGTACCAAAGTGCGTGCCGGGCGTGTACAGGCAGCCCTTGAAAGGGTGGGCATCCACAGTATGGTCATGCATGGTGATGTAGAGCAAAAAGAACGTGCACGCACGCTCAGCCGGTTCCGTAGCGGGGATTTTAAAGTACTGGTTGCCACCGATGTAAGTGCGCGGGGCATCGACATACCGGATGTGGAATACGTGGTGAATTATGATCTCCCCGAAAAAGCAGAAAACTATGTTCACCGTGTTGGTCGCACCGGTAGGGCCACCAGACGCGGCACCGCCATCTCATTTTGCAGCCCCGGAGAAAAACACATGCTCGAAGAAATTGAACTTCTTATGGATAAGCCGGTGGATGTGATTCATATTTCAAAAAATGAATATAAAGACATAGTAGATTATGCTACAGAAAGTCCTGCCGACTGGAAATCGCTGATAAAACAAGCCGAAAAAGACGAGGAAAAATACAGGAAGAAGAAAAAGAAAAAATAAACAAATCTTTACTTTTCCAGCCCCGCTTGTTTTTCTGTAAGTTTGTTTCCATAAACCATTCTCCCATGAAGCATTTCCTCATCCTCATCATCCTGTTAATTGCTCATATTGCTGTTGCCCAGCAAGCCATTGATTTTGTGAACCCTTTTACCGGCACCCATCATATGGGTCATACCTATCCGGGAGCCACAGTGCCTTTCGGAATGGTGCAGCTTAGCCCCGACACGGATACCATTCCTTATTCCGGCGGGGAAGGCTACAATCGGGATGTTTACGCTTATTGTGCAGGATATCAATATTCTGACCAAACCATTTGCGGATTTAGTCATACCCATTTTTCGGGGACGGGTCATAGTGATCTGGGCGATTTCCTGCTGATGCCCACCACCGGGCCGTTAAAACTTAATCCAGGCACCAGGGTGCATCCTGAAACTGGTTATCGTAGCCGGTTCTCGCATGAAAAGGAAATAGCTTCACCGGGCTATTATTCGGTAATGCTGGATGATTATGACATTCTGGCTGAACTTACTGCCACCGAAAGGGTGGGTTTCCATCGTTATACATATCACAATGAAGGCGAAACCAACCTGGTGCTTGATATGGCTGCCGGCATTTACAATTATCCGGGTAAGAACATCTGGCAGTTTATCCGCGTAGAAAACGATACCCTGATTACCGGTTACCGCCAGACCCGCGGTTGGGCCAGAACACGCTATATTTACTTTGCAATGGTTGTGTCTAAACCCATCAGCAGCTATGGTTATGAGAATAAAGAATCGGTTATTTACAACGGTTTTTACCGAAAGTTCAACGAAAAAGAGAACTTCCCTGAAATGGTGGGGGCAAATGTAAAAGCCTGGTTCCGCTTCAATATGCGGGCCGGTGAACAATTACAGGTAAAAATGGCCTTGTCAGCGGTGAGTACCGAAGGTGCAATCAAAAATCTGGCCACAGAAATCCCGCATTTCGATTTTGAGCAAACACGAAATGAGGCCAGGGCCAAATGGAATCGCGAATTGGGTCGGATTGAAGTTTCCGGTTCCACTAAGGTGAAACAAAATTTTTATACAAGCCTTTACCATGCATTTCTCTCTCCCACCATTTACATGGATGCAGACGGCAAATACCGGGGATTGGATCAGAATATTCATCGGGCAGAAGGCTTTATCAATTACTCTACTTTCTCTTTGTGGGATACCTATCGGGCACTGCACCCCCTGTTGACCATAGTTCAGCAAAAGCGCACCTCAGATATGATTAATTCCATGCTGGCGCACCGGCGGCAAAGTGTGCATGGTATTTTACCGGTATGGTCGCATCATGCCAATGAAAACTGGTGTATGATTGGTTATCATGCCGTGCCGGTGATTGCCGATGCAATGATGAAGGATATTGGTGGTTTTGATGTGGATAAAGCACTCCAGGCCATGGACGCCAGCGCCACCTACGCGCCTTACGATGGCATTGGCGATTATATGAAATATGGTTACGCACCCGCCGATCTCACCTCCAATTCAGCATCTAAAACCCTGGAATATGCCTTTGACGATTGGTGCATTGCACGTGCGGCAGAAAAAACGGGGCATAGGGGCCTTGCGGGGATTTACAACCGCCGTGCCCGTTCATTTGAACAGATTTATGACTCCTCAACCGGATTTATGCGGCCTAAACTGTCGGATGGAAGCTGGCAGCAGGATTTTGATCCGCTAAAAACCGAAGGCCAGGGTTTTATAGAAGGCAATGCCTGGAATTACTCGCTGTATGTACCCCACGATCCAGCCCGGCTGATTGAATGGGCAGGTGGGAACGAAAAATTCACTGCTCATCTCGATACACTTTTTACCATGAAGCTGGACGAAAAGCACATTAAGGAATCTGAGGATATTGACAAACGCGGTATTATCGGCAATTATGTTCATGGCAACGAACCCAGCCATCATGTGCCCTACCTATACAGCTTTGCCGGCGCACACTGGAAGACCCAGCAGCGGGTGCATCAGATTATGGATGGTTTATATGATACAACCCCGGGAGGTCTACCGGGCAATGACGATTGCGGACAAATGTCGGCATGGTATATTTTCAGCGCACTGGGATTTTACCCTGTTTGCCCCGGAAGCAATGAATATATTTTGGGCAGCCCGGCGGTTGAACAGGCAGTGCTGCATCTTGAAAATGGCCGCACCTTTACCATTATCGCATCAAATGCAAATGCGAAAAATATATTTGTAGACAGTATATCCCTGAATGGAAAACCTCACAAAGCATTTTATATCAGGCATGAAACCATCATGGCTGGCGGTGAAATGGTGTTTCACATGAGCGCCAATCCTGAAATAGCAAAATAATGGCCGGGCATCTGTTTGAACAGGAAAAATCAAAGCTTTGTACAATTTCCGGGCACAGACTTCAGTTTAATCTGAATTATTTTTTACATTTCCCTTACCTTTGCATATTGAAATAAAATAATGCTTAATTGATACCTTCTGAACTTATAGATATTTACCGCAAAAGCAAAGCTGTTGCGGCCATTTTGCATTTATACGGGCAACAAGAACGCTTCAGGCTGCAATTAAGAGGCCTGACCGGCTCCGCCTTACCGGTAATTGCCGCGGCTGCTTTTACACCTTCTGGACCGCTTCACCTCCTGGTACTTCCCGAAAAGGTACAGGCGGCCTATTTTTTCAATGACCTGGAAAATTTATTGGGAGAACAGTCGACACCCTTTCACAAAAAGAGGGTACTTTTTTTCCCCACCACTTATCGCCGGCCTTACGAGATTGAAAAAACGGACAATACCAACATACTGTCGCGGACCGAAGTAATGAAACGGATCGGTACCCGTGAAGGTGGTACGCTGGTGGTTACTTATCCGGAAGCTTTGGCTGAAAAAGTGGTGAGTAAGGCATATCTGAAGAAAAATACCCTTCGTATGAGTCAGGGCGAGAACCTCTCGGTTGACTTTGTTATAGATTTGCTGGCCGAATATAACTTTGAACGGGTTGACTTTGTAGTGGAACCCGGCCAGTATTCACTCCGGGGAGGCATTATTGATGTGTTTTCCTTCACCAACGACCGCCCCTACCGCATTGAGTTTTTTGGGGATGATATAGAATCTATCCGCACTTTTGATCCCGCTAACCAGCTTTCTATTGACCGTCTGGACCACATTACTATTACTCCAAACATACAGGACCGAACCTTACAGGAAAAACGGCAATCTTTTCTCAGCTATATTCCCAAAACGTCGGTAGTTTGGATCAGGGATTTCACTATGGCTATTGATATTATTGCCAAAGAATTCGAAAAAGCTGAAAAAGCTTTTGTTGAACTCAATCAGGACATCAAACATCTGCATCCCGATGAACTCTTTTCAACCGCTGAAGAATTCAGGCTGGAAGTGCTTAGTCACCATCTTATCGAGTTTGGCAGTCATTTTCTGAAGAAAGAAGGTACCGGTTTTGATTTCAATATGGCTCCTCAACCTTCTTTTAATAAGAACTTCGATCTGCTTCTGCAAAACCTTGATGCGAATACCAGATCAGGTATTCATAATCTTATTCTATCGGACAGTGCCAAACAGACCGAGCGGATACAAACCATTTTCAGCGACCTGATAGCCAACCGGGGCTTAAAGGATTCCGACCTGAATTATGATATCGTGCATCTCGCTTTAAGCGAAGGTTTTATTGACCGCGAACATAAGCTGGCCTGCTATACGGATCATCAGATATTTGAACGCTATCACAAATACCGCATCCGCGATGGTTTTGCCGGCAAGCAAGCCATCACAATGAAAGAGATTTATGATCTGCAACCTGGCGATTATGTGACACATATCGACCATGGTGTAGGACGTTTCGATGGGCTGGAGAAAATTGAAAACAATGGCAGGCAACAGGAAGCCATGCGGCTTATATATCAAAATAATGATATTTTATACGTTAGTATTCATTCGTTGCACCGCATATCAAAATATGTAGGTAAAGAGGGAACTGTTCCTTCGCTTAATAAGTTGGGAAGTCAGGCCTGGAATAAGCTAAAGTCTAAAACCAAACAACGGGTTAAGGATATTGCCAGAGACCTGATAAAGCTGTATGCTGAGCGCAAAGCGGCTGAGGGATTTGCCTTTACACCAGATACTTATATGCAGCATGAACTGGAGGCCTCATTTATTTATGAAGACACCCCTGATCAGGTAAAATCAACGGCTGACATTAAGCGCGATCTGGAGAAATCTTACCCCATGGATCGCCTGGTATGTGGCGATGTAGGCTTTGGTAAAACGGAAATTGCCATACGAGCAGCCTTCAAGGCAGTAGCTGACAGTAAACAGGTAGCAGTTTTGGTGCCAACCACCATACTTGCCCTTCAGCATTATAAAACCTTCAGCGACCGGCTGGCCGATTTTCCCTGTAAAGTGGATTACATTAACCGCTTCAGAAGCAGCAAACAACAATCGGAAATTCTGAAAAAACTGGAGAAAGGAGATATTGATATCCTCATCGGAACCCACCGCCTGGTTAGTAAAGACATTAAGTTTAAGGATCTGGGATTAATGATTATAGATGAGGAGCAGAAATTTGGAGTGGCGACCAAGGAGAAACTGAAAAAGATGAAGGTTAATGTGGATACGCTAACTCTAACGGCCACTCCCATACCGCGCACCCTTCAGTTTTCATTGATGGGTGCCCGGGATCTCAGTGTAATCAATACTCCACCGCCCAACCGCTATCCGGTTCAAACAGAGCTTCATACCTTTGATGAGGAGACCATCCGGGATGCGATAAACTTCGAACTTTCGCGTGGTGGGCAGGTTTTCTTCGTTCACAACAGGGTGAATAACATACTGGAAGTTGCCGGCATGATTCAGCGGCTGGTGCCGGATGCCAGGGTTGCCATCGGACATGGACAAATGGATGGCCAAAAGCTCGAAAAAGTGATGCTCGACTTTGTAGAAGGACATTCGGATGTATTGGTAGCCACTACCATCATTGAATCGGGGCTGGATATACCGAACGTGAATACCATTCTGATTAACGAGGCTCAAAACTATGGTTTGAGTGATTTGCATCAGTTGCGCGGGCGCGTGGGGCGTACCAACAAGAAGGCATTTTGTTACCTGTTGACTCCTCCACTTTCGGTACTTACAGATGAAGCCCGCAAGCGACTGAAAGCCATTGAAGAGTTTTCGGAACTGGGCAGTGGCTTTAACATCGCCATGCGCGACCTCGACATTCGGGGAGCAGGCAATATACTGGGTGCTGAACAAAGTGGCTTTATCAGTGAAATAGGGTTTGAAATGTATCAACGCATTTTAGATGAAGCCATTATGGAACTGAAAGAGTCAGACTTTAAAGGGCTTTATGAAGAGGAAGCCCCAGCAACTCAGAAAGAATATGTTAAAGAATGTTTGATCGAAACTGATCTCGAAATTATGCTGCCCGACAGCTATGTAACCAATATTACAGAGCGGTTAAGCCTTTATAAGGAGCTGGATGGTCTCCATTCAGAAGAAGAATTACTCAAATTTCAGGAGAATCTGATTGACCGCTTTGGGCCAGTACCCAGGCAAACTCAGGAACTCATCAATACCTTACGTTTGAGGCGTATGGCCCGTCACCTTGGGTTTGAAAAAATCAGTCTGAAAAACAATCTCATGAACGCTACATTCATTACCGATAAGGATTCAGCCTTTTACCAGAGCGGCATATTCAGCGCAGTACTTCAGTTTATTCAAGTATATCAGAAAACAGTGAGAATGAAGGAAGTCAACGAAAAACTCAGTCTCACCTTTAAAAATGTGGATTCTGTTTCATCAGCAATACAAGCGCTGTTGCCTCTTGAAGAAATGGCGTTTTGACTTCGGTGCTCTTAGCTATAGTTCCGATAGTTACCAGGAACAGATTGCAGATTAATTTTCTCACTAAAGATTACAGACCTCACCTGAGGCGGGCAGACACAATTCCCGCCTGACACAGATAGCAATGATCACCTATTCTATCTCACAGGATGGACTCTTTTAAAAAATAAGCCCAGGATGCCATAATCATTGGCTTTAACTTTGATGTAATCTATATCCCCAGAAGTGATCGGTGCGGAGCCTGCAAGTGAAAATCCCAGTGCACGAAGCATATCCATTTCATGTGCACGAGAAATAACATAAAAGGGTGTCTGTTCGCTCATGCCGTCCCCGGTATTGTATATGGTTTCAACAAGCCGTCCGAGCTTAAACTCCACTTTTGCAGCCAATTCGTTTTCATTGGTCAGCCGCAGGGCAAAGCTCAATGGATCGAGATACTTCATATCGAACGGCTTAAGCTGGTGCAAGCGTGCTGACACTTTTGCAATTTCATAATAATCAGGGTGGCTCGTTGAGTCGGTGCTCATCAGCCGGGTAAGACTGTCAATGAGCGAAGTGTTTGATTTACTCATAAACTCTGGCTGAAACACATATCCGTAATACAACAGCCGGTAGTCCTGTAAAGAAAGGGTGGTATCATTTAACTGATACCGAATCATTAATTTGGGATAATAGCTGGCCGATCGCTCATTGGCTATAGATTTCCCGATTTTTTTCAGGTCAGGTGGGTTTGCAGATGGGTGCTGAGCCAGGGAAAACATGGCTGATACAAGCAGGCCAATGATGAACAGATTTCTTTTCATATTTTGTACATTAAACAAAGTCAGTCTCCATTGTCATCTCCCTCAAAATAAGACTCTTCATCTCTAAGGCCGATCCAGGTATATATAATAGCATTTATCACCTCATCGTCAGGCATTTCAGTGTCGTTGAAATTGGGCAGACTGCGTGTAAGATCAATCACCCTCTGCAGGGAAACAGGAACAAGATCCTCTTCCGGATAATTATAATGAAGCAAAATGGCAATGGTGCCATAATTTTTCCAGCTAAGTGAAACACGTTTTGCCAGTTCAAGCTCAACCCTTTGCATAATACCAGGTAGCTGATCCTCATCTATATTTTGCTTTAATTTTTTAAGCGTGGCATTCAGCATGGGCGTATTGAGCGGTATGTCCGGATACAATGACGGAAACAGATGACTGTATTCTGCATAAATACGGTCAGCCAAAGCTTTAATATCCTTGTTTTCCATTAACATACCTTATGCTGGGATTTAACCTGCAAATATAAAGTTATTCTGAGGTAAAATTATGAGCAATTTTTATTTTGATCAAAAAATCAGGACTGAATTTTCAGCCGGGTTG
>JACDJA010001432.1_pt1 | contig 19897 bp, 10 predicted proteins | sample 7449241 | NCBI WGS metagenome assembly JACDJA01 (sample SAMN14253289, study PRJNA609438) | sludge metagenome | isolation source: initial anaerobic sludge | collected 2018-12-20 | reverse complement strand
CCAATTCCACCTCTCGATGAAGATAAGTTACCCCAATAGCTTTGATAAGAAAATAGCAAAGATGTATGGTATCGCCGATATGGGTGGAGATATCATGATCCATGGAGGTTGTCAAACAATTGGCTGCATCCCGCTTGGAGATTACAATATAGAACAGCTCTATTTTTTAGCACAAAAAGTTGGTATCAAAAATATAAAAGTAATCATAGCTCCTGTAGATTTTAGAGATGGTGGAGTGGTAAGATATGATAGAGAGAAGTTTTTCTGGCTTGATGAGCTTTACAAGAAGCTAGCCAAAGAGCTTGAAGTGTACCGAAAAAAAGGCTAAATTGAAATTTTTTTGGTTACAATATCGATATTTTAAACGGGGATTTTTATGGATATAAGGCAACTTTTTTTAGATTTTTTTCAAAGTAAGGATCACGCCATAGTGCCAAGTTCGCCGTTGGTACCTGACGATCCGACGCTTCTTTTTACCAATGCAGGCATGGTGCAATTTAAAGATATATTTACGGGCACCGCCCCTATCCCAAATCCTCCCCGAGCAACAAGTTCGCAAACCTGTATCAGGGCGGGTGGCAAACATAATGACCTCGATAATGTTGGCTATACAGCAAGACATCATACTTTTTTTGAGATGCTTGGTAACTTCTCTTTCGGAGACTATTTTAAAGAGAAGGCAATCGCTTATGCTTGGGAGTTTATCACAAGCAGTAGTTATCTTGGACTGCCTGTCGAAAAACTTTGGGTTACCGTACATGAGAGTGACGATGAGGCTTTTGAGATATGGTCGCAACATATCGATGCTAGCCGTATCATGCGATTTGGCGACAAAGATAACTTTTGGCAGATGGGAGATACGGGACCTTGTGGACCGTGTAGTGAGATATTTTTTGATCAAGGTGAAGAGCATTTTAACACTCCTGAAGATAAGATGGGGGGCGATGGCGATAGATTTTTAGAGATATGGAATCTTGTCTTCATGCAGTATGAAAGAGATGAGAGTGGGGAGTTGCATCCACTGCCAAGTCCAAGTATCGATACAGGTATGGGACTAGAGCGGGTCGTTGCTATCAAAGAGGGAAAACTCAATAACTATCACTCTTCACTCTTTATGCCTTATATCGAAGCGATCGAATCACTTGTAGGATTAAAATATGATTATAATGATCCAAAAAGTGCAAGCTTTAGAGTTATCGCTGATCATTTGCGCTCTTGCTCTTTTCTTTTAGCCCAAGGGGTAAACTTTGACAAAGAGGGCAGAGGTTATGTGCTTAGACGCATCATGAGAAGAGCTATTCGCCATGGCTATCTTTTGGGGCTAAGAGCACCTTTTATGTATAAACTTGTAGATGTGCTTAGCAAAAATATGGGTGGACATTATGCGTATCTTGAGACACAAAAAGAGTCTATCAAGAGTGCGATGATGCTTGAAGAGGAGCGTTTCTTTGAGACGATAGATGCGGGAATCAGTCTCTTTCAAAAAGAGCTTGAAAATACCAAAGATATCTTTAGTGGTGAGGTTGCCTTTAAACTCTATGATACTTATGGTTTTCCACTTGATCTCACTCAAGATATGCTAAGAGAGCAAAACATCGGTTTAGATATAGAGATGTTCGATAAGCAGATGGGTGAGCAAAGAGAAAAATCTAAAGCTTCATGGAAAGGAAGTGGCGATGCACTCAGTAGTGGTGACTTTAAAGAGTTACTCGAAGCGTTTGGCGCCAATCAATTTGTGGGCTATGAAGCCACACAGGCTCACTCGAAAGTTATAGCACTTTTAGATGAAGATTTTAAAAGAGTTCAGAGTGTTCAAAATTCAGGTTGGGTGATGTTGGATAAGACGCCATTTTATGCAGAATCAGGGGGACAATGTGGTGATATTGGTAGCATCAACGATGCCATCAAAGTCACTGAGACGCGAAAATTTCTAGAGCTCAATTTGAGTCATTTTGAAGGCGCTTTAAGCGTGGACGATGAGGTGAATGCAAGCGTTGATGATAGCCGTGCACAGATAGCCAAACACCACTCAGCAACACATCTTTTGCACGCAGCTCTTAGAGAGATATTAGGCTCTCATATAGCGCAAGCAGGGTCACTCGTAGAAGCGACAAGATTGCGGTTTGATTTCTCACATCCAAAAGCAGTTACAAAAAATGAGCTTGCAAGCATAGAAGCTTGGGTCAATGACAAGATCGACAGAGCTTTTAAAAGCGATACACATGTCACAGATGTTGAGACAGCGAAGCAAAAAGGTGCCATAGCGCTCTTTGGTGAGAAATATTCTGATGAGGTTAGAATGGTTGATTTTTCCGGCGTATCTACGGAGTTGTGTGGTGGAACACATGTAGCTAATACATCCGAGATAGGTATGTTTCTTATCACGAAAGAGAGTGGGGTGAGCGCAGGCGTACGCCGTATAGAGGCGATTTGTGCCAAAGAGGCGTTTGGGTTTGTAAGGGATTTGCGCGGTGATCTTGAGAGCATCAAAGATGAGGTGAAAAACCAAGATGTACTCTTAGGGGTTTCAAAACTCAAAGAGCAGATAAAAGAGCTAAAGAGCGAGCTCGCAAGTGCACAAAGTGCAACAAAGCAAGAGCTTAAAAGTGAAGTTATAGACGGGACTCATATTATCATCGATACTGTCGAAAATGGGGATATTAAAGCACTTATCGATGAGGCAAAAAACAAGTACGATAAGGTTGCCGTGATGTTGATACAGCCTAAAAATGACAAAGTACTCATCGCATGTGGCATTAAAGGTGCTGCTCTCAAAGCAGGCGCTTGGATCAAAGAGATCGCCCCAATCCTTGGCGGCGGTGGCGGAGGTCGAGATGATTTTGCACAAGCCGGCGGCAAGGATGCCACTAAGATAGAAGAAGCTTTAGCCGCATCTAGAGAGTATATAAAGAGCAATCTTTAGGGATTTGATCTGTTTTTTGATATAATCCAAAACATCTATAGATATAGGATTATCGATGTATGATAATGAGTTAAAAGCACTCAAGAAATCAAATCGTTTTAGAGAGAGAATACTTTTAGATAGTGAACTGATTGATCTTGGTACCAATGATTATCTTGGACTTGCTTCTGATAAGAAACAAGTCAAGAAAGCGATCAAACTTCTTTTGGCACAAGAGAGCTTTGCTCCAAGGGCAAGTATGCTTGTCGGTGGCTATCATATGGTGCATGCGCTTTTTGAAAATGAATTAGCTGAACTCAATGGATTTGAATCAGCCATCATGCTTAGTAGCGGTTTTTTAGCAAATATTGCCCTCATCGAATCGCTTGTACGCAAAGGTGATTTTTTGCTTATGGATGAGGAGTTTCACGCGAGCGGTATATTGGCAACGAAGCTGATAGAGGGCAGATATTCATTTTTTAAACACAATGACCCTGAAGATCTTAGAGAAAAGCTTCAAAATACAAAAGCAAAAAGAGTCTTCATAGCTATCGAGGGCGTCTACTCCATGAGTGGAGATGTCTGCAAAAAAGAGATATTTGATATAGCTGATGAGTTTGGCACCTTTATGATAGTAGATGAAGCGCATAGCAGTGGTGTATTGGGTAAGAATCTTTTGGGGGTGTTTGATTATTTTGACATCATACCTAGAAAAAACCATATCAAGATGGGAACACTTGGCAAGGCATATGGTTCGCAAGGCGCTTATATCTTGGCGTCAAAAGAGATCATCTCTTTTTTGGAAAATCGAGCAAAGCCTATCATCTATTCCACGGCACCTTCACTTTTTGATGCTGCTTTAGCACTCGTCAATCTTCGCTATATAGCGAAAAATAGAGAGAGATTTGCTCAAAAGATTCAAAAAAGACAAAGACTTGCAAAACAGATTTTCGGCAAAAAAATCCATTCACTTATCTTGAGCATTGTGCAAAAAGATAATCAAAGTGTCCAAAAGATACAAAAGATGCTTAAAGAGAAAGGATTTTTTATAGGCGCCATCAGGCAACCAACGGTTGCAAAACCTATCCTTCGAATCATACCTCGGATTAATGTCTCTTTGCCACAGATTAGAGAAGCATTTAAGCTCATAAGAGATGTCAATGATTGCGTGTAAAAAGATATGCATCAAACATAAAGAGGAGACTTTGGTGGATATCAGTTTCGATATCAAGAGTTCAACGGCGCTTGTCGGGCAAAGCGGAAGTGGAAAATCGCTGACACTTAAAGCACTTATGAACCTTCTGCCAAGTTCGCTCGAATCACAACTTGATATAGAGAGTGAGTTTGAGCTTATTAGGGGGAAAAGCATAGGGTTTGTGCCTCAAAATGCTTTTACGGCACTCTCGCCTATGAGCCACATCAAAAAACAGTGGATCGGTGATCTAAAAAATGCGATAGAACTTTTTGAAATGACGGGATTGGATGCTTCTTTATTGGATCGTTTTCCTTCAGAATTAAGCGGTGGACAGCTTCAAAGAGTTATAATATCAATGGCGTTAGCATCAAAGCCAAAATTGCTATTGCTTGATGAGCCTACAACGGCACTTGATCCTCACTTAAGAGATGAAATCATAAAAATTTTGATACAATTGCAAGAGAAGATAGGTTTTTTAATGCTTTTTGTAACACATGATATGAGTATCGCTAAAAAATTGTGTGATGATATCGTTGTTTTAAAGAATGGTAAATGTATAGAGAGTGGAGATGCGAAGCGTATCTTTGAGCGGCCAAAAGATTTGTATACTAAAGAGCTTATCGATGCCGGTTTTGAAAATAGGGAGTTTAGAAAATGATACACAAGATGATAAAAGGCTCGATACTACTTGCGATAATGTTTACTATCGGTTTGGTCGGAGCTTTTGTCTACGCATATAAACAGGTCAATATTGATGCTCAAGAACTTATAGATTATAATCCAAAAGTTTCAACTGCTATTTACGATAGAGACGGGAAAAGAATCGCTTATCTTTTTGAGGGTGAGCATAGACTCTATGCGAGATATGATGAGATTCCCGGCAGAGTAATAGAGGCACTTATTGCCATAGAGGATACACGATTTTTTGAGCATGACGGCGTCAATCTTGATGCGATTGTAAGAGCTATCCTCAAAGATATCAAAGCGAGAAGATTCGTCGAAGGTGGGAGTACACTTACACAACAACTTGTTAAAAATAAGCTTCTTACTAATGAAAAGAAATTTGCTAGAAAGCTCAAAGAGGCAATCGTAGCACTCAAGATAGAGCAGTCATTGACAAAAGAGGAGATACTCGAGCGTTATCTCAATGAGATATTTTTTGGTAACGGCTATCATGGTATCAAAACAGCGGCTAATGGCTTTTTTCATAAAGAGCTCAGCGAGCTTACTCTCAAAGAGTGCGCCATCCTCGTAGGACTCCCAAATGCTCCAAGTGCGCTTAATCCGATAAGGCATTACACAAGATCAATGCAAAGAGCAAATAATGTCCTCTTTAGGATGAAGAGTTTAGGTTGGATTAGTCCAAAAGAGTATCTTGAGGCGGTCAAAGAGATGCCAAAAGTTTACAATACTACTTTGACTGAAAATATAGCGCCTTATATTACCGATGAAGTCGTAAGAGAACTTTCTGATAAATTTAAAGATATCAAAACAGGAGGCTATAGCATCTATACGACGATTGATCTTAAGCAGCAAGAGATTGCGAGAGAATCACTCAAAGAGACACTCGATGATGCTTATAAACGATACAACGATGAAAGTAGCAAAAAAAATCTCAACGGCGCAATCATTGCAGTAGATAGTAAAACAGGTGATATCATGGCACTTGTTGGTGGCGTTGATTATAAAAAAAGCGCATTCAATAGAGTCACTCAAACCAAAAGACAACCAGGCTCATCTTTTAAACCCTTTATCTATCAAACGGCACTTGACATGGGGTATAATCCGGCTACAAAATTGCCTGATTTGGCGACAACATTTGAGTACTATGAAAATGGGCAAAGAAAAATATGGGCACCTAAAAATTATGAAGGAAGTTTCAAAGGGTTTCTTACGCTTCGAGAAGCACTCTATACATCTAGAAACTTAGCAACGGTTAATCTCGTCCATGATATAGGAGTCGATACCATATCAAAAAGGCTCTCTTTTTTAGATATACCAAATATTCCTCAAAATATGTCTATCGCACTCGGTGCAATCAATATAAGTCCACTTAAGATGGCACAGATATTCTCAGTTTTTGCAAATTATGGGCATATGATTGAACCAAGACTTGTCAGTAAGGTTGTGTCAAAAGACAATACGATTCTCTTTGAGACAAGACCAAAAGAGATAGCCAACTTTACAAAACCGGAGCAAGCATATCTGATGACGAGCATACTCAGGGATGTTGTCACAAAAGGAACGGGAACAAGAGCCGGAGTGAGTGGGATCGAACTTGCCGGTAAAACAGGGACAACCAATAAAAATGTAGATGCTTGGTTTTGTGGCTATTCTCCCTCTTTGGAGGTTATCGTTTGGCTTGGAAGAGATGATAATGACCCTATAGGTGCGGGCGCAACAGGAGGCTCGTATCCGGCTATGGCTTTTTCGAGATACTTTCAAAAATTATTGCGTGTTGAACCAAAGATCAAGAGAGTTTTTGACATTCCTAAAGGGGTTTTTATAGGTGAAACAATGGATGGGGGCAAAGAGTATTATACGACAACATCCCCGCTTCCTACAAGACAAAATGTAGATGAGTCATCAGGTGTATCAACTGTTGATCAAACTGTGATCAATGAGAGTGATAGCGTAGATGAGACAACAGATGTATCGGATAATGAAAAGTATAACGAAGGATTGCATCCAACAGCAAAACCTCCAAAACCTATGATAGAGGACGGCGGCGCACTCTTTTAGTGTGTTGTTACTTTAATTTTCATAAAGATAGTCATATAAGTGCTTAGAAAATTTTCTCAATTTTTTAAGTGCAACTTGCTCTGTTTGTCTCGCACATTCTTTTGAAATCCCTAGTTTTTTAGCAACTTCTTCAAGCGAATATTCATAAGGGATTTGTGGAGTTTGTCTTTTTGATTTTTTTAACATTTATTATCCTTTATTTTTAAAAGCTATCGATACATTTTTTATAGCTCTATCATTGAAATCAAACGGATAAATGTGTTTATCCGTTTGATAAGTTTTATACACTTGTTGTCGAGATTTGTCTTCCTTTATCGTTAAAAGTTATTATCGTGCTGCCTCGTCTAACATTGACCGTATTTGAAGTATAGCCTTTGAGCCCATCATTTGATCCACTGCCGTTAGGTATGGTAAAAATCTGTTTTCCGCTTTCGTCAAATACAACAATAATACTTCCTCTTTCAACCGCATTTCCTATAGCCATGATAATTCCTTTATATTAACTTTATAGATAAATCATCCAGATAATCGTCTATTTTTGGATAGTAGCTGAAAGAAATTTAAAATTTTCTTTATCTAAAATAATCAATATTATAAATATTATTTATAATATTTTGATATTATAACCTAAGTCTCTTGAGACATCTTTTTTGCTTCTATTGTCTTTGCAAATAGCGATTTCTGCTAGTTTTTCTTTGTCTTTTATTTTCCCTTCAAGAAAAGCAAATCTATAAAGAGAATTTGCAAATTGTTTGCAATCGCATAATCCAATCCTTGGACCCCTATATACATATTTATCTAATTGCGATTTTCGTTTTACTATTTTTAAAGATGAATTTTCGATCTGAGCCTTCTCAATTTTTTCAGTAAATTCTTTTATATTGTCTGTTTTTGCAGACTTTATTAATTGATCAACAGTCAACGAAGGTCCTGCACAAATGTTGTTTTGATTTTTGATAGCCCTTATAAGCACCCCGCCGTATGCATTTTCGTTTCCAAATGTGATATCTAGGCCTTTTCTCCTCCCGTTCCTAATTCCATTATTATTTGTTCGATGAATATACCATTCGAAGCATTTTTTCTGTCTTTCGTTTCCATGGGTATACTCATCATTGTGTATATCTTTATCATTATAATAAAATTCTATTTCAACAAAATCATAAAGATCTTCATTCATTTGTATTTGATAATTACACATCAAATCTTTACCGGCTTCCCAGAATATGTTTTCGAACTCATCGGCATTGTTATTTTTTTTAATACTTTTTTGTAAATCAAGGCACCAGCTATTATTTGAGTTTTTCATCGTCTTTCCTTTAAAAATCATTATTTGATATTTAACTTTCATATGACTTAATTGGAACTGAAACCCTATTTTCTCGTTAAAGGTTTGATTCAGTTAGAAACTCATAGTATGATGCACCTCAATAAAGGAATAATCAATGAACAAAAAAATATTTTTTGCTGAAGCATTTATTATTAGATATCCTCTACTTTATAAGTGTCTTACCAATAAACTTTTTAAACATAATATAGCAAGAGGCATTTTACAAACTCCTAAAGACATATGGATAAGAGATTTTATGCCTATTGTTTTGGATGATGGAAGATTGTTACAATACAAATACAACCCTGATTATTTAAGAGAATGTCCAACTTATTGTGTAACAATAACTAATCCAGAAGAGCCCACAAAAGAACTTAATCTTAAAACAGAAAAGATAGACATTGTAATTGATGGAGGTAACATCGTTAAATATAAAGATACAATCATTATGACAGATAAGGTATTTAGTGAAAATCCACATCTTACATATGATGAAATAAAAGAAAAATTATCAGCATATTTTTCAAATATTGTTTTTATCCCACGAGATCCAGACCCGGAGGAGTTTTACGGTCATGCGGATGGAATGGTGCGATTTATATCGCACAATCATCTTTTGGTAAATTCTCAATATACAAATAATTTCAAAAAAAAGCTTCATAAAAGTTTGAGTGATAATGGGTATAAAATAACAGAGTTAAAAGTTAAAAAAGATACAGAGTATGCTTGGGGGTATATTAATTTCTTGCAGCTTGATAATCTTATTATTCAGCCATCTATAGATGAAGAAAATGATGAATATGTTAAAGACCAATTGAAAGAACTTTATCCAAATACAATGATTGAACTATGCAATGCAAAAGATCTTATAAATGAGGGTGGGGTATTTAATTGTGTTAGTTGGGAAATTTAAGAGTTTGATGATAAAAAATAACTCTATCTAAACGCGAGGCAAAGCCCCGTTTAGATAATTAGCAAGAGTATGTTGACATATACTCAAATGCAGTTGGTCTTGCTTCATCTTCCCAAACTTGAGTTTCAAATTTATAATCTTTGAATGTTGTAAGGAAAAGATTGCTCATAACAGGCTTGAGATATTCTTGATCTTTAATCATAGCTTCAAGTGCTTCTCTAAGTGTATGAGGCATTTGCGGTATACCTTTTTCTCTAATCTCATCAAGACTCAACTCAAAAAGGTCTTCATCCATTGGTCCAACAGGCTCATAACCATTTTTGATGCCATCAAGTCCTGCAAGAAGCATAGCTGTAAATGCAAGGTAAGGGCAAGATGTAGAGTCAGGGAATCTCATCTCGATTCTTGTTGCCATCTCTCCGGCACCATAAGGGATGCGGCAAGACGCCGATCTATTTTGGCTAGAGTAAGTCAAGATACTTGGCGCTTCAAAGCCAGGAATCAATCTCTTATAAGAGTTAGTCGTAGGGTTAGTAAATGCTGCAACTGATTGCGCATGGTGCAAGATACCGCCGATGTAGTGTCTAGCTGTTTCACTAAGATTGGCGTATTCACCCTCTTTGTAGAATGTATTTTTACCTTTTTTCCAGATAGATTGATGCACATGCATACCGTTTCCATTGTCGCCATAAAGCGGTTTTGGCATAAATGTAGCAGTTTTACCGTTAAGGTGTGCTACCATTTTGATAACATATTTGAGTTTTTGTACATTATCAGCTGCTTCAACAAGTGTGCCGAATTTTATACCAATTTCACCTTGTGCTTGTGCAACCTCATGATGTCCAAGAGATACTTCAAGACCGACTTGCTCGAGCATAAACATCATCTCAGCTCTCAAATCAACCATTGAGTCTGTAGGTTGAACAGGGAAATAGCCACCTTTTGTTCTCGGTCTATGTCCCATATTGCCGTGCTCATATTTTGTATCGCTGTTCCACTCTCCCTCTTCAGAATCAACTCTAAAGTATGAACTATTTGCATCGTCTCTAAATCTTACATCATCAAAGACGAAAAATTCATTTTCAGGTCCGAAATAAGCTACATCGCCTATACCTGTTTCTTCTAGGTGTTTGAGTGCTTTTTTCGCTATAGATCTTGGACATTTTTCATACATTTCACCTTTGTAGATATCGAAAATATCACAAAATACTACAATCGTAGCATCAGCAGTGAAAGGATCCAAGAAGGCTGTCTCAACATCAGGTTTGAGTATCATATCTGATTTGTTGATTGGTTGCCATGCTTCGATAGATGAACCATCAAACGGTACACCGGTTGTGAGGTTATCTTTATTGATTGCACTCATTCTATAAGTTAGGTGATGCCATGCACCTTTAATATCAGTAAATCTTAAATCTACAAACTCAACTTCATTATCTTTACAATATTTTAAAAAATCATCAACATCTTTGACGAATTTACCCATGCGTAACTCCTTAGTTTTGAAAAATTCACCATAAATTATAGCAGTATCTTCACTAAGCTATGCTGTTAAAAGTGGTTAAAAAATAGGCAATTTTTTTCAAAAAGAGATTTATTGTGATTATTTTTTGTGTATCAGGATGATGTATATTCTGATTTCATCCTGATACTATAAGATTTTAAACCCACTGTGCTTATATCACCCCACCTGTTTCATAGTCAAATGAAACATCTTGTATAAGCATGGTTGTCCCGTCTACTAATGTCGCAGTTGAGTCTCCATATACAGTGACACCCTCAAATGGATTGCTCACCTCTTGGTTGCTCTCAAGATCGATAGAAGTGATACCAAGGTCTGCAAGACTGATAATCTCTCCATCTATCAAGGCTCCAAAGTTGCTAAACTCTGCATCGTTACTATCAAATATACCGTCTTGGTTGGTATCAAAGAGAGCAGCCAACCCTTCTAGGTCTGTGAGCCCATCATTTCCAAATGCAAATTGTGAAACATCATGGAGTATGCCATCACCATACTCATCCCATACCAGTATACCATCGCCGTCGCTTACCCAAGCAGTTGTGTCGAGTATATCATCAAAATCAAGATCCATAAATGCTGTTTCATAAGTGATAATGCCATCACCATTGATATCAAGGGCAATAGGACCGACACTACCGCTATCGGTTTGGGTAAATATCGTACCGTCACTATTGAACTGTTGCACGAAGATGGAGGTATCTCCATCGCTATCAACTCCTTGCCATGTTACCGCATACCCTCCATCGTTTAAAGCAGTGATTTGAGGATCAGTATCTGCACCGTTCGTAACCCCTATAGCTTCAAGCTGCACCATATCATAGCCTGTTGTGGTGCCGTCACTATTGAATTGCTGTACGAAGATGGAGTTATCTCCATTGCTGTCGATTCCATGCCAGGTCACTACATAACCCCCGTCACTTAGTGCTGTAATCTGAGGAAAATATTCTTCTCCATCTGTAACTCCTATCGCTTCAAGCTGTACCATATCGCCTAAGGTAGTACCGTTACTATTGAACTGTTGTACAAAGATAGAGCGGTCTCCGGTAGTGTCAACCCCATAGAAAGTTACCACATAAGAGCCATTATTAATCATTGTAACCTGAGGATATGCATCGACATCACCTGTAACCCCTATAGCTTCAAGCTGTACCATAGCATTGCCCGTTGTGGTTCCATCGCTATTGAACTGTTGTACAAAGATGGAAAGATCATGTCCTGTACTGCTGTCATCTCCTTGGAAAACTACTACATATTCACCGTCTTCAAGCGCAGCTATCTGAGGAAAGAAATCATCACCACTTACATAATCTATCGCTTGAAGTTTTACAGCGTCATAACCTGCGGTAGTGCCATCACTATTGAACTGCTGTACATAGACAGAAGAGTCATCATCAACATCAATTCCACGCTATGTTACTGCATACCCCCCATTACTAAGTGCTGTGATTTGAGCTTCATAATCGTTACCGCTTGTGACACCTGTGGCTTCGAGTTTTACAGCACTATAGCCTGTGGTGGTGCCATCACTATTGAACTGTTGTACATAGATGGAATAGTCATTGCCGTCATATCCGTAAAATGTAACTGCATAACCTCCATCATTTAAAGCAGCAGCTTGAGGAGTATGATCTCCATAACTTACAATACCATTCGCTTCGAGTTTTACAGCATCATAACCTGTGGTAGTGCCATCACTATTGAATTGTTGGACATAGACAGAATAATCACCACCATTGCTTTCAACACCCTCCCATGTTACTATATATCCACCATTTAATCCTAATTCGGTAATTTGAGGATATTTGTCATGACCACTTACATAACCTATAGCTTGAAGTTTTACAGCATCATAATCTGTGGTGGTACCGTTACTATTGAACTGTTGAATATAGATAGAATAATCACCATCAACATCAACTCCATACCATGTCACGACATAGGATCCATTACTAAGCGTTGTGATTTGAGGGTCATAATCATTGCCGTCTGTAACACTTGTTGCCTCCAACTGTACCATCGTATCGAGTGTTACACTCAAGCTTCCTGTGCCTGCATTGGTGTTACCTGCTGTGTCGGCTACCGCAACAGTATAGTTATGCGTAGTGGTAGTATCTGTAAGCGTTACATCATAAGTCCAAGTAGTTCCTGATACCGTTGCCTCTCCAAGTAATACTCCATCATCATAGACATAGACAACTTCTCCTGCTTGGATGGCAGTCACTGTTCCTTGAAGTCGGATGAAACTATCATCGGTTGTGGTTGCAGTTGAAGTTGTGCTTGTGACTGAGCCAACATTGTCGATATAGCTATCGATAGTAGAAGCTGTAGTCGGTGCAGTTGTATCAATGACAACAGCTTGTGTAGTTTGTGCTCCTGGATTGCCTGCTGTATCAACTACTTGCATATAGATTGTTGCTGAACTTGTAAGGCTTGCATCTGCATACGATACTGCTGTGCCTATAACTGAAGTTGTAATATCTGTCCAGTTTGTGCCATCTAAACTATACATCAAATATTCATCACTCAAAAGAGATGAGGAGAGTGTGGCATTTATGGTAACTCCATTACCATCACTTGTGATAAAGTCTGTAGTACTTATTCCTGTATCTTCATTAATGCTGTCGATTGAGACTGTTATAGCCGGTGCTGTGGTATCAAATACGACATCTCTAGTATCATTTGTGCCGTTTCCATCGATATCTTCCACTGATACTGCTACACTATAGGTTGTCCCATCAATAAGAGCACTTATAACTGCAGACGAGATAGTGATGGAGAAAGCACTAGAAGAGACAGTTCCCGTATAGGTGTTTCCGTCAAATATAGCTGTAACAGTTTGACCATCTTCTATATTTGTTGTTGTTCCTGTAATGACAAGATCACTTCCTGCTTCTGCTGCATTGATGTAATCATCATTAGAGATGCTATCAAGTGTGATGGTAGGAGTAATGTCTACTACCGTCACCGCTACAGTTCCGGTATCATCGATGAGTTCACCATCACTCACGGTATAAGTGATTGTATCTTCTCCTGAGTAATCAGCATCAGGAGTATAGTTAAGTGTTCCATCACCATTGATACTTACTGTTCCATGAAGCGCACTTGCCTCTGTGACACTCAGGGTATCTTCATCAACATCGGTATCATTGTCAAGTACTGTTATCGTGTTGTTACTACTATCTTCATCAACTGTAGCTGTATCTGCTACAGCTACAGGAGCGGTGTCGCCCGTAATTGTCAAAGTGCTCAATGATTGAGAATCAGAGGAACTGATATTGCCTGCTTCATCAACTATATAGAGCGTATATTCTCCGGCACTAAGTCCTTCTAGAGAGAGATCGTTAGTAGTGCTTGTTGTTGTGATGAGGACATTATCAATACCGAAAGATTCATTGGTAACCGCTTCACTTGTTGTAGAGCCAAAACCTAATTTAAATTCACCATTTGCATCAAGAGTAACCTCAAGAGTAAAGTGATGTATCTCTTCATTATATGTTCCATCTAAATCTAAATCTCCCAAACCTATACCACCGTCAAATGTATCATAATATGCTTGTCCTGAATGTCTATAATCAACGGAAGTTACAACCGAGTTATTTATATAAACCCTTAAGCTCTCCTCATCCCAGCTGTTTATCTCATAGATATCAAACTCTACCGTCACTGTTTGATTTGCATACTCTGAGCCAAAACTGTATGTTTTAGAGACGCTTTGAGCGCCACTGCTTCCTGCAAACTCTCCTAAGAATCCACTCATTGCTCCTGTTAGATTTGTGATTGTATTGTCCGACCAACCCGAGGCGGATGTTTCAAATGTTTCGTATGAGAGAACGATATTTGTATTTGTTGGATTAATGCTATTCCACAATGAACTTGACGCAGAGGTGATGCTTGCTTCATCGGTTACGGTTACTGAGTTATTGACTATGTAAATCGTTTCATTTTCATTTGCATTTATTTTCACCGTATCGCTGTTGGTGAGACTCAAAGTATTGAGAACTGCTGAACCATCCCACTCTATGATATAAGTCAACGAGGCTGTATTGCTTAAATCATTCCATGAACTATTATCACGCATAGTTGCATAGTCTTCATTTCCGCCACTATCGTTTGGTTCGCCGCTATTCCAATTTGTATAATTAACAGTTCCTCCGGCAGTACTAGTTCCATACACATATCTCCAAGTTCCCTCACTTGTGGCATCAGATATCCCTATCCATCTATCATCACTACCAAAAGTATCTACATAGCTATTTTCTGTTGCACTGTTGATATGGACGAGGTACCCTGCTTGACCATTGACTAATGTGGATGCAGCATTGTTGCTTGCAGTCGTAAAAGTTGTTGCTGTTGATACATATTGATAGAAAGATCCTGTTGTGTAATTGTATGATATATCCGGATTGTTTGCTAAGAGAGTCTCGACTAGATTTATGCTTGCCATTGGTGCTGTTGTGTCTATGGTGACAAGTTGTGAATCTTCCACTCCCACATTACCTTTTGTATCTATGACACGCATTATGATAGTACTTGTACTTGTCAGCGCATCATCACCATAAGATACGCTTGTACCATCCACTGAAGATGTGATATCACTCCAAGTAGCACCACCATCGTTGCTATACTGCAGTGTTTCACCCTCAAAGAGTTCTGCTGAAAGCGTTGCATTGATAGTAAGTCCATCGCTATCATTTGTGAGAAAGTCTGTAGCACTTATTCCCGTATCTTCAGAGATGCTATCAATCGTGACAGTTGTTGGAGGAGAGACTGTTATGATAAGCGTGCCCGTATCAGTAAGGTTTCCATCGCTTAGTGTATACTCAAAGGTATCCTCTCCCGTGAAGCCCGCTGGAGGTGTGTAGGTGTAAGAGCCGTCACTTGCAAGAATGAGAGTTCCGCCTTTATCTGTTGTGTAAGTGCCTGATACAACACTTAGAGTATCTTCATCAGCATCGATATCATTGACAGTAAGAGAAACGCTTGAGATAAACTGTGTATCATGTGCAACTGTTACAGCATCGTCATTAGCTACGGGGGCAGTATCACCCGACGCACTTACATTGATGCTCAGTGTTCCTATATCAGTAAGATTTTCATCTGTAACCGTATAATCAACCGTATCAGTTCCCGTAAAGCCTTCTGCAGGTGTATAGGTGTAAGAGCCATCACTTGCAAGTACTAGTGTTCCACCCTCGGTGGTTGTATAAGTGCCTGCTACTACACTTAAAGTATCTCCATCAACATCGGTATCATTACTATCAAGATCAACACTTGAGGTAAAGAGTGTATCTTGAGTAACTGTTATAGCATCGTCTACAGCTACAGGGGCATCATTAATGCTTGTTACCGTTACCGTTACCGTTCCTGTATTATCAGTAAGATTCCCATCACTTACGGTATAAGTGATAGTATCTTCTCCTGAGTAATCAGCATCAGGAGTATAGTTGAGTGTTCCATCACCATTGATACTTACTGTTCCATGGAGTGCACTTGCAGCTGTTACACTGAGTGTATCTCCCCCAGCATCAGTATCATTGTCAAGTACTGTTATTGTGTTGTTACTACTATCTTCATCGACTGTAGCTACATCGTCTACAGCTACAGGGGCAGTATCTCCTGTAATCGTCAAAGTACTTAACGGCGAGTCAACATAAGGGCTGATATTCCCTGCTTCATCTACTATATAAAGTGAATACTCTCCGCTACCTAATCCTTCTAAAGAGAGATCGTTGGTATCGCTTGTTGTCGTGATAAGGACATTGTCTATACCGAAAGATTCATCCGTAATTGCACTATTTGTTGTAGAGCCAAAGCCTAGTTTGAAATTTCCATTTTCATCGAGAGTCACTTCAAGGGTAAAGTGGTGAGACTCTTCTGCTTGCGGATATGATGTATTGATATTACCTAGGTCTATACCTCCGTCAAATCCATCTATATATGTACCTTCATGCTGATAATCAACTGAAGTGACAACAGAATCATTGATGTAAATTCTTAAACTTTCCGCGTCCCAAGTGTTTATTTCATAGATATCAAAATCTACCGTCACTGTTTGATTTGCATATTCTGAGCCAAAACTATATGTTTTAGAGACGCTTTGAGCGCCACTGCTTCCTGCAAATTGTCCTAAGAATCCACTCATAGCTCCCGATAAATTTGTAATTGTATTGTCCGACCAACCTGAAGCTGATGTTTCAAATGTTTCATACGAAAGAATAGTATTTGTTGTGATTGTTTCGATACTATTCCAAAGTGAACTTGATGCAGAGATGATGCTTGCTTCATCGGTTACGGTTATAGAGTTGTTGACTATATAGATCGTTCCTCCTTCATTCGCATTTACTTTTAAAGTATCATTGTTTGTAAGACTCAAAGTATTGAGAACTGCTGAGCCGTCCCACTCTATGACATAACGGTAAGTATTAGAACCACTATAGTCATTCCAGGTTCCATCTGAATACTGAGATGCGTAGTCTTCGTTTCCGCCACTATCGTTCGGTTCACCACTTCTCCAATTAAAGTAATTGGCAACTCCTCCGGCAGTGCTCGTACCATAGATGTTCCTCCAAGTTCCCTCACTTGTGGCGTCAGATATTCCAACCAATGATGTCGCTCCGCCAATCAGTTCATTTACATAGCTATTTTCAGTTGCGCTGTTAATATGGACAACATGACCCCCTTGACCATTTACTAATGTGGATGCGGCATTGTTGCTTGCAGTTGAAATATTTGTCGGTGTTGATACATATTGATAGAAAGACCCCGTCGTATAGTTATAAGTGATATCAGGATTGTTCGCCAAGAGAGTTTCGACTAGATTTATGGCTGCTGCTGGAGTTGTTGTATCTATGGTAACAAGTTGTGAATCTTGCGCGCCGGCATTATCTGCAGCGTCAACAACTTGCATATAAACAGTTGTAGAACTTGTAAGGGTTGTATCTATATAAGATACTATCATACCGTTTACAGAGGATGTGATATCATTCCAATTTGTACCATCTAAACTGTACATCAACCTTTCATCTGTCGCAAGTTCTGCAGAGAGCGTTGCATTGATTGTGAGCCCGTCGCTATCATTCGTGATAAAGTCTATATCGCTCACTCCTGTATCTTCGGAGATACTATTGATAGAAACCGTTGTTGTCGGTGGAGTGGTGTCAAGAACGATATCGAGACTTCCATCACCTGTATGTGTATTGCCTGCGGCATCGGTAACATCAACAGTATAAGTATGTGTTGTAGTGTCTATGGTTACATCCCCATAACTCCAAGTGCCATCTCCATTATCAGTTGCTTGTCCTAACAAAATGCCATCTTCGTAAATATTGATCATATCACCCGTTTGCAATATGCCTACCGTACCATTGAGGGTGATTGTATCATCATCAGTATTTGTTATTGTCAAATCGCCCGTTATTGTGCCGACATTGTCTGTATAGTTATCGATAGTAGAAGCTGCACTTGGAGCAGTTGTGTCTATTGTGATAGGAAGTGCATCGCTTTGAGAACTTTCATTACCTGCACTATCCGTAAGTGTATAGGTTATGCTATGTGCGCCTTCGCTCAATGCAGCATTTGGAGTTAGAGTGCCTGTTCCCGAATCATAAGTGGCAGCAACTTCTACGCCATCCACATAAAGTGTAGGGGCATCTGTAAGACCTGTGCCGATGTTAATGCCCGGCATTGTATCATCGGTAGTGGCAGCACTACTTGTTGTGCTTGTGATGCTTCCGATATCATCATCATAAGTAGTCGGTGCATCAGGTTGAGTTGGAGCAATAGTATCTACTGTCACCTCACGAGTATCTGAGTCCGAGGTGCCGGCACTATTACTAACCGTTGCGCCGATAGAGTCGCTTCCCTCTGTATCAAATGTACTTCCGGCAACATTGATTGACCAGCTTCCATCAGAATTGACCACAGCAGTAGTTGTTGATGTATCAGCTAGGGTAAGCGTAACCAAAGTACCGGCTTCAACATTGGTTGTTGATCCGCTAAGAGTAACCATATTGGTCGCTTCTTCTGCATTAACTACATCATCGCTAGCAATTGTATCAATGGTAATAGTAACCGGTGAAGTGTTGATGACTAATTCATTGGCACTCATATCAGTTTTTGTATCTCCTCCTGCTGTAACACTAACAGCCACTTCATATGTGCCGTCAGTAAGTGCTACTGCCTCACTCAAATCTAACTGCCAATCTCCGGTTCCTGTATCGTAAGTTAACCCGGCAGGACTGCTTGTGTTGCCTATCGTGAGGCTATATGTAGTGCCATTTACTGTAACTTCGATAACATCTGATGTTGATGACTGTAGATTTATGTAGCTTGCTCCTTCGTCGAGAGTTTTTTCCGCGTGACCGGTTATGATAGGTGTTGTGTCGTTTGTGGTTTGTTGAGTAACTATCGGAGTATCCGGCGTTGCAATGTTTATCGTGATAGTTTGGCTTCCTAGATTGGAGATATTGCCGGCAATATCGCTAACAACAGCTGTAGCGGTGTAAATATTGCCATGATTGAGAGCCTGAGCATCTGCTGTTGGGACATCTAAAGACCAAGCATTGCTAGTAACTGTTGTGGTGTAGCTATTGCCATTAAGTGTAACAGTTACACTTTGTCCATCTTCAACACCTGTGGTGGTACCGCTAATAATAAGTGGCGTTGTACCAAGTGCATCGTATTCAGACCAAATCAATTCACCATCAGAGATGGCAGATATCGTAATGGTTGGCGCTGTAATATCAAGTGCAATATCAAGACTTCCTGTACCGGCAGAGGTATTGCCTGAGGTATCAGCTACAGCAACTGTATAGGTATGTGTTGTGGTGTCTGTAAGCGTTACATCATAAGTCCATGTATCACCAGATACCGTTGCTGTGCCAAGAAGAGTTTCGTCTGCATAAACATTAACAACCTCTCCTATTTGGATATCAGTAACTGTGCCATTGAGTGTGATAGTATTATCATCTGTGATAGCATCTGTTGAGGTTACACTTGTTATAGTGCCGACATTATCTACATAACTATCGATAGTAGAGGCTGTTGTCGGTGCAGAGCTATCAAGAGCAATATCAAGACTTCCCGCACCGGCATTGGTGTTGCCTGCTGTGTCAGCTACAGCTACAGTATATGTATGTGTTGCGGTGTCTGTAAGCGTTACATCATAAGTCCAAGTAGTTCCTGATACGACTGCTTCCCCAAGCAATACTCCATCTTCATAGACATTAACAGCCTCTCCATCTTGCAATGTGTCATTTGTACCATTGAGTGTGATAGTGCTATCATCGGTGGTTATT
>JACDJA010001429.1_pt1 | contig 19955 bp, 21 predicted proteins | sample 7449241 | NCBI WGS metagenome assembly JACDJA01 (sample SAMN14253289, study PRJNA609438) | sludge metagenome | isolation source: initial anaerobic sludge | collected 2018-12-20 | reverse complement strand
TAATTATTTTTTTCATCTCAAATTATTGTTTTATCATTCTAATTCCTGCAACATTTAAAGGCGCAGCACCTGTGCCGTCTGTTTGATACACGTCCCCAGCTGTAAGTCCTGCCACTCCGGCAGCTGCATCATCTGCATAAGCTGGCAGTAACTCGGTAATTTTCCCAAGCGGTGATATTTTAAATATGTCGTTGCCTGTTGTGTTTTCTACCAATAATACCGAAGTTCCTGCATATGGATCTATAAAACCTGTGCCAAACGGACTTATAGTATAACCCGTTACATCATCTAAATTGAAAAATATCTGTTCTGATGTAGCAGGGTTCTTGTAATGCCAATATGAAGACATATTGTTTGTTGCAACATTATAATGATTTGAAAACGTCTTCTCTTTACCTGTCGCAAATACATCATTAATATCGATAGAGCATCCAATACCTTCATTCCCTATTGTTGTGTCTTTAAAGGCGTTTACGGCTGTAATATGAGTACCAACATTTGTCAACATAACCCATTGGTCGGAAAAGCTACCAACTGGGTAAAATCCCATTGCATCAAATGGACTGTTTTGGAATAACAAACTCTTGTCATCCATATTTATAACCGTAGGCTGTACCAATGTACCTCCTAAACCAACATCTCCAGATATTGTTGTTAGTCCATTTGTTGGCGTAACAATTCCTCCTCCGCCTCCAACATTTCTTATAGTATCTTTTACTGTTTGACCAAAAATTGTAAAACTCAATATGCTATCATCCTCTATCTCAATTGTCAGACTGTCCTGTAAAATTGTAGCAAGAGAATCACGGCAAATTATTGCATCAATAATTTTGTTTAGCGCAACATTCATTTTTGCTCCTGTAATCGCACGGATTCCGTTAGTCGTTATGTTCGCATTAACGTAGCTTCTTGCATTGTCACCACAGTCATTCTGTGCGTTTGACTGTGGCGCAAATGCAAAAAAAACCAAAACAGATAAGAAAAATATACTTTTTTTCATAGAAAATCGTTATTAAAATCGCTACACGAGAAATCCCCCGGCGATGTATTGTTAATAAATAATTGTACTCTCATTTTTATTGTGAAACACTCGTAATTATTGCCATCTACTTCTGCAACATAATAGCCGCAGTCGGGCTGTTTTATCTTGAATGTAATGCAACTTGATTCATTTAAATCTACTGTTGGGATTTCAAAATTCTCACCTTCAGTTGCTTCTATCGCAATCGGATAGGTTATATTGAGAAATGAAACTTCTACAATATGTGTTCCGGTTACATTAGCTAAAAATGGTAATGTAATTGTGGAACAAGTAGAAACACAACCTAAATCTGCTATTTTGTTGCAACAACTCACCTAATTATGAACTTTAAAACCGTGTTTGAAATAGCAATTATTGCAATAGTGAAAAATAGAAACGGTGAAATCATGTAGATTCCGGAAACTATTAATGTAATCCAAGGGCAAGTGCATATAATGCAACCCCCCAACGGCTTTAGCCAAAAATTATCCCTTACAATTCTTCCCCAAAATTGGAAAATCATCCCTTCCTGTATAGCATCATCGAAAAGGTTTGTTAGGCTAGAACCTACAAATGCAATAAAAATTATCTCAACATAAACATTCCAATTCATCTGTATCGCATTTTGACGTAAACGAATATTTATAATCGAAGACAATCTTTAACAGTTCGTATTCATTAGCTTGCATTTTTTCCTCCTTTATGATCTTCTCCCTATCTTCTGAAATAGATTTAATTGTAAAGTCCTTATTGGATGACAAAGGAGATAAAACAGTGTCTTTGATGCTGTCTATTGTGTAGTTATTCGACCACACAACTAAAACAAGTGAAACATTGAAATTGTATAGGCTTTCGCTACATGTTAATTGCTCCTTTTGCAATAACGTTGCATCAGAATTATATCTAAGATAACCATCCCGACATCCGGTATCTGTCAATCCTATTAGATGATATTCGCCACAATCTTTTTTTGCTACCTTTTCGCCATCTCCAATATTCTTAAATGTGCCTATTCCATCAATCTTTAGGATTGAATAATTTAATGCATCTAAGATTATGTTTTGGTCAAAAATCATAGCATAAAGGTTATTCTTTTTCAAGTATAGACTTTGTGAATTTTGTTAATTCACGATTAAGCGCATCAATAGCAAATTCAACCTCACTGCGTGAAGATTCAAAGATTATTTTATTCATTTGCTTCTCTTGCCCATCCGCAATTTTTACATATCTTTCTGCATTAAACACTATTGCTCGCCTCGACAAATCAACCTCAATAGAATTTCTCAAGTTATTGAAAACTTGTAAGTCCTTTTCTGCAACTTGTCTGCCCAATTTTTCTCTAAATGCCTTGTATGCTTTTGACTTATAACCTCCGAATTTACTGTTATTAATATCTTCATTTTGATTAAAAATCCTGTCTTTAATATTGGCTTCAAGTTCATATAATGCGCCTTCAATTGCAAAATCCACCGCCTCCTCTATCCTTGCAATTACTTCATCGAACCTTCTCTCTAATTCATCCGGTGATATTTCTGCCACCTAAATCTTTTTAAACGTGATAGTCTTTGGCGTTAATTGCTTTGTCGTTTGTTGCACCTGTTTAACGCCTTCTTTTTTTACTACTTGTGTCTTTTGTGCGGTCTTTTTACCGCCACATGATGTACATGCCATAATGTTATTATTTTTAAGGTTTAACCATATTATACGAATCGGACTTACATTCCATACAACACTTACATTTAGGTGCCGGAATGCTAATTTTCTTTAATTCCTGTTGGTACATTCCGGAAGGTCTATAACTTGCCTCTGTTGAAGGATCATACTTTAATAAGTTGTAAGTACTATCCAACCATGCCATTTTTTCGATGCACGTTTCTTTCTCAATGCAAACAATGTCATTTAATCGACTTGAATCCCATACTTCCTTATAAATCAATGCAGCTGCTTTGTACTTCACAGCCTCCGCAAGTATGTCAAGAAATTGGCATAGGTACGCTGTTGTGTCGCATCGCAATTGTGCGGTTAATGTTATGCCGGCTCCATCTCCTTCAACTTTCAGAAGGTGGCTTTTGCAGTCACAACTTAACGATGTGGTGGTATCATATACAGAAATATTAGTCAAGTCAATTAGCACCTCTGTACCATCTTCTACAAAATCATTGTATGCAATTTCTGCAACAGTTTCATCCTCTGCTGTAAATTCTTGCCTGAATATTTCAACACCATTTTTCTTTAAAATCAATGATGTTTCTCCACCTGTTTTTACATGTACAAAAATTGAAGAAATAAATATTCTGCTCAACTTACTACAACCTGCATACTGCGATAATTTGATTCCTCTTTCCTCCGCAATTGGACTTATAACCGTAGTGGTTACATCTCCGACATCTACAACAGACAATATCTTGTTTGCTGAAAATCCGTTAAATCTAAAGTCCTTGAAAGTCTCCTTCCATGCTTGCGTAATCTTTTTTTCAATCAAACTGCGCCCCGTGATATGCCTCTCATCCGCAATTTTTGAAGCCTTGTATAAAGATATTCCAACCTCATCTAACAAGACTTTATATTGCTTATTATCGCAAAGACCATTAATTCCAATTATGCCGTCATAACATGCCATTTTATTATTTTTATCTATAAAAAAAGAGGGGAGGACAATTAATAAACTCTCCTACCCCCATCGCAACCAAGCTATAATTTTTTAAATTGGCAAATCCAATAATGCACAATCGTCTATCAAGTTGCAATCTGCTAACCATGCAAGAGCAGGGAATTTATTATCGCAAACTGAATCGACCGGCAAGTGGAATAATCCAAATCGCTTTTGAAAGTGGAACTTGTGTAACCCGCAGTCATACTCATAAAACATATCCCAATCTCTTCCCTCGATGTTTATAACATCTAACTGCTTTTTGTAGCGTGTAACCTGAGTGCCGTTTATCGTCAAAGACATTGGCTCTGTCAAGGTCTTGCGCTTGTGATCCAAATACTCTACAAGTTGTATTGTTCCCGGAATCCAAGTAAGAACGTTGTCATTACCTCCTGCTATGTTGGCATCTAATTGATTGTCATAGTAGAAGTTTGTTAGATTCAACTTTGATAGGTCAATGCCTTGATTGTTTAACCCAAGAGCCCCTTGCATTTGAATTTGTTTCAATGGCAATAATTTTTTATCACCTACCCAAATTGGGGTTGAAGAAAATCCCATGTTCTGAAAAGCCTCTAGTACCTTGTTGAAAGCTCCTAAATTTGGAATATTTCCCGGTGCTAAAAATGGCACGGTAATAGGAGAAGTGATAGATGATGTACCTGTCGAATACGTACCCATTAATGGGTGTATAGCATTTATAAGCTTTTTATCCCATCTCTTAATCGCATCGTTGTGCCGTGTCATAAGATTTTCCATGTAAATAGTATCTCTATCTTCGCAGAAGTTTGCAAAGTCAGTTTCACTTAATTGAAGACTGAATGAAACGAAATCATCTATTGTAACATCATCGAATCCCCATTCGTTGTCATCAGATGCCGGAATAGAACATTCGGAAGCCTCTACATCTGTAGCCTCTACACACGTAGGCTTTATATAACGAACTTGTACTTTACGTTTACCGCCCGTTTCCGGAGGAATCTGTCCGTTGTTCATGTCCATTGTGATTTGCGTGCCTACTTTGTTGATAGGACTTTCAAGGGCATCCAATACCCCTACAAATGGCTTCTGGCTATCAGAAGCCAATTTTCCGAAATATTTAACAGCCTTTTCCTGCAATAAGAGGCATGGCGTTAAGTCTGTGCCTGTAACTTGTGGCATAATTTTAAAATTTAAAAAGTTATAAAAAATGTCTTTGGAAACGCCAAAACGCCATCAATGCACACTCAAAGTGGTGCTAACTCAGTTCTGCAACCTTGCGAGGTTTGCCCGCATTGCCTCAGGTATATTTTTTAATGCTTCATCGTCAACAACTTTCCTTTCTGCTGGATTTGGATTTCCGCCTGAACCATTGCTTTTTTTGATAATCCCGGATAGGTACTTATTCTTTAGATAGTCTAAGTCAACCTTCGATTTATTGTCTTCGGTAAGAACTTCAAATCCATCTTTGGTTTTTATCAAAACGCCTTCTTTTGTTGGGTCAATGTCCAATCCATCGGCTTTTATCCCGGTTAGGAAGATGTTTGTAACAAGATTCTTGTCAATAAGATATTCCGTTTCGTTAAACAACGTTGTGTTAAGGATTGAATTTACCTTTTCGCTTTTTAAGTCCGCCAATAGGTTGGCTTCCTTTTCTTTCAATTCTAATTCCTTTGCCTCAACTTTTGCGTTATACTCGTTTGTGAGGTTAATGATTTTTTGTTGAAGTTCTGCTACTTCCGCTGTGTTTTTTGTAGATTCTTTGGCTTGCTCTAATAATGTCTCTACGTCAATATCCGCTAATTCAGAATCAGAATATCCTAATCCATACGCTTTGACAATAGCTTTTTTCGCCTTTTTTGTTGCAATGATTGAAGCCTCGGTTTTAACTTGATCTTTAAGTGGCTGCAAGATGTCGGCACGGTTTTTAAAGACATCAAGTTGTTTATCGTTAAATTCGGATACCGCTTTTTCAATGTCGAATCCTTCTTTATCGATTTCCTCTGTGTTAAAGCCTAATTTTTGAAGTAGTAATGTTTGGTTGCTCATATAATTAACTAATTTTTGGTTTCCTTCCTCTTTTTGCGATTTGCCTTGTTGTTTCAAATTCCGCCTTTTCTTTCTCTAACTGTTCCCTTTCACTTATAAGGGAAAGTCTTTCCGCCTCAAGCACTTCAATACCAACTTGCACTGAAACAGGAATTTCTGAACCTTCTGCAATAAATAGTCCTTTTGCAATAAGATTTTCAGCAAGTTTCAAAGGATTCTTGTGTGTAAAATCCTTTAAATAGTGCTTTTTTCCTGTTCTTAATTCAATAATGTAGTCCATGTTGACTTCAAAAGTGGGTTAGATTTTTATCTTACTATTGTGAAATTTGTAGATTGTAAACTACCCAACCACTAAAGATGAATGGGTTTCCTTGCCGAAAATTTTATGAATTTGGAAAATAAATACTTGCAACTGCCTTTAGCTATTGACTTCTTCTCGTCCACTTAACTTCGTGCCTACATCCGTAACCGCCCCTATATGTAGAAAAGTTGCCCGAATTAGTGCCTTTATACATTCCAGACCCTTTCTTCGCTTTTACCTTCTTTTTATTAACTGTCTCGTAACTGATTTTTTCTTCGCTCGGGATTCCATTTGGACAAAACTCGTCCAAAATCTTGTCTAAGTTATTAATACTTATAGCACTTTTATAAGTATCCCGAATATGGTCACAAATTGGGCGAGATGTCTCGATCAAACTGCCTATGTAAAAGAAGTTTTTTAAATCATACTTCACCCTCACTTCATCGTTTATTATCCCATCAAATTGACTAAGTGCGTCAATAGCGATTTGCCCGGCATATCTTCCTAATAAATTATTGGAGATAATCTCATTTCGCAATAAAATCTCTACTTCCTTAACTGGTCTCTTTAATAGTATCTGTTGCCTTATAAGATTCTCAATCGGCTTTAATATGCCTTCTTTTGCGCCACCGCCTCTAAGTTGGTCAATTACTTGTTTGACATGCTCATTTATTCGCTGGCTTTCCTTTACCGCCTCCTTAGCAGATAATTTTTCAGCTTTTTGATAGTATTTTTCATTAATTTCTTCTAAATCAGGGAATGCCTTTAAAAGATCTTCTACATTGTTGCCATACCCGGACTGCGCTAAAGCATTTAAAATCTTTTCTTCTAACCTTGCAAGTTCTAAAGAATCAGGCTGTAATATCCCTTTTTCGACATAATCATATAAAACACTACGCAATAAATCAAATAGTGTATTCGATGTTTTAACCATGCTTTCATCAAACTTTGAGATTACATCGTCTATGTATTCTCCTGAACTCATATCAACGTTTGTGTGCCGGAAGTAAATGCACTTAATCTATCGTTAAGAATAGTGAGAATGTCGGCATCTGACTTATTCATTAACTCTGCATCATATTCAGCTAATTTCTTTAATGTGGAATATCCCAAATTGTGAAAGATGATGTCCTTTGCAGTAATGTCACTACCTAATATAGCCTTAGCATTTTGTAGTTCATTTTGACTCAATGCAAACAACTTGTCATTATTTGCCAAAAAATCTATTATAGCCTTATTTACTAAATCGCTACCAAAATTTTTAAGCATGTATTTTTTGGTCAACTCTACTTGTGCCGGATATGGTGCGCCCTTCTCCTTTGCCTCCGTTAGTTGGGTCAAAATATCATTTGAATTTCTAACATCTAACGTCTCCGGTAATGTGATAGTTATATCACCTTCACCACCTCTATACATATCAATTATGTTTAAGGCAGAAGCATACATATTTGTCAAGTCAAAGACTATCCGGCTAACTACATCTACTTTATGTTGCACGTCATACGACTTGCTTTCAGCACTTTGGTTAGTCATGTTTTGTTGACTTACACAAAGGCTTTGCATCATTTTATCGAAGTAAAAACTTTCCCTGTCTGCACTGTGTTGTAATATTTCTGCCGGTGGTGCAATAAAGCCTTCCGGCTGTGTAAACTTGCCGTCATCGCCCAATAAAGTACCTCCTTTGTCTATCATTAACGTACCCATGGGCGTAGTGTCCTGAATGTAGCCGGTCCCGTTGCACCTCTTGCACGTACTACCGTGTTCTAAGTCTTTATATATGCCATCTTCAAGTGAGCAAGATGTATTATCACACTTTACTTTAATCCTCCAATGTCGTGGATAAACAAACCTTATCTCACAAACACGTAAATCAGAGCCTTGCCCGATTGCGAGGTCTCCCCATGCAGCTGCGCCATGATAATCCGATACATAATAAGACATTAAGGAACTACCTATCTGCTCTACAATCATCTTTCCCCCTATCGGAATAATCGGAAGCGTCTTTAAGTTGTTGGCATAATAGGGTATCTGCTCGTATACAATCTTCTTGTCATCTTCTTTTGGCACGATTATATACGTCTGCATTGCTGTAATGGCAAAATAATAAGGCTTAACTTTACCATCCTCATTATATACATAATCGCCTGCTTCATATACAATACTCTCGGCATCGACATATACTATCTTACAACTCGGAATAATAGATAATTCACAACCTATCTTCTCATTTAATATATTGTCAAAATTTGGCAACTCTTGCGAATATGTTGGATAAAATGCCTCTGTCGTATGTTTAGGTAAGATTACAATTACGGCATTAGGGTCTGTCTGCCTGTATGCCCCTGCTTGCGACATTATCCAATTTTTTAGAGTGAATGCCGTTAAACCGGAATAAATCTTTAAGGTATCTTCATATTCTCTTACTTCGCTATCTCCATAATTGACCACCATGTCAACTGATAATGCGGTGGTTATATATCCGGAAATTGCCTTGTCAAATTCATCTTTGGTTATTGGTCTGTGGTTTTCCATGCGGAAATTAAGGACTGCTTCGTTCTCACTTTCCATGGGTCTTCGTTGCCTAAAGATTATCTCAGGTTTATTGCCCTGCGTATGCACGGACATAATATTATAAACCTCCTGCCATTTTTCGTGTACAGGAGGTTTACTTTTGCTTTTTATTAAACCTAAAAAATCAGGCATTAGATTGAATTTAATACAGCCAATACCGCATCGGTTAACGGAATAGCCTTAATCCCTTTTTTGTATGTGTTGAACCGCACGTCTGCATGTAGTTCTTGAAGTTTGCTTGGTTCGGAAACTCTATAAGTATCCATTGCAATGCCACCAAATCCGGGATTTTCTCCAGTAGCCCATTGGTTGCTGTAATAAAGTAACCTATCGCAACCTATCCACATAACGGTTTTGCTTCCGGTAAGGTTTTTAAGGTCATCCTCAAAGTCAAAATCGAGGTATGATGAATTGTCAAACAACTTTGTCATCCAGTCAAAACCGCTAATTTCGTCAATGACTTGCTCGGGAGAGCATGCTGTCAATTTTTCCTTTGTGGTTTCCGGTTTAATTATCGTTCCAAATCCCGGAGGCGAAACAATCAACTTGTCGTTGTCGGCTAAGGTTTGCCACTCTGCATCATCTGTTAAGTCAACAAATACCTGATCGCAATCAAGTAGGATAAACCGTTCGAATCCTCCTTGTCTCGTAGCGTCTTGTAATCGGCACGGTATTGGGTAAGTTGTTATTTGCGTGGTATTGCACGCTGGATTACAAAAGTCCATTTTCTTCTTCTTTTTTTTGTGATAAAATTTCGCTTGGCTGCTTACTTTTATCTTCTAATTTTTTTATTAAAACTTTAAGTTGACTGATTATAAATGCTATCAATCTTTTGCCGTTCATGATCTTTTTTTTACCATCGACATTGATTTCATAGTCTGCTTTTCTGTCAATAGATTTTAGAAGTTCAATTTTTTCTTTCTTTGTCATGCAACAAATGTATATTTTCATTACTTTTGTGTATTGTGAAAAATGTAAAACTTGAAGAATACAAGTTGCTTTGCAAAGAATGCGGATTAAATATCAACCGTATTGAAAAACTTTGCTATTGCTCTAAGATTACTTATTCTAATTGCATGGTTGAAGAGCATGAATTTTTGCTGTCTAATGCTATACGGCAAATTGCTACAAACTTGACCTATATTATCAAAGACTTTAATAAACATTCTACTATGGATGTTGTTATGCTAATGAAAAAGAATTGCATTAAATCTTCTTATTATAAGGAATTTAATAGCAGGAACTATGATTTTATTGCAAAGAAATTAGAAGGTAATAGGAAATTGCTCCTTATGAATTTGCTGTATGTTTACAATAGGATTTTTCAGCTGTTGAATTAGATTTTTTAGTTCATTTTCAGTGAGTTATAATTTATTTTCACTTTTATTGAAAAATAATTGAATAAATCTATTGTAATTCAAAATAAAGTTGTATCTTTACATCATAATAATAACACAAAAACATACAACGATGAAAAACATAAAAATTACAAAATTGCAAAAAGTAGACGTACCAGCAGAATATCAAAAAGAAGAAGGCTGCATTGCATTTCAAACAATAAAAGTGGTGATTAATTTTTACGGAAAATTAATAGAAGATATTTTAGACACTAAAATATTACAAGACGGTAGACAAATAGTAACAAATGGTAACGGATACATAAAAGCAGGTTATGAAATCGAATAAAGGAGGTAAAAGAAACGGTGCAGGGCGAAAACCTTGCACCGATAAAAAGCAGCAAATGACTATCTATGTTTTAACTTCTCAAATTAAAAAGTTGGGTAAAGATGTAATTCGTAAAGTATGCGAAAAAGCTATCAACGAAGCTATTTTAAAGTAGCATATAACGATGTAGCTATGTGCAGTTTTGTGTTGCGCCTGCGGCAAAATTGCATATAGCGTATGTTGTACCCCGTTTTTCTCTTTGTGATCTTTATTTCTAAAATAATTGATAGTTTTGTGTAGGAATTAAAAATAAAGTTGTATATTTGCATTATGGTAAAAGGTTTTCGATATAGAATTTATCCAAATAAGGAGCAGGAACAGCAGCTAAATCAGATGTTGGGTAATGCTCGTTTTGTCTATAATTGGGCATTGGATAGACGTATAAAGGAGTACCAATCAGAAAAGAAAAGTATATCCGCTTTTACTTTAATGACAGAGCTAACGCAACTTAAAAAGCAAGAACAATACGATTGGCTTAATTTGTCAGTTGCTCAAAGCTTACAACAATCTGTTGTGAATATGGATAAAGCATTTACACGTTTCTTTAAACAAAAGAAAGGATTTCCAAAATTTAAAAGTAAGCACAAAGGAACTCACAGAGTTGGTTTCCCACAAAACACAAAGGTAGATTTTGAGAATAGTAAAGTATCTGTTAATAAAATAGGATGGCTTAAAACTAAAATTAGCCGAAACTTTGATGGTAAGATAAAAACAGCAACTATTGAAAAAACACCTACTGGTAAATTCTTTATATCAATCACGGTTGAATTGCCAGATGTTAAGGTAAAGCAAAAACCCATATCAAAAAACAATGCAGTTGGTATTGATACAGGTATAAAAACATTTGCTACTTTATCGGATGGAACTGAAATAGAAAACCCAAAACACTTAAAGAGTTCTATTCAACGACTGAAAGTACTACAAAAACGTGCAAGTAAAAAACAAAAAGGAAGTGCAAACCGAAAAAAAGCAAACTTAAAAGTAGCATTACTGCACGAGAAAATATCAAACCAAAGATTAGACTTTTTGCACAAAACGACTACTGCGATAGCCAAGCAGTATGATACGGTTGCGTGTGAAAACTTAAATATCTCTGGAATGATGAGAAACCATAAACTTGCTCAATCAATTGCAGATTTGGGGTTAGGTAGATTTTACACCTTGCTTCAATATAAGATGCAAGAACAAGGAGGAAACTACCTTGAAATAGGAAGATTTGAACCAAGCTCAAAGATGTGCGGATGTGGTGTAATAAATAAAGAATTGAAATTGTCAGATAGGATTTGGACTTGCAAAAGTTGTGGTTCTATAAATGATAGGGATGTTTTAGCAGCAAACAATATCTTAAAGTTTGCTCTAAACCCAAAGAATAAAAAAACCGATGGTATGTCGGGGTTAGCCTGTGGAGACGTTGGCGTTAGTCAAGTCAATGAAGCAGGAACTGTTTCTGGTCGCTCTTTGCGGTCTTAAATGGGGTACAACGGAGGGCTTTGCGAAGGCAGGGCTAAATAGTACAAAAGTTTAAATTAATTACAAATGATAGTAGAAAGTACAAATGTTGAAAATATGCACAAAAAACCTGCTTTTGCAAAACCCATGTTAGCAGAAGTTCCTTATCATTATCTTAATAGAAACAATGAAGATATAAATGGCGAGATTTGGAAAGATATTGATTTTACGCAAGGGTTTTATGAGGTTTCAAATTTAGGTAGGATTCGTTCTACTAATTACTTAATTGAAATGAATGGCGGTGTATTTTACAATAAAGGTAAAATATTAAAACAATATTTAGCAAATAATAGAGAATTAATGATATGTATAGGTTGCTCTCAATTAGGGTTAAAAAGAAATATGTACTTAGTGAATAGGTTAGTAGCTATTGCGTTTATAGATAACCCATATAATTTACCACAAGCTATCCATATTAATTGCAATAATTTAGATAATAGAGCAGATAATTTACAATGGGCTACACATACTGAAAATGTAAATAAAGAAGTTGCTCAAAAAAGAAGGTCAAATTCTCTAAAAATTGCAAAAGAAGGCAACTATCCAAGTGAGAACTTTTTTAATAATCAACATATAGGTTTGAAAAAAAGCCAAGAAACAAGGAGAAGGGGCGTCAAAATAGAAAAGAATAATATAGTTAAAGAATTTAACACTACAAGAGAAGCTGAAATATTTTTAAACTGCAATAGGGGTCAAATTCATTCTGCAATAAATAGAGGTTTGCAAAAAGAATATGGAATGGTTTATGGTTATAAATGTGAATTTACAAATTAGTAGGGTATCGCTTGGCATTTCTGCTAACTCAACAATTGACGAAGTAAGCGTCAAAATTCTATAGTAAACTACCCAATCACTAAAGATGATTGGGCTTTAAGAATTAACACAAATGCAGAGAGCAAAACATATTATTCTTTTCGGGCGTATTTACAGCGACACCCCATGCAGAAATATTCTTAGCAGCATTTTCGTCGGCATCAGAAGTATTTCCACAATTTTCACAAGTAAATTTTTTCGCTACCCTTTTACCAATATGCAAACAAACAGAGCAAGTTTGAGAAGTATAAGCAGGTGGAATTACAGTAAGTTTAACGCCATTAAGCAACGCTTTGTAAGTCAGAAATTGACGAAGTTGGTAAAAACTCCAACGGTTCAATTCTGTCTTTTGTGCTTTACTTTTTGGCTTTGCAGTAAATCTAATCTTACTCAAATCCTCAATAGCTATCCCCTTGTTTTCTTCTTTGGCTTTAGCTACTATTTGTTTACTGATTGTATGGTTAGAAATTGTAACAAATCTTCGCTCTCTCCCACTAAGCCGTTTCAGAAGTTTTTTACTTCCTTTAGTGCCTTTAGATTGAACCGAAGCTCTTACTTTAGAATATTTTTTACGAACCTTTTTAAGTTGCTCGGAATTATAGTTTGTTCCATCAGACAAAGTGCAAATATCAGCTTGACCAAAATCGCAACCGATAAATTCTTCAATGTCTTTTACTTTTTCTTCTGGAATTTCAACGGTTTGGAACAAGTAAAACTTTCCTTTCTTAAATACCAAATCCGCTTCGCCTTTTATGTAAGGCAAATAATTGGGGTTATGACAAACAAACTTAATCCCCTTCAACCTGCCATCGACAGACCACAACGAAACTCCATCTTTGGTATAGGAAAGTATGCGAGCATCGTAAGTAATTGCGCCAAGTATGCGAAACTCTCTTTTAACTTTTTTGTCAAGTTTGTAGGAATCTGCAACTTTAGAAATGCAACGGACTACCATTTGGGCAGAAAGATTGAACGAAGATTTTATCGGATGGTAAACCTCTCTATGCAGTTTGTATTCGCCTCTATCAAAGTATTTTTGAGAGAAGTAAACTGCTCCTGTGTAGGCAGGAGTTTTATCTGCAAAGTCAATTTCATAATACAAAGATACAAAACAATTTCATATATTTGACAAATTATTTTTTAACCAAAGGAGAACGGCAATTCCTCCCATCGGCACTTCGTGACCAATGGGTTTCCTTGCCGAAATAATTATGAAAATAAAAAGTACTGCCAATCAACAGCATAGCGACCTAATAAGTACATTATCTTTATCACCTAAGTCAATTCGTGCCGTAAACCCTTTCCCTGCTTCGTTTAGCGTATAATTGCCATCTATAATAAAATAATATGTATCGTTTATACTTATCTCTCCATGCATTAACGCCTGTTCGATAACATCATGGATGATACCATCATAAACGCCTATCTTAATCTCATCCATTTTTACGCTATGTATAAACACGGTTGATATAGTGCCATCCGTATTAACATATTGCGTTCTATTCCTATTATTGGAATTTATCTTCCGTGTAAATCCTTGCACATACCACTCGTTAACAAATGGTAAATTGACATAATCCAAATCTCCGAAATAGCAAGTATCTGTCCATGTAATCTTGATCAAGTCCTTTGACAAGCAATCATTTAAGCTTGCGATATTAACTAATTTTATAGGTTGTGAAATATACTCACATCCAGCATCACCCGTCAATCCCTGTACAATTACTTGCATCCCATTATCCGGAAAGTCATCGTAGTTTATTTGAATAAGAGATTTATTTTGGTATTTTTTTTCTAAATACTCAACTTCTGTAATCAAACCATCGCAATCTTTAACAAATACTTTTATTGCTTCTTCTGTTTTATATCCAAAAGATTCAACGCAAAATCCTTTATTATGTCCGCTTGCGTCCTCAATATTCAAATAAACCGTATAAGTTGATGTGGAAGGAGCAATAAATTCTACTATTAAATCATTGCTTCCAAATTCTATCGTAATTGGTATTGAAACATGGTTTATCCCATCATAAAAATCAATATAGGCATTTGTAAAGTCTCCGTAATCTGAATTGTATGCTAATTCCAAAACATACTTTGTATCGACAAGCGCATTTATACTTGTGTATATTTTCGCTGTCGTTCCAGATATTTTCCTATAACATAACTTGCCATCTTCATACACAAAGTTGCTTACCGGAATTCCGATAAGCGTATTTATCCCTACTATGCTGTCAAAAGACATATTTTGACTAAAGAAAGAACCTGATGGCATATTCTGAATCTCTAATGTAAGTGCAGGGGCAATTAAATCAGAAATAGTAGCATGATTGATGTCAAACACAACATTTAAAAAGTACTCTAATGCCACAGGTGCAGCTACTGGGGCAATAGCTATCTCAATCAGGTTAAAGTCCCCGTCTATCGTATGCACATATGGAAAGGCAAATGTAGTTCCAAAAACAAATGCATAAACTTTTTGACCCACATATAAGACAAAGTAATCGCCGACATTGAGGGCAAAAGAAGGCTTTGTGAAGAAGTCGCAGAACAGCTGTATAGTTGTTGCGGTAACCGGACTAAATGGATTTTTTGATAAATCCAATATATTGATTTGATTATAGGTTTCTTTGATAATCTGAAACTCTATACTCCTTTGAGAATCCATAATTACATCACTGCATAGAAAGTTACATGGCACTAATTCTTTTTGCTTAAAAATACTTACATCATCAAGAAAAAATCCATCTTCCTCATGTCCTGTGTCGAGGCATAATCCATAAAAATCTTCTCCAAAGTCATCGTTAAAATCTCCCTGCGAGTAGTCAGATGCGTAGATACTCCTACATTCAAAAATTACATCATTTAAAACGCTTGTTGGAATGGCACTATTTGGTATCGAACACAAATCTATCTCTATTGTATGCCACAAACCATCATAAATTACTTCTTGCTGTTCCTGTTTCAGTAAATCAAGTGCGCTGTTTGTCTTATGCAAGACTGAAACGTATAATTCAAATGGCGATAATGCACGATACCTGAAACGCAACTTATATCTCCCTTTTAAAAAAATTACATCTTCTTGCGTTAACATGCCTCGATAGCAATCTGCCGACCATTGATATTCTGCATGTGTGTCATTCCATGCAAAATTATTAGGTGTCCATGATGATAAATCGGTATCGAATGCGCCATTAACAATTATGTTGGCACCTTCGTTGACTGTTCTAAATCTATTGAAAACTAATTGCTGTGATGCTGGTAGTATTGCCATCTTATTTTTTTTTAACAAAGTAAACTTTCCCTTCCTATTGTGATAACCTTGGATAATTTATCTGGAAAAAACTTCAATTCCTTTATCCATCCCTCTTTATTGTCTATGCGTATAATCCCATAAGGATTTGATTTTATTGTTTGAAATTGTGATGCTGAAATAGGTAAATCAAACTCCCACTTTATGGGTCTATTCCCTTCGCTCATAATTAATTGATTTAATTCGTTGTAGTCAGCTTCCAATAACTTAAACGTACCTGAATCGATTCTTATGGTGTCGTTATCACCTAAATTTAACCCATTTTTATGCGTTCTAATCCTAAAAATCGGCATAACAACCGCACCTGTTGGAAGGTTCATGAGTGAGGTTGTAACTGCGAAATTATGTGTAACTGGATTGTCAAATGTACCTGTAATAAAAAATGTGTCTATAAATTCAAAGTCCGGCGTAATGATATTTCCGCTTTCAATGTCTATAATGCCGCCATTAAAAACTAATATCTTTGCCTCAATCTTATATTCTTCCAATGGCCCTATATTGTTACCTCCCGGAATATTAGTTAAAATGTTGGTAGCTTCAACTTGCAATTCAAACTTATAATTCCCACCTATCGGACATACATATATAGAACCTTGCCCGTCATTGTTATACAATATGTCTTTAACAGGTGGAAAGAAATTCTCCGGTATCTTTACATTTAGTCCTCCGTAACTCCCATCATGCGCCAATTCACTATCACAATCTTCATCGGAAAAATACAGAATTATGTCACTAACATTAATATTACCACTGCTTGCATCATGTCGCAAAATGTAGTCGTTTTCAACATTTGCCACCATGCACGGATCTGTATTAAAGAAGTTTTTTATGCACTCAGGCGTACCACCTCCCCAACGGTTCAACACGGCATAATTCTTTAAGGATTCATTATAATGGTATTTTCCTGCATTTCCGGAAGTTGGAGAAATCTTAGTGAATGTGCCGGGCGTAGCAACTGTGTCAAGTTCAATTAATACGATTTCTTTATCAAATGCATCGTTCCCGTCTATTATGTCATATATAACATTGCTATCTATAATCCAATTTGAAACCAAATCTAATGTGTTTTCTATTGCACAATTTGAGCAGTTATTATACGTTTCATCCTCCCATGCTGTAAGCCTTACTCGTGGATGATAATACTCATTGTCTACCTGATTTTCACTTGCCCCAACATTTACCTCACTAAATAATTCAGAATCTTCAAATGTTTCATCTAAATTCAAAGGGATTTTCTCAATGTTTATTATGACATTGTTCTGAAAGAAATATTCCTCCGGCTCTATTCTTATAACTATCTTCCCTGTGCTGTCATTCTCTACTGCAGTGTATATTCTTAGCTTTTTTCTTAGTTCTAACAAAAATTCTTGATAAGAAATCTCCGGAACATACATATTTGACGATGTGCCAATCTCCGGAGACGCAGATACCCCTTTTCTTAACATTGTCCCGGTAAGTATCGCCCACTTATTAAGATCTTCCCCGGTTGTAAAATAGTCTGATACAACGCCAATAGTATTATCAGATAGGTAACTTATTAAAAGTTTGAAGACCTCATAAACCTGCCATACACGCCTTCCGGTCGGTAACGGTAGCCCAATAGGCTCGTAAAAGTAAACATCGTTGTAAAGTGCTGATGGTATTGTGACGCCTGATGCGGACTTCGTTGCATTCAAGAAGACTTTGTTTTTTTGTCTATTCTTGATTTTTTCCGAAAATGAATTATCATATAATTGTGATGTGATTAAGCATTTCGCCGGAACTACCTTTGCAAGTTTATCTTGATACGTGCCTTCAAAAATCGTCTGCCACGGATCGGCATTACTGCATCTGTGCTGTATTACTACGGCAATTTCACCACAATACCCGACTTCTTCCCTTTTTTTACATATAATATCCTTGCCATCTCCGTAGAATGTTAATTCCGCCTCTGATTTTTGCCGAAAAATTTGCTCTTCGTTCGATAATCCCGATTCCCGTATTAGTGTGGTGCTAAAATCATCTAATCCTCCCGGGAGATTCTTTAGCAGAATACCATCCATAAACACCCGAAACTCACGCATACCTCTTAGACTTTAAAGATTCTGCAATTCTTATGAGCTGTCCGGTTCTTTGTCGTGCCTCCCCATTACCATCTTTAATGTAATGCCCGATATATTCCAATTCTTCGACAATAGGCGAAATGTCTATGTCCTTTTGTCTTGCTTCTGATTGCTTCGGTTGTGTAGCATTGTAGTTGATAATAGGAACTACTTTTGCCAATTTCGCTACATTGAAAAACTCTTTATCAAATGTGCCTTTCCGCATCGCTGTTAAGGCTTTCATGTGTTTTTTCGTCTCCTCTGTAGTCATCACGCTTTCTCCTTCGTTTAGCATTGCTGGTATTGTGTCAACACCTCTTGGATTATTGCCACGTTGCAAGTTTATAACACCGTGCCGGAACTGCGGTAGTGGTGCGCTCTGCAACTTTATCGCCTGTGCAAGTGCTATCCCTCCGGCAATGGCTGCCGCAATGCTTTTTACAATAATTCCTCCCGGTGTTCCGGTAAAAGCACTCAATACAGCTATCGGTATCTGTGCGTATGCCTGCGCTACCTCTACTTTTCTTTGTTTGCGTGCAGCTTCATTTTTTATCTTCGAAACCTCTCTTTGATACTTCTTTTCAGAAATCAATCCTTCATCTTTTTGCTTGTCAAGTACTGCTATTTCCTTGTCAGCACGCTGTGCGATTATGTCGCTTGTAAATTGCGATATAGCATTAAATGTGTCTACAATCGGAGATAGTTTAGATTGCACTTCTTGCATTTTTGCGACTATGTTGTTAAGGCGTATTTCTTCCTTGTCTCTCTCCCTGTCTTGCTTTTCTGATTGCTCTTGCCTTGTCTCTCCAATAGTCTTTATTCCTTCCGCTGTGTTCCTTACAATCCCACCGCTTACATCTGTTCCGTTACTTATTATTGCTTCAAATTCCGCATTCACTTGCGCTAATTGCTCTTTAAGTTCTTGCAATTGCTGTATAAGGACTTTGACGGCTTCCGATGGCTGTACGCCTAACTGCAAGTCCTCTAAGATAATATCTTTGATAGCTTTTTCCAATGCGGATATTTGGCTTTCTAAAATCTCAATCGATCCCCTTGTTTCTACTTCTATACCGTCAGTTATTCCTTTCCCGACTTCTTTACCAACTTTTTCCCCTGCTTCTTTATTTTGTTTTGAATCTGACAATAAAACTCCTGCCGTCTCAGATGTAAGCAATTGTTGTAATAGTTCAATTCTAACATCTCTTTGTTTTTTTAATTCTTCAGTTTGTTTTTCTAAGCGCTTATTGGTTACATTTGCTCTTGCATCAAATCCTGTATATAATTTGTTCGCAAGAATTTCTAATTTATCACCAAAGGTTAAATCTATGTCAGGCTTTAATGTTATTTGAGTTTCCAAGTCTGCTATCTCTTTCGTTAAAGTCTTAATCTGTTCTCTTCTCGTCAACAAAGCAATTTGTTGCATTATAAGGTCATTTCCTTCTTTGGTCTTTATATTCTCCAACGTCAATTTGGAAAGATATTCAGGATATTCTTTATTTAATTTTTTTAATGCTGCATTTTTTTGTTCTCTTGTTGTGTTTTCATCTTTTATCACCGCAACAAGACCTATAATGCCTGCGCGCTCATTTGAAATATTTGCGCTTGCTGTTTTGGCAGTTTCGTTATAAACCTTTTGTGCTTCAGATACTTTTATTGTAGCCTTTATCCATTTATCTGTATATTTTATTAACTCAATTATTCCTGCAATAATCAATCCTATACCTATACTTGCGAGCGCAACTCTTAATATACGCATTGCTCCGGCAGTCTCTCCAATTGCTAAAGTCCATAATTTTTGAAACTTTGTCACAATAGGATAAAGTATGCTGTCTTTACGTGTCAATTCCTGTCCTACTTGTTGCAGTCCGTTGGTGATAGCCATGACGGCATTAAGGCGTATTAACGTCTCTTGTAGTTTCTTGTTTTCACCACCAAACAATGCAGATACG